>Ga0335085_10001145_pt1 | contig 60951 bp, 33 predicted proteins | sample Lox_Sample_45_FD_206712 | JGI IMG/M metagenome (GOLD analysis project Ga0335085, IMG submission 206712) | Soil microbial communities from Loxahatchee National Wildlife Refuge, Florida, United States - Lox_Sample_4.5 | ecosystem: Environmental > Terrestrial > Soil > Wetlands | place: USA...
GGCGTGATTTGAATGAGTGTGAATCACGCCACCGACATCCGGCCGGTGCTTATATATGTAAAGGTGATGCGGCAGATCAACGGACGGCTTCCACTTCCCTCGAACCTTTTTGCCCTCGAAATCGGTTACGACCAGGTCACCGGGCCTCATTTTCTCATAATCCATACCGCTCGGCTTGATGATCACCAGACCGCGCTCGCGATCGATGCCGCTGGCATTGCCGCTGTGCATAGTGACGAGCCCGGCGCGATAGATGCCGAGGTTCGCTTCCCAGACCTGTCTTCGAAGTTGCTCCAGGGTTGCCATCGTTCGTCCGGTTTTCGGTGTTCGCACTTGGAATTCAGCAGGTCATCGTTGCCGAATCCCGAACACCGAATGCCGTCATCGGTTCTGGGAGACCTGCGCTTTCAGCTGCTTGAGCCGCTTCATGACGTCATTGGCCCCGCGGCCGAAGTAATCGTGCAGCGTCTGGTAGTCCTTGAACAGCGTATCGTACACCTCGTGGCGCGCTGCATTCGGACGATACGTCTTGCGCTGCACGTGCGCCATGCGCTTCGCAGCGTCATAGATGCTGGCGTAGCCGCCGGCCTCACTCCCCGCGGCCACGGCGCCGTGCATCGCCGAGCCGAGCGCGGGGCAGGTCATCAAAGGATCGGCCAGCTTGATTTCGAGCCCGGTCACGTCCGCATAGATCTGCATCAGCAGCGGATTGCGCTCCGGTAGGCCGCCACAAGCCACGAGTTCCCGGACCGTGACGCCCTTGCTGTTGAATGCCTCCACGATCTGGCGGGTGCCGAAAGCTGTCGCCTCAATCAGCGCGCGATAGATTTCCTCGGCGCGTGTAGCCAGGTTCATGCCGAGCAGCATGCCAGTCAGGTCCACGTCCACCAAGATCGAGCGGTTGCCATTCCACCAGTCAAGCGCGAGCAACCCGGACTCGCCCGGCTTGAGCGCCGCTGCGCGCTTTTCAAGCACCCGGGTGACGGGCAGTTTAAGCTTGCGTGCTTCGCTGCGGATGTAATCGGGCACGGCGTGCTCGAAGAACCAGGCGAAGATATCGCCGACGGCCGACTGTCCCGCCTCGTATCCCCACAAGCCCGGAACAACGCCGCCGTCCACGGTGCCGCACATGCCTTCCACCATTTGCCGGTCGGTCCCGAGGACCAGGTGGCAGATCGACGTGCCCATGATCATCACCAGCGACCCCGGCTCGACGACCGTGCAGGCGGGCACCGCCACGTGCGCATCCACATTGCCGATGGAAACCGGCGTCCCGGGGCGCAGACCCGTCTTGCGCGCCCACTCCGGCGTGAGTCCGCCCGCTTTGGCGCCGAGCGGATAGTATTCTTCGCTGAGCTTCTCGAAGGCCGTCTCAAATCCAGGTTTCACAGCACGGAAGAAGTCGGAAGACGGAAATCCACGGCCCTTCACCCACATGGCCTTGTAGCCTGCCGTGCACGTGTTGCGCTCCTCCTCACCGGTGAGCTGCCACACGATCCAGTCGGCAGCTTCGATAAATCGTTCGCTGGCCTGGTAGATCGCCGGCGCTTCGTTCAGAATCTGCAGGAGCTTGGAGAAAAACCATTCGGACGAATACCGGCCGCCGTAGATGCGGATAAATTCCTCGTCGCGCTCGCGTCCGACTTCATTGATGCGATTGGCTTCGGCCTGTGCGGCGTGATGTTTCCAGAGTTTCGTCCAGGCATGCGGTTGCTTGCGGTATTTCGGCAGGAACGAAAGCGGCGTGCCGTCGCGCAAGGTAGGGAGCGGCGTGGACGCGGTGAAGTCGGTGCCCAGGCCGATCACCTGATCGCCGCGAACTCCAGCTTCCTTAAGCGCGCGGGGCACGCCCTTCTCCACCACCAGCAGATAATCGCGCGGATTCTGCAGCGCCCAATCGTGATCGAGCTTCGGGCCACCTTCCGGCAATCGCTCGTCGATGACGCCGTCCGAATAGGGCACGATCGATTGCCCGGCCAGTGCTCCATCGCGAACGCGGGCCACTACCACGCGGCCGGACTCGGTTCCGTAGTCGATTCCGATTGCAAAGCGGTCGGTAGGCATAATTGTAACGTTCCGCTGTCTTGCTGTCTTTCGAAGCCGTCGCGGGTTCGGACTATGTGATTATGCCACTCTTCCGTCTTGGAAGGCATACCAAAGAGCCAGGGACTACCCGGCAGCAGGCCGTACGGGTTCGACGCCGGCGCCGGTTCGAAACCAGCACCCGCGCATCGAATATACTGGTGCACGTCGCTCCGCGCCCGCATCAAGCAGGGCTAGTGACTCCGTATGACGTGGCACGGCCATTCTGGCCGTGTCCATTCATGGGCGGGGACGCCCGTGCCACGCCAGATTGAGTCACTGCGAAACAGAGAGATGCGCACAACAATCGCCGGACTCGTCGCCACCGTTCAAATCGTCCTTTTTCTCGCGAGCTGGTTTGTCTATGAGACGTGGACCGCGTTTCAGGCCGGTCCTGATCCGCCGGGGATCACGTGGCTTGAGATCGCCGTGGCCGTACTCTCGGTCAGCTTTGTCGTGGCCAGTTTGCTCGCCCTTCGATATTCCCACTTTGTCGTGCGGCTGCTCTATCGGATGGCGAGCGCATGGGTGGGCATTCTGAACTACCTGCTGTGGGCAGCAGGCGCGTGCTGGGTGCTTTACGTAATAGGACGCCTCACAGGCTTCAGTCTCCCGCATCCCGCTGTCGCCGCCATCGTGTTCGGTGTCGCCGTCGCAACCGGATTCTACGGCATGATCAACGCCCGGTGGCTGCACGTCAGGCGGGTGGAGGTCAAGCTGCAAAATCTGCCCGAGTCGTGGCACGGCCGGGTTGCCGCCCTGATTTCGGACGTCCACCTCGGTCCGGTCAACGGCCGCGGATTCATGCGGCGACTCGTCAGGAAACTCATCGCACTCGGCCCCGACATTGTCTTCGTCACCGGCGACCTCTTCGACGGAACCGCCATCGACGTGGCCGCAGCGGCGGCGCCTTGGAGGGATCTCTCGCCCGCCTTAGGGACTTACTTCGTGACCGGAAACCACGAAGAGTTCTCCGACCCCGCGAAATACCTGGAGGCCGTCAGCAGTTCCACGATCAAAGTTCTGAACAATGAGAAGGTGACCGTCGACGGGCTCGATCTCGTGGGGGTGCCGTACTGGGCTTCGACGCGTCCGGACTACCTGCGATCCGTTCTCCAGCGCTCCGGCGTCGCGCGCAAGCGCGCGACCGTGCTGCTTTCCCACTCGCCTCATGCGCTGGACGTGGCCGAAAGCGCGGGCGTATCGCTCCAGCTTTCCGGACACACGCACGGCGGCCAGTTCTTCCCCTTCACCTGGCTCACTCGCCGCATATTCGGCGCCTACACTTACGGGCTTCACGCCTTCGGACGGCTGCTGGTTTACACTTCCAGCGGCGCCGGTACCTGGGGTCCACCGCTGCGGGTGGGAACACGTCCTGAGATTGTCCTGATTGCGTTCAGTCATTCCGACGCCGCTTTCGACTCGCCGTGATCGCTAGTCAGACGGGACCACTCCCTCAAATCCCTGGCGCAGGAGGAGGGTTGATGTCAAGCAAATTTAAAATCGGTAATAGGGGATTACTTACGGTGCAGGCTCCCGCCTGCATCTCGGGCGGAGGTCAGCACGCAAGATACGTGCACCACAAGACCAGGGTTATTCGTTGCGCAGCGCTGCCATGGGATCGAGCGTCGCGGCACGACGCGCGGGCAGATAACCTGCTGCCAGTGCCACCATCGCCAGCAGGAGGGCCGCAACGCCCAGCGTAAGCGGGTCGCCGGGCTCGAGTCCGTAGAGCAGCGAACGCGCCGCCCGTCCGGCAATCAAGAGCAGCACCAGCCCTACCGCGGTTCCCGATGCAAGTACCAGCCCTGCGTCTCTGAGAACCATGCTCACGATCTCCCGCCGGCTCGCCCCCAGCGTCATGCGGATGCCAATCTCGTTGGTGCGCACCGCCACGATGTAGGACAGCACGCCGTAGAGCCCCACGGCGGCGAGGAGGGCCGCCAGGAATCCAAAGAAGGCGGACAGCGTGGCCATCAACCGGTCGCGCATCGAGTCGCTGAGCAGAATATCGTTGAACGCACCGAAGTCGACGCTGACCGCCGGGTTGAACTCCGCGACCGCGCGACGCACTTGCTCGGTGAGCACCGCAGGCGGCAGAGATGAGCGGATCAGAGTCTGAACCGAATAATTTGAGAACTGCAAGTCCTGCGATGTTGCGAGATAGGCAAGCGGCGGGTCGCCCTCGTGAATATCGCGATATTTCGTGTCGCCAACCAGCCCTATGATGTCGAAATCCATCTCCGGTTCTGAGGGCGTGGACTGGCGGCGGAAACGTTGCCCCACCGGGTTCGCGCCCAGCCCCATTTGGCGGGCAAAGGCCTGATTGACGATGGCCACGGGCGGCGAATGGGGCGTGTCGCTGCGATCGAAATCGCGACCTGCCAAAAACGGCGTCTCCATGGTCTTGAAATAATCCTGGCCCACCCAGTTGAAATCTGATGTGATGCCATGACTCTGGTCTGAACCCTCGCGCCAGACGATATTGTCGATAGAACTGCCCGTGAGCGGAAGGAGGCGAGCGTCGCTCAGCGACTTCACACCCGGGATGGCGCTGATCCGGTCCAGCAGTTGCAGCTTGTAAGGAACGCGACTGTCGGGCGGCCGCCGCGTCTGGATCTCGGTCATGTCGGCTTGGGCGATCACAATACCTTCGGGCCGGAAGCCGAGATTCACAGCCATAACATTGCGCAGACTGCGCGAGAAGAGCAGCGCGCCGGCCAGCAGCACAAGCGAGAGAGCGACCTGTGTGGCGGCAAACATCCGGCGCAGGCCAAAGCGCTCGCGGGTGGCGGTGAGGCCCCGTCCGCCGGCCTTCATCGATTCGCCGGGCGCAATCCTGGTGGCGCGCAGCGCCGGAAGGAGGCCGAAGAGCAGGCACGTCAAGACTCCGACGCCGATCGTAAATCCGAGGACGCGCCAATCCGGATGCAGGTCGAGAAAGAGCGGATTGTCCTCGGTGCTGAGGAAGGAGACGAGAAAGCGGCTCAGCACTCCGGACACAAGAAGGCCCGAGCCCGCTCCGATACCGGCGAGCAAAAGGCTCTCCGCCAGCAACTGGCGAGTCACGCGGCCGCGCGGCGCCCCGAGCGCCATTCGTACGGCGATCTCGCGCTCGCGGGCGCTCGCCCGGGCGAGCATCAGGTTGGCCAGATTGGCACAGGCGATCAGCAGCACCAGTCCGGCCGTCGCCAGTAGCAGCCACAAAGGATCCTGATAGTTGTCACGCAGAAATGAGAATCCAGTCGCGGCGGGACAGGCCGCGAGCCTGAAGCGAAGGTAGTCCTTGATATTCTCGCGCGGATACTGCTTCGGAAGCGTCGTCTGGAAAATGCCCGGCGACATGGCGCCCAACTCGGCCGTCGCGCGCCGGAGCGTCCAGCCGGGTTTCAGGCGGCCCATAACCGTAAGCCACCAGATCGCTCCATCGTCAAGAAAGTTGTAGGGGTTCAACGTAGCTTGCGAGCAGATCGGAACGGCCACGTCAAACGACTGTCCAACATCGAGCCCCGTGAAGCTTGCGGGCGTGACGCCGATTACCTGAACTGGCTGGAAATCCAGCGTGATCGTTCGACCGACGGCTGCGAGATTGCCGCCCATTTCCCTCCGCCAGAAGGCGTAGCTCACTACCGCGCCCGGCAGGCCGCATCCGCGGTGATCGTCGGACGGATTGAACACGCGTCCGAGCATAGGCTGCACGCCCAGGACGTGGAAGAAATCTCCGCTCACCAACATGCCTGGCACGTCGCGCACCTCGCCTCTGGGCGCGATGTTGAGATCGTCTTCCGCCCAAGCCAGCATGCCCGAAAAGCCCTCAGGATGGCGGTCGCGCACCTGCTCCCAGATCGGATTGGTGAGGGGGTCGAACCGGTTCTGCTGGCTGCCCCGGATACCCGTTGTGTCGACGAGATAGAGCTCCGAAAGCTCCTGCGGATGCGGCACCGGCAACGTGCGGAGGCGCACCACGTCGAGCAACTGGAAGATCGCCGTATTGGCGCCAATGCCGAGGGCAAGTGACAGCGTCGCGACCAGCGTAAACACCGGGCTCTTGACGAGCAGCCGTAAGCCGTGGCGGACGTCCTGCGCGAACGATTCGAGGACCGTCCCCGCTCGGACCTCGCGCACCTTCTCCTTGACCTGCTCCAGGCCGCCGAGCTCCATCAAGGCCTCGCGCCGGGCCGAGTCCGGAGGCATGCCCGCCCGCACTCGCTCATCGCTGAGCATTTCGGCGTAGGAGCGCACTTCCTGATCGAGGTCGCGCTCGACGTGCGCCCTGCGAAAGAGGTTGCGGAAGAGGCTTACCAACCGGGATCGAAATCGCATGAGGAGATGCTCCTCCAACTCAGATCAGCGCACTGGGTCGTTCCAAGGCGGCGTCCAGCCGCCGCACGCCAAGGCGCTTCGCGCAACGTGCGCCGCCACACAGTCTCATTCATGCCTCAGCGCCTCGGTCGGATTCAGCTTGGTCGCTCGGCGCGCGGGGATAAAACTCGCGAGCAAGGCGACGGCGACGAGCACGGCGGCCACGCCGGCGAGCGTGACGGCGTCGGCAGGGCGGACGTCGAAAAGCAGGCTGCGCAACAGCCGCGAGACCACCAGCGCCACGGCGATTCCAAGCGTGGCGCCGATCAGTACCAGTCGCATTCCCTGGCTCGCCACGAGCAGCAGCGCCTCACGACGCGGGGCGCCGAGCGCCAGCCGAAGTCCGATTTCGCGCGTTCGCAGCAGGACACTGCGCGCCAGCAACCCGTAGAGGCCGAGCACTGTCAGCAGCAGAGCGATCGCGGCGAAGCAGGTCGAAAGGGCCGTGAGCATTCTTTCCTGCTGCAAGTGCGCGTTGACGAGTTCGCGGAAGGTGTAGATGGTGGGCTCAGGAGCGAGCGGGACCACCTGCTTCGCAGCATTGCGCAACGCCGCAGCGCTCAGTCCCGAACCCGAACCCCGCACGGCCAAGGTGAATCGGGTCGCACCGTCGTCGTCCGACGCCAGGCTGTAGAGCATGCGCGGAGGAGGCTCGCGCAGAGATTGAAACCGGACGTCCTCGGCGATCCCGATCACGCGGCAGGCATCTTTGGGATCGAGATGCACGCCGTCCTTGCTGGGATCACTGCCTCCGGAGTACACCGACCGTCCGACCGGCTCCTCGTTGGGAAAGAAGAACGCGGCGGCGGACGCGCTCAGGACGCACACGGCGCTGCCGCCTTCATCAGCCTTTGCGAAGCCACGTCCTTCCAGGATTTGCGTGCCCATGGCGGCAAAGTAGTCCGGCGACACCGTCTCGGGCCAGGTTTGCATGTCGGAATGAACGGCGCCGTGCTGCTCGACGGAGAAGTAGTGTCCCGCGGACCAACCGTTGTGGAGCGGCGGCCCCAAGAGCACGGCGGCGGACTGCACTCCGGGCGCATTCTCGACCGCTTCCAGCACTTGCCGCGCGTCCTGCCCCGCCTGCTTGCTGGTCGGCTTGGCGGGACTCAAATCGACGTCCGCCATCACCAGTCGGTCACTGCCAAAACCCGTGTGCTCAAGCAGGAGGTGCACCAGGGCGCCCCCGAGCAAGGAAGCGGCGGACAGCAGTGTGACGCTGATCGCCACCTGCAGCGGCACGATCCAGCTTCCCAGGCGCTTCGACGACGACAGCGTTTCGCCCTGTTTGAGATCAAGAGCCGGTGCGGTGCGGCTGGCACGAAGCGCCGGCCATAAGCCTGACGCCAGCGCCGAGAGGATCGTCACAGCCGCGGCAAACGCCAGGATCGTGATGCGCGGGGTTACGTCCAGCTCAGGCGCCTGGCCCACCTGGGCCAGCATGGCAACCAGGGCGCGTGCGGCGACCCATCCCAGCCAGACGCCGATGACCAGTCCGCAGGCGGCCAGCAGACCAACTTCGCCGAGGACTTGCCGAAACAATCGCCTTCGCGAGGCCCCCAGAGCGCTCCGGACGGCGAATTCACGCGTGCGTCCGCTGGCGCGCGCCAGCATCAGCAGCGCAGTGTTGGCGCAACAGAGCAAGAGAAGAAGACCAACCAGGAGTTCAAGAATCAGCAGCGGGCCGGCGTAGTCGACTTTCAGGAACGAACGGCCGCCGCGGCCGCTCTCCACTCCGAACTTGAATGGAGCGAAGAAGCCCCTGAGGAACATATGACTGGGGTCGGCTTCCTCGCGCACGACAGCGTCTGTGGCTCGCAGGTTCGCCTGCGCGGCCGCCAGCGATTCGCCCGGCTTCAGCCTGCCGACGACGGTCAGCCAGAAGCTGCCGGCGAAGTGCCGCATGGGATGCGGAGCGTTGGTCACTTCTTCGAAGGACAGCGGCAACAGCAAGTCCGTCGGGGTGCCGGCAATCAGTCCATCGAACCCTTCCGGCAGCACGCCGATTACGGTTACGGCGCGGCCGTTGACGTTTAGCGGATGGCCCACGATGCCGGAGTTCTGTTGAAAGTGCCGCTTCCAGTAGTCGTAGCCGAGCAGCGCCTGGTACCCGTTCGGACCGCCTGCGGTCACGTCATCTGTTTCGCCGAAGACGCGCCCGAGGTAAGTCCGCAGTTCCAGGACGCGGAATCCGTTGCCGGTCATCAGCGCTCCGCTGGCGCGCGTTACGGTCCCGTTCTCGTCCACAGCCAGATCAGTGTTGCTCCAGGCCAAGATGTCCTGATTCACGGTCTCATGCCTGCGAAGCGAATCGTAAGCGGGTCCCGAAATCGACAGATCGGAGACGCCGCGCTCACGGAAGGTGTAGCGCACCAGTTGGCCGGGATCAGGAACAGGCAGACTCTTCAGGATCACGGCATAGGTCAACGTGAAGATCGCGGCGTTTGCGCCGATGCCAAGCGCCAGAGTGAGCGCGACGGCGGCGCTGAATCCCGGGTTTTTCCTCAGCATGCGCGCGGCATAGCGCAGGTCCTGCCATATCGTCTCAAGCCGCGTGCCCATGCGTACCTCCCGCACTTGCTCTTTGACCTGCTCGACGCCGCCCAGATCGATCAGCGCCTGGCGCCGCGCCTCCTGAGCACTGAGACCACGGTCGCGGCCCTCGTCCGCAAGCATCCGCGCGTAGGAGCGCACTTCATCGTCGAGGTCCCGCTCCACGCGCGCGCGACGGATTGCATTGCGAACGAGGCTACGGATTTTGGCAAGCGACTCCATACGTCCTCCGCTATGTCGCCTCAAGCGCCCGGCCGATCGCGCCCGCGATGCGGCCCCAGCGCGCCGTCTCCTCGCCCAGTTGCTTCTGACCCGCGCGCGTCAGGCGATAGTACTTGGCGCGGCGATTCGCCTCTGACGCTCCCCACTCCGCGTGCAGCCAGCCCTGCTCTTCCATGCGGTGCAACGCGGGGAAAAGCGATCCGGGCTTGACCACAAACGTGCCGTGCGTGATCTGCTCGATGCGGCGCGAGATGCCGAGACCGTGCAGCGATCCAAGCTCCAGCGACTTGAGGATCAAAAGGTCGAGGGTGCCTTGCAAAAGTTCGGTCGATTCAGGATTCATCGCTCTCCTATAGACTTCCGATAGGAATGCTACGCTCGTTCGTATCGAATGTCAATAGGAAGGACGTGCGGATTGGGTTCGTTAGGGCGATTAAGGCGGATTTAAGCCCGTTTAGAGAGCTTAAGTTAAATTCGTTCTGGCTTCGTTCTCCGTGTATCTTGCTGATTCTAAAGAGAGGCTTGGGTTCGTTTTGCAAAATTTCAGGATGCCTTTTTGTCCCGGCCCGCCGCAGGACCGATCTCCCGCTCGATTCTCATGTCCCCGGGTTGGTAATGCGCGAGACCATCAAAGGACCTCAAACCCACATATGACTTGTTTCTACCCAACTCCTAGGTGAATCGAAAATTCAATTGAAAAGGAGTTGGTGAAGGTAATGCCCCTAACTCTCGACTCCGGAGCCTCTGGGCACTCTGTCCCGATGAAGACGCTGCGCGTTAGTGACACAGAAGCCACAGGGGACTCACAGAGCGCACAGAGACGGGTAGCGTGGAGTTAACAAGTGGAGTTGGAAACCTACATGGCGTTGACTCGGATTGGTGGGCGCGCATCCCCCTTGCGGTTCCGCGCGCCCACCGACCCGAAACTTGCGAACAAATAGCAGGTTATGACTTGCGGCCGCTCTTGATTTTACGCCGCGCAAAGGAAGCGAGTCCGAGCAAACCGCTGCCCAGTAGCACCAGGCTGCCCGGCTCCGGCGTTCCGGCTATGTCCCCGTTGTTCCTCGAACCCAGTCCATTGGTGGCGAGCTGACCGCCGCCCCAGACCGGAGTCCCGCCGGGTCCTGACAGCACATCGAGCGTGACGTTGTTGCTGTTGTAAACCACGCCGAAGTGCTCGCTGCCGTTGATGCTGGTGCCGTTCACCGTCGCAAAGGTTCCGGTGATCGAACTGGCATTCAGGATGTCAAACGTCTCGCTCAGCGTCGGCACAAATCCGTTGATCAGGTCGAGATTCAGCACGCCGTTCAGGCTGGCCGTGCCGGTGATCGTCAACTGATCGAACAGCGTTCCCGCCGTGGTGCCGCCGATGTCGATGTCGAGCGCGCCGCCCGAGCCCTGAGTGTAGCCACCCGTGATCGACTCCTTGCCCGCGTGCAGCGTGGAATCGCCGATGTTGAAAGTGGCGTTGTCGGTCACGGCAGCGGTGCCGGCATTCAGCGTGCCGCCGTTGCCAAATACCGAGCCTCCGTTAAACGTGATTCCACCGTTGGCTGTCAGCGTACCGTCGACCGTGGTCGTGCCTGCGCTCTGGGTGTAGGTGCCCGAAGCGGCAGAGAGCGTCAGCCTGCTGTTCTTGCCGACGGTCAGACTGCCGGCATTCGTGACTGCAGTGGCGGTGTCGCTCAGATTCTGGCCGTTACTCAGCGTCAACTTGCCCGTCGAGCTGTTGGTGGTGAATCCGGTCAGCGCATTGTTGCTGTTCTGATCGGTGATTTTGGCCGCGGCACCTGTCAGGCTGATCGTGGCCGCGTTGGTGGTGATATCCGTCGTGCTGTTGTACTGCAACGTGCCTGAGACGGAGTAGGTGCCGCCCGTCAACGTTCCGGCTGAGAAGTTCAGGAAGCTGCCGCCGGTGATCTGCATGGTGTCGCCGGCGCTCACGCTCAGCGTGCCCTTGTTGTTAAATCCCTTGCTGCTGGTGTCGATGATGAGCGGCGTGCTCTGATTGGCGATGATCGACTTTCCGGCGCTGTTCACCAGTCCCATGTTGCCGTTGCCGATATTCCCGGACCCCTGAATCGTTTGGCTGTTGGTCAGAACGTCCGTCGAGGCGCTCGCGGTGATGATATTGGCCGCGTTGTTGCCGAGGACGACCTTGCCCGTGCCCGTCAGGGTGTTAGCCGCAGCGGTGAAGACCAGCTCGGTGTTGGAGCCGGCCGAGCCCAGGTTGACAGTGCCGTTGTTGGTGATCGTGCCGCTGGCGTTGAGCGTCTGGGCGTCATTCACGTCCAGGGTGCTGCCCGTGGAGATGATCAGGCCGCTGATGGTGGCGCTGTTCTCACCCACGAGGACTCCGCCCGAGGCGCTGGTCAGCGTGCCGCCGGTGATCTTGGCGCCGTCCAGCAGGGCCTGCGAGCCCGTGCCGGTTGCGGTGATCGTTCCACCCGTGTTGGTCCAGGTGCCCTTCAGATCAAGCGTCCCGCCCGCGGTGGCCTCAAGCGTCTTGCTGTTGGTGTTGCTACCGGCGCTAGGGCTGACGATCAAGGCCGTGCTCTGGTTCGCGTCGATGGTCCCGGAGTTCTTCACCAGAAGGCCGGACATGCTGCCCGATCCTTGAATCGTGCTGGAGTTCGTCAGGGTGGTGGTCCCCGACGAGGCGCTGATCAGGTTCGAAGCGTTGTTGGAAAGGGTCAACGCGCCCGTGCCGCCCCAAGTTGTGTTGCCCGCGAGCAGCAGTTCCGTGTTGCTGCCCGACGAGTTCAGTTTCACCGTGCCATTGTTGGTGATCGTGCCTGAGGTCTTAAGGGTCTGAGCATTGGCCACGGAGAGCGTGGTGCCGCTCGAAATCGTGATGGCGCTGGACCCGTTCAGGGTGGCGGCGTTCTGCGCAGCGAGCACACCGCCGGAGGTCCCGGTCAGTGTGCCGCCAGTGATCGTGGTGCCGTCGAGCAGCACCTTGGCGTTGGTCCCGGTGGCCAGAATCGTTCCGCCGGTGTTGGCAACCTTGCTCTGAAGATCCAGGGTATTGCCGGCAGTGGCTTCCAGGGTCCCGCCGTTGGTGAAGGTGCCGGCGCCGGAGACTTTCGCCTTACCGCTGAACGTGCCGCCGCTCTGGACCGTGGTCGTGCCGGTATTCGTATAGTTGGCGCTCGCCAGGAACAGGCTGCCGCTGCCGACGGTGAGCGTACCGGCGTTGCTGAACGCGCCCGCGGTAGTGAAGTTCGCGCCGCCATTGATGGTAAATCCGGCGCCGGAAGAGTTGGTGGCGAGGCCGGTCAGAGCGTTGGTCCCACTCTGATTCGCAAGAATGCCGCTGCCCGTCAGGGTGATGTTGGCGGCGTTGGTGGTGATGCCGCTGGCGTTGTTGGCCTTCAGAGATCCGGCCAGGTTATAGGTGCCGCCCGTGATGGTCGTACCCGAGATGTTGGTGAGGTTACCGTTCACGTCGAACAGGCTGCTCGCGCCCACGATCAGGGTGCCGTTGTTGGTGAAGTTGCCCGCGGTGGTGAAGTTCGCGCCGCCCTGCAGGCTGAAGCTCGATCCGGTGCCGATGATGTTGAGAGGCGTGAGGAGGTTCTGTCCGCCCAGGTTGATAAGCTGAGCGCTCGCGCCGTTCAGAATGATGTTGGCGTTATCGGCCTGAATGCTGGTGCCCGTGGATCCGAACTGGATTGTGCCGGTGGCGTTGTAGGTGCCGCCGGTCAGCGTCCCGTTGGCTGTGTTGGTGAAATTCGTGAGAGCCGAGCCATTGGTCACTTCAAGCGTGCTACCGGCGCCAGCGTTAAAGGTCCCGTTGTTTGTCACCGATCCCGTGCCGTCGAGCAGCAGACTCTGCCCGGAGAGATTGGCGAGAACGGTGCCACCGGCGTTGTTCACAAGCGTCAGGGCGGTGCCGTTGCCGATGTGTCCTGCTCCTTCAATGGTGTTGTTGCTATTCGTCAGTGTCAGTGCGCCGTTGTTGGACTCGAGGATGGTGCTTCCGCCGCCAGTCGTCACGTTATTAAGAGTGACGATACCGCTGCCATTCCCTTGCAGCATTGTGTTCGAAGTCAGCAGAAGGTAGCTGTTGGTGCCATTACCCCCATTCAACTGCAGGTTGCCATTGTTGTTGAACGTGCCCAGGATGGTGGTCTGGGTGCTGAGGTCGCTCGTATAGGTACCGTTGATGGTGATCGCCCCTGAGGACGTGCTCCCATCGAGCGTGGCCGAATTGTTTTGCGGTGTTCCGAAGAACCCGGTGCTGTTGTTAGTGAGCGTTCCGCCTTGAACATCCGCGTTGCCATAGAATTGGACCGCGGCCGTAGGGCTGGCATTCACGATTGTGCCGCCGGCGTTGTTGACCACGACTCCGTTGACATCCAGCACGCCAGCGTTCGTGGCCTCAACCAGGCCCTGGTTGGTCAGGTTAAGGTTCTGTAGAGTCAGCGTGGTGATCTGCGAGCCGCCCGCCGAGTTGGCGTTAATGGTGCCACCTGACTGGTTTACCAGCGTCAAGCCGTCGTTCCCGATGATGCCCTCGCCCTGGATCGTGTTGTTGGCATTGGTCAGAGTAACGCTGCTTGTTGACTGCTCCAGGATAGCGTTGCCGCCGCCCGTAGCTGTTAACAATGTCACTGTCCCGCCGCCGGATAGCGTGTTACTCAGTACGGTTCCGTTGCCGATCAGCAGATAGGAGTTGGTGTTCGAGCCGCCATTCAATTGGAGGTTGTTCTTGTTATTGATCGTGCCCAGCAACGTCGTCTGGCTGTTCAGATCGCTGGTATACGTGCCATTGATGGTAATTGCCCCGGCCGACGTGCTCCCGTCAAGCGTGGCTGAGTTGCCGGCCGGCGTCCCGAAAAACGCGCCGCTATTGGTCAGCGTACCGCCCTGGATGTCAGAGCCGCCATAGAACTGAACTGTTGCGGAGGATCCGCTAGACAGGATGGTGCCGCCCGCATTGTTGACCACAACCCCGTTGATATCCAGGACGCCGCTGTTCGTTGCTTCGATCAGCCCCTGGTTCGTAACTCCTCCCAGGTTCTGAAGCGTCAGGCTGCTGATGAGCCCATTGCCCGAGGAGTTGGCGTTGATGGTTCCACCCGACTGATTGATCACCGTTAAACCGTTGTTGCCAATTATGCCCTCACCCTGAATCAGATTGTTAACGTTGGTCAGCGTCACCCCGCTCGTTGCTTGCTCGATGTAAGCGTTTCCGCCGTTGGTTAGAGTGGTGGACATCGTGACTGTGCCGCCGCCGGTGAGCGTGAAATTCGGTGCTGTGCTGCTGCCCAGAATGAGATAGCTGTTGGTCCCTGCGCCGCCGTTCAACTGGATGTTGTTCTTGTTCGTGATCGTCCCGATCATCGTGGTCTGCGTGTTGAGATCGCTCAGGTAGGTGCCGTTCAGCGTGATCCCTCCCTGAGTGAATCCATCCAGGATGGCGGTGTTGCCGGCAGGCGTCCCCAGAGTCCCTCCATTGTTGGTCACCGTGCCGCCCTGAATGGTCGCGTTGCCGTAGAACTGCACTGTAGCGCCGGAGCCGACCGCCTGGATCGTGCCCCCCGCGTTGTTAACGACGGGTCCGTTGAAGTTCAAAACGCCGGAGTTGGTCGCTTCCATCAGACCCTGGTTCGTAACGCTCCCGAGGCTCTGAAGCGTGAGTGAATTGATCAGTCCGTTCCCGGTAGAATTGGCGTTGATGGTTCCACCCGACTGATTGACCAGCGTGATGCCGTTATTACCGATGATGCCTTCGCCCTGGATCTTGTTGTTGACGTTGGTCAGGGTCGCCCCGGCCACCGCCTGCTCGATGTAGGCGTTGCCGCCGTTGCTTGCGGTAGTCGAGAGGTTCACGGTGCCGCCGCCGGTCAGCGTCAGGTTTGGTGTTCCCGTGCTGCCCATGATCAGATAGGTGTTGGTTCCGGCGCCCCCATTCGTCTGGATTGTGCCGGTGTTGTTGATGGTCCCCACCATTGTTGTCTGCGAGTTTAAGTCGCTCGTATAGGTGCCGACGAGGTTCACGGCGCCTGAAGCCGTGCTCCCATCCAGAGTCGCGACGTTGCCCTGAGGCGTCCCTAGGAATCCGCTGCTATTGGTGAGAGTTCCGCCTTGAATGGTGGAGGAAACAAACTCAACCGTGCCGCCGTTGGAAGTGATGTGCCCGTTCGCGTTGTTGACCGTCGTGCTCTGGATATCGAGAACGCCGCTGTTGCTGGACTCCATTAAGCCGGTATTGGTGACGCCGTTGCCGGGATTGATCTCGAGGACGGTGTTCACCGTCCCGCCCGAGGAGTTGGCGTTGATCGTTCCGCTGGTCTGGTTCACCAGGGACATGCCCGTCCCATCGCCGATCACCCCTTCTCCCTGAATAGTGTTATTGGCGTTCGTCAACGTAACACCGCCTACGTTCGCCTGGACGTAGGTATTCCCGCCGCCGGAGGTTGTGGTGGAGAGGTTAACCTTACCGCCTGTGCCCTGAAGGGTCGTGTTTCCACCCAGCAGCATGTAGGTGTTCGTCGCGCTGCCGCCATTCAATTGGAACGTGCCGTTATTGTTAACTGTCCCCAGCACCGTCGTCTGGCTGTTCAAGGCACCGGTGTAAGTGCTGCCCGTGCTCAGTGTCAGCGCGCCATGGGTGCTGCCGTCGAGCGTGGCCGAGAACCCGCCCGGGGTTTCGAACGTCCCGCCGGTCTGCGTATTGAGTGTCCCGCCCTGAACCGTAGCGCTAACCAGCTCAACCGTAGCCGAGCTGCCCTTGGCCGTAATGTTTCCGCCTGAGTTGTTCACGGTCGTGCTCTGAATGTCGAGCACCCCACTGTTGGTTGCTTCGAGCAGGCCGGTGTTCGTGATTCCTGGCGCCCCTCCGCCGATGCCGCCGGGGTTGAGCTCAAGAGTGGTGATTAGCGCGCCGCCCGTCGAGTTGGCGTTGACGGTTCCCGAATTGGTAAGCCCCAGGGCGCTGCCAGCGCCGATGTCGCCCTCTCCCTGAATGGTGCTCTGATTGGTCAGAGTAACGCCGCTCACGCTGGCTTGGAGATAGGTGTTGCCACCGTTGGTGGTTGTCGTGGAAAACGTCAGCTTGCCTGCGCCGGAGAGCGTGGTGTTGTTCCCGATGTACAAGTAGCTGTTGGTTCCGGCGCCGCCGTTGATGGTGATGGTGCCGGCGTTGCTGATGCTGGTGCCGCCCACGGTTAACTGGATGTTTGTATTCGTATTCAGGCTGTCGGTGGACCCCAGCGTCAGATTATTGATGCTGGCATTGACGTCGTCGGTGACCGAGGCTGCCGACCCCGTGCCGGTGATCAGCACGTCGCAAGGGGCAGGACAACTGCTGCCACCCGGCAACCCGGCTGACCAGTTCGCTGAATTATTCCAATTACCCGTGCCGCCGCCGTTCGTGAAGGTATCGGTATTATTGGGAGGAAGTGCGCTGCGGCCGCTGGACGACAATTTGGGACTGGAAGCAAGGGAGAGGGCGCCTGATCTCTGATTAATGATGCCGAGACGGCCCGAGTTCACCGCGAGTTGATGCCAGCCCGAAGGCGCGACGACGGCCGGCTGAAGATCGAGTAGCCAAGCACCGCCCCAGGCGCGCGCATCGAAAGCACCCACCCGGTAGTCGGGCCGCTTGGCGCGCGTCTGGCCGAAGGCCAAGCTCGATACCAGGCACAACATGGTAAGGCCGACACTGGCCGTCAACGATCTTGTCGCTTTTCCACCGAAACTTGTTACGGGCATCCAATCCTCCCTAGAACGGCACCTGAAAACGAGCCCAACCGATGAGTAATATCACGTGCCGAAGCACCTATGGCTCCCCGATAATGACTGAAATAAGGCTCAAGACTTTTATCCCAACCGTACAAATCGCGCAAGTCGCAACTCAGCTAACAATCGCGATAACACAACTCCGCCCGTCCCGGAGGGATCGCAAGCGCCAGGCAAACCGCCCGACCGAGACGAGCGGGAATGCGAAAACAACGACAGTCTGGACACAAACTGGAAGAGTATGCTGGTCGCGAGAGCGGCTTTGCAAGCGTCAACGTGCGACAAAGTACGACAAGACCGGTTTTATCCAGCCTGTTTCGCCGCTATGTCAATAGTTTGCGAGAAAGAGCCGGAGCGCGCCACTCGGTGTAGCGACGGTCTGTGACCGTCGGTCGTTCGTCTGGAAAGAAGCCGGCGGTCACAGACCGCCGCTACAGCGCTTAGGGACTCGGCAAGCCGAGCTTACGCTCCAGCGACACAAAGCGCGGCTCGGATCGGAGTGCATCGTAATAGGGGTCCGCTTTCAAATAAATGATGTTGGGAACATGCTGGCGGTAACCCAACTCCAGCGTGTCGAGTGCCTTGTCCTTCTGTCCGAGGAGCATATAGGTGGTTGCCAGGCGCTCGGGCGGACTGCGGTCCACACGATGCGCAGCCTGGAACTCGCTCAGCATGGCTTGGAGATAAGCCTCGTACCCGCCCCTCCGATAGGCGCTGAGCATAACCTTTCCCCAATCACGGTCCGCCTCCAGCTTGGGCTCCTCGGCGTACGTGAGTGAGGTAAACCCGGCAAACTCTTTGACTTCCTCGGGAATCATCCCCAACTGGTGATAGGTGTCGGCAAGGTACCACTGCGGCGGCAGGAATGAGGGATCCATGTCGATGGTTTTCTGGCACGTTTCCACGGCGAGCTGGTATTGGCGCGCGAAATAGTAGGCGAGACCCAGATCGGCATTCACAATCAGATTCGTGGGATCGAGCCGCTGCGCCAGCTTCAGCTGGGCGATGGCATCCACATATCGGCCCTGCGGATCGAGGTACAGATTCCCGTACCAGTGGTGGGCCGGTGCGTAGTTGGGATTCAGGTCGAGTGCGCGCTTGAATTCGGCCTCCGCTCCGGGAAAGTCGTAGTAAAAGAAGACCCGAATACCGGCGAGCGCCGTGTGGCCCTCTGCCGCCGAGTCGTCCAAGGCAATGGCTCTCCGCGCAGCGGCCTCGGCCTTCGACACATCCTCTTTCTGATACTCGGAATAGGTCAAGCTTTCCAGCGTGTAGCTCTCGGCCAGGGCGGCGTAGGCAGGGGCGTAATTCGGATCCTCTTGAATCGCCTGGCTGAAGTACTTAACACTTTCGGCAAGCCCGCGCGTCTCCCGGCGATTCCAGAAGTAGAGGCCCTTGAGATAATCGTCGTAAGCCTCCGGATTTGCCGCCTCCACCGACCCCAGGCCGGCACCGGGCTGGTGCTCCAAACTCACGCGGATTTTGCCGGCGATCGCCTGGGCGACGTCCCGCTGAACGCTGAGGATTTCCTTGACTTGCCGTTCATAATTCTGCGCCCAGATATGGGTCTGGTCGCTCACCTGGACGAGCTGGGCCGAGATGCGCACCCTGTCGCCTTCGCGCCGCACGCTGCCTTCCAGCACGTAGCCCACACCCAGTTCGCGGCCGATCTGGCTGATATCTTCCCGGGTCTGCTTGTACCTCATGGCCGAAGTTCGGGCGATCACTCCCAGAGCTTGTGGATTGACGCGCCCGAGGTCCGTGATCATCTCCTCAGTGAGGCCGTCGGCAAAATAGTCCTGCGAGGGATCGCCGCTGAGATTCGCGAACGGCAGGACAGCCAACATGATCCGGCCGCGGGGGGAATTGGCGTGTGATTGCGTGGGGCGCAATCTCCAGTAAGCCACCACGATAAAGGTAAGGCCAACCACGAGAGCCAGGGCTGACCAGGCCCAGCGCCCGGGGCCGGATGGGCGGGCCGAGAGAGGGTCTATGACCTGCCCAGGCATTTCGGCCGCGACGCCGGCCCGCTGAGGATCCGTCAGCAGCTTCGCGGAGATAGCGACCGCGCCGACGCCATTGTCTTGCCTCGCGGAGAGCACCCCTCCGGATGGGACGACGGGTGGGTTTGACTCAGAGACAACAGGCTCAGAAGCAATGGGCTGAGGACGACGGTTCTCGTTTCGGCTGTGTAGCCAATCGTCGAGCTCGGCGGTGTAAGCAAATACGCTGCCGCCCTTTTCGCCAGGAACACGATGAACGGGCAGACCCCGCTCGCGTTCCCAGCGCTGGGCCGAGCGCATGTCGCGGCCGACATACCGGGCGATTGCCTTCCATGAGTCGAGCCTTTGACCCTTGGCGTCCGAATCCCCCACGCCACCTGCCATCTTCAAGTCCCCGAAACACGCCCCGGTCAGCTTTTGTCGTCTTTTGTCGTGCCTCGTCCCAACTTGCCTGTAACCCGTAAAATTATACAGCGTCATCGGATTAGTCAGAAGGCAGACGGCTGCCTTGGCAATGGAATTCGATGACATTACCTGGGTGAGTAATTGGAAGTACCTTGATCACCCCGCAAGCCGTCAGACGCGGCGCTGGCCGTGCTAACGGGCCTGTCTAACTTTGTGGTACAGGCATCCTGCCTGCGTTGTTTCCAAAAGCACGCTGGGAAGCGTGCACCACAAACCAGACACTTACCGGCTGGAGAATCAGCTTGCACGTGAGGTGCGCTTGAGGATGGGGTAGGGCCGACCGACCCGGACCAGAGCGTTTTGAGTCCGAGGCCGCAAATCGCCGGACGCCGCCAGTTCGCCTTGCATGTATTCGACGAGCGCCTGCACCTCGCGCTCCATCTCCCGCATGCGGGCTCGCATGTTCAGAATGATCTCGATGCCGGCCAGATTCACGCCCAGATCGCGCGTCAAGCTCAAGATCACTTCCAGCCGCTCCAGGTCTTCCTCGGTGTAAAGGCGGGTGTTGCCTTCGCTCCGCGATGGCGAAAGCAGGCCCTCACGCTCGTACATCCGCAGCGTCTGGGGATGGAGACCGTACATCTCCGCCACGGCGCTGATCATGTAACCGGCCTTGGTTCTTGCTCGTGTTTTGCGTGCTCGAGGCATAACAAGACGTCGAACGTTGGCAGTCGACAGTTAGCCGTCAAACGCTTCGTAGCGCGGGCGTCCCGCCCGCGTGACGACCGAGGCGAGCCGCCTCAGCGACAGCGGCCGGGACGGCCGCGCTGCGTCACCAACACGTCACTGTACTTTAAGACGTCCAATAGGCTCACTGCACGGTACCCGCCGCTTTCAACTCCGCCCGCGGATCTTCCGGATTCAGACGCGCCAGCTCCCGCAGCAGTTCCTTGGATCGCTCATCGGCTAGTTTGGGCACCACCACCTGGACCTCCACGAACTGGTCGCCGCGGGCCTCGCCGCGCAACGACGGCGCCCCCTTGCCGCGCAGCCGAAGCTTCTGGCCCGACTGCGTCCCCGGAGGAATCTTGATCGTGCTGGGCCCCTCGATCGTCGGCACCTCGACTTTGGCGCCGAGCGCGGCTTCGGCCACCGTGACCGGCAGCTTCACGTAGATATTATCGCCTTTACGCTCGAAAACCGGGTGCGTCTCGACGTCGGTCACGATGTAGAGATCGCCGGGAGGGCCGCCCTTGCGCCCCGCATTGCCTTTGCCGGCCACGCGCACCCGCGATCCCTGATTGACCCCCGGCGGAATCCGCACGTCGAACGTCTCGGGATGCGTCACGATGCCGGTGCCCCCGCAGTTCGGACAACTCGGCTTCCGCTTCCCGGTACCGTGACAGTCGGGACACGGACCCTGAAAACGCATCGCGCCCGATTGGCGGGTCAACACCCCTTTGCCGTCACAAGTTGGACATACGATCGCAGCGCCCTTGCCCGTACCGCTGCCCTTGCACACCGGGCACGTCTCCTGGCGATTGACGGTGATGCGGACCTGGGTTCCGCGGATCGCGTCCCAGAAGCTCAGGTGCATGTGGTGCTCGAGATCGCGTCCCCGCGTCTCGTCTTCCTCTTCTTCCTCCTGGGGGGCGGCGTTTCGGGAGAAAATCTGGGAGAAAATGTCGCGGAATCCGAAGCCGCCGGTATCCTCGACGCCCGAACCACGGCGTCCCGTGCGAGGCTCGAAGTTCGAGAAGTCGAAGCCCGAAAAATCGAAGCCGCCAGCACCGGCGGTGCCTCCCGAGGCGTAGGCCCGGGCCGCATCGGCCGCAGAAGCTGTGCCCGGATAGCCGCCCGCCGGGATATTGTCCGAGTAAAAGCCGTACTGATCGTAAATCTTGCGCTTCTTCTCGTCGCTCAGAATTTCATAGGCTTCGGAGATTTGCTTGAACTTCTCTTCGGCCGCTTTGTTTCCCGGATTGACATCGGGATGGTACTTGCGCGCGAGGTGCCGGTAAGCCTTGCGGATCGCCTCCGGCTTGGCGTCACGACTGACGCCGAGCGCCGCGTAGTAGTCTTTTTCGGTGCCGACTGGCATGGTCTCTCAAAGAAGTCAGGAGACAGAAATCAGAGCTCCTGACTTCTGATTTCCGATTTCTGGCTTCTGACTTCCGGCTTCTGCCTTTCTCAATTCCTGCTCATTCCGGAAATCACCTTCAGGTGCTCCGGGCAGCGCGAGACCATCCACGCCTGCAGCTCGTCATAGATCTTCCGCGCCACGACATTATCGCTGAAAATCCCTTCAAGGTCCGAATCGACCTCCATGAACTGACGAAAATGGCACTGTGGGCATTCAACTCCGACCTGTGCTCGATGTTGTTCCACGACGCCTCCCCATTGTTCGCCGAGCGGCATTGATTCAATGGCTCAACGGCCCGATGACTCAATCGCCCAATCACTCAATCGCCCGATCGCCCGATCTTCAACTCTTCTTTCCCTCGTCCACGACCTCGGCATCGATCACGTCGCCTTCGGGTTTGCCTTGCCCGTCGCCAGCGGTCGATGCTCCTGCTGCCTGGTCTTGCGGTCCTCCGCCCGAAGGTCCGGCGCCCGAAGGTCCGGCCCCGCCCGCTCCCGCCTGGCGGTACATGGCTTCGGCCAGCTTGTGCGACGCTTTCGTCAGGTTGTCGATGGCCTCGGTGATTTTCGAGGAGTCGCCCGCCTGAATGGCCTTTTTGGCCTCTTCGACGGCGTTTTCGATAGCCTTGGCGTCAGCCTCCGCAATCTTTTCGCGGTTCTCCTTAAGCATCTTCTCCGTGGAGTAGACCATGGCGTCGGCGCGGTTCTTGATCTCGATATCCTCCTTCGCGCGGCGATCCTCGTCCGCGTGGAGCTCCGCCTCCTTGGTCATTTTCTCGACCTGATCCTTGGAGAGGCCGCTCGAAGAAGTGATCGTGATCTTCTGTTCCTTTCCGGTCCCCTTATCCTTCGCTGAGACGTTCAGAATGCCGTTGGCGTCGATGTCAAATGTAACCTCGATCTGCGGCAGGCCGCGAGGCGCCAGGGGGATCCCTATCAGGTGGAACTTGCCTAGCGTGCGATTGTCCCTCGCCATGGGCCGCTCGCCCTGGAGCACGTGAATCTCGACCGATTCCTGATTGTCGGCCGCCGTCGAAAATACGTCGCTCTTTCGCGTGGGAATCGTGGTATTGCGCTGGATCAGAGGAGTCATCACGCCGCCGTAAGTCTCCACGCCCAGCGTCAGAGGTGTGACGTCAAGGAGAAGCAGATCCTTCACTTCTCCGCCGAGCACGCCCGCCTGGACCGCCGCGCCCACCGCGACCACTTCGTCCGGATTGACGCCTTTGTGCGGCTCCTTGCCGTTGAACAGATTCTTCACGATGTCCTGGATGCGGGGTATGCGGGTCGACCCGCCGACCAGAACCACTTCGTTGATCTTGTCCGGACCGATTCCGGCGTCCTGCAGCGCCTGCTTGACCGGGCCGACCGAACGCTGGAAGATGTCTTCGCACATTTGTTCGAAGCGGGCCCGCGTCAGCTTCATGTTCAGGTGCTTCGGCCCGGAGGCGTCGGCGGTGATGAACGGCAGATTGACATCAGTCTCCAGAACCGTCGACAGCTCCATCTTGGCTTTCTCGGCCGCTTCCTTGAGCCGTTGCAGCGCCATGCGATCCTTGGATAGATCGATGCCCTGGTCTTTTCGGAACTCGTCCACAATCCAGTCCATCACGCGCTTGTCGATGTCGTCGCCGCCCAGGTGAGTGTCGCCGTTGGTGGATTTAACTTCCACCACACCCTCGCCCACCTCAAGGATCGAGATATCGAACGTGCCGCCGCCAAAGTCGTAGACGGCGATCGTTTCATCCTTCTGCTTGTCGAGCCCGTAAGCCAGCGCCGCCGCGGTCGGCTCATTGACGATACGGAGCACTTCGAGGCCGGCGATTTTGCCGGCGTCCTTTGTGGCCTGTCGCTGGCTGTCATTAAAATAAGCGGGAACCGTGATGACCGCCTGGGTAATCTTCTCGCCCAGGTACTGTTCCGCGGCGTCCTTCATCTTTTGCAGGATCATGGCCGAGATCTCGGGCGGTGGGTACTCCTTCCCCTGCGCCTGGATGCGCACGTCGCCGTTTGGCCCCTCGATCACACGATAGGGCACGGTCTTGATCTCGCTTTGGACCTCGTTGAAGCGACGTCCCATGAAGCGCTTGATCGAATAGACGGTGTTCTCCGGATTCGTGATCGCCTGCCGTTTCGCCACCTGGCCCACCAGCCGCTCGCCACTCTTGGTGAAAGCCACCACCGAGGGGGTCGTGCGACCGCCCTCTGGATTCGCGATCACGACGGGCGACCCGCCCTCCATAACCGCAACCACGGAGTTGGTGGTTCCCAAGTCAATTCCTATGATTTTTCCCATTGCCTATTCTCCTCTGGCCCAAGACCGCGAATTTGCGGCGGGCAAGCACACCTCTTTAGATGCTATAAACCTTTAGCCGTTTCTTAGCATATGACATGAGTCTTCTTGTGTCAATCACTTTGCGACCACCGGTAGCTGGCCAACTGATTTGAAATGGTTTAACGTCGGGTTACGAGGCGAATTCTGGCTGATTGGCGGCGGCGCGGAAGTCCAGGTGTTTCGCTTCTTCAGAAAGCAAAACGGAGGTCCCGAAGGACCTCCGTCACGTTGAAATCAGGTTGAAAGGGCAATCAGTTCCTAGACCGCAACTCCTGGCAAACGACGCAGTAGCGTGCCCAAGGAATCGCCTTAAGCCGGGCAGGTGAGATCTCCTCGCCACAGCCCTCGCACACGCCATAGGATCCGCGGCTCACCCGCAACAGGGCACTCTCGATTTCGCGAAGAGTCCGGCTACGCATATCGGCCGTCACGGCGGAGACGTCCTGTTCGGCCGTTTTAACGGCAAACTCAACTTCATCCGGGGTTTGCATAATCGACAGAGCCTCGGGCTCGCTTCGGATGGAAGCCAAAAGCTCGTCGCGCTTCTTTAGCAGGATGTTCTTGTATGATGCCTTTCGGGGCTTTACCATTGTAGTTGCCATATCGTCACCTTCTCGCTCGGGGAACCGGCGGCCCCGTTAAATTTTGCAACCTATCCGATGTTTGATGGCTCGGATTGGTTGCAAGAAATTAGCACACGCCGTGCCAAAGAGCAATAATTCTTTAACACAACCGGCCTGTTAACGTTAGACGTACGAGCGGCGTGATAGAATCACGTCGCACGCCCGGAAATTGCGGATTTATTTACGCACCATGCCAAAAAAAGAGCAGGTACTTGCGACGATCCGTAAAGCTCTGACCGGCGAGCCGAATCGCGCAAGCCGACCAGACAACCTCGACGCCCTGCCGCCTCTTGGTCCGGTGCTGCCATCGATCGAATCCTCCGACCTTGTGCCGCGATTCGAACAGGAGCTCAGGAGCCTTGCCGCCTCAGCGCATCGTGTGGAAACCCCAGGGGAGCTTCGCAATCTCCTGAACCAGACTCTCGATCGCGATCGCGAGAACGGCGTCGTCCTTTCCCGCAATCCACTGCTCGGCCGGCTCGGGTTGGCGTCGGTCCTGGGCGACCTCGGGATTCCGTTCTGGACCTGGGATCCCTCTTCACCCGACGGCGCCCCCTCTCCAGCCTACCGCGATCGCTGCTTCTCGGCAGCCGCCGGAATTACGGGCGTTGACTTCGCGCTGGCCGAGAGTGGATCGCTGGTCGTGTCGAGCGCGACCGAAGGCGCTCAGCTCTCGTCCCTTGCACCGCCGGTCCACATCGCCTTCTACCTGCGCAGCCAGATCGTCGAGACGCTCGAAGAAGTGCTGCAAGGCCTCAAGCCATCCGCCGGCGGATCAGCGCTCGACGGCCGCTCGATCGTCTTGATCACCGGCACGAGTCGCACGGCGGACATCGAGCAGATTCTGATTCGCGGCGTGCACGGCCCGCGCGAAGTCCACGCAATCCTCGTCGAAGACTCCTACTTTACCGTGGCTGAGTAGCCGGTGAGCCACGGCGGCTTACGAGAGATAACAGAACTTTCGGGCGGTCGTCTGTGACTCGGGTCACCAAAACAAGTCTGTTACCAAAGCGGAATAATTAGTGCGGTCCTCGGACCTGCTGGGGTCCATGATGAGGTAATGACTCCGGGAGTTCAGACGTATTCCACGCCCAGGCAGCCAGCAGCGCGGCGCCCTCGTTGATCTGATCGGGTAATACCTTGTCAAACGTGTCCGCTTGGCTATGGTGGGCTTCGCGATAGCCCGCCGGCAGTTGGACGCCGAAGTAAGCGGGCACGCCGGCGTTCAGAAAGGCTACGTGGTCTGAGCCGCCGTAGTAGCGCGCCTCGGGCGGCCTCATCTCGAACACTTCTTCGAGCGGCTCATATATCCTCATGAACAGCGGCGCTGTCTCCCACAGATTTTCCAGCGCGATGCTGAACACGCGCCCGGTACCCGTGTCGTGAATCAGGACCGCGTCGATCTTGGGAATCTCCGACTCGTGGTCTTTAAGGAACTTGCGCACGCCGATGCCGCCCTCTTCCTCGCCGGTAAAAAGGATGAACGTAATGGTGCGCTTGGGCTGCCATCCCAACGCTTTCAGGGCGCGCGCAGCCTCCAGCGTCGCCATGGCGCCGGTGCCGTTGTCGAGCGATCCCTGCCCGAGGTCCCACGAATCCAAGTGGCCGCCGATGATCACCCGCTGGTCCGGCATGCGGGTCCCCTTGATCTCCGCCACCGTGATCGAGGCTGGCTCCGGCCCCGAACTGAAGGTTCCTTTGAGATTGATCTTCAGTGAAAGCGGCCCGGCCTCGGAGAGCCTATGGAGCAGGCTGTAGTCCTCGTGGGTGGCGAAGGCCATAGGCAGTACCGACGGCTGATAGGCTGGCCCCGCGCCACCCATATTGAAGAGGCTATTCGGCTTGCCGCTGTCGCGCAGGATCGCCGCGACCCCGGCATTGGCCAATTGCGGCATGACGTGCATTCGCGCCCGGAATCCTCCCGGGCCCGCATTCGACGGTACGCCGCGCTGGGGCGGGATAACGGCGTCATAAGCGTTATCGGACTCGCCGGTCGCCAGGGTGGCGGGCGGTCCGAGGCAGACGATGGCGCCCTTGAGCTTGTCCTTCAGCCGGTCAACGTCGGCCTGCGGGTCGTCGCCGAGAAAATAGACCGGTCCGGTAATCTCGCCGTCGGTCGCCTTGCTCCAGCCCATCGAGCGCACGCCGATCACATGCTTTATGGGGCTCTCGATCTCCGCCGTGTCTTCGCCCCGATACCAGGCGTGCGCCACGTTGTCGGTCTCAAGATGCGCATCGATGCCGTAAGCTTTGAATCGCTCCAGTGTCCAATCACTCGCCTTCTGCATCTGGGGGGACCCGGTCAGACGCGGCCCGATCTCGGTCGAGAGGTACTCGAGGTTCTTCATCAGCTCCGAATGCGCCTCGACCTCAGCCGCGATCTTCTGGTCGGCCTCTTCCATGGATGTGCGATACGCCCGCTCCTCTTCCGGAGTGCTGGCTTGTCCTGCAGCCCCCGCCGATGGAGTCGTCACCGAGGACGCCGCAGCGGGCCGGTCCTGCGCGCGATTGAGCGTCGAGGGCAACACCGTCGAGATCAGCGCGGCGACGAATAGCACGGCGATGAGAGGAACAGGCCGTCCGCGCCCGCTTGCAACGGTTCGCGTGCGCAGAGACGAAACAGGTCGCAACAAAACCGCCGCGGCGGAACCTACGAATTCGGATAAAGATTTCATTTCACCTCTCTTCTGAACCGAGCCGATATGCCCGGCTCATGAGGCCGAAGTAACGAGCGTCTCGCACCGGTGCCGGCCACGAGCGCCCTAAAAGTGCCGCAACATCTTATCAGGAGTCAAGTGCTGAAGCGAAGAGTGTGAAGCGGCGATAGCAGGCGCTGCCGGCCTGATCGAACTCCCCTCCTCGTGGAGGAGGGGTGGCCGGAGGCCGGGGTGGTCGGAGTAGTCTCGAAATTGACCCACTACCGAAGCCCCGGAGGCCTGGGCGGATTCACTGCAAGACTCGCCCCTCGAGGGACAGCGATACCCACCCGTAGCTGGGGTCTCCGGGATGGACCTGCGTTTGCTTTACGTTCAGTATCTCGCGCATGACGATCATCAAAACTTCAACTTCTTATTTCGCCTGCGCCAGCCCCGCAACAACTGCGGCAAGTTTATCGAGTATTTCGTTCCAGCCCTCCAATTGACCGCTATTTTTCGCGCTCTCCATGGGTTCATTTCCAATGAAGGTGAGTTTCGTCTGGCCGTTTCCGAGATCCTCAAAGATGGTCACGTCGTACGCACCCTCTATGGCCTCATGTTCTATTCCTAGCTCCGCAGGATCAATCCTGTTTCCCTTCGAGTCCGAAAAGTACATCAAGGAAACGATCTTCTCGTGCGGAACAATCTCGTGGTATTCAACCGCATTCCAGAACTCCTGCCCATCCGGCGCTCTCATGCAGCAGAGAAATTTCCCCCCAACGCGAAAATCCATCTGGCAAACGGGCGCAGTGAAGCCCTTCGGCCCCCACCACTGCATCACGTACTTCGGGTCTGTCCACGCCTTCCAAACCAATTCGCGCGGCGCATCAAAAACTCTGGTGACAACCATCCGCTCTGTCTCGTTAACCGTGCTTTTTGCCATCTCTGGCCTCCTTTTTTTTCATTTGATTCACAACTACATCCAGCTTGTCGAAGCTCTCTTCCCAGAATCGGCGATAATAAGCCGCCCAGTCGCTGACTGTCTTTATCGCCTCTGGCCTAAGCGTGCACACACTCTCTCGTCCACGCTTCGTCTTGATCACAATCCGCGCCCGCACCAGGTAGGCAATATGTTTTGAAATCATCTGCTGCGAGAGTGCAAACGGTTCCGTCAGTCCATGCACAGAGGCAGGACCATGTGAGAGTCGTTCGATCATCCTCCGCCGGGTTGGATCAGACAAAGCAGCAAATGTTGTACCCAATTTATCCACAACCATACGGTAGTGGATTGTCTTATCAATGTCAAGTGTGGATTTTGCGTTCCTGATTTCTGTTCCCTGATCTCTGAACCCTGACACCCGCGCTAATTTATACACTTCCCAAAGTGCACACCGCAACCTGCGCAAGGAGCGCGAGCCGGCAGGGTCGAGGCGCTGGCATCAGGGGCCGGGGGAATGCAGATTGACCCTGGAACGTGTTCTGGATCTATTACGACCTACCCGTCGAGAGCGAGACCGGCATCGCAACAGTTCCGTCCGGATCGTCAAACACCACACTCGCAAACCACCCCGATTGGCCAGACAGCTGCCACATCAGGCGGGGCGAGAGCGTGCTGCAAGCGGACGGCGAACACTTCGGGTGAACGGAAGACCGCTGAGAACTGTTCCTTCACTCCACCCGCAGCGCCTCGAGCGGGTCGAGGCCGGCCGCGCGGCGCGCGGGTACGTATCCGGCCACGAGCGCGATCGTGATCAGCAAGGCTCCGACCGCGACGAACGTCAGCGGGTCGGTCGCCCGGGTGCCGTACAGAAACGCGGTCAGCATACGGGTGGCGATGAGAGCGGCGGCGGCGCCAATGGCGAGGCCCGTGAGCACGAGTTTCAGACTCTGTCCTAGCACCAGGCTGAAGATACGGCGCCCCGACGCGCCGAGCGCCATCCGGATACCGATTTCAAAGGTGCGCTGCGAGGTGGAGTAGGAGATCACGCCATAGGTGCCGATGGCAGCCAGAAGCAGTGCCGCAGCCGCAAAGCTCACAAAGAGCCACATCATGGATCGTGGTTGCGACGTCGAAGACGAGACCACTTCCTGCATCGTTCGGATTTCGCTGACCGGCACGTTGGGATTGAAGTCCCGCACCGTTTCGCGAATGTGATTCGCGACTTCAGCAGGATCGGCTCCGGTCCGAACCAGAAGGGTCATGCCGGTGGGAGGCTGCCCGTTGCTGATCACCGATTGCGAATAGGGCATGTACACGGCGCCCTTGAAATCAGCCGGGTTGTGGTTTGCAAGGTCGTACTGGCGAACATCGGCGGCCACGCCAACCACGGTCCTCCACGGCGCTCCCGCCCACAGGGGACGAATGTGTTTGCCGATGGGATCTTCACCCGGCCAGAATTTCTGCGCCGTCGACGCACTCAAGATCACCACCGGCGCCGATTTCTCGCTGTCGGAATCCGCGAACGCCCGGCCTTTCAGGATGGGAATGCTCATGATACGGAAGTAGTCCGGCGTCACCGCACCGGCCCAGAGCAGCGGCCCGCCTTCTTGCGCAGCGATGATGGGATGGCCCTCGTACTCCACGGGCAGGGACGGAGTCTCGCCGCTCAAGGGCAGGGTGTTGACGGCTGCGACGTCGGAGACGCCGGTCGAGTTCTGTGTGCGACGAAGCAATTCGTCATAAATCGCCACGCAGGCGGCGCGCGGATCGCAGAGCTTCGGGTCGGGAGTGATGCGTGCCGTCAGGATGCGCTGGGAACTGAATCCGGGATTCACCCCGGCCAGGCGCCACAGGCTCTTCATCAGCAAGCCCGCGCTTACCGCCAGCACGGCCGCCAGAGCCACTTCGCCGGCGATCAGCGCGCTGCGCAGCCGCACACTCGCGGTGCCCGCGGATCGCCGTCCACCGGTCTTGATCGAGGTGGCGAGATCGAGCCGCGAAGCGCTCAATGCAGGCGCGAGTCCAAAAGCAACTCCGGTGACGATGGCGACTATCGCCATCACCAGCGATACGCGCCAGTCGATGTGGGCCGCAGCCGCGCCGAGCGCGCTCGGAGGCAGCAGCAGCTTGAAGTCGGCGAGCGTGAACGAGGCGAGAACCAGGCCGAGTAGCGCTCCCGCGAGCGAGAGCACCATGCTTTCGGTGAGCAATTGCCGGATGATCCTGCCGCGTCCCGCGCCAAGCGCGACGCGCACAGCAATTTCCTTGCGGCGGTGCGCGGCACGGGCGATCAGCAGTCCCGCCACGTTCGCGCAGGCGATCAGCAGCACCAGTCCGACGGCAAATTGCAGAACGATCAGCCTGCTGCGGAAGTCGCTGGTCATATCCTGCTGCAGCGGCAGCACGGTGGCGTCGTCATTCCAGCTTCGGAACATGGTGTAGGGGAAGAGCGGCAGAATGCGCGTGATCAGCGGGCGAACCTCGCCTCGCGCCTGTTCGAGCGTGAATCCTGGACGCAAGCGGGCGACCAGCGGCATGAAGCCGGTGTTCCAGGTGGCGAAGGAGTCGCGCGGATCGATGTGCATCGGCACCCAGAGCTGCGCGTCCGAAGAAGGGAAGCCGAAGCCGGCGGGCATGACGCCCACAACCTCGCGGCCGACACCGTCCACGGTGATGAATCGTCCGATCACCGAAGGATTGCCGCCGAATTTCTGCATCCAGAGGGCGTGGCTGAGCAGCGCGATGCGGTCCTGGCCGGGCCGGTCCTCGCCGGGGCGGAAGATGCGTCCCACTTCCGGCCCCGCCTGCAGCACCACGAAGAGGTTCGAAGACACCGAACTGCCGACAAGCCGCATCGCCTCGCCTTGGCCGGTAAGATTGAACTCGGAATCGGTGGTGAATCCCGCGATATCCATGGTGCGGCTCTGCTGCTGGAGCGCCCTAAGCACGCCTTGCGGATAATAGTCGGTGACGCGCACGAGCCCGGCGGGGTCGGGATAGGGCAGCGGCTGCAAAAGCGCGCGGTCGAGTAGGCTGAAAATGGCCGCATTGCCGCCAATGCCCAGCGCCAGGGACAGCACCGCCAGAAGCGCAAACGCCGGACTTCGCCGGAGCGCCCGCGCGGCATAGCACAGGTCCTGCGCCAGGGTTTCATAGAATCCCAGGCTGTTCATGACGTAGATTTCCTCGCGGATCAGAAGCGGGTTGCCGAGCTTTCTCCGCGCGGCATACCTCGCCTCCTCCGGCGGGAATCCTCGTGTAATATTCTCGTCGATCTCGGTTTCGAGGTAGGACTGGAGTTCGCGTGAACGTTCCGCATCCCAGGTCTTGCGGTGAAAAAAGCGATTCCATCTCATGGGTATTCTTCAGCCAGCTTTCAGCACTCAGCTCTCAGCCTTCCAGTGCGTGCCTAGTCCCGGGCCCTGGCCCCAGTCCCTGGCCCCTGACCCCCGACTCCTCTACTCTTCCCGCAGCGCCTCAGTCGGATTCAAACGCGACGCCTTCCAGGCCGGCAGATAACTCGCCGCCAGGGCCACGAGAGCGAGCAGGACGGCCGCCAGGGTGAGCGTCACCGGGTCGTACGGCTTCAGGCCGAACAGCATCGATCCTGCCGCGCGTCCTGCCGCGAGCGAGAGCGCCGTGCCGGCGACGAGTCCCGCCGCCAGCAGCCAACTCGCTTCGCGGACCATCATGCCTACGATCTCGCCGCGGCAGGCGCCCAGCGTCATGCGGATTCCGATCTCGTTCGTGCGCCGTACCACCATGTAGGACATCACGCCGTAAAGGCCGACGGCGGCCAGCATGGCGGCGAGTACGCCAAAGAAGCCTGAGAGCGTGGCCATGAGCCGTTCCTGCAGGAGTTCGTCCTGAAGCATGGTGTGCAATGAACGGAACTGAATGCTGATCTCCGGATCGATCTGGGCGACGGTTTGCTTGACGCGCGAGTTTAGATCGGATAACGGCGCCTGCGAACGAATCACGACTTCATCGTACGGTTCGGGCTCCGGATCCTGAGACGATGAAACATATACGATGGGCGAAAACGGCTCGCGAATATCCTCATACTTCGTGTTCTTCACGAGGCCGACGATCTCATACTCGATTTGAGGCTGCCGAAGTCCAGCCCCTTGCCAAAGCCTCTTTCCGACCGGATTCGCAGCGCCGGCGAACTCACGGGCAAAAGCCTCGTTGACGATGGCGACCTTCTGCGACGTGGGAGTGTCACGGTTATTGAAGTCGCGGCCCGCCAGTAGCGGAGTACCCATGGTTTTGAAAAAGTGGGAACTGACCCGGTTGAACCAGCAGGTCTTACCCTGGGATGAGTCCCCGCTATCCATCCAAAAGTACGGGTTGGTGGTAGCACCGCTGGTGGGGATGATGTAGGTTTCGGCGGCCGAATCCACTCCCAGGGTTGAACGAAGGCGGTCGAGCAGGTCGTGCTTGAAAGCCAGGATGCGCGCTGCCGGGAGCTTGAGCTGCGTCAGGTCGAGATCGGTTACCAGGATTCCGGTGCGATCGAAGCCCAAGTTCACGGCGAGCAGATTCCGCAGGCTGCGGGAAAACAACAGGGCGCCCACAATCAAAACGAGCGAAATAGCCACCTGTGATATTACGAGCCCGCGCCGCAAGCCGAAGCGCTCACGGTTGGCTGTTAACCCGCGGCCCCCCGCCTTCAGGGCTTCCACGGGCGCGGCGCGCGTGGCTCGCAGAGCCGGCACTAACCCGAAGAGCACAGTGGCGAGCGTTGCCACACCGCCAATGAAGGCGAACACGCGCCAATCCGGATTCAGATTCAAGAACACCTGATTCCCTTGAGTGCTCAAGAACGAGACGAGGAAGGCGGCCAGCGTTCGGGCCAGGAATAATCCCGCGGCAGCGCCAGCAGCGGCCAGCAGCAGGCTTTCGGCGAGCAACTGCCGGATCAGCCTGCCGCGCGACGCACCGAGGGCAAGTCGCACGGCGATCTCTCGTTCGCGCGCGCTGGCTCGCGCCAGCATCAGGTTGGCAAGATTGGCGCAGGCGATCAACAGCACCAAACCGGTGATCGCAAGCAACAGGCCCAGCGGGCTCGAGGCGCCTTGCCTGAACCGGGAAACGCCGCTACCGGCCGGATAGGCCGCCAGTTTGAATGCCTGGTATTTCTTGATGTGGTCGGAGTCGTACCCTGGCGGCAGCGTGGCTTCAAAGATTCCAGGCGAAATCGAGCCCAGGTAGGCCGTGGCTTTTTCGAGGCTCCAGCCCGGGTTCAGGCGGCCCATCACGGTAAGCCACCAATCGTAGCGTGTGTCGAGATAATTGTCTTCGCCGCCCAGGATGGGTTGGGAGCAGATGGGCAGGGCCACGTCGAACGAATGGCCAACGTCGAGCCCGAAGAAACTGGCGGGCGTCACGCCAATCACTTGAACGGGGTGATAGTCGATGGTGAGCGTCCGGCCGATGGCGGAGGCTTCGCCGCCGAGTTCGCGCTCCCAGAACGCGTAACTCACTACCGCACCCGAACCGGCGCAGCCGGGCTGATCGTCGGACGCGGTGAACGTGCGGCCCAATATCGGACGGACGCCCAACAGGCTGAAGAAGTCGCCGCTCACCCAAATAGAGGGCACCAGGTGAACTTCACCGCTGGGAGCCAGATTCAAAGTGTCCGGAGCCCAAGCGAAGACGCCGGAAAAGGGCTGGTGGTGATCGCGAAGTTCTTCCCAGATGGCATTGGTCAGCATGGGGTGCCAGTTGAAAAAGTTTCCCATGCGGCCGTGAAGGTTGGTGAGATGCACTTCGGCGAGTCGCTGCGGTTCGCTCACGGGCAGCATGCGCAGCCGGACGGAATCGACAAGCTGGAAGATGGCGGTGTTGGCGCCGATACCCAGCGCGAGCGAGAGGAGCGCGACTGCAGCGAATCCGGGATTGAGCCGCAGCGCCCGCATGCCATAGCGAAGGTCCTGCCAGAGTGCCTCAAGAAATCCCAGACTGTTCATGGTGTAGATTTCCTCCCGGATCAAAGTCGGGTTGCCGAGCTTTCTTCGCGCGGCATACTTTGCCTCCTCCGGCGAAAGTCCTCGCGCCACGTTGTCGTCGGTCTCGATCTGGAGATATGAATCAAGCTCGCGGCATCGTTCGTGATCCCAGCGCTTGCGGCGAAATATTCGGTTCAGAAACATAAGTTTTCAGTTCTCAGGGGTCAGCTTTCAGCATTCACTCTCAGCAATCAGCACTCATTGTTCATCATGCAACATTTCACAAACTCACTCTTCCCTCAGCCCCGCGATGGGGTCCAGGTTAGCCGCACGCCGGGCGGGGATGAGTCCCGCCGCCAGCGCGCAGGCGACGAGAATTGCAGCGGCCAGAACGAGGATGACGGGATCTTGATCCTTCACGCCATAGAGTTCGCTCGCCAGCAGGCGGCCGCCGGCGAGCGCGATAGGAATTCCAACAAGCATCCCCAAGCCGACTTGCACCATGGCACCGCGCAGCACCAGTCTGAACACGTCAGTCCGCGCCGCGCCGAGCGCCATGCGGATGCCGATCTCGTTGGTGCGCCGCGCCACCGTGTAAGCGGTGACGCCGTAGAGTCCCACGCAAGCGAGCACCAGAGCCAGCACACCGAAGAGTTCTGTAAGCCGGGCGATCAGCCGTTCCTGATTGAAATTGCGCGCCACCTGCTCGCCGAAGCTCATCATGCTGAGGACGGTGAGATTCGGATTGATGTCAGCGAGTGCGCTCCGGACGGCGGGCTCGAGGTTTTCCGGCTTGTCAGCAACGTGCAATTCGACGTCACCGATGTAATTCGAACCGAAGTCCCGAATCTTCTCGGCCAAGGTCGACGAAGGTGACAACTGCAAAAAGGGAAGAAACACGGTAGCGTACGCCGGCGCCCGCGCATCCTGATACTTCGCGTCTTCAACGACGCCGACGATCTCATAGTCTCCGCTGTGAGCGGTTCCGCCCAAGCCGAGATGCTGACCGATAGGATCCTGGTTCGGAAAGACCCGGCGGGCAAAAGTCTGATTGATTACGGCGACGTGCTGGGCGGCGGGCGTGTCGCGCTCCTCGATGGCACGGCCCCGCACGAGCCGCGTGCCGATAGTCTCAAAATAGTGAGCGCTGACACGGTCCCAGGATGTTTCGTAGCCGCTTTCACGCCCCTCAATGAAGGCGGGCTGGTTCCAATTATCACCCTCCATAGGGCTGTAGAGCGATAAGCTGGTGCTGATAACGCCCGGAATCTGACCCAAGCGGTGCTGGATCTGCTGGTACAACCCGAACACCTTCTCCGGTCTCGCGAAGGAGGCGTCAACCTTCACCATCAGGCGACCGCCGGAGGTAAATCCGAAGCGTTGGTTCTCCAGATTGCGCAGGGAGGTCGTCAGCAGTCCGGCTCCTATCAGGAGGACGACCGAGAGCGCCACCTGCACCACTACCAGGGGTTTCTGCAATAGCGAAAGGCGATCTCCTGTGGCGCGACCCGCTCCACGGAGCGCGTCGGCCGGGTCAGAGCGCGACCCAACCCAAGCCGGCGCTACGCCAGACACGACGCCGGTGATCAGCGACAGAAGGAGTGTGAATCCGAGCACCGGCAATGACGGGCGGGCGCTGATCGGAACGTATTCAGCCCCGCGAAATGCCAGGAACAGGATCGCTCGGGCTCCGGCGTAGGCGACATAGAGTCCTGCAGCCCCGCCGGTCACGGCGAGGAGAACGCTCTCCGTGACCATCTGCTTGATCAGGCGCCGTCGCGGGGCGCCTAGGGCCAGCCGGATCGCGGTCGACAAGTGGCTGGCTGCACCTCGGGCCAGCTGCATGTTGGCGATATTGGCGCAGGCGATCAACAGGACCAGACCGGCAATCGTCATGAGGAGGCGCAGTCCAGTCGAATAGTCTTCCTTCAGCTCGTCTACTCCGCCGCCCGCCGGAGTCAGGCGCACATGCTGCGCGGCGATCTCTTTACGCGCCTCGGCGACCCGTCCAGCATCGTTGCGCTGTTGTGGCGTGGCATTGTTCCAGCCCTTTTGCCACAGCCACCGTTGAAGTTCCACGGTCAAGCGAGATTGTACAGCCGCAGCTTGCTCACCAGGCTTGAGACGGCCGATGAGATAAAGCCATTCGAAGTCGGCGCGATTGAGAACGCTGTTCTGCGGGTCCAGCCCCGGCTCAGTGGCCAGCGGAAGCCAGAAATCCGGAGGATCGCTGCGCAAGGTATCTCCGTAGAAGCCGGGCGGAGCGACACCCACGACGGTGTGAGCGAGACTGTTGATGCTGAAGGTCGAACCAATCACCGAGGGATCTTCGCCGAAGTGAGTCTGCCAGGTCTGATAGCTCATAATTGCCACCGGCGGCGCGCCGGGCTTGTCGTCGGTGACGGAGAGCATGCGTCCGGCGAGAGCATTCACTCCAAACGTCGCAAAGTAGTTGCCCGAGACAAACTCGCCTTGGTATGGCTCGGCGGGCCCAGAAGCTCCCAGACGGCGGACGGCCAAGTTTGAGGAAATCGGCTCGAAGGCGGTAAGCTCGCTGAATTGAGGCGTGTGATCGCGCAGGTCTTCGTACAGCGGGTACGAGTAAAGAACCCAACTGCCGCCGTTCTGAGTGTCGCTGACCATTCTGCAGCAATTGTTGTTGTCGCCGAGCCGGTAAAGCTGCTTCGGATTCTCGACCGGCAGCGACTTCAGCATCACGGCGTTGACCAGCGTAAAAATAGCGGTATTGGCGCCGATGCCGAGCGCCAGCGTCATGATACAGACCGCCGTGAAACCTGGCGACCGGCGCAGCCGGCGCGCCGCATAGCGCAAATCCTGCCAGGAGGTCTCGAGAAACCCGATGCTGTTCATGTGGTAGATTTCCTCGCGAATCAGAGCGGCGTTGCCGAGCTTCCGGCGCGCGGCATACCTCGCCTCCTCCGGCGGGAGTCCTCGCGCGATGTTCTCAGCGGTTTCCAGTTGCAGGTAGGCATCGAGTTCGCGCGAGCGTTCCCGATCCCAGTGTGTGCGGCGAAATAATCGACTCCAGCGCATACGGCTATCCGATCATCAATGACGCGATCATCCGATCACTCAATCCCAGCGACGGGCTTCAGCACACGCGCCACCGCGCGGCTCAGCGCTTCCCAGCGGCTGGTCTGATGCGCCAACTGCTTGCGGCCCGCCGGCGTCAGGCGGTAGTAGCGCGCCTTGCGATTGTTCTCCGACGTGCCCCAGAACGAAGCGATCCACCCGCGATTCTCCAGGCGGTGCAGCGCGGGATAAAGGGATCCGTGTTCCACCTGCAGAACATCTTCCGAACGATGCTCGATCACGTGCGCGATGGTGTGGCCGTGCGCGGGTCCGAGCACGAGCGTCTGCAGGATCAGCATGTCCAGCGTGCCCTGCAGCAATTCACCTTGTAACGGAGAGATTCCTCGACTTGGCATGCCATCAGCATACTCCCATAGATCATCTTCTGGAAAGGAAAATCTTTGAGGGCGGGTATGGGGACGCTGAGGCTTTAGAACTGGTACGGATGCGGGGAGGCTACCGTCAGATATTCTAGGGATCGCGCGCCATCAGCTCAATAAGCTGCCAGCTCGCGGCATACGCGCACAACATCAGCGGGCTGCGGCAATACGGCATCTTCGAGCGTGGGGTGGTACGGCACGTACACGTCCTTAGCTGCCAAGCGTCGCACCGGCGCGTCCAGGTGTTCGAACAACTCTTCGCCGATGCGCGCGGCGATTTCCGCGCCGTAGCCCCACGACAAAGTGTCTTCATGCAGAACCAGGACGCGGCTGGTCTTGCGCACCGAAGCCGTAATGAAGTCCCAGTCGTACGGCGCGAGCGAACGCAGATCGAGAATTTCCACATTGACGCCCTCGCGTTCCAACTGCTTCGCGGCCTGCGCGGCACGCACCACCAGCGAGCCGTAGGTGACGATGGTCAAGTCGTCGCCCACGCGCTCCAGGCGCGCCTTGCCGAACGGGATCATGTAATCGGGACCCGGATAAGGGCTGCGATTGTGCGTCTGCCGGTAGAGGTGCTTGGGCTCGAGGAAAAGCACCGGATCGTCCGAGCGGATCGCGGTGCGCAGCAGGCCGTTGGCATCGAGGCCAGTCGAGGGCATAATGACGCGCAATCCGGGCAGATGGGTGAAAATCGACTCGCCGGACTGGCTGTGGTAGATGGCGCCGCCGGAGAGATAACCGCCCGCGGCCACGCGGATCACCACCGGGCAGGAATCGGCATTCGCCGAGCGCCAGCGCAGCGTCGCCAGCTCGTCGCGGATCTGCATCATGGCGGGCCAGATGTAGTCCAGGAACTGGATCTCCACCACCGGCTTCATGCCACGCGTCGCCATGCCGATCGCTTGGCCTATTATACTAGCCTCTGCAAGTTGCGAGTTCCAGCAGCGGAGGCTGCCGAAACGGCGCTGCAGGCCCTGGGTGGCTTTGAACACTCCGCCCTTGCCCTTCACCTTGGGCAATTCGTCTTCGTGCGAGCAGTCGGCCACGTCCTCGCCGAACACCACCACGCGCGGATCGCGCGCCATCTCGTCGCGGAGGCAGAGATTGATCAGGTCCACCATGGTCTTGGGATCGCCTTCGAGCACGGCCGGTCGATCGAAGTCGCTGGTGGTGGGATCGACGTTGGGCGAGGTGAGATACAGCATCACCGAGGAAGGGTCGGGCGGCTCGGCAGCGAGGGCCTGGTCCGTCGCTTCGTTGATCTCGCGCTCCACCGCACCCTCAATCTCCTTCAGTTCCGCTTCACTGGCGAGATTCTCGCCGAGCAGCCTCTGGCGCAGCAGCGCGAGCGGGTCCCGGCGCGCTTCGTCGCGGCGGCGCGCCTCCGATTTATAGAGGCGCTCGTCGTCCGAAAGCGAGTGCGAATAGGGCCGGATCACGTGCGCGTGCAGCAGCGCCGGACCCTGGCGCCGCCGCGCGTAATCAACGGCACGCCCGGCGGCCTCGTAAGTGGCCTGAAAATCCGTGCCGTCGCATTCCTGGACCAGCAGATTAGGGAAGTTGCTCACCAGGTGCGAGATGTTGGCGCCGGCCGTCTGCGCGTCCACGGGCACCGAGATCGCGTAGCCGTTGTCCTCGACCACGATGACGAGCGGCGCCCGTCGCAGCGCGGCGCCGTTCACCGTCTCCCAGAACTCGCCCTCGCTGGTCGCGCCGTCGCCGACCGAAACATAGACCACCTCGTCGTGATGGAAGCTCGAAGCCAGTTCGGCCGCTTCGCGCACGTGTTCGTAGTAGAGGCTGGCCGTAGCGGCGCCCAGGGCCTGCAAGGCCTGGGTTCCGGTGGGACTGGATTGGGATACGATGTGCGCGGGCTTGGAGCCCCAGTGCGACGGCATCTGGCGCCCGCCAGACTGCGGATCGTCCTTGGCGCCCACGGCTTCGAGCAGCATGTCAAGCGGCGTCATTCCCAGCTCGAGGCACAAGGCGCGGTCGCGGTAGTAAGGGTAAAACCAGTCGTAGCCGGACCGCAGGTGCCGCGCACAAGCCACGTTAAGCGCTTCGTGGCCCACGCCATTGATCTGAAAAAAAATACGGTTCTGGCGCTTCAGTTGGATTTCTTTGTCGTCGAGCTTGCGCGAGAGGTAAACCGTGCGGTAGGCGCTGACCAGGTCGGTCTTGGACAGCATCGGGGATTCGGGCCGCGCGGACTGTAGCGCGCCTGTCCCAGGCGCGGACGTAAGCTCAGCGGGCGTGACCATAGGCGCGGCCATAATTGGTGCGATGTCGGCCACCCCGACGTCGCCGTTTCTGCCCTCGGCGTCCGCATGCCCTCGCGATCCGTTCTGATCGGCCGATGATTGAACGGCAGGCTCGATTGTTTTGGCCCCTCGATTCATTCCGTTCTTGACCTTGCTCGGCGTGGTGGTAGCGCTTGCCATTCGGAGCCTCGCGAATTGAGAGCTGGTAAGACAGCGATCGTTGGCGGCCCGCGCGCGCTTCCCCCACACCCCAGCGCGCCGCCGGGGAATTACGTCCAATTATTGATGCGCCGGCGGGAAAAGTCAACGGCCCGTCCTCGGCTTCCTCGGCTTGCTCACTTCCGGCCCATCTTCGCCTGCATCTCCTCCGGCAGATCGTTGTACCGGCCCAGCAGCTGGTACGTCTTGATCAGGGCGTGATCGACCATCCGCTCGCCCGCGCCCGGCTCGATGAACGTGCTGGAGCTGCCCGCTCCGTAGCCGCCTTCGGTCGAAGCGCGAATCGTCGGAAAATAGCCGTAATACCCGTTGGCATATCCGAGAAAAAAGGCGTCCCGCACCGGACAGCGATTCCGCCAGTCGACTTGAAAATTCACGAAGGGCTCGCCGGGCATGGTCATGAACGCGATCCGCCTGTCGATCAGGACCACCGCCGTGGGCAGCTGGAATTCCGGTTTCAAGCCGCTGGCGTAAGCCCGGAAGCCGTCGGGACCGAGCGCCTGCAGCAATCCCTGCCGGAACTTCTCCAGGTTCCAGCGCAGGTGGAACGTCAGCACGTCTTCCGCGTAATCGATGCTCGGAGCGGCTGATGGCTCGGTATGGATATTCTTCGCCACGCGCGCCGCTTCTTCGCCGAGACGTTGCCCGGTCCAGTCGCGCCAGTGGACTGCGTCTTGCTGCAGCGGCGTGACGGCATAAAACGGATTGATATCGCCCGGCGCGCCTTGCAGAAAGAAGCAGAGCGGTGCGCCGCCAAAGGCGTCTTCGACCGTCTTCGTCATAACGCCGGGAAAATCTGCCGAATACTCTTGGTTGTCGGATCCGAAGACTACCGGATGGCAGGCGTAGTTGACCAGGATCGCCAGTGGATGCCCGTCCGACGCGTCCACGCGCAAGACTGACACGGTGGGATCAACGGGGGCCGTGGGAATCTGTGTGGGGTTGACTTCGAACCACGTCACGGAGCCGTCCGGATTGTGCCGCAGCCGATTGTGGCCGATGTAGGTGACGCCGTAGCCCGTGCCGAGTTGCGCGTCAACCATGTGACCGCTGGCGTCGCCGATGGCTTTGACAATCTTTTCGATCGTCTCGCTCTCCCAGGGCGGCGTGGCGGATTCGTACGTATCCGAGATCACCGGCGCGGAATGGGTGTGCGATGCCACCACGAGCACGTAGGAGATCCCGCTCGACTTCGCCGCCTCGTCGCGCAGGCGCGCGAGCGATGCGGGGCCGAACACTCGTCCGAGATCGAGCGCAACCAGGGCCAGCTTCGTCCCGCCCGCTTCGAGCACCAGCACCCGCGCGTAGAGCGGGTCCCGCATTCCTGTGGCGGGCGCCTTGCGGTTCTCGAATCCCCACATTTCCAGGCCAGTCGCCGGCGTGATATCGGTCTTGGCCACGCCGGCCTTGAGCGTCGCGGACCACGCGCTCGAAGCGACACACGTCACCACCAATATCAATTGCAGCGCAGATTGCAGAGTCTTCCCCATGATGACCTCCGAACTCGGCGACAGCGTATCACAAGGGGACGCAGGTGGGCGCGCAAGTCGACAGGTGACAGTCAACAGTCAAAAGCTGGAGATTTTCGGTGGCATTCAAGTTTCGAGGTAAGGAACCCCTGTGTTCTCAGTGAGCCCCCTGTGGCCTCAGTGTTAAATTAGAAGCTTCTAGCGCAAAGAGCACGGAGGAGGCGCGGAGGGCACAGAGCTTCCCTACTGCAAGGACGCTGCCAGATTTTCGAGCTGCAGGACAAAAGGGCAAAAACGCAGCGCGGGGAGACATTATTACGAAAACGACGCCTCACCGATCGCCCACGATCTGAATCTGGCCGAGACCACGCGCGGTCAGGAGACCGTTCAACGCCTCCAAATCTTCTCTCCTGATCATCTCCCACTGCTCGCGTGCGGAGTCGAGCATCTGTTCCGCATTGTGCGCTGCGGTCTCACACGATCCCGTCGGAGCCGCGTCGGCGCCGTCCCCCGCGGAAAGCGCCTGCGTCAGGATTGAAGAGATTTTTCCCAGACTTTCCGGTGCAGCGGCGGCGTTCCCGGGGGCGTCTTGCGTCCCCGGACTACCTTCACCGGTCAAAGGAGCGAGCCTGGCGGCGAGTGCCTGCATGGCCCGCGCGATTGGCGCCGTTTCCGGCTTTGCGGCCATGGGCTTCTCAAGACCCGCGAGCTTCTGGCTGAGATCGCGGACCGCAACGTCAAGATTGCGCGCACTCGAGATAGCGCCGATCACTTCCTGCTCAAACGTGAACTGATGAACGATATCCGCAAGCGGCGTCTTGACGCGCGGATCGATCTCGACGCGCAGCGGCTGCTCGTAGTCGTGGCCATTCACCGTCAGCCGCACCTTGTAGTCGCCGGGAAGCACCATGGGGCCTCGCGGTGAGAAGAATCCTCCGCCGGCACCGCCTCCGGGAGCGGCATAGCGCAGATCCCAGACGAAGCGGTTCAAGCCAGCGTGCTTCGTGAGCACCGGCGGCTCCTGCATCCAGTTGCTGGTCACCACCGGCATTCGCTGCGGACGCAGAGGCCGGTCGTTGCTCGAATAATGCCGGACAACTTTGCCCTGCGCATCCACAATCTCGAGGCTGATCGTGTTCTGCGGTTCGGGTTTGAGGGCGTAATCGATCACGGCCCCGTCCGGCGGATTTTGAGCTGTTGCCTCTTCCATCGGCAGCGGCGTGCCGCCAAAGGCGCGCGGGCGGAGGCGCACGGCAGCCGCAGGCTTGAACAGATACGCCGCCGAATCCGCGATTTCGCCGTTCAACTCGCGCAACGGCTCGATGTCATCCAGGATCCAGAACGAGCGCCCGTGCGTGGCGATCACCACATCGTTGCCGTGGATCACGAGGTCGTGGACCGGCGCCGCGGGAAGATTCAACTGCAAGCTCTGCCAGCGGCCGCCATCGTCGAAAGAGATGAACACGCCGGTTTCGGTCCCGGCGAATAGCAGACCCTGCCGCATCGGGTCCTCGCGCACAACGTGAACATATCCGATCGGCGGCAGGCCGCTGTCCACTTCCTGCCAAGTACGACCGTAGTCATGCGTGCGCAGGACGTGGGGCGCATAATCGTCGAGAGTGTGGCGGTCGATCGCGGCGTAGGCGGTGGCGGAGTCAAAGTGGGAGGCGTCCATCAGGCTCACGGTGCTCCAAGGACCGAGGCTCGGCGGGGTTACGTTGTGCCACGTCTTGCCTCCGTCCTGGGTCAGCTGAATCACGCCATCGTCCGTGCCGGCCCAGACCTCGTCGGCTTCGAGCGGCGAAGGCGCGAGCGTGTACACCGTGCCGCAGCCCGTCACCTTCATGAAATCGTCCGGACTGCCGCCCGCCGGCGGCTGCGAGCCCGATGCGGGCCGCGTCAGGTCCGGGCTGATGGTCTGCCAGTTCGAGCCGCCATCGAGGCTCTTCCACACCACCTGCGAGCTGAAGTAGAGCGCGCCGGGATCTTTGAGCGAGAAAACGATGGGCGAGGTCCAGTCAAAGCGGAATCCCTTGCCGGGAAAGCAGCCCGCACCGCTGCCGAAATTCGGCACGCTTCCGATCGCGGGCGAGAGGTTCTGCACTTGATGCGTGCTCTTCCACAGCCGGTCGATGCCTCCGTATGTGTCGCCGCCGATCACGATGTCCGGATTCAGCGGGTCGGGCGCCATGTAACCGCCCTCACCGCCTGCCGTGTACCACGTGTCCCGGAAGCTGATCGACCGCGAATCGGTGCGGCTGGCCACCTCGATACTGCCCGAATCCTGCTGGGCCCCGTAGATGTGGTAAGGAAACTGGTTGTCGGTGATCACGTGATAGAGCTGCGCGGTCGGCTGGTTGTACCACGAACTCCAGGTCTCACCGCCGTCGATGCTGACCACCGTCCCCTGATCGCTGGCCACGATCATCCGCTGCGGATCGGAGGGATTGATCCAGAGCAGGTGATAATCGTCGCCGCCCGGCGAGCCCTTGAGAGGCGCGAAATTTGCGCCGCCGTCGGTGGAGCGATATAGGGCGGTGTTGGCCACGTAGACCCTGCTCGGATCTTTGGGGTCAATCGTCACACTGCTGAAATACCACGCGCGTCCGTCGATGCGCGGATCGGAAGAGACGCGCTTCCAGTTGGCGCCGGCATCGTCGGAGCGATATAGACCGTGACTCTCGGCATCATTCGTGTCGATCAGCGCATAGACGATTCTCCCCTGGCTGCCCTGCGCCACTGCAATTCCGATGCGGTGCACCGGGGCCGGCGGAAGCCCGTCGTGCAACTCCGTCCACGTCGCGCCGCCGTCTGTGGATTTGTAAAGCGCGCCGCCCGACCCCTCGATAGGTCCATAGACGCTCCAAGGCGGACGCCGCGCCTGCCAAAGCGCGGCGTAAACGATCTGACCGGTCTCGGAATCAGCGGCGAGATCCACCGCGCCCGTGTTTTCGTCTTTGTACAGCACCTTGCTCCAAGTGCGACCGCCGTCAGTGGACCGGTAGACCCCACGCTCCGGGTTGGGGCCGTAAGGATGTCCGAGCGCCGCCACGAGTACCGTGTTGGGATCATGCGGGTCAACGAGAATCCTGCCGATGGCGCGGGTCTGATCGAGTCCGATGTGCTGCCAGGTGCGACCGGCGTCCGTCGACTTGTACATCCCGTCGCCCATCGAGGTGTCGGAGCGGATGTCCGCTTCGCCCGTACCCACGTAAATCACGCTCGGGTCCGAGGGCGCGACGGCGATCGCGCCAATCGACGCGACGGGTTCGCTGTCGAAGATCGGGCGCCAGACCAGCCCGTCGTCAGTACTCTTCCACACGCCGCCGCCCACGGCTCCGAAATACCAGGTGTGAGGCTCGCCGGGAACGCCCGTGGCGGCGACGGCGCGTCCCCCGCGAAAAGGTCCGATGAGGCGCCATTTCAGTCCCACAAAAAAATTGCGATCGAACTCGCGCGAACTCATCTGTGCCCCGAAACCGGAGCGAATCTCGACATTGGCGCCTCCCAGGACAGATCCAATGAGAGCGAGCATGCAAAGAAGGCGCGAAGGCGATTTTGACATAGCGGGGAAGTATAGCACCCGGCCGATCGGTGCTGAGAGGAAGCCACGAGTGGCAGTCTCCGGTTTTGAATCGCACGGGCTTGTGGTGCACGCATCTTGCGTGCTGCTGTCACCTCAAGCCAGTTTAGTCCAGGTTGGAAGCCTGCATTACAACGAAAACGACGAAGCGACAGCGAGTCTTGCGCGCGGCGAGGTCTTTTTATACTCTCGATGGTCCGATCTTTCCGAGGAGGACCTGAATCATCCATGAAGAACCCGACCCGCAGTCTTCCAGTGATCGCTCTCGGCGCGATTGCTCTCCTGCTACCTGCCACAGGACCTTATACCGCCAAGGACAAAAAGCCGAAGCCGGCGCCCGCGGCCGAACCCGCCGCGCCCCCGGTGACCGCGCCGGCGATCCCCGATCTCGAGTTCATCACCCGCCTGCGCGAAGAAGAATTCGCCCACGGCCAGGTGATGGATATCATGAGTCATCTCACCGATGACATTGGCCCGCGGCTAACCGGCTCGCCCAACATGAAGAAGGCCAATGAATGGACGCGCGACCAGCTCACGAAGTGGGGCCTCGTCAACGCCCATCTCGAACCATGGGGCACGTTCGGCCGTGGCTGGGCGTATCAGCGGTGCGAAGTGCGGATGGTTTCGCCGGACTACATGCAGTTCCTGGCCCTGCCCGAGGCGTGGACGCCGGGCACGAACGGTCCTGTGACCGGCGAGGTGGTCCACCTCGTCGCGACCACCAGCGCCGATCTTGACAAATACAAGGGACAGCTCGCGGGCAAGATCGTGCTGCTGGGCGAGGCGCGGGTCCCGGACCCGATCGAGAAAGCGCTTTTCGTCCGCTATGACGATGCGGAGCTCGCCAAGATCGCCAATTTCGAAATTCCGGGCGCCCGCGGTCCGATTAATCCGGCCATGCGGCAGCAGTTCATGGCGCGCCGCCGCTTTCAGGATGAGCTCAACAAGTTCCTGGCTGACGAGCACGTCGCAGCCGTGCTCGAGATCACGCGGCAGCCGGGCCAGGATGGGACGATCTTTGTGCAGTCAGGCGGCCCTTATGAAAAGGGGAAGACCATCGGCTTTCCAAAGATCACGCTTTCCGTGGAGCATTTCGGCAGGCTTGCGCGTCTCGTCGACAAGAAGGTTGCGGTGCAGGTCGAGGTGGATGACCAGGTGCAGTTTTATGACGGCGACGATCAGGCCTATGACACTATCGCAGAATTTCCCGGCACCGATCCCGCGCTCAAAGAACAGCTCGTGATGCTCGGCGGCCACATGGATTCCTGGCACGCGGGCGAGGGCGCCACCGACAACGGCGCCGGCGTGGCGGTAGCTCTGGAAGCCGTCCGCCTCTTGAAACAGCTCGATGCGCAGCCGCGCCGCACGATCCGCATCGCGCTCTGGTCGGGCGAGGAGCAAGGTTTGCTCGGCTCGCGCGGTTACGTGAAGAACCACTTCGGATCGCGCCCCGAGTCCACCAATCCGCGGGACCAGAACATACCGTCGTTCATGCGGCCTCCGGCGGGACCGCTCGAGTTGAAGCCGGAGCAGAAGCTCGTCTCGGTGTACTTCAACCTCGACAACGGCACGGGGAAGGTTCGAGGCGTCTACCTGCAAGGAAATGCGTCCGCGGCGCCGATTTTCGAGAAGTGGATGGAGCCCTTCCACGATCTGGGCATGACCACGCTCACCATGCGCAACACCGGCGGCACCGATCATCTTTCGTTCGATGCCGTCGGCATTCCGGGATTCCAGTTCGTCCAGGACGACATGGATTACGAAACGCTGACGCACCACTCGAATCTGGACGTCTACGAGCACATCCGACCGGAGGACATGAAGCAGGCGTCGGTCATCATGGCCGACTTCGTTTACAACGCGGCGATGATGGACGCGATGTTCCCGCGCAAGCCGATACGTCCGGAGGAACCGAGGCCGGCAGCCGAAGGCGCGCCCGCAGGTCCGACGCCCGCGACGCCTGCGCCCAGTGCACAGACTCCGCCGGCCCAGCCCCATCGCTAGAAGGCTGGGAGCGCGGGCATCTTGCCCGCACGTGCTCGTTTAGGAGAAATTCTCAAATGGCGGGCAGGATGCCCGCGCTCCTGAGGCTCAGCTCGCAACCACTTCGCCGACATTGAAACCCTCCACGACCACCCGCGGAGGCTCGCCGCGCGTGTCGGCGTCGCGCAGCTCGATCTGAATGTTGCGGCTCTCGCCCGCCATCAGCGAGATGTAATTGTCGCTGTAGATCGCCGGCAAAATGCGATCGCCGCTGGTCGCGCGAACTGCTTTCAGACGCACCATCAAGGCCGGCTGGCTGGACGTATTGCCGACGTTGGTGGTCAGTTGCCAGATGTCATTCTGCAGGCGTATCTGCGTCGCGGCGGACAGATTCACTTTGGGCAGTGCGCGAATCGCGCGGTAGTTGCCCTCCTCGACGGCACGCAGATAGAAATTCGTCGAGACGGCTTCGCTGCTGCGCGTCAGGTTCAGGCGCAGAAAATGCACAGGGGAGAGACCCGCGGGATATTCCATCTTGATGCAGGAATCAACGGTGTCCTCGGCGCTGTCAAGGGTCGCGGATTTCTCCCACTGTTTCGAACCGTCCAGATTCAAGACCTGGACGTGCGCTGTCAGACTACGGGCACTCCCGCCACTGTAGTTGACCACCTCAATGCTCTCGGTCACGGGATTCCACTGGATGTGCAGCGGCTCCGATCCCTTTTTGCAGCCGAAATAAGCGGCCGTCGGTTCGAAATAGTAGTCGTACGTCTGCCAGACGAATGAAGGCCAGCATGGATGACTCATCCAGAGCAGCAGGCCCATGCGATGCTTGCTCTGCGCCTCGAACAGGGCGCGATAACCGTCGTAATTGATGAACTGCGCGAGGGTCACCCATTCCTCGGCTGTGCTCGCGCCGCCGTAGCCCTCGTTGATCATGGTGAGAAAGCTCGTGCCGCCCTGCGCGCCCTCGAGCGTGAAGTCGTGCAGGCCCCATTCGAGTCCCTGGGGCCACAGCGCGCTTGCGGGCATCATGGCGCGCACGCTCTCCATCGGCGGAACATTCGGCATGCCCATTTCGCTGTGAAATTTCGGATCGGCGCCGAAGCTGAAGTAGAAGCTGAGCGGCATAGCCTGGTAAGGTCCATGGCCGCTGACCACGTTGTCGGCCGAACTCGGAATGTAGTGCAGGCCCGGATGTAGATCGGCGATCGCGTTGCGCAGGCCGTCCTCGATAGGCTTGGGCGGAAATCCTTCGTTGCGGCCGCAATAGAGGCCGATCGAAGCGTGATTGCGGATGCGCAGGATTAGATCGCGCGCATTGCGCAGGAACATGTCATTGCCGGCAGGATCAGGTCCGTCCCACGGATTGGCCAGCCAGAAATCCTGCCACACCATCACGCCATGCCGGTCGCAGGCCTCGTAGAACGCGTCGCCGCCGATCTGGCCGACCCAGTTGCGAATCATGGTGAAATTCATGTCGCGGTGGTAGCGCACAGCTGCGTCGAATTCGCGCGCGCCGTAGCGCAGCATCGATTCGCCAAATCCCCAGTTCCCGCCGCGACCGATGAACCGCCGGCCATTGATCCAGATCCGAAGCGCGCCGCCTTCCTCGCTGTACGTCATTTGGCGAACACCGGCCTGAAGCCTTCGTGTGTCAGAGGGATGCCCGTCCGTCTCAACCGCCAATTCCACGTTGTAGAGATAAGGGTCGCCGTAACCAACCGGCCACCAGAGCTTCGGATTTTGCAATCGCAGTTCCGGCGTGTTCGACGGGTCCAGCTTGACCCTGGTCCGCGACGATGGCTGAAGCGTCACGCGGCGCGAAAGACTCACATCGCCGAATTTGCCGCGCAGCACAGCGGCCACGGAGTGCGAATCATGATTCAGCAGATCGACTTCGATGCTCACGTCGGCGCGCGATGTGTCGGGCAGCGGCAGGGTCGTGTTCACCAACGGATCCTCGATCGTCACCGGACCGCTGAACCTGAGATAGACGGCATCCCAGATGCCGGTATTGCGCCCGCGGATGGTCGGAATCCAGTCCCAACCGATCGAGGCGTGATAGGTGGGATTATCGAGGCCCAGCGCGCCGCCGTTCTTGCCCGTGGATTCGAAGGTCTTCTGCTTCACGCTGCCCGGGGTGGCGTTCTTCTCCACGCGGACGGCCAGCGCGTTCTTTCCGGCGGCGAGCTTACCGGTTACGTCGAACCGGCCGCGTATGAACCCGCCCTCGATGCGGCCGAGCCGTTCGCCGTTCAGAAACACCTCAGCCTTCCAGTTGACGCCGTCGAGATTGAGCCACGCACGCTGGCCTTCGCTCATCGCCGGCGCGTCGAACTCCATCCGGTACCAGAAATCCGCGTAGAAGAACGAATCGGAGATGAGCAACTGATTCTGACCGTAATTCGGATCGGGAATCGCGCCCACATTCAGATAGGACGTGAGCACCGTGCCCGGCACGGTGGCGATCACCCAATCGTCATCGTGGAAGCCGATCTTCGACAGAGATTCTCCGTCCGCAGAGACCAACGAATCGCGTTGTACGCGCCAAGCGCGGCCGGCAAAATCGATGCGGCCATCGCTCGGCCCCTTGCGGGGCGACAATGATGGCGCAGGTTTCGGCTGCGCCACGAATCCGCCGCGTCCGTAGACTTCGAATTCGCTGAGGATGTAACCGTGAGGCGAGGTGGGACGCCTCATCAGAACGCGCACGTACCGGCCGCGCGCGGGCTGCGCGAGCTTGATGTCGTCGGTGAGACCGGCTCCTGCCGGGAGCGGCTGGATCGTCTGCCACGTCGCGGCGTCGTCGGATACTTGAAGCGAGCCTTCCGCCGCGCGCGCGATCCAATAGAGCGCCACACGATCGAATTCGCACCTCGCGCCGAGATCGACGTAGACCCATTCCTCGTCGAGGCCGGCGCTCATCCAGGCGCTGGTGAAGTTGTACGGTCCGCCGATCTCCACCCGTCGCTTCTCGCGGAAGAACGCCACCTCGCCGATCTGCCAGCGCATGCCGAACGCAAAGTCGGGCGCATGGGCAGCTTCGCACTCGATACGGTAGAAGCGGCGTCGTGCTGGAACGCTGATCGGAATCGAAGGCTGGAATATTTGCCCCGGCATCGCAAAGCCCATCGGGAATCCGGCGATCGAGATGGGTTGGGGATTCGTGACGATGCCGAGCGTTTTCCACTCGCGGGTATCATCGGAAGCCAACACCCTGACCGTGACGTGGTCGGCGTGAACTTCGCCCGGCTTGATGAACAGCACCTCGACGCGATCGATTTCGGGAACGGAATCGCCGCCGCCCAGCTCAACCTGCAGATAGGGACGCGGACCCTGCAGCTCCGTGACGCTGGTCGGATTGTGGTCGAGCGCAAACTCCCGCTCGTGCTTCGGCAGCGGACCGCGCAAGCTCACCGACGTCGCCACCCATCGCGGCAGGCGTGTCTCCTTGATTCCGTCGGTCACGAGCTGCGCCGTCAGGTTGTAGTCGTAGCTGCTGGAATGATACGCAGGACGGTGCAGCGCGATATTGCGATAGGTCGTGTCATCTGCGACCGGCGTGGGGCCGAAGTCTTCGCGTGGATCGCCCGGGTAGACGCCGATACCGCGCGTGTACACCCGCTGCTCTTCCGCGCTGGCGGATTGAGACTCGCCAATCGATTCAGGCGCCGGTTCCGACGATCGCTCGTCCGCCGCCGCCGCGAGCGTGTGCAGTTCCCCGATCGCCAAGCCTGCGCCGGCAATGGTGTTCTTGAGGAAACTGCGCCTCGACGTTGCCACGATTCCCCCTGTGAACCCCGTGCGCCCTCCTCTTTCCAAGGGCTGGCGGGGCGTGCCTGAGTCTCGCCTGTAGCAAGAGGCTATTAGGATGGCGACGATACTAAAACACTGTCGACGACACCTGTCGGAAAGGTTGACGCGGGCCGCTTCCGGGCCGCCCTGTAGCAGGTGGCGGGTTAGAAGCAGCCGCTCAGCAGTCCACGTGATCGCGGAACTTCAAATCCAGGGCCATTTTGTTGGCTGCGGCCAGGTGGTGGGAGAAATCGCGCATCTCTCCCTCTGACATGGGCGCAAAATTACGGGCAAGCTGGGCGTTCTGCCTGATCATGGCCGGAGCCGGCATGCCCACCACGGCGGCCGCCACCGGCAGACTCCAGGAATATTGCAGCAGCTTGTCCACGCTGCCTTTCGCCGGCCCGCCTCCGATCAGCGCCTCCTGGCCCATGATCTTCATGGCCAGAATGCCCAGGTTCTTCTCACGCGCCACCGGCAGAGCCACCTGCTCAAAGCTGGTATGCACGTCAGGATTCGGCACCATGCCGTGCTCGCCCTCCCTCATGCCCTGCTTCGCCGCATTCAGGGCCATCTGGACGCAATCGAAGTCGTGCCGCTCGAGAGCCGTCTTGAGCACTTCCGGATCGTTGTGACAGGTGATGCCGACGAAGCGCGTGAGCTTCTCGTCCCGCATCTTGTAAAGTGCGTTCAGCACACCGTCTTTGGCCTCGATCTGCGCCAGGTCGTCTGCGCCCATCAAGGCGTGTACGTGGATCAGGTCGATCTGGCCGGTCTGGAGCCGCTTCAGGCTGCCCTCCAGGATTCGCCGGGCCGTGTCGCCGTCGCGCGGCTCGATCTTGGTGGCAAGGAAAAACTCCTTCCGCCGCGTCTTGGCCACCTGGCCCACCCAGCCCTCGCTCTGCCCCTGGCCGTAGCCATAGGCCGTGTCCAGGTAAGTGATCCCGGCATCGAGCGCGACATTGATCGCCTCAACCGCGGCCTCTTCGGTGCGGTACATCAACAGCCGGCTGCCGCATCCCAAAGCCAGAATCGAAACACGCGCGCCGGTCTTGCCCAGAACGCGGCTTGGCATCGGGCGCGCAGCCGCTCCCGCAGCCTCCGCGCCCAGTGCCGCTGCCGCCAGACCCGCCAGCGCCGAATCTTCCAGGAACTTTCGCCTTGAATACCGTTTCGCCATCGCAACCTCCTCGAGTTCGCGTCCTCTCGCCGATTCTCATCCCGAAATCGTCCGAAGTAAAGCGCCTTGCAGGAGAAAAACGCGCAGGATACCGCTCCTGCGAGTCGTCAGCGCCTATTGCGCCACCACCTGCAGCGGGACGCTGGTGGTTTGATCCGAACTCGGCCCCACCATGATATCGAACGTGCCGGGCTCGACCACCCAGTGCATGTCGCGATTGAGCATCTGCAGGTCCTTGGGCGTCAGCTTGAATTCGAACGTCCTCTTCTCGCCCGGCTTCAGGCCCACGCGCTCGAAGCCGCGCAGCTCCATCACCGGACGCGTTACCGACGCGACGCGCTGATGAATGTAAAGCTCCGCCACTTCGTCGCCCTCGCGATTCCCGGTATTGGTCACCTCCACGCTAACGGTGGCCTCGCCTGCGGCGCCGATCGAGGTCGGACTAACACGCAGGTCGTCGAACTTGAACGTGGTGTAGCTCAGACCCCAGCCGAAGGGGAACAGCGGCTTGCGGCCGTTGAACAGGTAGCTGCGATTCATCGACGGCTTGTGATTGTAGTAGTCCGGAAGCTCACCGACGTTGCGAGGAAACGTGATGGGGAGCTTCCCTCCGGGATTCACGTCGCCGAACAGGACGTCGGCCGCCGCGGTACCGCCTTCCTGCCCCAGATACCAGCCTTCGAGAATCGCGGGAACGTGCTCCGCGGCGTAGTTAATCGACAGCGGACGTCCGTTGATCAGGAAGACGACTGTCGGCGTTCCGGTTTCGACAATCGCCTTGATGAGCTGGTCCTGCGCGCCGATCAGGTCGAGCGAGTCGCGATCGCCGAGGTGGCTCTCCGACCACGCTTCGCGATTTGTGCTCTCATTCTCGCCCACCACCACGATTGCGACATCGGCCTGCCGCGCGACCTCGACGGCCGCCGCAATGCTCTTCGCCTGCGAGGCGGGATCGGGCAGCTTGACCGTGTTCTCGTACCACGCCGACCAGCCCTGCTTGCCCTCGGTGATCTTGCAGCCTTCGGAGTAGATCACCTTCGCGGAGTTGCCGACGCGCTCTCGAATGCCTTCCAGAATGCTGACCTGGTGCGCCGGCTCACGGCTGTATCCGCCCAGATGAACGTCGGCCGCATTGGGGCCGATCACGGCGATCGTTTTGAGCTTGGCAAGGTCGAGCGGCAGCAGGTTGTGATCGTTCTTCATGAGCACAATCGCTTCCTGCGCGGCCTTGAGCGCAAGCTGGCGATGCTCGGGACTGTTGGTGACGCGCTCGGCGTAGGCGGGATCGACGTAGGGATTGTCAAACAGGCCCAGCCGGAACTTGTCGTAAAGAATTCGCGAGACGGCACGGTCGATCTGCCACTCCGGCACGCGTCCGGCTTTCACCTGGTCGAGCAGCGTGCGATAGACCGACCCGTCGCTCAGGTCGTAATCCACACCGGCGGCGATCGCCTGGCGCGCGGCATCGGCGTTGTCGGCCGCAATGTGATGCGTCTGGACCAGCATCTGCAATCCGCCGCCGTCGGAGGTCACGTAGCCGCGGAATCCCCACTCCTCGCGTAGCACCGTCTGCAGCAGCCAGGGATTGACGTGCGACGGGATGCCGTCAATCTCGTTGTAAGACGCCATCACGCTGCCGGCGTGCGCATCCTGAACCGCGGCCTGAAAGGGGATCAGGAAAGACTCGCGCAACACGCGCTCGGAGAAATTGGCAGGCGCAGTGTTGGTGCCGCCTTCCGGCTCGCCGTGCGCCGCGAAATGCTTGGCCGTGGCCATCACGTGATGGCGATCGATGATGTAATCTGGCCCTTGCAGTCCCTCGATGGCCGCCACGCCCATGTGCGCGACGAGATAGGGATCTTCGCCGTAGGTTTCCTCCGTGCGGCCCCAACGCGGGTCGCGCGCCAGATCGAGCACCGGCGTGAAGGCCTGGTTCACCCCCGCCGAACCCATCTCGTCGCCCGCTGCCGTGAAGACGTGGCGCACGAGATCCGGATCCCAGGTGCTGGCGAGACCCAGCACTTGCGGAAAGCTGGTGGCGCCGTTTGACATGAATCCGTGCAGCGCTTCGCCAAACGACAGCGTAGGAATGCCGAGCCGCGTCTTTTCGATCAAATAGCGCTGGACGGCGTTGCGCAGCACGGCCGCGTCATGGACGCTCACCTTGGACTCGTTGCTGAACATCTGCCGGAAAAGTGGGCGCGCGCTTTCGGTGGTGAACTGTCCGGTCGTGTCGAGAATTTCGCCGCCGCGCTCGGGGAAGAGTTGGTCGCATTTCTCCTCCAGCGTCATGCGACCGAGGAGGTCCGACACGCGCTGGACGAGCGGCAGCCGGGGATTTTTGTAGTCCGGCTGCGCATCCTGCGCCGGCATCGGCGCGCCCAAGATCAGCAGCGCGAGTCCAACGCTGAACACCGCCAACCGGATGGGCGTCCGGAAGCGGGACGAACTTCGAGGATTGGGCATGAGCGCTCCTTCAGATGAGCAGAGGATGGTTATATCCCAATTGCCGGTTGACCGTCGACCGTCCAGCGCGTGAAGACTGCAACGCTGCTGCGGAGGCGCTCAGGCGCGAGGGCTGGAATTAGGTGAATCGGAAGGGCGTAGAGGCGGGTGATGCGGAGCGGCGCGGCGCATTCCTGCCTCCGCTGATGGGTTTGATCGCCGACGCCGTCCACTCCACGGAAGCCGGATTCGTGGTCCCACTCGCGGCCATTTTGTTCATCACGTGGACGGCGATCGTGAATTTGCGAGGCGCGCACCGGCAGCCTTCAGTTGCCCCGTAATCTCATGCCCGCATCGACCCATCTCGTCGAAGGCGCCGCACCTGACCGAACCTGCCGCGACAACCCCCGCATCGTGATGACGCTCGATGCCGGCGGAACCGGCCTGAAGTTCTCGGCCATCCGAGCGAATCAGCCTGTCGCGGGCTCGCTGACGCTGCCGACCGAAGCCGATAATCTCGAGCGATGTCTTGGCAACATTGTGCAGGGCTTTCGAAGGATCAAGGGTCAGTTGCCTGAGCTGCCGGTTGCGATCAGCTTTGCGTTTCCCGGACCCGCGGATTATCCGGCCGGCATCATCAGTAACATCGGCAATCTGCCCGCGTTCCGCGGCGGCGTGGCGCTCGGCCCGATACTCGAAGACCGCTTCGGCATCCCGGTCTTCATCAACAACGACGGCGACCTGTTCGTTTACGGCGAGGCCATCGCCGGATTCCTGCCTTACGTGAATCGCCTGCTCGACGGCGCCGGCAGTCCCAAGCGCTATCGGAACCTGTTCGGCGTCACGCTCGGCACGGGACTCGGCGGCGGAATCGTCCGCAATAGCGAGTTGTTCATCGGTGACAACTCGGCGGGCGGCGAGGTGTGGCTGCTGCGCGATAAACTGGATCCGGCGGTGAACGCCGAGGAGGGCGCGTCGATTCGCGCGGTACGGCGAGTGTATGCGAGCGAGTGCGGCATTCCCGTCGATCAGGCTCCCGAGCCGAGGGTGATCTATGAAATCGGCATGGGATCGGCTCAAGGGAATCGCGCTGCGGCTATTGAGGCATTTCGACGCATGGGTGAGGTGGCAGGCGACGTGATCGCGCAGGCGCTGACGCTCGTCGACGGTCTAGCCGTGATTGGCGGCGGAATAGCGGGCGCGCATCCGCTCTTTCTGCCCGCTCTGGTCGCTGCCATGAATGACACGTATTCCGGCACGAAGGGAATGCGTCGCCTGATTCCACGAGCCTTCAATCTCGAAGATCCCGTCGAGCGCGAGACTTTTCTACGAGGCGAAGTGAAGGAGATCGCGATATCCGGCACGGCGCGCACCCTCCGTTACGACCCGCTGCAACGCACGGGCGTCGGGCTGTCGCGGCTCGGGACAAGCCAGGCCGTCGCGATCGGAGCGTACGCCTTCGCGCTGAGCAGACTCGACAAGGCTAAGGAGGCCGATCAATATCCAACCTCTCTGTGACCTCTGTGGTGAAATTCTTTTTGCTTGCGGCTCAGGACCCGCCAGGCTAGAGAGGTTTTGGCCACAGAGGGTACGGAGTCAAACTAAGGATCCACATGACGTCTTCAATTACGGTTCGCGATCTCGCCAAAATGATCGACCACTCGCTCCTGCATCCCACGATGACGGATGCGGAGATCGCCGCGGGCTGCCGCCTTGCGCGCGATTACGATGTTGCCACGGCGTGTGTGAAGCCCTACGCTATCGAACTCGCGAAGGAGATCCTGGCCGGATCCAATGTCGGCGTCTGCCCCGTGATTGCCTTCCCGCACGGCAACAGCACGACCGCGGTCAAGCTCCACGAGGCGGAAGTCGCCGCCATCGCGGGCGGCATTGAGATCGACGCCGTGATCAACATCGGCAAAGCGCTGGGCGGCGACTGGGATTACGTCCGGCACGAAATCCGTGAGATCAACCAGGCGGTGACCGCGCACGGAGCAATCCTCAAAGTGATTTTCGAGAACGACTACCTGCAGGACGGGCACATCATCCGGCTGTGCGAGATCTGTTCCGAGGCCGAGGTGTCATTCGTCAAGACCTCGACGGGCTACGGATTCGTGAAGCAGCCTGACGGCTCGTACAATTACAAGGGCGCGACGGACCATCACCTGCGCCTGATGCGCGAGCATTCGGCGGCTTCGGTCCAGATCAAGGCAGCCGGCGGCGTGCGCACGCTTGACGATCTGCTTCGCGTGCGATCGCTCGGCGTGACCAGAGTGGGCGCGACGGCGACGAAGGCGATGCTCGATGAAGCGAAGCAGCGGTTCGCAGCGGGTGAGTTGTAGCGTTCGGCGTAGGGACGGCCCTTGTGCCCGCCACAAATAGCGGCGGCCCAGGTATGGGGCGGCCACAAGGGCGGCCCCTACGCCGAAATCAGGACGCCGCTATTACCTCGGTTGGAGCGCCCCGGCTCGACGCAAGGCTTCGGTCAACTCTTCGACGGTCTTGGCAGGAGGCTGGCAGGATGTGCCGGTGCAGACCAGCGCCACCGGAACCCCGTCCAACTTCAGATTGGGCAGCGTGGCCGCGAGTCCCAGCGGCAGAGAGCCACGCGTGACCGCTTCCGCGCTGAACGCAAGCACCTGTTTACCCGCCACCGGCGCATCCTGGGCCGCGCGCCACAGCGCCGCTCGCCGCGAATCGCGCTCCGGGCCGACGATCACGATCTCGACCGGACCGCGCAGATGATTGCCGAGCGCCAGACCATACGTGGCCGCAAACAACCCGTACTCGCTCGCCTTCGCTGCGAACAAATCGAGCGTGCGTTCCGCCTTCTCCCGGAAGTCCGGACGGTCCGCGAGATATGCCAGACGGTCCAACAGCGCCACGGCCACCGAGTTCCCCGCCGGCGTCGGAGAATCCTGGAGCGCTTTGCGCCGCACGGTCAGCGAACCGAGGCGATCCGCAGCATCAACGGCCATATCGAAGAAGCCGCCCTCCGCTTCGTCCCAGAAGCGCTTGCCGACCAGATCGCCGAGCGCGAGCGCCCGATCGAAGTAGCGGCGTTCGCCGGTGACCTCGAAAGCGTCCAGCAGCGCCGAAGCCATCAGCACCTGATCATCAAGCAGGTCGAAGTTGGAAGCGACGAGCCGTCCGCCCGGCTTGCCGGCGACGGTTGGCGTCTCTGCCAGCACATGCGCCACGCCCCGCTCGGAGTCCCATGCATTCTCGAGGAAGAGGTCGATCGTCTCGAGCGCACGGTCGCGCGCCCCTTCGGTCCCAAGCACCTTATGAGCTTCGAGCAGCGCCGAAGCCATCATGGCATTCCAGCTTGCGTACAAAGTGGGATCGATGAACGGAGTGGGCCGCCGCGACCGCGCCTCCAGCATCTTGGCTTTGGCGCGAGCCAGAATCCGCCCGGTCTCTTCCGCGCTGATATTCATGCGCGCTGCGATCGCCTCCAGCGGCTGATCGATGAAAAGGACGTTCTTCGCAGGATTGTGATGCATTTCGCCCGTGGGACCTATCTCGTAACGCAGCGCCGCCGCACGCGATTCCTGCTCATCGAGAACAGCGCGCACTTCGTCGAGAGTCCAGGTGAAGTAGTCGCCGTCGTCGTCGAGGCTCACATCCGCGTCCTGGCTCGCGTAGAAGCCGCCGCCCGGCCGTGAGAGGACATTTTCGACGAAACTGAGGATGCCGAGCGCAATCTCGCGAAGGAACTCCTGGCGCATCAGCTGCCAGGCGTGCAGGTAGTTCAGGAGCAGGCCGGAGTTGTCATACGACATCTTCTCGAAGTGCGGCACGCCCCAGTGCTCGTCGACCGAATAGCGATGAAAGCCCTCGCCGATCTGGTCGTAAACGCCGCCGCGGCCCATCGCCTCAAGCGTTGTGGTGACGATGTCCAGCAGGCGGCGCTCGCCACGTTCCAGGTACTGGTCGAGGAGCAACTCCACGGCGAACGGATGGGGAAATTTGGGGGCGCGTCCGAACCCGCCGTGCTCGCTATCGTAAAGCTCCATGATGCCGGTGACGATCTTCTGCACCACCGCGTCTCCGGCACGGCCGCCGACGCGGTAGACTTCAACCTTGTCCAAAGCCTGCGCGATCTGCTCGGCGCTGGTGTGAATTTCGGTGCGATGAGTGCGGTAATTCTGCGCGATCGTTTCGAGGATGCGCTTCATGCCGGGACGGCCGTAACGGTCGTCGGGCGGAAAGTAGGTGCCGCCGAAGAACGGCTTGCCGTCGGGCGTGAGAATGGCGGTCAGCGGCCAGCCGCCCTGTCCGGTGAGAGCGCTGATGGCCATCTGGTAGCGCGCGTCGATGTCGGGCCGTTCGTCGCGGTCCACCTTGACGGCCACGTAGTGCTCATTGATGACTTCGGCGATCTCAGGATTCTCGTAGCTCTCGCGATCGATGACGTGGCACCAGTGGCACCACACGGCGCCAATGTCGAGCAGGATCGGCTTGTCTTCGCGCCTGGCGCGCTCGAACGCCGAGTCCCCCCATTCCTGCCAGGCGACGGGCTGATGCGACGCGCTGCGCAGGTAAGGACTGGCGGCCGCTGACAAACCGTTGACTGTGTTAGCCGCTTCGCTCATGAGATTCCGTTCGGCGCCAGCAATCGGTGGTGGGTCACTTTGACGTACGGGCGGCCCTACGTCAAACTTTACACTACATGAGCTGGGCACCGGCCTCACTCACAAGCGCCTCATCTGCTGGAAACGCTTCGAAGGCAAGCCCCCCGAGCAGGTCGCCCGCGAAACCTACCACAGTCTGGAGGCCGTCGATCGCTACCTCGCTCAGTTCGATCGCGTCCGCCACTGCCGGCAGCAGAACATGCCGTCCGAGCAGATCGCTTACATCCTGCGCTGCACGCGTAATCTGGTCGATCAGTACCTCGCCATCGACCAGGAACTGGAGAGAAACCGTGCTTCCTGACCGACATCCTGCGTCCTGCCATGGCAAGGCCGCGTCTCTCAGCCCCTCCTGCCCAGTTGACGCCGCCCACGCCTCCGCGTCGGTGGAACAGCCCACATAGTAATGGATCCTTCGCCTCGCTCAGGATGACCGGCTGGTGAAGTCACGGACCAGGGCTGCGCGACACTATCCGGTCCGATTGCGGCCCTCGCGCCGGGGCTTCGGCTTGCCCTTGAGATTGAGCGCCACTGCGGCGCGGATGAGGTCCTTCAAGGCCGCCTCGTCAATCGTGTCGCCTTCGTGGATGTCGATGGCGCGCCTGACATTCCCTTCAAGGCCTGAGTTAAAGAGGCCTTTCGGGTCCTCCAGAGAAGCTCCTTTGGCGAATGTCAACCTCAAGTGATCGATGTAGGTCTCCCCGGTGCAGATGATTCCTTCGTGGGACCACACCGGAACCCCGGTGGGATTCGATGGCTTCTTCCATTTGAGTTCCTCGACGACCTCAGGGTCGGCTCGCTTGATCACAGTACGAACCTTCGCGACCGCCTTCCCGCGCCAGTCGTCCATCGCCTTGATCTTCTCGTCGAATAATGCCAAGGCGGATTCCGCGGACCCTTTCATGTGCACCTCCAATTCCGTACCTGATTTAGCCGCGCACAGCGCAACCCGCAACCCTTGTAATCATCACTCCAGTGAGGCGAGGGCATCCATCAACTCATCATGCGCGTGCCTCTGGCCTAGGCGCTCTGTTACTTCGACTCCTTTGGAGAGCACCTGGCGCGCTTCCTCGATGCGGCCCTGATTCGCCAGCAGCATCCCCGCCTGATAGTAGGAGGCGGAATAGTCCGGATGATGCTCCAGCAGGTACCGGAAGTGCTCCCAAGCTTCGTCCGGTTGGGCGCTCCGGACGAGTTCCAGCGCGAGGGCGTAGCGGGCAAAGGTATCGTCGGCATTGGTGGTCAGCGAGCCGCGCAGAAACTGAATACGTTCGTGTTCCATATATGACTCCGGCCCGTCAAGGCGACGGTTGCCTCTTCGTCGCGCCTTCACTCTGCCGCGTCATTCCCGCGCAAGCGGGAATCCACGACATGGACCCGCTTCTGCGGGGGTGACGCACTGACGTCCCGTACGGGCGAACCGACCGGCCCGGCATCCCCGAAATCGGGTTGCAAAGCTCGCGGCCAGTCGAATACTATAGGCCGCTGGCGGGCCAGAAGCAAAGAACCCTCTTCACTCTCGGCAATGACAGCGCCGACTGGGGGAACTTCCGCGCAGGCGGCGGACGCAGTCTCGCGTCCCGGGCGCTTCGGCACGATGCGGCTGGACGGAGCGCAAATCCGATCATGGGGAAATCGAATATCCAACGCGTTGCCGGCAGGACGCCCGCCGAGACGCGGGCCGAGATGTCGCAGGTGGTGCTGCCCAATGACGCGAATCCCTTGGGTAACATCCTGGGCGGCACCGTGATGCACCTGATCGACATCACCGGCGCCATCGCCGCGCACCGGCACGCACGCAGCTATGTGGTGACCGCTGCGGTGGACTACCTGGACTTCACGCGACCCGTCCGTGTGGGCCAGGTGATCCTGCTGCGTTCCGAAGTTACGCGCGCCTTTC
>Ga0335085_10001146_pt1 | contig 60897 bp, 56 predicted proteins | sample Lox_Sample_45_FD_206712 | JGI IMG/M metagenome (GOLD analysis project Ga0335085, IMG submission 206712) | Soil microbial communities from Loxahatchee National Wildlife Refuge, Florida, United States - Lox_Sample_4.5 | ecosystem: Environmental > Terrestrial > Soil > Wetlands | place: USA...
GTTTGTATCGCTACGCGCGGCCACGATGGGAGCGCCCGCCTTGGCGCTCGGCGGCCTGATCGGCAGCAACATCGCCAACCTGATGTTCGTCATGGGGCTGGGCGCGCTGATCCATCCCATGGCTTCGCCGCCGAAGGTAGTGTTCCGCGACGGCGGCACCGTGCTCCTGGCCAGCGTCGGACTTATCATGTGCGCGCTTGCTGGCGGCGTGTCGCGACAGGCGGGCATCGTCATGGTCGTGGCGCTGATTGCCTATGTGGGGCTCGTGTTCCTCACCGACTGGCGGCGCACCGCCGATCATTCAGTGCCGCAGGCCCGCGCCCTGTACCGCTCGCAGGGCGAAATACCATCCATCATCGGCGCCCTGTTCCTGTTGATCGCCGGGCTGATCCTAATCGGGCTCGGCGCGCATTTCGGCGTGGTCGGCGGCGTCGCCTTCGCGCGGCACTGGGGCTGGACCGAAACCACGGTCGGGCTGACCATCTTGGCGGGTGCGCTGTCGCTGCCCAAGCTGTTCATGACGCTTGTCGCCGCCGCGCGCCAGCAAACGAGCGTCGCGGTCGGGCAACTGCTGGGCGCGGGCGTGTTCGGCCTGTTGGGCGTCGTGGGAATCACCGCCGTCGCGAGCCCGCTGGCGTTTCCGGCCGCGCTGGCGGCGACGGACGTCTATGTGCTGGCCGGGGCGAGCCTGATTCTGCTGCCGCTGTTGGTGATGCGCTGGCGGCTGTCGCGACCGCGTGGCGTTTTGCTCCTCATCGCCTATGGATGCTATCTTGCCACCGTACTGTGGCGCCAGGGATTGCCGATTCCCGGCCACTGGCCGTGGGGATAGATGATGAACGAATTTAGCCTCGACAAGCGGCTCACCGCCGTGAGTGTCCATGCCGTCGACCTGCCGCTGTCGCGCGTGCTGGTGATGGACGATTGCCGCTATCCGTGGCTGGTGCTGGTGCCGCGCCGCGCCCACATGGTGGAGATGTTCGATCTCGATCCGGCCGACCGGGTGATCCTGACCGAGGAATATTCGATCGCGGGCCAGCGCCTGAAGGCGCTGACCGGCTGCCACAAGATCAATATCGCCAATCTGGGCAACAACGTGCCGCAGCTCCACATCCACATCATCGCGCGCAACCCGGGCGATGCGGCTTGGCCCGGCCCGGTGTGGGGCGTGGGCACGGCGGCGCCTTACGAGCCGAAGGCGCTGGAAGAATTCGTCGACAAGGTGGTGCACCTGTTCTAGCGCTTGGGCGGCGTGCAGACGATGGCGCCAAGTTCGGCCGACATGTGCGCGAGGCCGCTCAACTTGGAAGGCGTTTCGAAGTCGCTCGTGACCGTGGCCGCATCGCCGAAGGCGCACGGCGACTCGCCGATGACATGCACGGCGATGCCCACTTGCCCGCACATGGCTTCGGGCAGCACAACATCCAGAAACGTCTGCTCGGCGGCGTGTGGCTCCTCGCGCATGCTTTGGAGCGACGGCACTGTGCCTGAGAGGGTCTGCTGACCTGGAACGGTGCAAGCGCCCGGCTCCGTCGCCTCGGCGCAAATCGCTGAACCGAGCGCGACGACCATTGCAACAAGTCCGCGCATCCGCCCCTTCGGCCGATCCCGCCGGAGATCACGAGTGCTGCGCGCTCCCGGATGTTTGGAATCCCTCCAGGTTTGGACAAGGGTGGATGGTCTGCGCCGATAGTACCAATCGCGCGACACAATACGGGCACAGAGGGAGAAGAGTCCGAGAACTCGACCTCTACCGGTATGCTTTTGGTATTTGTCTGAGAGAATACAAATCGGCTTAAGTCCAAATTCGGAGCGATTCCAACCTCCAACGGAACGACACGGGCGCGCCGGAACCGGCAGCGCGCGAAATGGGAATCGACCGGTACCGTCAAATGCGATGGAGCATCGCCGCTCTTGGAGGAAGGATCGGGATTGGCTCTCCCCAAACCACAAATGTGAGAAATAGCATTGATGGCTCATCATCGACGCCGAGCGGCGCCACGAGGAACTCCGTGCTGAGCCAGTTTTTGTTCTGAAAATTGATTTTGGTCGTGACGCGCACCGGACTCTTTTCTGTGCGCACGGCGCCATAGACGGTGCGCCAACGGTCTTCGATGTTCGGCGGCAGGAACTCCCGGATGTAGCGACCCGTTATCGGACCAAAGACATCCTCGATACGGCTGCCAGCACGGCGAACGAAATAGTCAATCTCGGTGTCCTGTTGGTGTATCTCAATCAAGCCCACGTGCGGAGTGAATTTGCGCATCGCGACCGGATCGAGGTCTTCTCGGCAGGGCATGCGGCGGCCCAGACACCTGGATTTCCAATACTCCAGACCTAGGACGTTGGGAGCACGCTCAAATTGCACGTTCCAGTCGAACACGAGTGGCGACGTGGGTTTGTTTTCACAAGTTGCTTGCGCGGAGTTCGTCATCGACGCCGTCCAGGGATCATCGTTCCCGCCAACAACGCGGCTTACGAGGCTCAACATAGTTCGCCGCAATTTACGCAGCCTTAACGTGAATTCTGGTTCGTGTGGCGCTGTTTGAGACGCGCGAACGGCAAGTTCTGGCGGATATTGTCGAAAAACACCGTTGCGCTCGATTTTGGGCGACTTCGATTCGGCGCTGACCTTCCGCACAGCAAAGATTCACACAGGGCGGATTGCCGATTCAGTGATTGCGTCACGTTTGTAGACCACCGAGTTTCTCAAGAATATCGGCGCATTGCGGAAGTAATGTGCGTCTCCGGAAAGTTCTGTTTCGGGCAGAAGCGGACTTTGGATTGCCGGCCCCTGGGCGCAGCCTCACGCGTGTGCATGGGGCGGTGGAAAATCGGCGATGTTATCTTTGACACACCCAATACAAGAGATAGGAACAGTCAGAGCTATTCCATTTCTTGCTTGATTCTCTTCCACGAGGCCATCAACACGGGCGGGCATGTGACAGAAGTGCGCGACTGGCGCAGGCTGGTCGCCGCATGGCGCCGGCGCGTGCGAAACATGCTCGCCGCCGCCGAAGGCCGTTAAGGGTTTTTAACCATCCGCCCGGTACCTTGGCACACGAACTCTGTCGGGAGAACCCGAATGCTGGCAGAAGCCGCCAGAGCCGCAACGTCGACCGTTGTCGCCGCACTGCAGAAGGCCAGCGCCGCCACCGGCGTTGATTTCCGGTATCTGCTGGGCACGGCAATCCGCGAATCCGGCTTGCAGCCGCAAGCCCATTCCAACCGTTCCTCGGCCTCGGGCCTGTTCCAGTTCGTGGAGCAGACTTGGCTCGGCCTGGTGAAGGAGTATGGCGCCAAGCACGGGCTCGGCTCCTACGCCGGCGTGATCCAGAAGGGAGACGACGGCCGCTACCACGCGCCCGATGCGGAAGACCGCCGCGCCATCCTGCGCCTGCGCAACGATCCCCAGGTCAGCGCCATGATGGCGGGCGAGTATGCCCGCAGGACTCAGGCGATCATGGAAACAAGGCTCGGCCGTGCGGTTTGCGGGGGCGAGCTCTATGCCGGCCACTTGTTCGGGTCCGGCGCCGCCTGCAAGCTGATCCGGACCAATGAGACCGCGCCCGAAACCAATGCGGCAGACCTGTTCCCCAAGGCGGCCGACGCCAATCCGACCGTGTTTTTCCACCCCGACGGTTCGGCCAAGACGGTGCGCGAGGTCTACAACTGGACCGTGGCACAGCCTGCGACGGTGGCGCCCGTGGCCGCAGCTCCGGCGCCCAGGGACGTCACGCCGGCCATGGCCGTTCTGGACACCAACAACACTGCGGAGCTGTTCGCCTCCATGTGGGGGCCGCAGCCCAAGGGCTTTTTCTCCAGCGAAACGACCACGACCCAACCGTTCGCCTTGACCCCGGCCATCCTCGACATCCTCTCGATGGCGGGCGGCCAGCGCGGCGCCGACCCACTGGCGGACGTCGCCGTTGCGCGGGACCACGGCTCGTCCTAAGCCGTGGCGCGACCTTCGCCCGAAAGATGAGGGCAGCGCCGGTCCTATCGAGCAGGGGGTTTGTTTTGCGCATCGCCCTGGCCGCGGTTTGGGCGGTCATCGTCTCGACACTTTTCCTGCAGGCGGCCAACGGGCTGCAGACCGACGTGATCGGGTTGGCCGCCAATGCGCGAGGCTTCGGCCCTGCGGTGACCGGCCTGATGATGGCCGCCTATTACGTCGGCTACAGCGCGGCCCCACTCGCAGGCCGCCGCATCGTCGCCCGCTTCGGCCATGTTGCCGTCATCATCGTCTGCGCCGCGGCCGCCGCGGCGGTGATCGCGGTTCAGCCGTTCATTGTGACGGCGCCGGTGTGGGCGGGCCTGCGCGCGGTTTCCGGTTTCGCGTTGTCGCTCACCAACATCGGCTACGAGAGCTGGCTCAACGACCGGGTGCCCACCCTGCAGCGCGGCCGCGTCTTCAGCGTCTATGTCTTCGCCCAGATGATCGGGCTTACCGGCGCGCAATGCCTGCTTGCCACAGGCCGCGCTCCGACCGCACCATTGTTCCTATCGGCCGCTGGCCTGTTCGCAATCGCGGCGGTTCCCGTGGCCGCGGCGCGCCGTACCGCACCGCATGGTGTGCCGCCTGCGCCGCTCGGCATCGTCGCGTTGTTTCGCACCTCGCCGCTCGGCGCGGGCGCCACGCTGCTGGCGGGCCTTGCCTGGGCCATCATGTTCACCTTCGGACCCATCTATGCGCGGCGCACCGGCCTCAGCGTGCCGGATGTGGCGTTGTTCATGGCGCTGGCCATGGCAGCCGGCTGCGTACTGCAGATTCCGCTCGGCTGGCTGTCGGACATCGTGGGTCGCAAACCCATGATCGTCGGCATGTTCGCGATTGGCCTGGTGGCCAGCCTGTTCGGGATTTGGGCTGGCGGGCACGGCCAAATCGTGAAGTTCCTGGCGATATCCGTGGTGGGTGGCTTTACGTTTCCGATCTATGCGGTGTCGGTGGCGCAGGTGAACGACCATCTATCATCGGATACGCGCGTCGCCGCGGCGGCGGGGCTGGTGCTGTTGTTCGGCATTGGCTCGTTCTTCGGGCCGTTGCTGTGCGGAGCGCTCTTGGGAGCGGTGGGGCCGGGCGGCTTCTATCTGCTGCTCGCCGTCACCACGGCGGTGGGGGCGGGGCTGGCGGCGGCGCGGCGTTGAACGTCAGATTTTCTGACCGGCACGTGCCAACGCATGGACGACGCGGGCTTCGAGCGCTTCCACCAGGGTCAAGGCCGTCAGGTTGGAGTTGTCCTTGATCTGGTCGCGATGGATGACGTGGATGGCATCAATATGCGCTTCGACGAGCACAAGCGGCGCGGCCTCGCGCGCCTTGAGGCCGTCCATCAGCTTGGACAGCGACCCGGCCACGCGCGCGATCAGCGGGAACTCGAACGTCGCCGCCTGACCTTTTAGATCGTGCGCGGCGCGAAACAGTCTCTCCGCGGTCACGGCATCGCTGCGGTTGGAGAACGCGGCGAAGGCGGCGGCGAGATCGGAGATATCTTTGGCGAGCCAGTCGGAAAATTCGCTCTTAAGCCCCTCCATCGCCTTTTCGGCGCGCATGATCGCTTCGGGGTCCATCCCGCCGCTTCCGCGCCCCAGCTTCGCCTTCAGCGTGTTGGGCGGGATGATGATTTCGGCGTCGCGTGGCTCGCTCATGGCGGTCCTATTTCTTCTGGTTCAGGTCGTCGAGAGCGACGATCTCGTCGGGATGGCGCCGTTCCGGCCCCTGGTATTCGTCGGACGCCCTGCGGCGGCGGCACGGTCCGAAATACGTGTCGGCGCGCACGAACGGGCGGGGATGGTTGATGACCGACATCAGTCGCGACATGATCGCCTTCACCGACACGGGTTTGGCAAGGAACTCGTTGACGCCGGCATCGCGCGCCAGGCGCACGTGGTCGATATGGGTGTGGCCGGTCAGCATGATCACCGGAACGAACGGATTGGGCGATTTCGGATCGGTGCGAAGCTTCTTGACAAACTCGAGCCCAGTCATGCCGCTCATCTGCCAGTCGAGCAGAATGACGTCGGGGCACGCATCGACAAGCAGGGCCCACGCGTGCTCGCCGTCAACGGCCTCGATGGTCTGCGTGCAGCCGAACGCCTGCAGGATAGTGACAACCAGCTTTCGCATGTGCTGGTTATCGTCCACGACGAGCACTCTCAACCGATCGAATCGGATTCCGCTCATGAACCGTCCGGAGCGCCTAGGCCTGCGCGGAGTCAAGAGTACTTAACGGGCCTTAACGTTGAATGAAGTCAGGTGCAGGTCAATCGAGGAACTGCTCGGTAAGGATGCGTTCATCGAGGTTGCGGCCGGCGTCGAACAGCATGACCATCCCGACCGAGCGGTCTTCGGCCACATCGACGGACATAACGTTGCGGACTTCAAGGGCGTCGGCCACCGCGCTGACCGGGCGCTTTTCTACCTCGAGGGCCTCAAACCTGACCCTGGCCCGGTACGGCAGAACCGCTCCGCGCCAGCGCCGCGGGCGGAACGCGCTGATCGGGGTGAGCGCCAGGAGGTTGGAGTCGATGGGCAGAATGGGGCCGTGGGCGGACAGGTTGTAGGCCGTGCTGCCCACCGGGGTGGCCACCAGGGCTCCGTCGCAGATCAGTTCCGAGATCCGCACTTTGCCGTCCACCAGGATGCGCAGCTTGGTGGCCTGACGGGTCTGCCGCAGCAGCGAAACTTCGTTGAACGCAAGCCCGTCGATGCACCGCTCCGCCGTTGTGGCTCGCATGCGCAAGGGGTGGATTTCAGCCCGCTCGGCCTTGGCTAGGCGGTCCGGAAGCTCGGCCTCGTTGTACTCGTTCATCAGGAAGCCGATCGTGCCCAAATTCATGCCGTAAATGGGTTTGCCCCGGCCGACGAAACCGTGCAGCGTCTGGAGCATGAAACCGTCGCCCCCGAGGGCTATGACGGTGTCCGCCTTGTCGGGACCGGCATCGTCGTACTGCTGGCGCAGGTTGGCGAGGGCCGACTGGGCCTCCGGAACGGCGGCGGCGACGAAGTGAAGGCGCACCATGCCTCAACCTCCCGTCATCGACATCGGGCGGGGCACGGCAGGGCCGGGGTGGCGACGATCGATCATGAAGTCGTGGCCCTTCGGCTTGCGCGCGATCGCGGCATCGATGGCTTCCTCAAGCATCCCGTCATCGCGGTACGCGCGCAAGGGCGCGCGCAAATCCGCCGCATCTTCCTGTCCCAAGCACATGAACAGCGTTCCCGTGCAGGTCAGCCGCACGCGGTTGCAGCTTTCGCAGAAATTATGGGTCAGCGGCGTGATGAAACCCAGCCGCCCGCCGGTTTCGACCACCTGCACATAGCGCGACGGCCCGCCGGTGCGATAGTCGGTCTCCGCCAGGGTGAATCGTTCGGTCAGCCGTGCGCGAACCAGGGAGAGAGGCAGGTACTGGGCAAGCCGGCTCTGGTCGATGCCGCCCATCGGCATGGTTTCGATCAGCGTCAGGTCCATGCCCTTGCCATGGGCCCAGATCAGAAGATCGGGGATCTCGTGCTCGTTGACGCCTTTAAGCACGACCGTGTTGATCTTCACACTCAAGCCGGCCGCGAGCGCCGCATCGATTCCATCCAGCACGACGCCGAGTTCGCCCCAACGAGTCACCGCCCGGAACCTAGAAGCGTCGAGCGTATCCAGCGAAACGTTGATCCGCTTCACGCCGGCCGCGGCAAGCCCGGCGGCAAGCCGGCCCAACTGGCTGCCGTTGGAAGTGAGCGTCAACTCCTTCAACCCGCCCGCGCCAATCCATCCTCCCAGCCGCTCAAAAAGGCCAATCACGTCACGGCGGACGAGGGGTTCTCCGCCGGTGATGCGGATTCGCTCAACCCCCTTGCGCATGAAGGCGGCGCAGACCCTCTCGATCTCCTCGAGCGTGAGAACGTCGCTCTTCGGCAGGAACTCGGGCGTCTCCGACATGCAGTAGACGCAGCGGAAATCGCAGCGGTCCGTCACCGACACGCGGAGGTAGGTGATGCTGCGGCCGAACGGGTCGATCATGCGCCGACCCTATAGCAGGATAGCCGGGCCGTTTCAGCCCTTTTTGCAGGTTGCCTGCAGCAGCGTCATCGCCTCGGCCCTGCTATACCGCTCGAACGCATCCTCGACCATTTGCGTTTCGGCGGGGGCCAGAACCGGCTTCATCATGCGGGCTTGGCGCGAGAGCTTGTACACGGTCGCGAACACGCACTTGTCGATGCCCACGGCGCGGCAGGCCAGAGCCACGGATTTCGGTCCGCGCTCGTAGAGGTTCTGGCGCATTTCGGGGAGCGGAATGTCGAGCAGGCGCGCGAAAGCCAGATCGAACAGGTCGATTTGTCCCTGGTTCAGGACCCTGAGCAGGAAACCCGCCTTGAGCTGCCCGGCGGCATGGAGCTTGTCGATCAGCTTTTTTGAACTCTCGGCGGGGGGGGTCTTGGGCTCGGGCGGCTCGCTGTGCAGTGCGGCTTTCGCGTCGGCAAGGGCCGTGTCGATCCGGATGGGTTCCAGAGAATAGTTGCGAACGATGTAATCCTTCAGCGTCTCGGAAACCCAGCCGCACATCTTCGTGGCCAGCACCGGCGGCAGGTCCTTGCGCTGCGTGATCGGCTCCTGAAGGCTGGCCAAATTGCGCGACTTCTCGACCAGCGCTTCATACGTCGTCGTCGAGATCTTGGCGGTCGCATTACGGACGAGCGTAACGAGGACCGTTTCGGTGTCGGACTTGGAGAGGGCGGCGGTGATCGGTTCACCGATATAGGGGCGCGCGGCGACGGCTTCCTGGTGGGGAATGTCGCATTCCGCGATCATCCGTAGCATGTCGTCGTCGGTCAAAAGCGGGCTGCGCAGGATGACCGGGCGGGCGACTTCGATCTTGTCGTCGGCCAGCAGCACGATCAAGTCGTTCGGGGCGGAGGCATCGTCGGCCAGCCGTTCGGCCAGCGCGATGCGGATCGCCATTTCGACATCCTTGGTGAGGCGACGCAGGATCTCCCGCATCAGATCGCGTTCGCGGTCGCTTAGATGGTTACCTTGTACGCGGTAGAGCGATGCGACAGCGAGGTAGATTTCCTCCCGGGTCGTATCCTGCGGATTGGCCGCGAGTTGAGCCAAGCGGCTCATGTCGCTCATGTCTCGTGCCGTGAGTCCCACTGTCTTGCCCCGTCCCGCTTGCCGAAAACTCCAGTGGGCAGCAGTAGCAAAACGGCGTTAACAGCGTATTAATCTAACCGCGCGGAAACCCTAGAGAGTCGTTAACATGGAGCCTCCATTCCTCCTGGCGATCGATCAGGGGACGACTTCCACCCGGGCCATACTATTCGACGCCTCAGGACGGCCACTGGCCTCCCACGCGGTCGAGATCGAGCAGCACTTCCCGGCCAACGGGTGGGTCGAGCACGACCCTGAGGAGATTTGGCAGAGCGTGCTTGCCTGCTGCCGGATCGTCACGAGGGGTGTGGCGGCGGCCGAGATCGCGGGCATCGGCATCGCGAACCAGCGCGAGACGGCAGTGCTGTGGGAGCGCGCATCGGGGCGTCCCATCCACAACGCGATCGTCTGGCAGGACCGGCGGACCATCGAACGCTGCCGGGCGCTGCGGGCCGCAGGGCTGGAAGGGGAGGTGGCGGCCAAAACGGGACTGCTGCTCGATCCCTATTTCTCCGCCACCAAGATCGAGTGGCTGCTCGACTGCACGCCCGACGCGCGCCGGCGCTTGGCGAACGGCGAATTGGCGTGTGGAACGATCGACAGCTGGTTGATCTGGAAGTTGAGCGACGGCGCCATGCACGCGACCGACGTCACCAACGCTTCCCGCACGATGCTGCTCGATCTCAAGACTCTTGCCTGGGATGCGGACCTGCTGACGCTGTTCGGCATTCCGTCTTCGTTGCTGCCGCAAGTGCGCGACAGCTCAGGAAGCTTCGGCGAGACCTCGTCCGGAATTTTCGGGCGCCCGGTTGCCATTCTCGGCGTCGCCGGGGACCAGCAGGCGGCCATGATCGGCCAGGCCTGCTTCTCGCCGGGCGATGTCAAGTCAACCTACGGGACCGGCTGCTTCGCGCTGGTCAACACCGGGACCGAACGGCCGCACTCGACCAACCGGCTGCTCGCGACCTGCGCATATCGTGCGGGAGGGCGGGCCATTTGCGCCCTGGAAGGCAGCATCTTCGTGGCGGGCGCGGTCGTGCAATGGCTGCGCGACGGTCTTGGCATCATCCGCGACGCGTCGGAAGTCGAAGGCCTGGCAAGCAAGGCAAACATGACGCATGGCGCATATTTCGTTCCGGCGTTCACCGGTCTCGGCGCGCCGTATTGGGACCCCGAGGCCCGCGGGGCGATTGTCGGCCTGACGCGGGATGTGGGCGTGGCTGAGATCGCCATGGCGGCCCTGGATTCGGTCTGCTACCAGACGCGCGACCTGCTCGAAGCGATGGCGAAGGACATGGAATCCGCGCGCATCGGATCGCCGAAGGCGCTGAAAGTGGACGGCGGCATGGTCCGCAACAACTGGTTCTGCCAGCGGCTTGCCGATCTGACGGGCCTGCCTGTCGAGCGCCCGAAGATCGTCGAAACGACCGCGCTCGGTGCCGCGTTCTTAGCCGGCCTTGCGGCGGGTCTGTTTCGTGACGAAGCGGAAATTGCCGCGCGATGGGCGCTTGATCGACGATTTGACCCTTCCCTTGCGGCAGCGGCACGAGATTGTATGTATGACGGATGGAAAGCTGCGGTCGCCAGAATCCGTTCCGTTTAGATAGTCTTTGCTGCGTTGGACCGAAATTGACAGCGCCTTGCGGGCAGACCACTGTCACACGCGAGAGAGGGAGCGCTTGATGGATCTTCGCGCACAATTCGAAGCGCGCGCACCGGCGCCAAGCGGGATCGTCTCGCGCAAAGGGACCGTGAGCGATGAGGAATGGCGGTTGCGCGTCGACCTTGCGGCGACCTACAGGGCGGTGGCGTTGTTTGGGTGGGACGACCTCATCTTCACGCACATTTCGGCGCGCGTTGGCGGCCCCGAGCATCACTTCCTCATCAATCCCTACGGACTTCTGTTCGACGAGATCACCGCGTCGAGCCTGGTGAAGATCGACGTCGACGGAAACAAGGTCGACGAAAGCCCGTATCCGGTGAATCCGGCGGGCTTCACCATCCACAGCGCGCTGCACATGCATCGCGAGGACGCGCAGTGCATCATCCACCTGCACACGACGGACGGCGTGGCGGTTTGCTCGCAGGCCGACGGCCTGCTCGCCCTCGACCAGCACGCCATGATGGTCACCAGCGATCTGGCCTATCATGACTACGAAGGCATTGCTCTCGACCTCGACGAGCGCGAGAGACTTGTCGCCGACATTGGACAGGTGAAACACCTGATGATCCTGCGCAATCACGGAACGCTGGCGCTCGGCAGGACCTGTGCCGATGCATTTGCGCGCATCTATTTCCTGGAGCGCGCCTGTTCCATCCAGGTGCGTGCGCTGGCGGGAGGCGCAAGACCCAACTGGCCAAATCAGGGCGTGCCCGAGAAGATCGGCTCCACGGCCGCCATGGCGTTCGAAGGACTGATCGGCGGTCTGGCTTGGCCGGCGTTGCTGCGCAAGCTGGATCGCATCGATCCCGGTTATCGCAACTGAGGGCGAGATGAAGTTCGGATCGAGGCGGCCCGTTCGCGGGTGCCAGGCGATTGGTTGCAACCCAACGAACCGCGGCGGGCGCTGAGAGTCAGCATAGGTTTGGGATGGATTCGTCTGCGTCACGTTCCTTGAAGCGCAAGCCGGAAAGCCTCGTCAGGCTGAAAAGGTCGGCGCGAAAGCTGTTTGTCGACCGCGGCTATCATGCCACGCGTCCACAGGACATCGCTCGCGACGCCGGGCTGGGGCACGGGACCTTTTATCTGCATTACGAGGACAAGCGCGCCTGCTTTCTCGCATTCGTCGACGACGCGCGCAGCGAGCTTTACAGGTTCATCCGGGAACGCATCCACGGCGCGGAGTCGCTCGAGGAGCTGATTGGCGATACGCTTCATGCAATCTACGACTATTCCGACGCCAATCCGGGCGTGCTCAACGCTGCGATGTCGGATGATGTGATCATCGACAGGGAAGGGCCGAGCGTCGGATCGCTGCAGCAGCGCCTGGCGTGCGACTGGGCGGACGTCATCCGCGACGGGACGAAACGGGGAACGGTCGTCAATCTCTATGAGGCAAACATCATCGGCCAAGCCATCGTCGGCGCAATCCACCAATGCCGCCTCGAAAGCGATCATTCCGGGCGGCCGCGCAGCGAGGTGATTGCGAACCTCACGCATTTCCTGGTGCGGGCGTTGACGCCCTGACATCTGTGCACAACTCCTGCATGCAACTTCCGGTTGGTGGCGCGAAAACACCCGGAAGCCGGGAATACAACTCTCGGTCGGGTTGGCGGGTGGCCTCACCCGGTCATGAAGCTCGCAGCGGGGGGGATCATTGCGCGCGGCGACGGTACGGCAGCAGGTTGTGCCGGCGCAGCAGTGTGCTTCGAGCACAGATGAAGATGCGGCAAGGCGAGCCCGCGCCTCGGAACACGCCGTGTTCGGGCTTGCGACTGCCCGCCCCGAATTCTCGGCACGCAAGGTCGCCACGCGCAGACAGAAATGCGCGTTGGCGGCGTTCGGGTTGGTGCTGCTGGCCCTCGGCATCTGGTGGCCGCGCATCATGGTGCAGGTGCTGGTGGCGTGGATGTCGCTGGGGTTTGTCGGAGGCTTGGGATTTCGAACGGCGCTGGCCTCGATGCGGCGCCCCGGATCTATTCCTGCAAGACCGCCAGGCGACGGCGGACTTCCCGTCTACACGGTCCTGGTGCCGCTTTATCGCGAAGCCGAAATCCTGCCGCGGCTGATCAAGTCGCTTGCGGCGTTCGATTACCCGGTCGAAAAACTCGACATCAAGTTGATCGTGGAACAGGACGATCACGCAACGCGGGCCGTCGCAGAAAGTCAGTCTCCGTTCGAGACGATCGTCGTTCCGCCCAGCTTGCCGCGCACCAAACCGAATGATTGCGTTCCCTTCGCGGCATCAGTTCCAAGCCCGTCAAGGGCTTGGCGGACGGGAAAATTCGCCCCAGGCGAATTTGGAAGATTGTTGCCGGACGGATTCGCTTGAGGCGAATTCGGACCGTTGCCGCCTGGCTTGGGAGCCGGAGTATCCGGCACATAGTGGAGGCGGATATCGACCTCATCCTTGGAGACGATAATGGTTTCCGTGATGGCCTCCACGATGGAACGCTTGTCCTCCTTGGACAAGGAAGGCCAGCGGGTATGGAGGTCCCGGACCTCCTGGAGGACTTCCTGGCCTGACAAGGCGTGGATGCGCAGAACGTCCAATGCGGCCTGTTCGGCCGGGATCGTGTCGTCCAACTGGTTCAGGCGCTCCTCAAGCGGCTGATACCGGCTTCCGAAGCCCTGGGAGGTGAGGCCGCCGTCGATGTACAGTCGGTATACCTGATCCATCTCCCGCTTCACGGCTTCCCGTTCGCGCTCCAGGACGGCGATCTTCTCCGCCCTCTCGCTCATGGCGGCGTCCTGGTCCTCCCGGTATTTCGTTATCTGCGCTTCGGAGAACAGGAAGCCCTTAAGCTCCCCATGATAGATGGCCTCCAGGTCATCGACCGGGATGCGGTTCTTGCACGTCCAGCAGACATAGCGGGGATTGCGGGACGGGACATACATCTTTTGCCCGCAGTGGCAGTGGACGAGGCCCGCGAAGAGGTGGACGGGCTTCTTGGCGTTGGGGTTCTTTCTGGTGCGCTCCAGGATGGCGTTGGCGCGGTTCCACACCTCTTCCGAGACGATAGGCTCTATCCGGTGGATCACCCATTCGCTCTCGGGCTTCTTGATGACGTGTCCTCTCCGGGACGGATCGGAGCGCGAATAATTCACGCGGAGAATGCCTTTGGCCGTGGGATCGGCGATGAGGCGGTTCACCGTCGTGTTGGTGAACTTGGAGCCGTTCGACGTGCGGTATCCGCGCTCGTTCAGGATGCGGGCGACAGACTTCTTCCGGCGATGTTCGATGTACAGCTCGTAGAGGAGCTTTCTGACCGGCGCTTCGTCGGGATGCGGAACCACCTTGCCGTCCACGCGGTGATACCCGAATGGAGGCTTGCCGCCGATGGGCTTCCCCATCTTGGCACGAATGGGGATGGACGCGGCGACGCGCTCGGCAATCTCCTCGCGCTCCCACTGCGCCATGGCGGCAATCATCGTATAGAAAAGACGACCGGCCGGAGTGGACGTGTCGATGCTCTCGTGAAGGGAGATAAGATCGGCGTCGTGCTTCTTGAACTCCTCGGCGAATTCGAGAAGCTCCTTGGTGTTCCGGGCGAGGCGAGCGAGCTTCGAGAAGATGAGGCCGGTGATCTTGCCGGAGCGCACGTCCTTGAGCATCCGCGCCGCTTCGGGATGCTGCATGACGGCTTTGCCGGAAACGCCCGCAAGATCGTACAGGGCATACACGTCCCATCCCTTGGCTTCCGCATACAGGCGGGCGCGCTTCTCATGGACGGCGGGGCTTTCGCCGCGCGCCTGATCCTCGGTCGAGACGCGTATCCAGATGCCGACTGTTTTCCGCGCATCTTCTCGTTTGATGGGCTTCATGGGATTTCCCCGACGCTGAAATCGCGCTGGATTCTAGCGTCCCTGGACTCCCAGTCTCAACGTCAAAGAATGCGCCGGGAAGGGGGCGTTTCCTGCCAATTCGGCAAGAACGTCCGCCTCCCGGCGGCATCGTTGCGCCGCGACAATGGCGTGGCCGGGATACCGGCATACCGTGGGTCGGCTTCCGAACATTCAAGGCGCGAAAGAGGTCGTGCGCATCGGCGGTGCGCTTCTCATTCGTGGCGACTGCCTTGCCGTGTTGCCGCACCTTGCAGGCCGGTACGGCGCCATCATTTCCGACCCGCCGTATGGCATTGGTTATGACCCGTCGAGTCCGACCGGCTCAAAGTGGAAGAAGGTGAAAAGCATCGTCGGAGACGATGCGCCTTTCGATCCGACACCGCTTCTCGGGCATGTGAAGACGGTGTGTCTGTTCGGCGCGAACAACTTTGCCAACCGGCTACCTAATTCGCGTCGATGGTTCGTGTGGGACAAACGGCCCGGCATGAAGAGCATGACGTATTCGGATTGCGAACTCGTGTGGTGTTCGACGGACGGTCCCGCCCGCATGATCCGCGTTGTGTGGAGCGGCGCGAACCGCGGTGAAGAACGCGGACAGCACTGGCATCCGACTCAGAAGCCGATTGAAGTTATGCGGCAGATTATCGAGACGGTATCGAAGCCCGGAAACACGATCCTCGACCCGTACATGGGCTCTGGCTCGACCGGCATCGCGGCGCTTCGTACCGGCCGGAAATTCATCGGCGTTGAAATCGAGAGGCGGTGGTTCAGGGCTGCGGTGACGCGGCTGCGATGCGAATTTCGGCCGAGAAAGCGCTAAAGAGTACAATCAGTCTTCGCCGAACAGAATAGGCCATTTTGTTCGCGATTTATTAGCGGAGTCAAGGTTTCTCTTGATCGCAACAAGAGAAACGAAACGCACGGATTATGCTGTTCGATCAAAACGGTACCCGGAAATATCTCACCCCGACAGAGCGAAAAGCTTTTATCAAAGCCGCCGAGAACGCCGAGCCGGAAGTATCCACCTTCTGTCTCACGCTCGCGTACACGGGAGCGCGCATTTCTGAAGCGCTCGCGCTCGTCCCGGCGCGCGTCGACATGGCGGCGCAGGCGATCATCATCGAGTGCCTGAAGAAACGGAAACGGGGCGTGTATCGATCAATCCCCGTTCCGGCGACGTTGCTCTGCAAGCTGAACAAAGTCCACGGCCTATCGGAGATAGATTCGAGTGAACGCCTCTGGCCGTGGGGGCGGACGAAGGCGTGGCTGACGGTGAAGGCAGTGATGTGCGATGCCGGTATCCCGCCTGGGTTATCCAAACCGAAGGCGCTCAGGCACGCATTCGGTGTGGCAGGCGTTACGGAGGCCAGCGTTCCACTCAACATGATGCAAAAATGGCTTGGCCACGCGCGAATCGAGACGACGGCGATTTACGCGAACGCGATGGGAGCGGAAGAGCGGGCGATTGCGGCGAGGATGTGGAGGCGAAGTAGAGTCTGACGAGTTCAGCTACGCGACGGCGAGGTATAATAATAGCCTTTATGGGATGGGCCGCTTTATTCACTTCATGGGCGCTATCCTTCATCGCAGTTCTGTTCGGGATGGTCGTTCTCCCTCATTCGGTCAACGTATCACAGGTGTCCTTCCCCCAATCTTTGACATCCACCAGTGAAACAACGACCATAGCTTCAATGGTGCCGACGGATTCGGCGAGATCTTCGGCACAAACACCGTCCACGACGTCAGGTGCAAATGCAACGAGCCCGAGATGCTCTGATAGTAATTGCGGAGGTTCCATCTACTGGGTCGAGAAGGGGCATGTCTATTGCAATGGCACGCCACTGCTGAACGCCGATGCAGCGACATTCGCACCGGTGTTTTCGATTCCTCAACACATTGACGCAGCAAGCCCCAGTTTGGATAACGTTGCAAAGGATAAGAACTATGTGTTCTCGAATTGCAGCGTACTTGTTGCCGCGGACCCAAACACTTTCCAAATCATCTATACCGAAGGAGGACAATGGGCGCTCGCGGCAAAAGACGCACGCCACGTGTATTTCGCTATCCCCACAGACACCGAGACTGGGGCGGCCTCGCTGAAACTTCTACCGGGGGCGGATGCAAGTACATTTCACGTATACGGTAACTTTGCCCAAGGGTACGCTGCGGACATAGCCCATGTCTGGAGGTTCGACAATTACGCCGGGGATAATGTAATTCCGCAACCGACGGAAATCTCCGGCGCGGATAGCAACACATTTCACGTTCTGCAGGGTCAAGGAAGCAGCGTTGTGTTTGACTGGGCTGCGGACCGCTACCATGTCTATTACGATGGGCGCACCATTGTGCAAGCTGATCCAACCACGGTCCGGCTCGTTTGTTCTACTCTTGAATCTCCGTTTACGGACGTTCGTGATTGTCCCTATGCCGAGGACTCACTCCACGTCTTCGCGCTGGTCGAGAAAGACAACGTCACTCGGTTTGTTGTACCAGTCTCAGGTGCAGACCCAGCGACATTCACATTGGTCGACCCGGCCGTGACTTGTGGCATCGAGTGTAACGTCACGGCTAAAGACGCGTATCACGCTTTTGACGGACAACAAGTTGTTTCATCGGTAGCGAGCCCAAATTGAAGCGGGCCGCTCGATGGTGTTGAACTTACTGTAATCTGTATCAACCCCCAAGAGGCGTCGGCGAGACCGTTCTGTAACTTACAGCTGAGAACCCGAGTGCAGGGTAATTTTTAGGTTCAACAATAGAGCCGGTTTGGGAAATCGTGACTTGCCCACCAGTCCATGGATCGTTTGCGATTATGTTCCCATTCGAGTCAACCCCCGTTGCAAGCATGAAATGGTCTTCCGGTGGATTCGTGATAGTTCCTCCGATAATTGTGGGCATCCCGGACTCCAATGCTTTGACGACGGCCGCTCCGTTGAACGGATTCGGTTTTTGTCCGATGGGCGGACTGATCATGCTCGCTAACTCACCGGGAATTGCGCCGTCAGCCGACCAGAATTGACTCGCTGTTGCGCTCTTGTCGCCCAATGCCCGAGCAATCATTGTATAGACAATCGCCAAGCATGTGTGCGGCCAATCGGCGAGCGCGCCGGAAGACGTGAGATACGCGTTGGCGTCTTGCTGACTGAGAGGCGCGAACGTGTAACCACCTATTGTTGCCTCGTCGACTGAGTAAGTTTGCGTTTTCGATGCCTGGTTCTTGATGGTAAAAAATGAATAGGTAAGCGTGTCACGTGGATTCGACGTCTGCGCTACAAACGACGTGAGTTGAGCGGGCGCGTAGATCGTTAGGGTGCCAGGAATGAAATTGAGCGCGTAGTTATGGGATGCGGACAACGTACCGATTGTGATTGGATAACCGTTGGGAATCGGGAGCGATGACAGCGTCGCAGCGGTCATCAGCGCTCCCGTCGGCATGTCGTTATTGACGAAGCTTCCGGACGTAACGGTCCACGTCAGCGGCGGATTGGCGGCACCGACGATCCGGCTGAGATTGTCTGCCGTTACCGTGATGGAACGTGCTGATACGGTCAGCGCTACCGCGTTCCCAGGCGCTTGAACAAAGGTGTAGTTGCCGTTGTCCGCTGTCAGACCCGAGCCTGTGATCGCGTATGAACCGACGTTGCTCGTGGTCGTCGCGGTGCTCGTGAAGCTCAACGTCCCGGTCGTGGCGCCGGACAGGTCTTGCCCGAGCACGAAGCCGGTCACGGTACCGCCGAAGTCCGGGTTCGAGTCGCCATACACGCGGCCAGTAGTCTTGGCGACATAGGTCAATGTCGCCGGATCAATGGTCAGCACGCCGTAGCTGCCCGTCGGAGAGAGTGTGTAGCTACCCACCGCCGATCCGGTGAGGCCCGTAACCCATTCGTAGTAGGTGCCTGCGTCCAAGGCGGACGAGAGGGTAATCGGATCGGTTCCATTCAAATTGAGAAAAAGCCCGAGGGTATAGCCGACGTTATTCTTGTCCGATGCTGCCACGCCATTCAGAGTTGCCGTACCCAAGGTCGCAAGTGAGCCATACGTCGAGGTCGCGTTCGCGACGCTCCACGTGACAGGAATCGACCCGGCGCTTCCGAAATTCACGATTATCGGAATGGTTGGCGAATTGACCGCTACCGACTGCTTCAACGTCGGGTACTGTCCGACGGTTGCGATCCATACAGACGGATCAAAACCTGCAGGCAGCGAGCCCGACTGGAATTGCGCAGTCGTCAGGTTGGAGACATTTGAGATGGTTTCACTCGATGCGGCACCAACGGCTACAGATTGGCCTGACGTGGCCGCGTTCCAGTACGAGTAGGTAAGCGTCCCATTCAAGTAGCCGATGAGGCCGCCATTTGTAGAGCCAGCGTCGCCCGAAACCGAACCGATGGCGTATGTCTGCGCAATGGCGGGTTGAAGTGAAGTTGCTCCGACAAGTCCACCGCCAAACGTAGTGCCGGAACCGGTCACGCTTCCCGAGGCATATGATTGCGTGATTGCACCGTCGCCTCCGACGTTGTGGTTGCCATCGAATCCAACGAGGCCGCCCAGATATCCGGGATAATAGCTCGGGTTGCTATACCCCGACCCGCTCACATCCCCCGTCGCGTAGCTTTGGCCGATTGCCCCGTAGTTTCCTCCCACAAGGCCGCCCGCGCTCGCGCCGGCTGCCGACGAGGTCACCGATCCGGACGCGTTCGAATAGGTAATAGTGCCGTTGTTGTCGTTGTAGCCGACAAGGCCGCCAAAGTAGCCGCTTCCCGCCGTGATCGCACCGATCGCGTAGGATGCGGTCACGACACCATTGTTGTACGCTGCAAGACCGCCGATTTCAGAGCTGACGAGCTGGCTGGAATCCGCGGTTATGGCAACAGACGAATGAGACTGGGAAATGGTCCCTTCGTTCTGCGCAGCAAGACCGCCCAATGCGACCGAGGTCGCGGTGCCTGCGTCTATCGTACCCGCGGTAGACACATTCGAAATCGTCCCGTGGTTGTCGAACACCAGGCCGCCGCCGGAAATCACGCAGTAGCAGGATGGCGCGGGCAGAACGATGTTCTCGTTCGTCAGTCCGACGTTCTGCACGACACCGGTAGAACCGATTTCGCCGAACAGGCCAAAGTATGTGCCCGTTGAATTTTCGAAGAGATTCGAGATCGTGTAGCCGTTTCCGTTCAAAGTGCCGCCAAACGAGGCGGATGTCCCACCGACGGGCACAAATCCGGCACCTGAAGCCCACAGTCCGGACGGTTGCGTGACCTCGCTCATGTCCACATTGTTGCCGAGCGTATAGTTCGCGGACAGATCAAGCGCCATCAGCTGAAGCTGATGAGCGTTGGTAATCGTCGCAGAATACTCGCTACGCAGGAACGGACGCGTGGCTCCGTTGGCTCCGCCAGAGTTGTTCAGCGTGCCGTCCGTATCGACGATCACCCAGTCCTTTGTGAAGTTCCACGTCGAGAAACTCGATGAACTCATGAATTGCGCTGTGGTGAGCCCTGTGCCGCCGACGCTGCCGGCTTGGCCGCTTGTATCGATATCCCAATAAGAGGACGTGACAGTGCCCGAGTACGTGTAGCCGACGAGCCCCCCTAACCAAGCCGAGCACATGACGCACGTATTGGTAATCAATCCCGTCGCATATGATTCGCTGATCGTCCCGGAGTAGTTCGAGCCGACAAGTCCTCCAAGAACGCCGCTGCCGGAAACCGGACCCGTGGCATAGGATAGAAAAATCGAACCGGTATCGTTGATACCGACCAGACCGCCAGAGTGATTATCGCCGCCGCTGACCGCTCCCGTGGCATACGATTGCGTGATTGTTCCGTCGTTCGTTCCGACCAGGCCGCCGACTTCTCCCGCGCTGCCTCCGCAGCACCCAGCATGAACCGTGCCGGTTGCATACGAATTGACGATCGTCGCGCCTGAAAAGTTGTTTCCGACGAGACCGCCGATGCTGTCACCGCTTCCCGTGACGGACGCATCCGAGTGCGACCCTTCAACCGTCCCCGCATTGATATAGACTAGGCCGCTTGCCCCAGGACCCTGGACGCTTCCGGTGACGTACGAATTCGATATGGTTCCGGCGTTCTCGATCGCAAACGCAGCAGCGCCGTTGCCGGTCGCCGTGACGTTCGTTATGCCAAGGTCGCGAACGACGCCGCCCGTGCCGATCCACCCGAAGAGGCCGCTAGAGTCGCCGACCGACGTTACTGTCAGAGAATCCACAACGTGGCCTTGGCCGTCAAATATACCGGTGAAGGGAGCAACGTTAGTGGCAAGGGGAGTAAATCCTGCTCCGCCGTTCCAACTCACTGTCTCGCTTGCATCGATGTCGCGTCCCAAGGCGTATGCCACTGTGAGATTGTTCTGTACGTCCTGAAGATCATTGACGGAGTTCACGAGCATGTACGCCGTGAGTTGCCCCGGTACCGTCGAATTAGTGAGAACGTGAGACGAGAAGTCTGTCGGGCTGGTGTAGCTCGTCGTATTCACGACGCCGCCTGAGGGATTGTCCGCAGGGTTGTAGAAGATCGATACTAGGCCGGTGCTCCCGGAAAAATCGACCTTCCCTGTGCCGTTGAACGTCACCGTTCCAACACCGGTGCCCGTATTGTCCGCGTGCAGATTGAGACTGCCCGCGCCGGTATTCGCAATCGTTACGCCGTCGTTTATCGTGATATTCCGATAAGCGGAAAGCGTGAGCGTATTGCCGCTGCCCCAACTCACATTGGCCGCGACTGTGATGTCTCCCGCCTGCGATCCGGTGGAGCCGTTCGATACCGTCACGTCGGCAAGCGCCAGCGCGCTTTGCAGTGTTGAGACCGAGAGTACCGAATTATCGACCGTAGGATTGAACGCAATCGGTGCGGTCGGCGACGATGGAAGCGACGGCGTGTCGCCGTTCGACGCGATGGTGACGTTTTCTGGGTCGAGAAGCAGCGACCCGGTCACGCCATGAGGCGCGCGCAAATCGACGAGCCCGTTGAAGTTGAGCAGTCCATGGCTCGACACTTCGGCCGATCCGCCGTTGCCGCCGGTCGTGCCGCCCCGCGCCGAAATTGTGCCCTGGTAGTTTGTTTGCTGGTCGGACCAGACGACAACCTCACCGCCGTTGCCTTTGGAAACCGCGTCGGCGTTGATCGTCGCGCCGGATGCGACGGTCGTCGTCGCGGCATGCGGTAGCGTTCCGCCCCCATGCCTGTCTCCGCCGACAAGTGCGGTGCCGCCTCCGGCGTCGCCGGACACGTCGATTCTCGCTGTCGACGCAAGCTGTACGTTCTGTCCGGTGACGTGCACGCTGCCGCCGTTCTGCCCTGTTCCCGTACCCGAGGCGTCAAGCGTTCCGGCAACCTGCACCGTTCCTTCCGACCCGCCGTCGAGGACGATTTCGCCGTTTTGCGATACGGACGCGCTCGTCGCCTGGGCATACCCGCTCATGTTGATGGCGTTCGAAACCACTGAGCTTGCAGCGTTCGCAGTGAGGAGAATCCTGCCGCCGGCGGCGATGAGCACTCCGGTGTTGGATACGGCAGCCGTTGGTTTTGTACCGTCCTGCCTATGAATGGCCTGCGAAACCTGCTTGTCGAGCGTGAAGTTGAAAAGGCCGTCGCCGTACAGGTCGACGGTGAAAGCCGCCGCGGAGGAGAGCTGTATCTGGCCAAGGTTCGCCTGAATGACGCCGCTGTTCTCGACGCCCGGAGCGACCAGCGCGGCCAATCCCGCGTCGCGGACGGTGATGAGTCCCGCGTTCGATACCATGGCGCTCGGATTCTTGAGACCGGAGAAGCGATAGGTGCCTCCCATGAAGTCGCGGTCGGCGATATCGATGGTGGTGGCGAGAAGGCCAGCCACGTCCACGCGGGCGGACCTTCCGAACGCGATGCCGTTGGGATTCACGAGCCACACCTGCCCGTTGGCGTTCAGGTTGCCGAGTATCGACGACGGATCAGCACCGACGACCCGGTTGAGCGCGATGGCGCTTGCGCCCGGCTGGTTGAACGTCGTCGTTTCACCGGAGCCGATGCTGAAGGACTGCCAGTTGATGACGACCTTCTGGCTTCCTTGGTTCACGGTGAGGTTCTGCGGACTCGTTTGGACGATGGTCGCCGATCCGGCGGACACCTGTCCGTTCTGCGGATTGGCCTCCGCCAAGGTGGGGAGCGCGAGCGTGAGCGCCGTGGACCACAGAAGGCGCGTTGCGATCTTTCTCATGGGAGCCCCCTCAGAACCGTGTCGAGACGTTGAAGAGCGGCCGTACGTCCTTGTTACCGCGCGAGGCGATTGCGCGCGTCAGCGGCTTCGCCAGCTCGAAATCGACGTCGAAATGCCGGAGGAACGTGAAGCGGACCCCTCCGCCCGCCGACGCGAGCGACGCTTGCGAGAGCGTCCCCGGCGGAGCCGCTCGGTTCCACACTTCGCCCGCATCCCAGAAGCCGTACAGCTGCGGACGGCCGAATACATCGGAGAAGAACGGCAAGTCGTACCGCCCTTCGACGGAACCCGCGAAGCCGTCGTCTCCCGTCAACTCTGAAGGTTCGTATCCGCGGCCGAACCGGCTGCCGCCAAGGCCGAACTGGACCGGAACGAGGAGCGGACTTCCCGCCACTTGGCCCGACACCGAGAGCGCGAGGCTCGCATTGTCGAATAGCGACTGGACGCGCATCGCCTCCCCATAGAAGAGGGTGAAGTCGCTGTGCCCTCCGGCGCGGCTCAGATACGGAGACCCGGTCTTGCTCTCGTCGAAGATATTGAGACCCTGGTCGAGTTGCATCTCAACGATATTCGATGCGGGATACGCGTCCCCCAGAAGCGTGTCGGCAACGTCATAGGTCGCCGATGCCGATAGGTACCGCAGGCGGTCGTCCGAGAATTCCGTGCCCAGAAGATCGGTCTTGCTGTTGAGATAGGTGAATTCAAGGGAGACGTGCAGGTTTTCCGAACGGGAGCGGATAAGCGGATAGTCGAAGAGGCCGTGGACGGTGAGCGTGTGGCCGATGGCGTTCAGAGGCGCGATGGAGCCGGATGGCTTGGAGTCGCTCAATGAGCCGGATGCGGTGAAGCGCAGCCCTTCGGGACACAGTATCCATGCGCTCGACACCTGTCCGTACTGAAGCTGCTTCGGCTGTCCGGTCGTGGCTAGGAAAAGCGACGTTTGCTCGTCAAGCCCGAGGATCGAATTGAGATTGACGCCAAACTGTCCCTGCTCAGGTCCGATGGCGCGCGATCCGCGGTTATCGACTTCGGCTTGGCCTGAGAGCATCTGGTGGTCCAAGACAAAAACGAGCGTCGCCGCGCCGGGGGTCCCCGCCGACGGCTTAATGACGGTGCGCACGGCGACGCCCGGAATATCGCTCGCAAGCAGCACGTACCGCTCAAGGACCGACACCGTGAGGGGACGCGACTGAGTGATCTTGTCGGCAATCTCCGCGATGAGGCCCCGCCGGTCATTCGCGTCGCCCTGATACTCGACGTGATCGATGTATCCTTCGATCACTCGGATATGGACGACGCCTCCCGCGATCTTCTGGGGCGGGATGATGGCTTGAGAGAGGACAAACCCGGCCTGCCGATACTTGGCGGTGATGGCGTCCCTGAGTTCGAAAATCTGCGCAAGCGTTACGTCCTTGCCGAGAAGCGGCTGGTATAGCGAAGCGAAGTCGGACGCCGAGAAGACGGTCGCACGGTCGACAACGACAGCCGTCAGCGTGAAATGTATCTTCGCGGCCTCGGCGGAGGGCATGGGCGCTTCTGGACCCGGAATCTGAATCTCGGGAGCAGTCTGCGGGACAGGTGGCGTCTTGAACCGCTCTTCGATGCGGCCCGGCTCGGCTGTACTTGGCACTTGCGCAAAGGCGGAAGCCGTCGTTGCGACACATACAATCGCGCACGCGAGCGCGATGGTCTTTTGTCTGTTCACGCGTCTCCCCCGTACCCTCAACCGCGACGCACATGCGGCTTGCGCCGCACGGCTCGCTGGTATTTCCTAGGGAGCGTAGGGGAAACTCGCGTATTTCGGGAAGCAGGCGTTTCTGTGAGTTTCAGTGAACTGGAGTTCGCATGGCGCACAAACCTGCCGAATACGAGCCATTCGCCGCGACCGGTCGTCGCGTCAAGAGGCTCCGGGAAGCGAAAGGCATCTCGCGGCGCGACCTCGCCAAGGAGGTCGGCGTCGACGTAAGTTCGCTCGTCAACTGGGAATCCGGGAAGCACTTGCCGCGTGACAAAGTGCGTCTCCGGGTCGCCCGCGTCCTGGGGTGCGATGTGGATGCGCTCTTCACGGCTGAGGCCAACCCCGATTTGGTGCCTGTCGCGGTCTCGCTCGTCGAGACCGAAAAGGAGCTGCCGGACGTTCTCATGGACCTTACGCGCCGCACACGGCGGACACTTCGCGCGCTCAGGTTCGCCGCTCCGTACGGGACGACGCCGCACGTCCAGACGGAATGGCGTCAACTGGTATGCGACCGCCTGCTCGACGGGACGCTCGAAGTACAGCGCGTCGAAATTTTCTATAACCTCAAACGCCTCCAAGAAACGCTTTCGAACATCCTCCGGTACAACAGCCGCCCGTACTATGTGAAAAGCTACTGCCCCGGTCTTTCCGAGGTTGCCCCCTTCATGGGCGGCTATTTTTTCGACGATGATGAGTTCCTTCTCGGCGCATACTGGACGGGCATGCCGCCCATGCGTCGCCCCGGCATACGGGTCTCCGGCGCTCCGTTCCGCACGTATTTCAACGAATACTGGGACGAGATTTGGCAGCGCGGCGTGTGGCTGAACAACCGCGCGGCGTACGACTTTTCCGCGGTGCAATCGGTCGCCGAGAAACTCGGGCTTCCCGCGGACAAGTGGGACGAATTTGTCGCAGAGGCCAAGGGTTTCGAGGTGGGCGACGGTGCGCCGCCTTTGGTCTGAAGTTCACATGTCTTCACAAAAACTCACTTCTAATTCCGGTTGCTTCACATCCCTCGCGCGACGGAAGGTACGCATGGCGGTTGGGGGAAAGATATGGGCAAGGGTTTCGGCATAGCCGCGCTGGTGCTCGCCATCCTCAGCACGCTGTCGCCGTATGGAGTCAACTTCGCCGTCATATGGATCGGCATGATCTGCGCGATCGTTGCGGCCTTGAATGGCGACCGGGGACTCACTATCGCGTCGATTGTGATTGCTGGCGCGGGGCTTCTGCTGTTCGCACCCCTCACGCTGGGTGTGATTCTGAGCGGAGGAGGTCGAGGAGACTACGGATACTTCTTCCTTGCCTTCGGTCCTGTCGCTGCGGCGGTTATCGCGCTTGTCGTTGATGCGATGCGTCGGTCCACGCAGGAGTCGGCGCCGGCCAGTCGGGGGCGTCCGGGAGGGGGAGATGACTTGCGGAAGATGGGCGGCGGTTAGCGCGTTCCTGGTGTGCGGAGCTGGAAGCGTCGCGGCTCCCGCACCGAATTGCGCGTCCGACGACACGATAGAAGTCTGCGTCGTTTCGGCAGCGATAAGCACGTCTACAAATTCTGATGCGGCGGACGTGTTCGTGACGCTGCGCATAACCAACCAGACTCCCGACCCGCTCTCGCTCATGATGTGCAAAGACATGAGCTTCGCGCCGGAAAATGCGCCGGCCCTGACGCCAATGAACCCGGGCTACGTTCAGGTGAGCGGGATGTCAGCGATGGATTGCGACAACAGTGGCACCACGTTCTCGACATTCGCTCCCAGTCGGCCGCTCCTCGTCCAGATCAGATATCCGTCGGTGCTGAGCGGCGTGGCCATGGACATGCTCAGGGCTGCGACGGTCGCATCGTTCACAGTAACGTTGCGTGAGAATGTGGGCGACAGGAAGCGTTTTATTCCGCTGCCGACGCCCGAATTCGCGTTCGGAAACGGATTGGCAAAGCGCTAGCGGCGCACGGTGTGGAAGGCTTCAGATTCGGGGGAATGTCATGGAAGAGAAAGAATTCACGGGCTGGGGACGCTGGCTGCAAAGCAAATTCGTGCTGGGCACCGCACGGAAGATATACCTTGTCATCGCGAGTTTGAGTCTTTTGGTCGCGATCCTCGCCGCCGCTGCGGCGCTTCTTTTTCAGGTGTTGGCCCTCAAGCCCGCGCCCAGTATGACGGTTCCCGAGGCGCGAACGCCCCAGCCGGTGGCGATGGACGTCTCCACGGTATCACGGAGTCTTCAGCCACCCACCAACGTCCGCTTTGTCCCCACGCCGATCACCGGCCCATTGGACCAGAATGACGTCGTCGGTTATTTCGATGCCGACACGCCGAACGGCTTGGCGGCGTTTCCAGATGACTTCGACATCTTCGGCGGCCCTGACGCGAACCAATTCGAACGCGCATCCGTCACCGTACGCTTTCCGACGCGCACGGTCGTCCGGGCAGGACTCAAGCCGTCGGCGACGCTCCTCGCCACCATAAACCAGGCGCTCTCCGGCTCGGCTTCGCTAAAGCAAAGCTTTACATTGAACGTCGTGGCGCGCGACCGGTTCAACAACACCACGCAATCGACTCCCGTCACGTTCTCTCTCGCCCTGGGAGCCTCCTCAACGGCGCCACAGGGGCAGGGAACGGTTCAAATGTCGGACCTCCAGGTCTTAGCCCGCGCCATCGCGCTCCATCTCGATCCGGCGAAGACACCCACCTATTTCGATCAGTACAGCAGAGCGCTAAGGGTTCCAGGCGAATGCGGTGCTTCCAACGATGACTCGGACTTCATCCGCGGGTTCCGTGCCGCATACGACAATCTTCAGTCGGAGCTTACAACCTCCAACATCGACGCCTTCTATGCCGGCGTTTGCGCCGCGTGGAAGGAAGGCGTGTCGAGGGAGCTGTCGGCGCGGCAGGCTGCGGACGCGGAACGGCTGAGCGCGCTGAACAAGAATGCCGAAGCATTCGCCGAGAACGTGGCCGAAAAGCTCAGCCTCAATGCGCGTAAATACCTGGCCTTGTCCGTCGTCGTCAGCGCGGTTTCGGCGTTCCTGTTCATTTCGCTGTTCTTAGCGTTCCTCGCCATCGAGAACCATTCAGACGCGCTTCGGCAGGCCGTGCAAGCGCTTGCGGATCGGAGGAAGGACTAAAGCCGCCTTGCGACACTGAAGGAGGCATACCGTGAATTTTCAACGTGTGAGGATTTGGCGCGTGCGGCTTCTCTGCGTCGCGGTAGCTGCGAGCGCTCTTATGGCAACGCCGGCCCCTGCGCAGACATGGGGCCAAATCTTAGGCGGGATCATCAACGAAGCCATCGTCAACAACGCCGTGAAGAAATGGAACGCTGTTGATACAGACGTACGGCAGTGCCTGGTCAATACGTATAGTCTCGACCTGAACGGTCTCGCCCAGCAGGGCATCACGCCCGACGACTATCGTCTCCAGAACCAGATGCAGTACTGCAACCAGCAAGTTGCGCAAACGCGCTATCAGCAAGAACAGCAGCAGCGAGCATATGAGGAGCAGCAGGCGGCTTTGCAACGCAAAATCGAGGCGGCGCAGACGGCCTGGAATGCGCTCGACTCCCAGGTACACCAATGCGTGACGGATAGAGGCCTCGTTTCAGACCAACTTGCGCAGCAAGGCATTTCGCCGACCGACTATCCGGCATATACCCAAGTGCAGGCCTGCCAAGAACAGATTGCGCAAGCTGAACAACAGAAACAAGCGGCGGAAGCTCGGCACCAGGGCCTGGTGGACAAATACGGGAAAGCGCAGGCGGACGCCATCGAAAGTCACACCGTGCTTATTGGCATGTCGAAGGATGCGGTGCGAGAGGCGCTTGGCGCGCCGGACCGCGTGGATACGATTCCTCCCGACGACGAGATGTGGGTGTATGGCTCGCAGCGCATCTCCATTTCGAAGGGTAAAGTGACGTACGTCGGGCATTGAGTTGACTGGCATGAGAAACAATGGCCGGTTCGCACTGTTGGCGCGCATTGCAGCGGCATTTGTAGCTGTCTTAGTTTGGAGCGGCACTGCGGCGCCTGCCGATGCCGCTGTCCGCCCTGCGGTAGGAAAGCCATTACAAGCCGCTGTCGCTGCGGTCGCTGCTGGTGATTTTACCACCGCCATGGACGATTTGCGCCAAGCCGAGTCGGTGGGCGGTCTCACCGAGGAAGAGCAAAGAGTTATCGGACAAGTGCGAGATTACGTCGCCGCGAAGTCGGGACACCCTGGCGTTCCTGAAGCGCCACCGTCGGGTGCGGGAAGAGGAGACGATTTCGACAACAACGCGGAATTGCCCGCGGTGTTCGCCGGACAGTTATATCAATCGTATGCCGCGCTTCTGTCCCAGGAAGCAAAGTGGAATCCGGCTGAACGGGACACGAATGTAGCGGAGTGGAGACGGAGGTGGTTGACACCCCAGTTTATCGCGAATTTCGACGCTCTCGCCGCGAGAAACGACGCGGACCCTGTCACCGGCACCCAAGATTACTGCGAATCCTGGATTACCACGATGAGGGCGAATCCGGTTTGGAGCGATGTGTACACGGCGATTGTTTCGGTCACGCTCGGCACGGAGCACCACCGCGTGATCGCCTACCTGAAGAAGATCGACGGCCATTGGAGGCTGGATTCCGCCAAGACCGACGACGGTCCCGGCGGCGCACCGCCATGCACGACCCAGGGCAGCGGGCCGAACGGCAAAACTCCGGCGGTCACGCCGGGGAGCGATCACGGCGAGGCTGCCATGAATCACACAGTGCATGTCGGCATGTCGAGAGACGATGTTCGCAAAATATTGGGAACCCCCGATAGCGTGCAGGTCATCCCTCCGGACGATGAATTGTGGGTATACGGTTCGTTGCGCGTCTCGTTCTCCAAAGGGAAAGTGACGTTTGTCGGGCATTGAGCGGGCGACATGAAGAGTGCGACTCGAAACGTGCTTGCGATTGTGGTGGCGGCAATCACGGTATGCTTGCTCGTTCGAGGATTGGCCGTTGCCCAAGCCTACGGCGTCCAGGACGCGGCTGCGGGTCTCGAAGCGCTCCACCGCGGCTCATATGATGACGCAATCCAGCTTCTGACCAAAGCGATAGACAGTGGCAATCTGGCGCCCGGTGACCTTGAATTCGCGTATCTCAACCGCGGCAAGGCGTACCTCGCGAAAGGCGACTATGCGGATGCGGTGACGGACCTAAAGCGGGCGGTCGCGCTTAATCCGAATGACGCCGACGCGGCCCAGAGCCTCGAACGCGCGTTAGCAGGCAACACGCCGCATGAACAAAACCCGCTTCGTTACCAGAACAACCGTTACCAATTCGCGCTCGCGATACCGGCAGGATGGACCGTCCACGAGCGTGGCGACGACCCATCAGGCACCGTGGTCGAATTCCGGAGCCCGCATTTCAGCGACACCGAGCGCGCGCTGTGCAATGTGACGGTGAACGATAATCCCGCGACGGCGCACAATTCCCAGAGCTACCTCAACGCGGAGGTCTCACGTGGCGACGTGCTGACCGTGCTGGAGAACGGGTTGGTGCCCATCGATCCGTCGGCAATGGTCGGCTCCCATCCGATTGCAAAATTGGGCAATCTGACCGTGCAGGAGGGAGATGCGACGTTTCTGAAATTGGGCATTCGATGGCGGGCGACGATGCTCTTGGCCTTCGTACCGGGACGCAACTACACCGTCATTTGCTTGGCGCCTCTGGACATATTCCCCGAGTATCAGGTGGAATTTGACGCGATTTTGGGATCGTTCGGCGTATCGAGCGGGTGACGTCAGCGGCCACCCCGGCCGTGCTTCATGCCTAGGCGCTTGACTGTGCATATACAGATTCCATCACGTGTGTGATAGCGTCCGGCTTTTCGGGGTTGGGGGTCATAATGCATTGGAATTGGAATGCGCAGAGCATCAACGACGCGTGGTGCACCCTTTATGCTATCCGCGGCAGCATCGACCGGCATGCCGAACTCTGGGTCGTCGCGCTGGGAGGCATAGGTGTCATCGTATCGCTGCTCTATCGCTTTGCATCCACGCGGGAACAACGGAGGGACTCGGACCCCTCCGGCATGATCGACGATATGATGGCGGGTGACGTTGACGCCATTGCGGCACGCAGCAAGGCAATTTTCCGGCGTCTCATGCGGCTCAATACCCTGTCTCTCTTCGTGTCCACGCTTGTCGTTCTCGGCGCCGTCGGCTTGCTTATTCTTCCGCAGCCTGACTATTGCGCCATCACCGCCTCGACAGCGCAGTACACGGCTGCGTCCCTGATCGGGTATGTGCCTGTCGATCCTCCGACGTTCTCGATGGTCCGTCCGGGGTTTCTCCTTCTTGAACAAGAGAGTCCGGACGAGTTGGTATACAGCGATCACCGACAGAGCTGGCTGCGGCTGTGGCCCGGCCATCATCCGCTCGATAACGGGTATGGCGAACTTGTGCGTCTATACCGGCAACTGAAGCGAGGAGCGAGGAACGACCTTCCAGAGGACGCGTCGATTGAGACGGATCGCAGGCCGACCGAGGACACGCCCTTTTTCATCCTGAGTTGGCAGACCCGCGACGGCACGGACATCTATGAATGCGCGCGGTTGAAGAAAATCGAAGGCAAAACGTACCTTGGACGCTTCCAAGTCATGGCCCCCGCACATAACAATCCGTTCACGGCTGACAACTATCGCCGTATGACCGAAAGCTTCCTCTCGGATACTCCGCCCAAGCCCATGCTGCCCTGGCAATGAGGTCGCGGACAGTCAGGCCGCCCGCGTTTTTCCGCTTTCGAGTTTTGCGTTGAGCGCCGTCAGCCGCCGCTCGGCCAGCATGCGCCATCCGCGCAACGCAAGAACGCAGTTGGTCACTTTCAAGACCGAAGACCGCTCGTTGAGCACTATGTATCCTGCCGCATAGGTTGCTTGGTCTTCCACTGTCGGCGTCGAATCCACATCCTCTATGGGCAACCAGTCCCTGAAATCCCTTCTGATGAAAATAACGAAGGGACCCTTCTTCCTGTTTTCTTTGGAATATGCGTCGTGGATTGCCCCAAGCTTCTTATCCACGTACGCAATCCTGTCCCGCAGGACTGTCGCCGCGGTTTCGAGCCTTTCCATCGGCACTTGGCCCGCTACTGCTTCTTTGGATTTTGAAAACAAGCTCACCAGTTCATTGTACGTCAGAACTGACGTTTGTCCATCTTTCTCGCGTCCCTGCGCAATGGCTGCGTCCTCTATCGCGAACAGAATGGCCTATTCTGTTCGGATTCCCGCGGGCGCGAGCATCCAGCAACGCATGCAACTGATGTCAGCCTCGCCGCGGAGAAGGGGGAGGCGGGGGTGCGAGACGATAATCGTATTCTTCGTGAGCGCGCACCCCAGAAACGCGGTGATAGCAAAAGCCCGCTCCAAGGGCCGACGGGCGCTCAACCGAGGTCGAAATGCAGCTTGTGCAACGGTGTCGGGACCGTGAACGGAACGATGTGCCCGCGCTGCCTCGGGACGGGTGTGCAATAACCCGCCGCGCTATAACGGCTCCGCGGGATTGCCGTAGTGGACGAAGAGGAGTGCCGCGGCGTTGAAGAGCGCCATCTTCGGGTGCTCAGATGTTTGCGCCTTCCGCTTATCCGGCAGCCGATAGCTGATTTCGGGAAGGTGTGCCGCCACGATTGTCGCAACGTCGTGCCGGGTCTTTGGTTGTGCACTCGCGAAATAGGCGGCTATCGCCGGTTTCGAGATAATATCCACGGGTATGCCCTGCATTGTCGCCAGTGAAACAATCGAGCGGCAGAGTTTCCGCACGCGGTCGCGTTTCCTCGCACCTTCTCCCTCGAATGTCTCCAGCACCAGCGTGGCAGGACGCAGTTCGGATAGGAAGGATTCGATCCGCTTGAGACATCGCGCGTTCTTCTCCCCAGGAGACCGCGCGCCGTCGGCGACCATCGACGTGCCCCAATCCACCGGAGACAACGGGCCGTCAAATACGATCCAGCCAAAGCCCTCGGTTGAGGGAAATATGGCGAGCGCTGTGTTGTGAAAGGCGGAAGTCATATGTTCGGTTTCTCGCTCGCGACGCGAAGCGCTATTTCTTCAAGGAGACGCCGTTTGACCGAATACACCGTGCTGTCGGCGGCGCTCAGCGCGTCCGCGATCTGCGCGGCGCGTGCGGCAACCTCGCGTTCGACGGCTGCATAGAGGGCGGGGAAAATCTTGCGCGCCGGAACGCCGAAGACAAATTCCGCGGCGATGAGAAACTCCACGGTGGGCTTACGTATCAGCTTTTCGTATCGGGAAACCGCCTCTGCGGGAACCCCGAGAAGCATGCCCAAGTCCTTCTGCCGGAGCGCCCAGCGCTTCCGGTATGTCCGCAAATACGATGGAAACGGGAAGTCGTGCATGTCGCGCAAGCGCTGTGTCCCAGTTCTTTCGCGTGAGACGCAGCGGTCGCGTGAGTCATCCTCTCAGGATGGCACCGACCTGCCTAGGCGGATGAACTTGCCAAATTGGCAAGTTCTCAAGGACATTGGAGGGCTCCGTGTGCTTCCCTCTGCATAATACGCGACAGAACCCCCAAAGGTGTCAAGTTCATCCCCCTCCACGGGAGTCGCAGCGGCGTCCATCATGGGCGCATGCAGAACGATCAACGTCCGGGTCTGATATTCGTCGACCGGTATATGCCGGGGGCGAGCACGGAAGAACGCGAGACGGCGTATCAGAACGTCCGTCAGCTTGTGGCCGTCCTTGTACGGATCAATAACCGGCTGCGCCGTGAAGCGCAGGAATGCGATTCGCCAGAATACGATTCATGCGATAGATTCGAATCCGGTTCTCAGCCGAGCGTATGAAACAATACTTCGCGTACATCCGCGTCTCTACAGTGAAGCAGGGCGAGCACGGATCGTCCCTCCAGGAACAACGAAGCGCCATCGAAGCGTACGCCTCGCGTCAAAACCTCTCGATTGCCGAGTGGTTTGAAGAGAAGGAGACGGCGGCGAAGCAGGGGCGCGCCGTGTTCTCCCGGATGCTCGGGAAGCTGGAGAAGGGCGAGGCGCAGGGCATCATCATCCACAAGATCGACCGGAGTGCCCGGAACCTGAAGGACTGGGCGAACCTTGGCGATCTTATCGACCGCGGCATCGACGTGCACTTTGCGCACGACAGCGTGGACTTGCGCTCGCGCGGCGGCCGACTGTCAGCCGACATACAGGCCGTTGTCGCCGCCGACTATATCCGCAACCTTCGAGAAGAAGTCCTCAAGGGTCTCCACGGGAGGCTAAACCAAGGCGTCTATCCCTTTGCCGCGCCCGTCGGATACCTCAATCGCGGCAAGGGCAGGGTGAAGGAAATCGACCCCATTCGCGCGTCGCTCGTCCGTGAAGCGTTCGAGCTGTATGCGACGGGCGCGATGGGCCTCAAGGACCTGCGCAAGGAAATGAAACGTCGCGGCCTCACCACCGCGCGGAGCGGGCGTCCGTTGTCCCTCCAGAGCGTTTCGCGCATGCTCAACAACCCGTTCTATATCGGGCTTATCCGCATCCGCAGAACCGGCGAAACATACCAGGGCAAGCATGTGCCGCTCATTTCCAAAGCACTCTTCGACCGAGTCCAGGACGTGCTCAAGGGAAAGCTCGTGCTGAGGAAGGTCAAGCACGACTTTCTGTTCCGTCGCGCGGTGCGCTGCGAGGGTTGCGGACACCACCTTATCGGCGAGCGGCACAAAGGCCAATTCACCTATTACCGCTGCCACAGCGACCGCTGCGGTCCCCTGTACGTCCGCGAGGAGGCGCTCGAACACGAAATCCAGACGCAACTCGCATTCCTGGAATGCGACGAACTGGAGCGACAGGCGCTCAACGAAGAGGCGGCACTCTTGAATGCCGATGCTGCCGAAGCGGTACGGGCAATGAAGGCCACCCTGGCCATGCAGATTGCCCGCTGCGACGACCGGCTGGGCCGCCTCACCGACGCCTTTATCGACCAGACCATCGAAAAGGAGCTGTTCGAAGCGCGAAAACGGCACGTCCTCGGCGAACAACGGGCGCTTCGTGATCGGCTTGAAAAGGCGTCGGAGGCGACTCTGCCGGTATCCGAGGCGCTCCAAAAGCTCGAACTCGGAAATGCGGCTCTGTTTGGCTACAGAAACGGAAATCAGCCCGAAAAGCGCGCCATCCTCGACGCCGTTACCTCGAACCTCTCGGTATCGGGGAAAAGACCAATGGTTGAGCTAAAATCTCCGTTTCGGGAGGTATCAAACTGGCGAAAATCGCAACAATGTGCACCGCATCGTGGCACGCCTCGTGACCGTGCCAAGCAACTCCTCGATATTGTAATGGCAGTTGACCAGGTGGCAAGAAACGTCCCGAATAAGAAAACGGCATGAAGCGGGTACGTGAACATCTGCCCATAGCCGCATTTGGTTCCGCGCTCTGGTGGATGGCGGAGCATGCGCTCGATAAGGGCGTCGAGCATATGATCGGCACAGTTTTGCAGGCCGTCGCGCACTTAGCGATTTAGGACGGATCGAGACCGACGCATCCGTCACTTCGCTTTGAGCTGGTCCCTGGACCGCACGATGATTTCTGGCTTGCCGCGATACAGCTTGACGGTCCCGGATACATCGACGGTCTTGCCGGTGAGGCCGCTCACGTCTCCCACGCGCGCCGCGTCATCCGAGAAAATAACCGCGGCGAACAGGTTATTCGGGTACGGGCCGCCCATGTCAATGAAGGTGACGCCGGAGCGAGCCGTATAGACGCCGGATACCGCTCCTTCGACGGTCACGGTCTGCCCCACGTGCGAACCGACCTCCGTCACCGAGACGGTTGCACCGAACGCCGAAGCCAGCGCAAAGAATAGGCAAACGAAGATACACGCGAATCTCATGGTTCCCTCCCTGGTTCGCGCGATTATACGCGACTCCGTCAGTTCTGCACCGCCGCAAGTGCCTCGTACATCGCCCTCTCGTCGAAGGAATGACTCATCTCGTTGTCGTCATCGCTCAACAGGTTGAGAACCGGCACCATTGCGGCGGCACTACACAACGCCGTGCCGGGAAGTCCCTCTTCGAAGAGCGTCTCCGGTAAGTCAGTTTCCAGGCAGAAGGCCGATAGGGCCACGGCCCGCTGGAAAAGCGCGACGGCGATCTCCCTGGACACCTCGCACGTGCGCAGTATCCGGTCCAGAAGGCCGTGCAAATCCTCGCCGTTCATGGCACCGGGGTCGATGGTTTCTCCGTCGCCGTCAGCGCCGTCTTCCGCCCACTCGTATAGCATGATGAGCGCAGAGCGCAGGTGGTCCGGATCGACCGGAGGAACGTCGAATGTCCGGATGGGGTTCGCATCCATGTCGTGCTCCTTCGCACCCCCGGTCAAACGAAAGCACAACACTGCGGCGGCCTGCAATGCGGATCATATTCTCGTTCAATTCCGAGCCGCAGAGAACGGACACGGACGTATACGGACAAACGCGAGCGCCCCGATTCGCAGATTTGCCGGTATCGACCCCGACGCGGTATACTGTCCTCACAGTGGCTTCGGCCTCGCCCCGAAAGGGGCAAACGGGAATCGAAAGGCCGTCAGAGCATGTCTCTGGCGGCCTTTCGTATGCGGGCGAATTGCTTCTTGCCGAGATAGCCGATTTTCCGCACAAGGCGCTTCGTGTCGATAACGCGCATCTGGGAGAGAAGAGCGTGCGCCTGTTTCCCTCCGACAAAGCCGATGGGTGGGCGGAGCGGATGCACCCTCGCTGACGTGGTGAGCGGGACGGCGAGAAACGTCTGCCTGCTCAGCCCTCGCAAAACAAGAACGGGACGGGCATGTCGCGCGCCCTTGCCGTCCTGTTCGGAGCCGACGTTTATGCCCACCGCGCACCACCAGACTTCGCGGACATGGTATCGAGGCGCATCCGCGCGAGCGTTCAGCCGTTTCTTGTGGTCGTTCCAACCGTCGAAATCCTTCTCCATACGCCGCGGCGCGTCACATACTCACTTCACGTCCGCATACCCAAACCAAACCTCGTTGATCCACACCGCCGTCGCTTTCGTCTCCCCGGAGAGCACGGCCTTCTTGCCGCGATTGTTCGCCCGGATGATCCGCAAGAAGACCTGCCTCGCTTCGATGCTCATGTACTGGGGGTCTCGTCTTCCGAAGAACTCGCGGATGACCTTGTCCGTGGTCCTGATGACGACGGCTTTCTTCTCAGGCGACTTCGCGCGGCTCTCGCGCCACGGCGCTAATCCTTCGTATCCCATGATATGTGCGATGAGTTGCTAACGTGCGCAGTGTCATGCCGCGCACGTACGCGGTCTAGGCGGATGAATTTGCCAAACTGGCAAGCCCGGGAAGGTTCATGGGCCACGCCGCAGAAATCGACTTGCCGCCGTGTCAATTTCATCCGCCGTGCGCACGCCCCGTCGGGACCATACGATGCAACGCATGCGGATTGTCGGGAACGGGCGATTCAGGCGGACGGTTGCATGCCGCATTGCGCGGGCCGCCCGGTTGTATCTAAAATCGCACCCGGTTCGCAGCTGGGGATATGCACCATGAAACTCTTGCTTCGTCGCAGCGAGCGCTCGACCGTGCTCGGCAAGCCGATGTACGTCCTTGAAGTCCGCGTGGAGGTTTCAGCCGAAGAGAAGGGCTGGATCGAGAAATACAAGTTCAGTCCCTCAATCCTCTATTCCAAAAAGGGCAAGCCCACGGGCGACATGAACACGTGGGCTGGCATCGGCCAGAATCTTCTCCACTACGCTCTCGACATGACGGTGTCCGTGCATGACCTCGTCCACGGCAAGAAGATCGAGTGCAAGGACATCATGGAGATGCTGGCCGTCGAGGCGCAGATACGCGAGGCCGCGCAGACATTCGGCACTGTATTGAAAGCGGCATCCCAGTTCGGCGGGGAGGAAGTGATCGAACTCTAGCCTATGGCGATCAACCTCTTCGCATGGCTCATTCCCGGTACGAAAGACCGGGAGATGCGAGAAACGCACTCGTCGTGGGAACGCGCGGAGCGGGCGTGGAAGGCGTCGCCCCTTGCGGCCCAGGACGCGGGCGAGTTCACCGACGGAGTAGTTCGCGAAGCGCTAAGCGGCGCGGAGCGGACGCCCGCCGTTCCCGTCATAACTGCATTGTGCGAAGCGACCGAAGAACTCGCCCGCGCCGAATCCATCGGGGACATCGAACCGTTCTGGACCGTTATCGAAGAGCACGTGGAAGCGGCAGTCGGTTTCCGGGAGATGGTATCGCGTCGCTCCGCATGGGCGATGAATTTCAAACAAATGCGCGATACGTGGGCCAAGCTGTTGTCCGACCCCTATCGCGCATTCGTGCATGCGCTTCCCGAATCCTGCTTCGGAGAGTGGGATGAAAAGGGCGAATTCGCCGTTCCGCTCATCGATCTTTTTGATAATCCGGCGGAGATTATCGAGAAGCTCATCAGCTTCCCGTTCACGGATGACGCTCTCAACTTCAAGCTTTTCGAGGAATACCGCGGCAGGCTCCGCGGCCGTATCGCAGAAGCGTCCGGCATGTCGCTTGCCGACCTGTATGCGCAGAAAAAGGCCATCGTGCCACCAACGGCAAGGGAGGGATTGAGCGGCCGTGAATTGGTGGACCTGTACTTAGGCGGTACGCCGTTCGCGGACCTCTTCTCGCTCCCGGTCCCGTTCTCCGTCCCGGAGAAGGTCCGTTTCGAGCACTGCCACGTCATCGGCGGCACGGGGCACGGCAAGACGCAGTTCCTGCAAAAGATGATCTATCAGGACCTCGTGCAGTCGCAATACGACCGCAGGTCGGTGGTCGTGATCGACAGCCAAGGCGACATGATCCAGAAGCTCTCGCGGCTTGAGCTGTTCTCTCCATTCGTTGGGAACGGCCTCGGGGAGCGGCTGGTTCTCATCGATCCGTCCGACGTCGAATATCCCGTCGCCTTGAACCTCTTCGACGCGCATCTGGACCGGGTGAAGGACTATGACCCCACCGACCGCGAGCGGGTCTTAAACGGCGTCGTGGAGCTATACGAAACATTCTTCGACGCGCTTCTCGGGGCCGAACTCACCGCCCGGCAGGACGTGGTGTTCCGATACATCGCCCGTCTCATGCTCGTCATTCCGGGCGCGAATATCGAGACCCTGATGCGCCTCATGGAGAACGGCCATTCGTTCAAGCCGTACATGGACCGGCTTGAAGGATCGGCGAAGCGCTTCTTCGAGACCGAATTTTTCAGCCCGTCGTTCACCGCGACGAAAAGCCAGATTCTCAAGCGTCTCTGGGGCGTTCTCTCCACGCCCGCCTTCGACCGCATGTTTTCGCAGAAAGAGAACAAGCTCGACCTGTTCGAGGCCATGAACCAGGGCAAGATCATTCTCGTGAACACGGCGAAGGATTTGCTCAAGGACGAGGGAAGCCGCCTGTTCGGCCGCTTCTTCATCGCCATGCTCTCTCAAGCCGTCCTGGAGCGCTCCACGCTCCGGGAGAAGGATCGAAACCCCACGTTCGTGTACGTGGACGAGGCGCACGAATACTTCGACGACCGCGTCGAGACGATATTGAACCAGGCCCGGAAGTTCAACGTGGGCCTCACGCTCGCGCACCAAAATCTCGACCAACTCTCGACGCGGCTTCGCGCGACGCTTCTTTCCAATACCAGCATCAAGTGCGCGGGCGGCGTATCGGCCAAGGACGCGCGCGCCATCGCTGACGAGTTGCATACGACGCCCGAGTTCATCGACGGCATGAGGCGGAAAGGACCGAAGACCGAGTTCGCGGTATGGGTCAAGAACGTCACGCCGCACGCCGTCCGGCTCACCGTTCCCCTAGGCTTCCTGGAGCGGCAGCACGCGCTGGACGAGGAGGACTACGAAGTCCTCCTTGAGCGGAACCGGGAACGGTATTGCGACACGCCGCAATTCGGCGTCGCACTGCCGGTTCCCGAACCGCAGAGGATTGAAGGAGCTACATCAATCCCTGCGCCGCAACCGGCTCGCCCGCAGGTATCGGTGGAAGCTCGCGAACTCGGCAAAGGAGGGCCGCAGCACCGGTATATCCAATCCCTGGTGAAGGAACTCGCGACGACGCAGGGCCTCAAGGCGACCATCGAAGCGGCGATTCCGGGAGGCGGGCAGGTGGACGTGCTCTTGGAGCAAGACGGCGCGGTTGCCGCCGTCGAGATTTCCGTGTCCACGCCCGTGGAGCATGAAATCGAAAACGTGCGAAAGTGCCTTGCGGCCGGATATCCGCGCGTGGTGGTGATCCTCGCCAAATCCAGAGCGACCCAGGCGCGGTACGAGACCGCGATCATCGACGTGCTATCGGAAGATGAGAAGAAACGGGTGTCCTTTTGCACGCCCGAGGAAATCCCGGAATACCTTCTCTCGCTCGCGCCGAAGGCCGCGCCGAAGGAAACCACGGTGCGGGGATACCGGGTGCGGGTGTCGCAGGCGGCCACGTCCGCGGAGGAAATCCGGGAGCGCCGGGAGGCGGTGGCGAAGGTGATCGCGCGGTCAATCAGGGACAGTTAACCGGAAGCAGCGGCGCGGGTCTCCTCGACAAGCCGATCAAGCAAGGCGGGCTGATACCGGGGCCGCTTGCCGCGCTCCCAGTTCTGCACGGTCGCCTTGTCCACCCCCACGAGGTCCCCCAAGGCAGCCCTTGAGATGCCCCGGTGTCGGCAGACATAGGCAATCTTTTCGGGGACGGTCGTCGGCTCCGGGCAGACCGGGTCGAAGCCCAGAAAACGGATGATGCCCGGCCAGCACTGGGGCTCCGGCTGGTGTCCGGACTCCCACTGCGTGACGGCCGCGCCCCGGACCCCCATCATGGCGGCAGCTGCCTTGCGGGTCAGGCCAAGGGTGTATCTGCGCAGTTTAAGGTGCCCCGCCAACCCGTCCAGCTTCGAATCGGGAGCCGGTTTTTTCAATGATTTCAAGGACAAGTGCTCGACTGCCAAAAAGGGAACGTCAAAGAAAGCCTGCAACTTCGCCCTGCAGTTCGCACGCGGCGAGCACGTCGTCGTCTACGACGCCGAGGACCGGCCGGATCCCGACCAGCTGCGCAAGGCGGCCGCGGCGTTCCTTGCCTATCCGGACGTCTCGTGTTTCCAGGCGCGGCTGGCGATCGACAACGCCGGCGAGAGCTGGCTTGCCCGCATTTTTGCGCTCGATTACGCCATCTGGTTTCGCACGCTGTTGCCGGGATTGGACCGGCTGCATGCTCCTATCCCGCTCGGCGGCACCTCCAATCACTTCCGCACGGAATCGCTGATCGCAGCGGGGGCATGGGATCCCTTCAACGTCACCGAGGACGCCGACCTTGGCATCAGGCTTGCCCGCCTTGGCCATCGCGTTTCGATGCTCGACTCCACGACGCTCGAAGAGGCGCCGTCGCGCTTCGGCCCGTGGTACCGCCAGCGCACGCGCTGGATGAAGGGCTACATGCAATCCTTGCTGGTCCACACCCGCGAGCCCACCAAGCTGGTGCGCAAGCTGGGATTGGGTGGCTGCGCGGTCGTCAACCTGTTTCTCGGAGGCGCGGTGTGGTCCGCCCTGGTCAACCCCGTCCTGTGGGTGATGTTCGCGATATCGCTCCTGGCCAGGGCGATCGATCCTTCCGCACTCGACTTCCTGGCGCGCCTGTCCGGGCTGGCGGTTCTGGCAGGCAATGGACTGCTCGCCGCGCTTTCGTTCGCAACTGAAGAACCCAGACAACGCCTGCGCTGCATCCCGTTCGCGTTGAGCTATCCCCTCTACTGGCTGCTGATCTCCGGTGCCGCCTACCGGGCGCTGTGGCAGCTCTGCCGCGATCCATTCCGATGGGAGAAGACACCGCACGGCGGCGCGCCGCTCTGATGCGTGCCGTTGCGCCCGCGCTGGTGGTTGGGCTGCTCGCGCCCGTGCCGGCCGGTGCCGGCGCCTGGACGCTGGATGAGGGACATGTCCAGATCATCTCGGGAGCAACGGTGAGCCGGGCCACGCGTCAGTTCCACGCCTCGGCCACGCCCGAACGCAAGATCGCTTTCGAAAAGATCTTCATGCAGAACTGGGCCGAGTACGGCCTGACGGATTCGGTCACCCTGTTCGCGGCGCCCGAACTGGCCGTGGCGTCGTTCGACATGAGCGGCAGCGGAGGCGAGCATACGCGGGCGGCATCGATCGAGGCAGGCGCGCGCATCCTCCTGTTGAGCCGGATCGGCATGCTGTCGCTGCAGATGTCGGCGAAGAGTGCGGGCGCCTTCGAGATGTCGACGTCGGCCGGCGGACAGTACGGCCGCCAGCTTGAACTGCGCCTTTTGTACGGACGCCAATTCCGGCTGTTCCGGCGCGCGGGCTATCTCGATCTGGAGGTCGCCGAGCGGTGGATAAAGCGTCCGCGGCCCAACGAGATGACGATCGACGCCACCGCGGCGCTGTGGGTGTCGCCCAAGTACCTCCTGATGCTTCAGAGCTTCAACACCATCGCCGGCGGAGGCGCCAAGCCGCCTTACGAGTATTACCGTCAGCATAAAGTCCAATTTTCGATTTTGCGGCGCCTGTCGAAGCGCTGGTCGCTACAGACCGGCGCGTTCTTCTCGCCGGCGGGTCAGAACATCGTGCAGGAGCAGGGCCTCGTGACCCAGCTCTGGTACCAATTGTGAGCATTCGAGCGTCGGTCTACTCGCTCAGCATGGCGATCAGATCGAAATCGCCCGCCAGCACGGCCTCCAGCTTGCCGCTCCGCCATCCGCTGCGCGCGTCGCGAACCAGCATGTCGGGCTCTTGCCGGTAGCGACGCACGATCGCGGTGCTGTCACCGGCGGCTTCAAGAAGCCGTTCGAATTCCAGATAACCGGCGCCCGGGCCCATGTCGAGGGGAGTGGAGGCCACGCGCAGGCGCGCGACCGCGCGTTTGCCGTCGCCATTTTCCCATACATGCAGGCCTGCCTCTTCGCTCAGCACGCGGAAGGCGCCAAAACCCATGATCTGCAGGATCGGGCTCCTGCCGGGCGCCGTGTATTCCCGAACCGTCAGGCGGCGCCGTTCACTCCAGCCGAGGTACATCGCGGCCAGTCTCGCCTCCCACGCTTCGACCACCTGGCTGTGCGTGCTTCCGCCGGCGACCGCTTCCACCTTGACGAGCGCATCGACCGGGCAATCCGCAATCGCATCTTCGATGCCGAGTTTGATCAGATGAAGCTGCAATGCCAGGCGCGCCACCAAGTCGCGGGAGACCTTGCCCTGTTTCTCGCGGCCCGCGATCAGGCGCGCCTCAAGGCGTTCGGAGGTGCGGCGCGCTTCGAGGACGCGATCGACCACTTCGTAGTGCGAGAAGATGCCGGCGCGGTCGGGCCGTTGCCAGATGTCGGGCGCGGAAATCAGGTTCGACAGGGAGTCTCTCAGCGCGCACCACTCGGGCGACGCCAGCCGCCCGTCGATATTTGCGCTTGCCTCGGCCAGAGCATCACATTCGGCCGGGGTGCCCGCCGCGCTCAGGATCGCGCGGGCCAGCGTCACGCGCCGGTCGCCGTCTGAAGCGACGGGCGTCACGGCCGCGGTATCGGCGTCGGGATCGACAAATTCGACCTGTATCGCGCTGCCATTGCTGCGCACGAACAGAAACTGGTCGCCCGCAGGATAGCGATGCTCGACCATGGTGGCGGCGAGCGGCGCCAGCAGGTGTTCATCGATAGCGCGACGCAGCGGCCGCGCGCCCATGTCGGTCGTGAACCCCTTTTCGAGCAGGAAATTGATCGCCGAGTCCTCGTACTCCACGGCCCAGTCGCGCTGGCGCAGGCCGCGACGCTGCAGCACCGCCTTAAGCTCCTTTTCGAGAATCTGCCGCATGTAGTCGCGCGAAAGCGGACGGAACACGATGATCTTGTCGAGACGATTGATGAACTCGGGCCGGAAGGTGCGCCCGACCGCCTGAAGGATTTGGGCCTCGGAATATGCGCCCTGCTGGCGCGCGAAGCCCATGCCGCCGGTTGCATGTGCGGTGGCGCCCAGGTTCGTCGTCAGGATGATGATGGTGTGGCAGAAATCGACCGTGCGTCCCATCGAATCCGTCAACCGGCCGTCGTCGAACACCTGGAGGAACAGGTCCCAAGCGTTCGGGTGCGCCTTTTCGAACTCGTCGAGCAGCACGACGGAGAACGGCTGCTTGCGGATCTTCTCGGCGAGCGATTCCGCTTCACTGCTGCCGGTTCCGAGGATCTTTGTGGTCGATTCCGCGGTCTGAAGCTCGCTCATGTCGAGGCGCGCCATGCGGTCGGGGGAGCCGAACAGGTAGCCCGCAAGGGTCTTGGCGAGTTCGGTCTTTCCGGTTCCCGTCGGTCCCGCAAACAGAAAGACGCCGATCGGCCGTTTGAGATCGACGAGTCCCGCCTTCAGCATCGCCATACGGTCCACGATCGCGCCGACCGCCTCGGCCTGACCGATCACGCGTTTGGCAAAGTGCTCGCGGACGTCTTTGAGGTCGAGACGCTGGTTGTCGTCGAGAATGGTGCGGGGCAGACCGCTGAGTTGCGACAGCGTCTGCAGCACGTCCTCGGCTTCGATCGCGTTGCGGCCGGCACTCAGAGCGTGGGTCCCGGAGCGCTTGAGCAAGTCGAGCGTGATGCCTGGCAGCTGCGTAGTGCCGAGATACTGGTTGGAAAGGTGCAGCACGGCGTCGATCGCTCCGGGTGACACCTCCATCTTGACCGCTGTCACGACCCGCGCCGCGACAGCGCGGACGAGCGCAGCCGTTTGGGCCTCGCTCATCGGTTGGAAGCGCAACGTCTCGAGCGCGCCCTTCAATCCCGGGTAGCGCTGGAACAGGCGCACGGCCCCGGCCGGCGTCGTCTCGCTGATCAGCACCAGATCGCCGCTGCTCACGGCCTGGCTCACCTGATCGAGAATGCTGGAGGGCTGGCTTTCGTGCCGGCCGCCTTCGGCGATCTGCAGCAGATCGGGCACGTACCAGGCGACCTTCTTCGACGCGTTCAAGGCGCCAACGAGCTTGCGGATGCGCTCTTCGAGTTGACCGAAATAGGTCTGTCCGGCCATCAGCTCGGCGGCGCTCGACTCGAACACCGACCAGCCCTCCTCCTCCAGCAACCGGCTCACGAGCTTCAGGAACGAGGTCTTGCCCACCCGCGGTTCGCCGCACACGAGGATCGAGTGGTGCGGCTTGGATTTGAGGACGCCCGCCGCCGCCTCCACCAGCCGGTCGCGCCATTCGTCGGGGATGACCAGAAGTTCGTCCTCCGGCCCCCTGGTCCAGAAGCGTCCGATGCCTGTCAGGAACGGGCGGTCGAGATGGCGATCAGACCAGCGCCGCAGCTCGCCACGCAGTATGGCCGAACTGGGATGATCGATGGCCGCGAGGAACTGTTCCAAGATATCCCGCTCGCCGGCCTCTACCGCCTCGAGCGCGTCGCCGAAGCCGCAGGCATCGCTCAACTTGGCACGGTCTTCGAAGTGCTCGCGAAACGCGTCGACGATGATGATGTTCTCGCGCCACCAATACTGCGCGCGCGCTGCCGGCGCACCGACGGGCGGGCGGCTCGTGAGGCTCAAGATGTAGCGAAGCACGAAGTAGATCGGCCAAGGCCTCAGGTGCTTCAGTTGCGCCAGCACGGTCTGGCAGAGCTGCTGCCGCTCCGGTTTTTCGGTCAGCACATGCAGCGCCACGCAGGTCAGCGGCCAACTCGCGCCGGTGACGTACTGGCGAAGCTGTTCGGACTTGACGTCCAGCCCGCCCAAAATCTTGGCGGCCGCCAGGAAGTCGGGCTGTTCGTATAGTTCGCGCGGATGCGAGGAGCGTTCGACGAACTGCTCGATCGCCGTCGCCAAGCGCACCAGCGCCTGGCCCGGCGTCTCGTCCGGTCGGGCGGGTGCGGGATCGGGCGCGGGCGTTTTGGTGCGGTTCGCGTAGCGCACCGCCAGAAGCAGAACCGCGACGCTGAGACCAAGGATGACGAGGTATGACCAGTCCATGCTTCGCATTCGACGGGGGGAGTCGCCTGGAATACCGGAGTCTGCCCCCCGACTGGGACCCGGTCACAGGATGGCATCATAACGCGCCCGGTCGCAGAGTTGGACTGTGCGCTGGAGCGCAGCGTGGAAGGCATGTCCAGCCGAGGCTGGGCGCGGGATTGCGGGCCCTCCTTGGCCAAGGCTACGGGAGGCACCCTTCGCTGTGGTGAGGTTTGGCGCAAGCCACCGGAAGCTGCGAGCGAAGGGTGGTGCCGGCTGGGGGACTCGAACCCTCGACCCCGTGATTACAAATTTTTTCTAGCACGATTTTTTCGATTCACATAGCGACACATAGCTTCTCGGAAACGCTTGTCTCTCTTGACGTTTCTGCACACAGACTCATCATGGCTCCTCGTCCGCGATCATCGCTACGCGGAGCTTTTGGAGCCCCGGGAGAGCCCACATGCACCTCACCGACCACAGTTTCAAACATCTCAGGGTGCCCGAAAAAGGGCGCCTCACCTATAGCGACGACGCGGTGCCGGGGTTTGGCGTGCGGGTCTCCGCAAGTGGCGTGAAAGCGTTTGTGCTCCTTGTCGGCCGCGCCCGCAGGCGGGTGACCATCGGCCGGTATCCGACGATAACGCTTGCAGAGGCCCGCGCCCGTGCGCGGGAGCTGTTGGCGGCCCGGCTTCTCGGGAAGGACGACGTGCCAAGCATGACGTTCGAGGACGCCCTTCCCCTCTTCATCGCCTCGCGGTATGGCAGCCGGTATCCAAAACCCACGACCAAGGAGCAGACCGAACGCCTCTTGCGCAAGCACTTCCTGCCCAGGTTCCGCTATGAGCAGTTGTCCACCATCAAGACCCACGAAATCGCGGACCTAATCGACAAGCTCAGGAAGACGCCGGCGACCGCGCATCACGCCTTTGGTGCTGTTCGGCTCTTCTTCCGGTGGGCGGAGGGACGCCGGTATGTGCTTCGAAGCCCATGCGCCGCCCTGGCACCTCCACGACCCTCAACGCCGCGCGACCGCGTCCTCACGAAAGACGAAATCAAGGCCGTGCTCACCGCTGCGCGTGCGCATACCAGTACACTCAGCACCATCATTGAACTTCTGCTCCTCACCGGCCAGCGCCGCGGCGAGATTGCGAGCCTCAGACAGGAATGGATCGACTGGGATAACCGCACCATCACGTTCCCAGCGAAGATCACGAAGAACAAGCGCGAACACACCATCCCCTTCGGCAATCACGTCGAGGAACTGCTGAAGCGAGGCGAGGAGAAGGGCTATCTGTTCCCTGGCCGCGGCACGGACACGCCGTTCAATGGGTGGAGCAAGTGCAAGCCAAAATTCGACAAGCGCTGCCCGCTGCCGCACTGGACGCTGCACGATCTGCGGCGCACCTGTGCCACGAACTTGGCGGCGCTCGGCGTGCCGGTGGCGGTGACGGAGAAGCTCTTGAACCACGTCTCGGGCACGACCGGCGGCATCGTCGCCGTCTACCAGCGCCACACCTACGCGAAGGAAATGCGGGAAGCCGTATCCCTCTGGGAGTTCTTCCTGGATGGCCTCATGCGCGAGCCGGGCCCTGCCGGCGAGCGCATGGAAGAGGCACAGCACGAGGCTGCGTAGCGGTATAGTCGGGGTAAGCGACGTGCTTGCGCACGCAGACAACGACTTGGATTCGCAGTTCGATTCGTCCTGACGATGGGGATACGGCCGGGGGATACGGTATCTCCGTGCGTATCCCCATCTGCATCCCCAAATGCAGGACCATTGTTTTCAGGCCGGCGGCTTCTTTTTCGGACCGTCTCTTATGAGGTAGGAAAAGGTGACCGTTTGTGAGCTCGGCTTTCTGGTGTTTTCTGGCGCCGAGATATAGAGGCTGAAATGATTGTCCCCCACGACAACATCGATTGCGATCCGTTCGTGTAGCAATAGCGCCACACAAAGCACGATCACGATTCCAGCTGCTGTTAAGTAGATCGGCCTCATCGCGCTTCTCCATGCTTTGACCAAATTGGTCTCGGAGATGCGCGTCCAAATATGCGACGACTATCAACTATGTTGACGCAAGAGTCAATGCGCGGTCATGCATTTCAACGCGTCCATTTCGGTCCGCTCTAACTATCGTCTCGATGATGGCATTCAGCAGTTACAAAACGAGGTCCAACTCGTAGTCGTGATATGGCCGTCGTACGATGTTTGGAGGCCGCGGTGGTTGAGGAGTCGGCGGCAGATCAAGCTCACCTTGGAAATGTCGTCCGTAGGATTTCCCACTCGCAAATCGAAACTCGCTCATGTAGCAGGTGTTGCGCGCAAGTAGCGGATCAACAACTTCGAAAAATTCTTTGTACTTCACCCACGTCTTCTTGTTGCAGTGATACGGGAATGTCTGCGCAAGCAGATAGCACACCCAATCAGCAGCCTGCATGCACTGAGATTCCACAGCGTGGAATGGCAGCACCGGTTCAGTGATGTGTTCGACCATTCCTTTCTGAAGGATGATTTCTCGGGCTCTACTCATGCGCCCAGCAGAGCGCCGCCCATATTCATCTTCGATTCCGTCGCTGCGATGTCGGTCAAAGTACACTGCCGCAGTAGTGTTGTTTTTCTTGGCAAGTTCAAATGCAATTTCGAGTGTTTGCTCGACGAATTTCACATGCGGGTTATGCAACCGATTTGGCCAATATAGTCTCTTGTCAACGCCGTAGAAAACGATCCGAGCGTCGTGTTCTTCGAGAACTCGAAAGAACCACTTCATGTACCTAAAGAACGCACGCAATTTATCTCGGGCTTCGGAAGCTTCGTCCGCGGTGCCCTCTCGAATTTTCCGCTTCAATTTCTCTACGTAGTAACGCGAGAAAACCTCGTCGCCCTTGACTTTATATTTGCTACACAGCCGACGCAGAACACGATCGTAGACGATTTGATCGTGCTTCAGGTTCTTAAGGTGTTGTTGTTTCTCGAAGCGTTCATCGGGCTTACCGTCCCTACGGAATTCAGAAATCTGTTTATTGATGAGCACGTTTCGCATCGCGTACGTCTTGATGTCGAAAAAATGCGTAGCGAACGCAGCTACGTTCTCCGCAGGTAGCACGATGCCGCCATACCCAAACACCGGGTTGTACGTCTGAGCATCTGCCTCAGGATTGTACGGTTCGGGGTGACCAAATTCGTCAAGAAATAGAGTTACCATCCCCAATGCCCATCCCATTAAGCCAAAGCCACCGAACTAGTCAGTGGCTTCAGATGTGGTGTCGGAACCGAGTGCGATCACCCGGTTCGGACACCATGGGTGACCGGCACACCTGTGTTCTAGGATTCCTGGATCCCAGAGGTTTCCGGCCGAAACTATACGTTTCCTGGACGGCAGGTCCAAGGAACTTAACCTAAGGTGTAGTAAAGCGCACAACGACAAATTGTGCAAGCGGGCCAACATATTAGTCCAGAGGGGAGATCGCGTAGTTTGGCCAATGCAAAACCACCGCTCACACGGGATTGACCCGCACGAGCGGTGGCCTAAGATCGCGACGCACACAAGCACACGAGGTGCTGTGGCATCCTGAGTCCCGCGGGGAGCACTATGTTGCGAGTTCTAGACTCCGCAGCGCCCACGCGAGGCCGAAAGAATAAATAGATTCGTGCGCCGAATCACAATCACAAATCCTGCATATCGGTATTGCACGATATGCATATCTAGTAACAAGTTGATTTCGCTCCATATGCCCAATGGGCTTGCGGCCGCAATTTCAAATGGCGACGCTTTGCCACTATCCCCAGGGCACAGTCCAGTCTTTGGGTTGACCAGGAGACTTAAAGGTCTCCCCAGAAATATGGGAACGTGGGGATGAGGGGACGAGACATGAGCATGCCTCGTTCCGTATACGGATTTGTAGTTCTGTCACGTTCCGCCATGTTCTCAAGGACGTAAATATCGCCAAATCGGGATAAAAGCACGTCTAGCACCGCTTCTCGCTTCGCGAGACATTCGGGCAATGTCCGAGCATCGTCCCGGCGACATCATCCTTGATCGCTATCTCCCGAACGCTGCTCCTGAGCAGCGCGAGGATGCACGCGAGAACCTGCGGCGCCTGGCGCGACTGATCATCCGCGTACATACGCGCCTTGCCCGCGAGCGTGGGGACAACACGATTCGCGCGAAGAGCGCGAGCGAGGTAGATTCGGAGTCTAGTTCCACTGACTTATGAACAACGCTAGGTATTTCGCATACGTCCGCGTGTCCACGGTGAAGCAGGGCGAGCGCGGCGTCTCCCTTGCTGAACAACGCAGCGCCATCGAGGCGTACGCCACGCGGAACGACCTCACCATCACCCGCTGGTTCGAAGAGATGGAAACCGCGGCAAAGCAAGGCCGACGGCAGTTCACGCAAGTGCTATCCCTACTGAAGGCCGGCAAGGCAGGCGGTCTTGTCATCCACAAGATCGATCGCAGCGCCCGAAATCTGCGCGACTGGGCTGATCTGAGCGACATATTCGATCGTGGTATTGATGTCCGCTTCGTCTCGGACAACCTCGACCTCCGCTCAAACGGCGGCCGATTGACCGCAGACCTCCAGGCCGCCATTGCCGCCCACTACATCCGCAATCTGCGCGAAGAGGTGAAGAAAGGCATGTACGGGCGCCTGAAGCAGGGCCTCTATCCCTGGGGCGCGCCGATTGGGTACGTAAACAACGGCAAGGGCAAAGCCAAGACGATTGACCCCGTGACCGGTCCCCTCGTCCGACACCTCTTTGAGAGGTACGCCTCCAACACCGTCTCGTTCGAAGAAATCCGGCACGAACTGGCGCGTATGGGCCTCACCACAAAAGCCGGAAAGCCGCTCTACCCCAACACCCTCACCCTGATCCTCAACAATCCATTCTATATGGGCGTGATACGCATCGGCACCACGGGCGAAACCTTCCCCGGCATCCATGAGCCGCTCATCACCAAGGAGCTATTTGATCGCGTCCAAGCTATCTTGCGCGGCAAAACGGTGCCGAAGGCCAAGAAGCACCAGTTCCTGCTCCGTCAGATGGTCCACTGCGGCGGCTGCAAGCGCCGCACCCTCACCGGCGAATTCCACAAAGGCCACGTCTACTACCGCTGCCACAGCCGGGTCTGCCCTGGCGCTTCTTGGCGCGGCGACGTGCTCGAAGGTGTGGCACTTGGCCAAATCGGCAAGATTCGATTCTGTGACAGGGAGATCGGGGAGATCAGGGAGATGGTGGCGGACGAGTGCCGGAGTGACGAAGTGACGAAGGAGAGGATGCATGCGTCCCTCACGCTGCGCCTCCAGCATGTCGATGACCGCCTCTCCCGCCTTACGGACCTCCTGATCGACGACACGATCGACAAAGCCACGTACAACGCCCGGAGGGAGAAGCTGCTCATGGAGCGCCAGGGCATCACAAACGAACTCGTACGTGCAAATGGCGGCTCGCCACTCCAAGCCCTCTTCAATGAGTTCGAACGTGCAAATACCGTGCTACTGCAATACGAAACGTTGCTCGACGACGAAAAGCGCGAAATGCTCGATATCGTCGGTTCGAACTTCTCCGTGAACGCAGAAACTCCAGCGTTTACGCTGCGAACGCCGTACAAAGAGATCGCTGAATCGAACGATGATGATGGATGTGCTCATCATCGAGATGATGTTCGATTAAGGGAGATAGTAAGAATACTGAAGAATATAGCAGAACAAGGAGTAGCGAGCGGGAATATGGTGCACCTGATACCGGAGCACCGTCACTTCAGCACTCCGTCCCCTCGCCCCCTTATAGCCTGTACGAAGTCCCCAAAGTCCCCCAAGTCCCCGGCGGCGGCACGACAGCCCGCCAGAAGGCGTGGCGTCCCTCAACAAGCCACGCCGAATAGACGGGCTGCCGATGCCAGCCGAGAGGTCGGAAGCACCTCCCTAATCTCCCTGAAGTCCCTGCACGGATAACGGCCGAGAATCGAGCTATGCTGACGACATTGCGGCAAGGGGGACAAACGCATGCCAAAAGTGCACGCGCGGCGAGCGATGCTCCACGTCATCAAGAACTATGGCCTCATGTGGCGGCGGGATTCGGTGTTCTGGGGGCGCGGCAGCAATCGCGGTCTGCTGCAGGGTCGGCGCAGCGGTAAAATCATAGACTTCAGGGAACAGGTCGGCGTGTATGTCCTCTATGACGAGCAGCGCCAGCCAGTGTATGTCGGCCAAGCCGGCCAAGGGCACGCTCGACTGTTCAATCGGCTGCGAAGCCACAGGAAAGATGGTCTCGCGCTTCGATGGCAATATTTCAGTTGGTTTGGCCTCTTGGAAGTTAACAAGCGCGGTACGTTGTCCGGCTGGGATTCTCCGGAAAAGCGCGTGCGCGGGTCGATACGGAGCACGCTAAATGAGATAGAGGGCGTGCTGATCGCGGCGACGGAACCGGCCTTCAATAAACAAGGCGGACGGTTTCGCGGCATCGCGCGGTATCGCCAAGTTCGCAATGATGAAGCGGACGACGTCTCGCTCGCTGAATTGCGCGACCTTCTGCGGGATGTGCGCAATCGGTTGCCGTGAAGGACATTGCTACAACAGACACCGAACAAACATGCGATGGGAAATGAGCCCCCCGCAGAGCCCCGAGAAATCGAGTATCGTTTCGTTCTTATCTAAGGCCTTGAAAATACTGGTGCCGGCTGGGGGACTCGAACCCTCGACCCCGTGATTACAAATCACGTGCTCTACCAGCTGAGCTAAGCCGGCGCCGGCATGCGAAATACGCCCCCCGGGGGCGCGGCGCAACGGGCGGCGGGCGGGATGGGGCAGGGCGGGCTTGCAATGTCCCGACTCGATCTCCATTTTGCCGCCCCATGACCCGCTCTCTGATCACCAGCGCACTTCCCTACATCAACGGCGTCAAGCATTTGGGCAACCTCGTAGGCTCGATGCTGCCGGCCGACGTCTATGCCCGCTACCGCCGGGCCAAGGGCGACGAGACGCTCTTCATCTGCGCCACCGACGAGCACGGCACGCCCGCCGAGCTGGCCGCGCTCGAAGCCGGCCAGGACGTGGCCACCTATTGCCGCGAGCAGCACGAGATTCAGAAATCGTTGGGCGAGCGCTTTGCGCTGTCGTGGGATTTTTTCGGCCGCTCTTCGAGCGCGCAGAATCACGCGCTGACTCAGCATCTGGCCCGGCAGCTCTGGCAGCACGGCCATCTGGAAGTGCGCAGCACCAGGCAAGTCTATTCCCATGCCGAGAAGCGCTTTCTGCCCGACCGCTACGTGATCGGCACATGCCCACACTGCGGCTATGACCGCGCCCGCGGCGATCAGTGTGAAAACTGCACGCGCGTACTCGACCCGACGGACTTGATCAACCCGCGCTCGGCGCTCTCCGGCTCAACCGACATCGAGGTCCGCGACAGCGCGCATCTGTTCCTCAAGCAGTCGGAATTCGTCGAGCCCTTGCGCAAGTGGATCGACGGCCACGAGCACGATTGGCCGCATCTGGTCACGTCGATCGCCCGCAAGTGGCTGGATGAGGGACTCAACGACCGTGGCATCACGCGCGATCTTGCCTGGGGCGTACCTGTGCCCGACGACATCGGCGACGGCGAGCTGATGGGCAAGGTTTTCTACGTTTGGTTCGACGCGCCCATCGAATACATCGGCGCGACCAAGGAGTGGGCGGATTCGCGCGGGCGCTCCGACTCCGAATGGCAAAGCTGGTGGCGCCCGGCCACGCAGAGCGACGTCACCTATGTCGAGTTCATGGCCAAGGACAACGTGCCGTTCCACACCGTGGGATTTCCCATCACCATCATGGGCTCCGGCGAGAATTGGAAGCTGGTCGACCGCATCAAGGGTTTCAACTGGCTGACCTACTACGGCGGCAAGTTCTCCACCTCGCAGAAGCGCGGCGTGTTCATGGACAAGGCGCTGGAGCTGGTGCCCGCCGATTACTGGCGCTGGTGGCTGATGGCGAACGCGCCCGAGAGCGCCGACTCCTCGTTCACCTGGGAGCATTTCGCGGGCGTCGTGAACAAGGACCTGGCGGACGTGCTGGGCAACTTCGTCAACCGCGTCACAAGATTCTGCCTCGCGCGTTTCGACGGCTGCGTGCCGGGTGAGGGCGCCTATGGCGACGAGGAAAAGGCGCTGATCGCCGAACTCGACAGGCGCATGGCGCAATACGGTGCCTATCTCGACGACATCGAATTCCGCAAGGCGCTGGCCGAGCTGCGCGCGATATGGGTGGCGGGCAACGAGTACCTGACGCGTGCCGCTCCATGGACCCAGATCAAGACGGATCGGGCCAAGGCGGCGGCGGGCGTGCGCATGGGACTGAACCTGGTGCACCTGTTCGGGCATCTGTCCTGGCCGGTGATCCCCACCGCGGCGCGCACCATCCATGAGGCAATCCAACCGGCGCCTGAGATCATTCCGTGGCCGGAAGGTCCGATGGCGAAGCTGCTTGACCAGCTCGAAGCGGGCCAGAAAATCCAAGCGCCGAGCGTGCTGTTCGCGAAGATTGACGATGAACAGGTGGCCGCGTGGAAGTCGCGGTTCGGGGGTGAAAGCTAAGCCCCTCGCGCCGCTGCAGGCCGGCCGCTCGCCGCTACTTGTCGTCCAGACGCTCCCAGCCCTCGCGGGTCAGCCCCTCGATGGGATGGAAGCGGGATTTGTAGTCCATCTTTTTGCTGCCGCGCACCCAGTAGCCCAGGTAAACATGCGGCAGCGCCAGCGCCTGCGCCTCGCGAACGTGATCTAGGATCATATAGGTGCCAAGGCTGCGGGCCTCTTCCCCGGGATGGAAAAAGCTGTAGACCATCGACAGCCCGTCGCGCAGCACGTCGGTCAAGGCGCAGGCGACGAGGCGGCCCCGCCCGGCCGAACTGCCATCGCGGTCGCGATATTCGACAAGGTGCGTCTTGACAGGCGTTTCCTCGACCATCGCGACGTAGTCGAACAAGCCCATGTCCGACATGCCGCCGCCCGCGTGGCGGGCATCGAGATAGGTCCTCAAGAGGGCGAACTGCTCGCGTGTGGCTTCCGCCGGCACAACCGTGCGGACAAGGTCGTCGTTGCGCTTCGCGATGCGCCTCAGATTGCGCGACATCTCGAACACATCCACCACGATGCGGACCGATATGCAGGCCGAACAGGCGTCGCAGGCGGGCCGATAGGCGATCGTCTGGCTGCGACGGAATCCGGAGTGGGTTAGTGCCTCGTTGAGCGGCTGGGCCAAGTTGCCCGTCAGCCGGGCAAAGACCTTTCTTTCCGTGCGTCCGGGCAGGTACGGGCATGGCCCCCCGGGCGTGAGAAAGAACTGCGGAACTCGGGCAGTCTTCTGTTCTGTCACTGTGCCGTCACCAACGCCAAGTCAGACACGCCGGACAAGTATGACAAGGGACGGGCAGTGTGCGCCAGCCTCCGCGGAAGGAATTTGCGATTAGAGTTGATGCCCGAGCGGAACGGGCGGCGCTTCTCGCAGCAGCACGATGCTGAGCCGGCGGTTGGCGGAGGCGTTCGGGTCCTCCGGCAAAAGTGGCTCCGAGCCTGCCTTGCCGGCAACTTCGAAAATGCGGTCGGAGTCCAATCCGGCCGCCGTCAGGATGGCGCGACCGGCGTTCGCACGTGCGGCAGAAAGCTCCCAGTTGGTCATGCCGCCCGGGGCGGAGAATGCCTTGGCCTCGGTGTGGCCGGCGATCGAAACCCGGTTGGGCAAGCGATCGATGACCTTGGCCACCGTCTCAAGCAACCGCCTCGTGTACGGCATCGGCACCGCCGTGCCCTGCTGGAACATCGGCCGGCCGTCCTGGTCGACGAGCTGGATGCGCATGCCTTCGGGCGTATTGTCCATCACGACCTGCTTGGACAAGGCGGCGATGTCGGGATTGTCGGCGATGGCCTGGTGGATCGCCTCCGCGGCGTGCGCGAATTCGCCGTCCTGAGTGGACGAACTTGTCGTGTCGGCGTCCGGGTTCTGGGCCTTGTTGTCCGCGGCGCTCCCCTGGCTCGCCGTCGCGCCGCCCTGGCTGGCGCCGTTTTGTGCCGAATGCGAGTTGTTCGCCTTGGCGGGTGGGCTGTTGTTCTGGAAGACCGACACGGCGCCGCCGGCGCGAGCGCTTTCCTGGCCCATGACCTTGCCGCCCAGGATGCCGCCAGAACCGCTCAGCGTTTGCGCAATGCTCTGCGGCGCGAAATAGTCCGCAATGCCCCGCTTCTGCTCCGGTGTGGTGGTATTGATCAGCCACATCAGCAGGAAGAACGCCATCATGGCGGTCACGAAGTCCGCGTAGGCGACTTTCCAGGCTCCGCCATGGTGACTATGGTCGCCCTTCTTGATGCGCTTGACGATGATCGGCGTGTCGGCCAATGCGGTCCCCTTGCCAAATACCCATGTCCGGGCACGGGTTCGGTCTTTTCGCCGGCTCGCGCCTCGCCTAACTTGGCAACAGAATGCCTGACCGGAATTAACCGATTCCTTACTGCGGGAATTCCATGCCCTTCGACACGCGAGAATTCCGCAACGCCGTGGGATGCTTTCCGACCGGCGTGGTCGTGGTCGCGGTGCGTGCCGCCGGAGCCTTGATGGGGATCACGGTCAATTCCTTCGCGTCCGTTTCGCTCGACCCGCCGCTCGTGATGTGGTGCATGGACCGCCGGTCGCGTCGTTACGATGCATTTACCAAAGTGGCAGAATTCACCATCAGCGTGCTTTCGAGCGATCACGAGGCGGTTTCCGAGCGGCTCGCCCTGCCGGGCGAGCATTCGCTCGACGGCCTGCCGCTGACCGAAACCGAATGCGGAACGCCCGGGCTGGCCGATGCGCTCGCCGTGCTCGAATGCAAGCGCGAGGCGGTGCACGCGGGCGGCGACCATTCCATTATCGTGGGCCGCGTCACGCGCTTTGCCTGCCGCAAGACAGGCCAGCCCCTGGTTTTCTTCCGCGGCCGCTACGGCGGACTCACCGGTTCCGGCTGAAGGGTCATGTGGTATTTCGTCGATGCGCGCACGGCCTCGGGCGACGCCGGCACGCGGTAATATTTGCCGTCGGCCCACAAACGAATCTGATCGTCGTAGTAGGGCGAGAAGATGTTGCCGGATTCGCCGGTACTGATCACGTAAAGCGAGCGGTCCGGATCGGCCAGATCGTATATCGCGCGGTATCCCGAGCCGTGGATCGCGGCATACGGCCGATCGCTGGCATAGCGGAAGCCGCCGCGGCGCAGCGTGAAATCACCGCCTCCGGCTTCCACTTCACGGTTGAACAGCGGCCCGATCAACGGCAGATCGCCGAGCGGCAGATGGTCGAACACCGCATGATGCGCTTCGCCCCAGCGCCATTCGCGCATGTCGGCTCCGTACGTGGCCTTGAGCTCGGCAAGCGCATCGCCCAGCGCCAGCTTGATCTCGGTCGGGCAATCCTCCCGTACCTTGGTCCGGATATCGTCGCACCAGCGCGATTGGCCATCGACATTCCTGAGGACGTTCAGGGTGAGGATGGCGTGATGGCTCCAGTTGGCCGTGAAATCGTCGCCGAGCTCGTCGGCGAACAGGCGTTTCACCAGCGCGCGCTGCCACGCCTCGAAGATCAGCGGCTCCGGCCGGGCAGCGTCCATGCGCCGGTCCCAGCGCGCCAGCAGTGCCGTGGCCTGGCGCTGGTCGGCAGCCGGCCAAGGCCCCGCCTTCAAGAGCAGCGGCAACAGGTCGTCGGCATAGCGTTCGTGCGTGTCGAGCTGGATCGCCTTGAAGCTCGCAAGCGAATGGCGCCGCGTCGCGTTCAGCAACGCCTCGATGCGCCAGAAGCGGAACGGCTCGTCCCATTCGCGCGTGAGCGTGTAGGGATAGCCCGGCGGCACGGTCTTGTTGTTCGCCGTCGCGATCTCGCCCGAAGGCGGGTCGGCAATGCGCGGGAGCCGATCGATCGGAATGTACTCCTTCCAGTCATAGCGCGCGTCCCAGCCCTTGGCCGGCACAAGGCCGAGAGAGTCATTGGCGGGATCGCGGATGGGAACGCGGCTCGCCAGGATCAGGCCGATGTGCTTCTTGTCGGCGAACACCATGTTCTGCATCGGCGAGAGATAGTCCTTCAGGACGGGGTCCAAATCCTCGCCGCCGGCCAGTTCGTTCATTTCAAAGTTGGCCTGGACCGTCCTGTCGTCTGGCGTCAGGGCCGTCCACGACAGCGCCAGAACGTAACCCTTCGGAACAAGGCCTGCGATCCGCCGCCAGCTTTCGGGAAGGACCGGGCCGTGGCGCGTCTCGCGCACCGTGACGACAATGGGCTTGGCGAAGCGTACCTTGATGACCTCGCGCCGCGTGCGGAACGGCTCGCTGCCGTCTGGTGTCAGGTATGATCGGCCGTCCGGCGCCAACTTCTCGAGGTAGAGGTCCTGCGTATCGGGTCCGGTGTTGGTCATCCCCCAAGCAAACGTGCGCGTGCGTCCGACCGACACCGCCGGCATTCCCGGCAACACGCCGCCCACGACATCGTGCCCGGGCCAGGAAAGCTGGACGAGGTACCAGATCGTCGGGATCGAGAGCGGCAGGTGCGGATCGTTGGCGAGCAGGGGCGAGCCCGTCACGCTGCGAAACCCGGCCACCACCCAATTGTCCGATGCGGTGTGGTCGGGCGCCTCGAGCTCCGCGGTCTTGGCGCGACGGAACATCGAGAGGTAGTCCGGCAACGGATTGGGCGGATCGCCGGGGGTGGGCGGCAGGAATTCCTCCACTTGCTTCCTGCTCAGCCTGCCGATCAGGTGCGCGCGCGCCAGCTCGCCGTACATGTTGGCCGACAGCGAGAGCTGCATGTACTTCATGGTCGCGATGCTGTCCGCCGGCCGCCAGGGTTCGGGCGTGACCTGAAGCAGGGTGAATTCGATCGGCAACGGCCTCGTATGGCCGCGGATGTAGGCGTTCACGCCCGCCGCGTAAGCTTCGAGCAGCCGCTGGCTCTTGGGATCGAGGTGCGCGAAGGACTGTTCGGCGAGGCGATAAAGGCCGAGGCTGCGAAACAGCTCGTCGGTCGCCACGCCTTCCTGTCCCACGATCTCGGCGACTCGGGCTTGCATCACGGCGCGCAGGAACACCATCTGCCACAGCCGGTCCTGGGCCTGGACGTAACCCAGCGCGAACACGGCGTCCTCGCGCGACTTGGCGAAGATGTGCGGCACGGCGTGCGCGTCGCGCAGAATCTCGACGGGCGCGGCAAGCCCTGCGACCCGCGCGCTTCTGTCGTAATTGGGAACGGAGAGGCGGAATCGTGCGATCTCGGCCGTAACGATCAAGCCGAGGAAGACCAGGGCGATGACAAGTCCCGCCGCCAGGCGTCGCCAAAACAGCATGCTCGATTCGATGCTGAAACCGCCGGCACAGTGACGTCGCGTAACGGGCGAGGCAAGCCGATGGGAGGAGTAGTGACGTGGCGGCTAGGCCCGTCGGGCACGGAGGCGAAGAAATGCCCGCTTTACGCGAGGAATAATCAGAAGCGCGGCATCTTCCGGGACATTACGCTCCCAGGAATATCAATGGCTTGCAGGGCGAGCCGGCGCGCTGCTGTGGTGTCCCGGCAACCATGACGTCACTGTCACGGAACCTTCTTACACCGGTCACATCGCTGTCGTTTGGCCCTGCAAATGGTCCGCCGGGCACGGGGACCATTGAGCACAGGGGCGCCATTTTGCGCCGCCTGACCAACGCTGGTCCTTCCCAGAAAAGAGAGGTCACATGCAGGGGAAGTCAGCACTTTTGGCCGGCGTCGCAGTCATTGCGCTCGTTGCGGCCACCAACGCCGGTTACGCGAAAGGTTCGTCCGACGCCATGTCGTCGTCACCGCCGCCGCCGGCAGCAACCACTTCGGGGCCGAGCAACGAAGAGCTTTCAGCACGCATCGACGCGCTCGAAGAAGAGCTGCAGGCAGCCGAAGTGAGAGAGGCGGCCGACCACGCCAAGGTCGATGCGTGGAAGCCGATGAGCGGCTGGTGGGACAACACCACCATCAGCGGCCGCATGTACTGGGACATCACCAACGTTAGCGCCAAGCGCAATGGAACGGCCCAAACGGTCAACGGCACAAGCTTCGATATCAAGCGCTTTTATCTTGGTGTCGATCACAAGTTCAACGATACCTTCTCGGCGAACTTGACCACCGACGTGACCTACGACTCCACGGTCGGCGCCAGCCAGATCTACATCAAGAAGGCCTATCTTCAGGCCAAGCTGGATGACGCGTTCACCGTGCGCGTCGGTTCAGCCGATCTGCCGTGGGTACCCTACGTTGAAGACATCTACGGCTATCGCTACGTCGAGAACACGCTTATCGACCGCGCGAAGTTCGGCACGTCGGCAGACTGGGGCGTCCACGTTCTCGGCAAATTCGCGGACGGGATCGTTGCCTATCAGTTCTCAGCGGTGACGGGCGCCGGTTACAAGAAGGCGGCGACCTATCGCACGCTTCAACCCGACATCGAAGGCCGCATCAGCATCAATTACGAGGGCTTCCAGGCTGCGGTGGGCGGCTACACAGGCAAGCTCGGCATCCAGAAAGGCACCATCCGCAAGACGGCTGACCGGTTCGACGCTCTCGCGGCGTATACCGCACACGGGCTGCGCCTCGGCGTGGAGTACTTCACGGCGAGCGACTATGCCTACGGCCCCGGATCGTCATCGACAACGAATAGCACGCACGGCTCGGGATATGGCCCATTCGCCTCCTACAACTTCACGGATCAGTGGGCGGTGTTCAGCAAGTACGAATACGTGAAGCCCTACTCCGACGTGAAGGTTCCGTCCCTCAAACCCTTCCACAACGACTATTACAACATCGGCATCTCGTGGGAGCCGACGAAGATCGTCGACTTCGCGCTGGTCTACAAGCACGACGCCGGAAGCGCCGGCTATCTTGCCGATTCCAACGGTACCATTGGTGGCACGGCATTCGCCGCCGGCAACAACGGTGCTTACAGCGAAATCGGCATCTGGGGGCAGTTCCGCTGGTAAGGACACGGATTCAAACGGACCCGCCGCATGGCGGGTCCGCTTGACCGCAAGCGTGAACCACGTTCCGGCAGGGACGTAACGTAACGAGAGGACCAATCATGAAGAACGTGTTGAAAGCAGGCCTGACGGCTGTCGCAGGCATCGTGGCTGCGGCCATGATCTCGTCGAGCGCCATGGCTGCCGATATCAACGGCGCGGGTGCTTCGTTCCCGTATCCGATCTATTCGAAGTGGGCGGCGGCTTACAAAGCGCAGACCGGCATCGGCCTCAACTATCAGTCCATCGGCTCCGGCGGCGGCATCGCCCAGATCAAGGCAAAGACGGTAACGTTCGGCGCCAGCGACATGCCTCTGAAGGCGGCCGATCTCGAAGCTGCCGGCCTTGTGATGTTCCCGACGGT
>Ga0335085_10001147_pt1 | contig 60871 bp, 42 predicted proteins | sample Lox_Sample_45_FD_206712 | JGI IMG/M metagenome (GOLD analysis project Ga0335085, IMG submission 206712) | Soil microbial communities from Loxahatchee National Wildlife Refuge, Florida, United States - Lox_Sample_4.5 | ecosystem: Environmental > Terrestrial > Soil > Wetlands | place: USA...
TTTGCGCTGCTTACATCTCGCGTCACCTCTTTTGAAGAATTGGTGATTTTTCGGTTTTTGACCGGGCTTGGCCTCGGGGGCGCCATACCGAACGGGTTTGCGCTCGTATCCGAATACTCGCCGAGGCGATTCGTACCCACTTCCGCCGCGCTGTTATCGGCTGGAATGCCGGTTGGAGCGCTCTTCGCCGGATTGATTAGTTCCGTGATGCTTCCGCGGTGGGGCTGGCAGTCCGTTTTCTATGCGGGAGGGATTCTGCCGCTAGTGTTCACGGCCATATTGATCGCGAGGCTTCCGGAGTCGGTGCGATTTTTAAGTGTGCGCGGCGCGGAGCCGCAACAAATCGCCCGAATTATGGCGCAAATTTCGCCAGATTTCGCGGCCTCGCCCGGCCATCTCGTGGCGTCGCATGGCGACCAACGAAAGGACGTGCCGGTGAAGTATCTGTTTAGGGAAGGTCGGGCGGCGGGCACGGTCCTTTTGTGGATTCCCTACCTCATGAATCTCTTGCTGCTTTATTTTGTCGTGAGCTGGCTTCCCGCGCTCCTGAGGCAAAACGGGATGTCCGTTTCGGCCGGCGTCGCGGCAATTTCCGTCTTTAGTCTCGGCGGCATCATTGGATCGGTGGCGCAAGGCCCCCTGATGACGAGCATAGGATCCTATTCCATCATGCTCGGCGAATTCGTATTATGCACGATCGGTATCGGAATCCTGGCATCTAACGCTTCCTCCTTCGCAGTCATGATGGCTTTGGTCTTTGTTCTTGGCTGCTGCATTCAAGGCGCGCAAGGCGGCCTCAATGCTCTGGTCGTGAACTTCTATCCCACCGCGATCCGCTCTACGGGCATGGGTTGGGCATCGGCGTTTGGGCGCATCGGATCGATTGTCGGCCCGGTCCTCGGAGGCGTCCTGCTGTCCATGTCCTGGAATACGCAGCAGATTTTCCTCGCCGCTGCGGTTCCGGCGCTGTGCGCGGCGGCTTCCATTTTGCCCGGTTATTGGCTAGGAGGCAATTCGCGGCTGCATTGGGGACCTGCGAATCGAAAGGACGCTGCAAACGCGGAAACAAAAGCGGGCGCCGCGATCTCTTCTCTCGAATAGGCTCGATCGAAACGAAACGACGTGAACCTACCTGGATTCCTCGTACACGCGCTCGACTTCTCCTGCAATGAAGTCGGGATCCGGCCAATCCGGATACTTGGCGTGGAACTCCGTCGTGATCGTCTTGCCCGCGTCCTGCGCCGAAACGCCTTGCCGTTTGAGCGCCAGCGCGCGCGACTGTAGCTCTAAAAGATAGGCGCGCTCCTGCCCAATTTGCGAAGCGTCGACGATCGCGGCGCCATGATCGGGCACGATGATGCGCGGATGGAGGGCTTCCAGCTTATCAAGGTTGGCGAGCCATCCTTTCACGTTCGCACTCGAGTCCGGCATAATCGGAAAGATGTCTTTCTGAACCATGTCACCCGGCAAGAGGACGCTGTCTTCCTCGACGAAAATCAGCTCGTCACCCCTAGTATGCGCCGGGCCCAGCCAAAACAGGCGTGCGGTCACACCGCCAAGATCGAGTTTAATTTCGCGTTCGAAGAGAATATCGGGATCGCGAAATTTGACGTTCTGAAGCAGCTCTTTGTTTTGCGCCGAAAAACCGCGGAACAAATCGAGGTGAGCCGCAATCCCTTTCTTCATTTCTTCCTGCTGCACCATCGGCCGGACGATAATGGTGTTCGCGGGAAACGCCATCTCACCGGAAGTGTGCTCGGTATGATAGTGCGTGGTCGTAAGATAAAGAGCCGGGCCTTTGGCAAGTTTCTTCGTGACGCGCACAACCGTGGCGCCGTTGCGTTCACCGAGCCCCGTGTCGATCACCAGCGTTCCGCGGCTCCCGGCCACAATCCCGATGTTGGGAAATCCCTCGAGCACCGATACATGATCGGAAACCTTCTTCAGCGTGTCTTCCGACACGAGCGGCTGGGCGAGCTGGGCGCGCGCCACCTTGGATATCCAACTCGCCCCCATCGCCAGGAGCAAGAACGCAACGCCTGCCTGGAACCGCCAATTTTGTGACGACACTGCCGGGTTTCCTTTCCGATGCGCGTCCAAACTGCCGCAATCGCGGAGCGCCGCGCCGCCAGCGTGCTCGGCGCCTGAAGCAAAAAATTCTGCGTGAATCGAAGTAATCACACGGGACCTTGGATTGTCAATTCATTCGTTCCATTTTCAGGCGATGCGAGCTTTCCAATCCGCGCGCCGTTCGCGACGAAAAGAAAGTGCACGGCGAACTCAGCCGAAATATGATTCCCGAACCTGCAATCGATTGCACACCACAGGAGGTAACGATGCCCGGCGAATCCGACAGCAGCAGTCCGGAACCACAAGGCGCACAGTCTGTGAGCAGAACAGCTCCCAAGGACGTGTATCCAGAGTCCGGATTTCGTCTTCCCCTGCCGAAGCGCGCGGACCTCGACGAGCGCGGCAAGGAAATGTATGACCAGATTGCCGGCCCGAGCCATCGGGTGATCGCGGGCCTGCAAGGACCACTGGGAATTCTGCTGTACGATCCGGAACTGGCGGAGCTTTCCTTCGCGCTCAATCAGTTTTTGCGGTTTCGCGCCGGGATACCCGGGCGTGTCCGCGAGCTCGCTATCCTGGTGGCCGCGCGCGAGTCGCGTAGCCAGTTCGAGTGGGGCGCCCACGAACCCGAGGCGCTTCGAGAGGGAATCGATCCGAAGACGATTGATATTGTCCGGTACGGGCGAAGCGGCGAGGAGCTTCCGGAGAGGGACAGCGTTGTCATCGAGCTGGGCCGCCAGATGTTCGGCCAGCAGAAAGTGGACTCGGATACGTTTGCGCGAGCTTTAAAGCTGTTCGGTCCACGTGGGTTGGTCAACCTCGTGTCGCTGATGGGCAACTACTACGGGACGGCCGCGCTTCTTGCGACGTTCGATATGCAGCTGCGGCCAGGACAAAAACCCCTTCTGCCGAAGGCTTGACCCGGCGGGCGTTTTCGCCTCAACTCTGCAGCTTGGGCACAACCAAGTGAAAGAGCTTCAGCGGCGCCGCGCCCACCTGCTTGATCCCCACGGATTCGGAGGGCCCGACGTATACGCCGGAACCTTTCCGCACGTTGTGGCTCTTGGAGTCAAGCGTGATGGAGGCCTCGCCCTCCATGACGTAGACAAGCTGATGAGTATTCTCACCGGACCGCACATCGACTTGCTCGCCGTGATCGAGCCAGCGCAAAGTGCCGACGACATTCTCGGCGCCGCAGAGCTTGTTGTTCAAGATTTCCGCAAACTCACCCGAACCGGGGAGCCTAGTGCGCGAAATCTGATTGGTATCGATGAATGTGAGAGACATGATTAGAAACTCCTTCCCTGCCCTTCGGCCTGTCGCCCTCTGAATGCCGCAGGCGCTCGACTAACTTTTAACTTTGTATCCAAACGCTGCCGTCCACGCGTTCCCATTTCAAGTCCGCGGAAGTGCCCTCGAGAATGGTGGTCTTGAAACGATTTGGCGCCTGAAATTCAAAGTAAAATAGCGGCTCGAGCGCCCGCAAGCGATGCCTCTCTTCTGCGGGAATGAAGACCATTGTGCCCGGCCCAACCTCGCGAGTCCCTTCCTCGGTTTGCACCGTCGCATGGCCGTCCATGATGAAGTAAAAATGTTCGCAATTTTCATGATAGTGGTACGGAGACGCCGCACCCTTCTTGTAGTGCATGATCCCCGCCAGCATGTCGTCGATCTTGGTCAGTTCGTTGTTGACGAAGAAAACGCGCTCGCGGCCGTTGGATACGAGCTTTGGCAGTTGCTCTTCGTTGAAAATGTAAGCCATGGTTCCCCTTCTAACTAGAACTTGCGAATACCGATCTTACTTCTTCGGAAGCGCGAACAGGGTCACCGTCGGGCTGCCCCCAATCACTTCGGGAAAAATCTTGCTGTTGAGCACCCCACCCTGCCCTGAAACGACGGCAACATACTGAACTTTGTTCGAGGAATACGTGATGATCCCTCCCTGGACACTGTCCCCCATATTGCGGTGAAGAAGAACCTTGCCCGACCGTCCGTCGAGGGCGTCAAAATAGCCGCCCACTTCACCGGCAAACACAACGTTGGACGCAGTGACCACGACTCCGGCGACGAGCGGGCTCGGCGCTGCATACCGCCAGCGCTCTTTGCCGGTCGCGGCATCGAATCCCGTCAGGCGCCCTCGCGCGCCGGACAAAGGCTCGTTGTTGATGGGGCCGCCAAAGTAATTTTCCTCTCCTGCATTCGCCTTTTCCACACTCGGCGGATCCGCATCTTTTTTAATCATGGAGCACCACTTGTCGCCGCTGGGCACCACGAGTAAACCGAGCTTGGGACTATACGCCGCGCTATTCCATTCGTCGGCCCCGAGGATTCCGGGGCAGACACGAATCGCCGTGGTGCTGATCGGAACGTCGCCGTTCTCGTGGCCCGTAAAAGGAACGCTGTAAACCACTTGATGCGTGTCGCGGTCGACCACGCGCAGATTGCCGTCTTTTCCAGTCGTGGCGATCAACGTGCGCGAGTTCGCTTGGAAAATCGGATTGACGTGCGTCACGTCGTAATCGTGCACGTCATGGGGAATGAACTGGTTGTACCACGCGAGCTGCCCGGTTTTTGCGTCGAGCGCGATGATGGAATTCGTATATAGATTCGCCCCTGGCCTTGCGTCGTCATAATAATCTGGGGCCGGATTGCCGCCTGAAACGTAGAGCAGATTCTTTTCCGTGTCGAACGACACCGGAGTCCACAATGCTCCGCCCGCGTGCTTTCGCACCTCGGGATCGGGACCCCAGGTATCGGCCCCCGGCTCATCGCCCTGGGGGATGATGTTGAATCTCCAGACCTGCTCGCCATCATTCAATCGGAAAGCGCCGACCCATCCGCTGCCAGCCTGCTCCGATCCGGCCGGGCCGATATAAATCATGTCTCCATTCACGAGCGGCGGCATGCTGATGAAATAGCCCTCCTTGGGATCGGCGATTTGTTTTGCCCAAAGGAGATTTCCTGTCTCGGCGTCCAGGGCAATCAAATAATCATCGGCCGTGCCGCGGATAATTTTCCCGTTGGCAATGGCGGCGCCGCGATTGGCTCGAGCCGAGTCGCGGTCACGCGGCGTCCACTGATAGGTCCACAGAACGTGGCAGTCCGCCGCGCCAATGGCGACGGTGTAATGGGTGCTCGTCAAGAAAAGGATTCCCCCGGAAACAATAGGGGTCGACTCGGACGGGACTGCCTCGGGAAAGGTATAAGTGCAAACCTTGGCGAGTCGTTTTGCATTGCCCGGTGTGATTTGGCCGAGCGGGCTGTACCGCGTCCCACTGAAATCGTGATTCGCGTATGTCCAATCCTCGTCGCCCGCGCCGGCACCGCTCGGGGCCAAAGAGACTCCGCCAAAGCCGCCGGTCGATCCAAAAAATAGGACCAAAACGACAATCGAAAAAAAGAATCCGGTGGTCCGCCGGACCGCTGCTGTTCGTGTGCCGGAAGGCGTGCAGGCCATAACGGTTTGTCCTTTATTGCCAGTTGGAAATGCGGTTGAAAGTGCCGCCGCAACATTCTTACGACCGTCGCCCGTTTGTCAAGCGATGTCAAAGGCGGATCTCGCCGTAATCTGGAAAAACTGGAAGGCCTTGGAAAGAAGATCAGGCAACTGGAGCGAGTGTTATGACCCAGAGTTTGCCGACGTAGCGCTCGCCTTCAGGCGGGCATCGTTTTGCCGCGGAAATGCCCACCTGAAGGCTCGCTTTGAAGCGATCTTTATTTGCCGGCGAGTCCCTGAACGCTGCCCACGCCGGTGGTGAAGTCCCAGCCAACAGCGGAAGTGTTCCTCCCCGCGCTGCCGGAGGTGACATCTCGGAAGTTGGCGTTCAAACATTTAGTTGAAGGACCGCTTCCGCAGATCGCGTAAATCAAGTTGAGCTCCGCAGTGCTGCTGGCGTCGAACAATCCCGCCAGATTCACGATGCCGGCAAGAGAAGGACTCGCGACGCTCGTCCCGCCCAGGATCCACCATCCCTTCGAGCCATCGAAAGCCGTTGAGTCGTAAACGAAGACGCCCGAGTTGGGGTTCGCGTCGAAGGAGAGATCGGGCGTGCCGCGCCGGTGGCCCACGAGATTCGCGACCGGCGTCTGATAGGAAGGAGCCCCTTCGCCGCTGCTCGGGCCGCCTCCGCCGTCACTCCATGCCGTTTCACTGGTGAAATCGCCGGACGTATTTCGATTGACGGTCGTGCCGCCAGCGGAAACGACGTAAGGGGAAACGCTCGGATAGATCGTTCTCCCACCCGTGTCGCCGGCGGCGGCAAAGTAGACGACTCCAACCGTCTGGAAGACCTTGTCGTTGCCGGATTCACCGGAGAATTCGCTGCTGCCCCAGCTCATTGAGACTTCACCGGAGCCGCCATTCTGCGTAACCACTTCGCCGGCCACCGTGACGCCTTGAAACAAAGCCGTCAAACTAGCCGAGGATGCCTCGACCAGGACGATCCTCGCCCGGGGCGCCATGGCGTGAGCCCATTCAATGTCCAAGGCCGCCTCGAGGGCCCAACTGCCGTTCGCAGCCGGCTTCCTGCCTGAGGCATAGACTTGCTCGAAGCATGCCGTCGTGATCGTCGTCGAACATTGTGGCAGAACCGGAAGACCAAACTGATTCGAGAATACCGTCAGATCATTGTAGGCCGTGGGGTAGTCAAAAGCGTCCACGATGGCGATGGTCTTTGAGCCCCCACTCGGATTTGGAAGGCCGTTATCACCGCTGGCCAGATTGCCCGTGATGGGACATCCGCTGGCGAAACTGGCGCTTGAGGTGTGATAGATGCACGCGAGCGACCCGGGCGTTTCGCCTACGGGAATCCCAGAGGCGGCTTGTTGCAACCGTTCAGGACGCAGAACGATTATGTGATTGGTATGCGCGCGGACGCCGGCATCCCCGGGAAGTTCATTCGTCGATTCAGGCATTTCCACGGGGCGATTCCCGCGCCGGATATCGTCATTATTCTGCTGGTCTCTCTGGGCCAGCAAGGGAATGCTAAAGATTGCCGAAAATAGAAGGACAACAAAAAAAGACGCCACCCCTCGCGAAGGACACACCATGGCTTTCATGCTGTTGCACGTATCCTCGAATATCTGGCGAATCGTCATAGTTAACCTCGCTTATCCAGAATCGTTCTTGGGGATTTGGGGAGTTTTAGATTACTACGCAGGTCCTCTTCTGGCCGGCTCGCCAAAGGGAGATTCTGCCCATTTAGATACCTGTCCGTCCGAACAGCCGCTCCCTGAGGCGCGATTCGCCTGATGGACTGGGTGTGAGGTATGCTAAACGTCCCCCGAGGGGACGAATTTCAAATCCAAGGAACGCTTAGGGAATCACGCATGCGACAACGGAATCCAGGTATTGTGGGCGGAAACCCTTTCAAGATGGCGATGTTCGGCTCCAATTGTTCAGGAGGAGTGGCGTTCGTCAATGTGCCGGAACGGTGGGACGCTACCTGGGAGAGCAATCTGAAGCTTGCGCGGCTTGCGGAAACCGTAGGAATCGAATGCATTATTCCCGTAGCTCGCTGGAAAGGCTTTGGCGGAATCACCGACCCCTGCGGCTTTACACTCGAAGCGATTACCTGGGCCTGCGGGTTGCTTGCGCATACCAGCAAGATCAATGTTTTTGGAACCGTTCATGTTCCGCTGATTCATCCCGTCTTCGCGGCGAAGCAAATGGCCACGACCGATCATATCGGTCAAGGGCGCTTCGGCCTGAATATCGTTTGCGGATACAACCAAGATGAATTCGACATGTTCGGCATGACGCAGAAGGAACATGATGTCCGCTACGAACAAGGGCAGGAGTGGTGGGATATCGTCCAGAAACTATGGTCGGGCGAGGGGCCATCGGACTACAACGGAAAATTCTACCAGTTGTCCGGCATGCTGGGGTTGCCGCGGCCCTATGGCGGCAAGAATCCGACGATTATGAACGCCGGCGCTTCGCCAGCGGGACGCGCATTCGCCATTCGGAATTCGGATCTTCACTTCGACCATGGCGGGATTCCGGAAGAAACGGCTCCCCGGATCGCCGAAAGCAAAAAGTGGGCGCGCGACCAGGGCCGTGAAATCCAAATCTGGCTTCCGGTCAGCATTCTGTGCCGGCCCACCCAAAAAGAAGTCGACGATTATTTGGACTATTGCATTGCAAATGCCGATTGGGGAGCGGTCGATCACGTAATCGAAATCCTGGCCAGTACAGCAGGCAGCCGCGGCTTTGACACCGAAGCGTTCCGAAAAAAAATCAAGACGCAGCGTAGAGTCCCGGGATATGGCGTCAGCTACGTGATTAACGGGGACCCGGACTCAGTGGCACGGGAACTGGCGCGCCTTCACAAGGCTGGTTTCGACGGCGCAGCCATTGACTTCGTCAATTATTACGACGAGCTGCCCTATTTCGCGCAAGAGGTCATCCCGCGGCTGGAACGGCTGGGCATCCGGAAACCGGCGTAACGCAGATTGGAGTTCGCTCCATGGGTGAAATGCGGAGAAGGGTTTCGCGTGCAGCCGCTGCGCTGCGGAAAGAGAAAAGCCAGGGATGGTGAAGCGCCTCTTTATCTTCGCGGGCATTTTCGTGGTGCTTTGCGTGGTCGCGCTCTCCCTGCGGCGCGAAATCGATTTGGCTGCCGACTCTTCGCAATTACCGCCCGCAGAGACGGAAGCAGAGGGGAAAATCCTCATGGTGCTGGAAAAAATGGTGAAGATGCGGCAAACGTATTTGAACGTTCCCGTGCAGGACGGAAAGGCGCTTCGGCTATTCGCCGAATCCACGGGGGCCAGAAACGTGGTGGAGATCGGCACTTCCACGGGCTATTCAGGCCTTTGGTTCTGCCTGGCCCTTCAAAGTACAGGCGGCCACCTGACCACATTTGAAATCGATCCGAAGCGAGCGGCCATGGCGCGCGCGCATTTTGAGGAGGCCGGCGTCGAGAACCTCGTGACCATCGTGCAAGGAGACGCGCACAAGAAGATCGCCGATCTGAAGGGGCCGATCGATGTTGTTTTCATCGACGCGGACAAGGAAGGCTACGTCGATTATTTGAATCAGCTGCTGCCCCTCGTACGCCCGGGTGGATTGATCCTGGCGCACAACATCGACATGGTCCGTGACTATGTGCGCGCCATCTCGTCGAATCCCGGTCTCGAAACGATTTTTTACAAAGAGGGCAACGGACTTTCAATAACGATGAAAAAGCGCTGAGGGCGTTCCCCCTTCAGAGTTCGTGTTTCACATTTGAAATCTCAAATTTGAAATTTGAGATTTCAATTCCACTGCATATAATGCTCTAGATCCTTCGAGGCAACCTCAAATGTGCGCCCGAATGCGGATGAGGAAAGGGTGAAACTCATGGACGATCCAAACGAGCCGAAAAACCCGGACTCCAAATCACTCGTGGATCGGCGCGATTTTTTGGGGGGAGCGACGGCGTTAGCGGGCGCGTCGCTCTTTGGAGTCGGCTCTTCCGCGAGCGGGGCAGCCGCAGAAAACGTGCAGGATCGGATGCCGCCGATCCCGGAAGACAAGCTGACGGACGAGCAAAAGAAGGCCGTCGAGGCGCTCGTCGCAGGGCCGCGCAAGGCGCTCGTGGGCCCGTTCATTCCACTCTTGAGGAGCCCCGAGTTTATGAACCGGCTGCAGAAAACCGGCGAATATCTCCGGTACAACACGAAGCTTGGATCGAACATCAGCGAATTCATCATTCTTCTGACGGCGCGACAATGGACCCAGCAGTTTGAATGGGATGCGCACGAGCCGCTCGCGCTGAAAGCGGGGATCAAACCGGAAACAGTCAAGGCGATTGCCGAAGGACGCCGCCCGAACGGAATGACGGCGGATGAAGAAATGGTTTACGAATTCTGCACCGAACTACGCCTGAGTCAGAGCGTGAGCGATCCAGTCTATGCGCAGGTCGCGAATCGATTCGGAGAGCAGGGCGTGATTGACATCATCGGATTGTGCGGCTATTACAGCTTGCTGGGCATGATCATGAATGTCGCAAGAACGTCTTTGGCGTCAGGGACAACGGCCCCGTTGCCCCTTTTCCCGCACTAGAGCACGAAACACTGCGCGGGCAAGAAAGCTTGCGCTGCCAACAAACCGATGCGGCTCGTCACGTTTCGACATCAGGGACTTCCAGAAATCGGCGTCCTGACGCAAGCGGATTCACAAATCGTCCGGTTGCAACCAGCGGAAACGCTTCGAAGCGGCGAGGCAAATCCCTGCCTGCAAGACATGCTCGCGTTCCTTCGTGGCGGAAGCGAGGCGAGGGACGTCGCGCAGCGAGCCGCCGAGTTTGCTTTGTCGCAGCGGCCTGAGGGCACCGTGATTGAGCGCGCGAGCGCCGAGCTTCTCTCTCCCGTTCCCCGCCCCGAGTCGATTCGCGAATTCATGGTGTTTGAACAGCACGTGATCAATTGCACGCGCCGCTTCGCAATGCCTCGCTGGCTGGCGACGCTCGACCGCTGGGCGGATAAAACGCTTGGACGCGGGGCGACGCTCTCCCGCCGGATGAACAAGCCGTGGTACGAACGGCCTGTCTATTACAAGGGCAACCGCTGGAACGTGATCGGCGACGGCGCGAGCGTGACGATCCCGCGCTACACGAGAGCGTTCGACTGGGAACTTGAATTCGGCATTTTCCTCTGCAAGCAAGGCCGCGACATTCCGAGGGAAAAGGCGCGCGAATGGATCGGCGGCTTCACGATCTTCAACGATTTCTCGGCACGGGACATTCAAGGAAGAGAAATGGGCGGTCGGCTCGGGCCCGCGAAAGGAAAAGATTTTGATGGCGGCAATGCGATCGGCCCCGTGCTTGTCACGCCCGATGAAATTTCCGATCCTTACGATCTGGTCATGCGCGCGCGCATCAACGGAACGGAGGCTTCCTATGGCCACACCAAGGGTATGCGGTGGACGTTTGAGGAATTGATCGCCTACGTTTCCCAGGACGAAACGCTTTTCCCGGGCGAATTTTTCGGCTCCGGCACGGGGACTGTCGCTGAGTCCGGTGACGACCGCTGCTGTTGCGGACTCGAAATGGGGCGCTTTCTGAAGGCGGGCGACACGGTCGAACTGGAAGTCGAAAAGATCGGCAAATTGACGAATCGTGTCGCCGCCCCCACTCCAATTTGAAGAGAGGGCGCCATAACGCTCGCCATCCCGTATTCAGTCTTGCGTCTTCCGGGTCGTTGCTTGACTTGGAAAACGAAGCGGAAAATGGCCAGCCAGTCCGTTTGGATTCTGAAGAAACAGCTAGATCGAAATAAAATCCGGCCGTCGAGAGAATCGTTCCGGCGGGGCGGGAGGAAGCACGATGGAGCAACGCATCAGCATCGTGACGCTTGGTGTCGCGAACCTAGAGCGCAGCCGCAAATTCTACGAGCGCCTTGGATGGCGGCGCTCCATGTTGGACGCCGAAGGCGTCATTTTCTTCCAGGCGGGCAGTATCGCCTTGGCCTTGTATCCACGAGCGGAGCTCGCGAAAGATGCAAATCTAGAAACGGAAGTGCAAGGCTTTGCTGGAATGGCAATCGCATACAACGCCCGGAGTCGTGACGAGGTTGATGCGGTTCTTGCCGAGGCGGAAGCGGCTGGTGCGAAACTCTTGAAACCCGCAAAGGAAGCATCTTGGGGCGGCTATTCAGGATATTTTTCCGATCCCGACGATTTTCCGTGGGAGGTCGCCTGGAATCCGTCTTTCCCAATCGGGGAGGACGGAAGTATTCGCTTGCCCCGCTGAGGCGCTCTCGGAAAACGGAATGATCTGCTGGGAAATGGTATCTTGTGCTCGTCTGGCGCAGGGGCTTTGCGGGAGGGCGGGAGAGCACTCGGCCGCGAAAGGGTTTTTCTCATGATGAATCTCAAGCCCAGGCTCGCGTCGTTCGGATTTCTCCTGCTCGTCGTCGCGCATTCCGGCCAGGCGCAGGCGCCATCGAAGCACGCCATGACGTTTGAGGACCTCGCCGCCATGCAACGCGTTGGTGAACCGCAGATTTCGCCCGATGGCCGTGCCGTGGTGTACAGCGTTGGCACGACGGACATGGACGCGAACCGCCTCGCGCACAACATTTGGATCGTCGCGACGGCGCCGGGAAGCCAGCCGCGGCAACTGACGCAGACCGGGCATGACACGCGGCCGCAGTGGTCGCCAGACGGGAAATCCATCGCGTTCCTCTCCAGCCGTGAGGGAACGCCGCAGGTCTACCTGATCCCCGCGCAAGGCGGGAATACGAAGAGGATCACTTCGCTCTCCACCGGCGCGGACAACGAAAAATGGTCTCCCGATGGGCGATGGATCGCCTTCACCTCGAACGTATTTCCCGACTGCGCGGACGATGCTTGCAACCGCTCGCAAGACGATGTGGCGCAAAAAAATAAGGTGAAGGCGCGGACCTACGATCACTTGCTCTACCGGCATTGGGTGCATTGGAGCGACGGCAAGCGCAGCCACCTGTTCCTCGTCGCGGCAAGCGGCGGTGCGCCTCGGGATGTGACGCCGCGCGCCGATTACGATGTGCCTCCCGACGAGCGCGGCGACGCCGACGATTTCGCCTTTTCGCCCGATGGCAAAGAACTTTGCTTCACGGCGGTGACCGATCGCCCCGAAGCCATCAGCACGAATGGGGATCTGTTCATCGTTCCGGTGAGCGGCGGTGAACCGAAACGCATCACGCTCAATCCTGGCTTCGACGGACATCCCTCCTACTCGCCGGATGGCCGTCTCATCGCCTATCACTCGCAAAAAACACCCGAATACGAAAGCGACCGTTGGCGCCTCATGCTGTATAGCCGCGCCGGAGGCAAACACGCCGAGGTCTCCGATTCGTTCGATCGCAGCGTTGACGAAATCGTTTGGTCGCCGGACAGCAAGCAAATCTATTTCACAGCCGTGAGTGAGGCAAAGCAGCCTGTCTACGAAGTCGCCGCGGCAGCGGGAAGCGCGCCGCGGGAAATCGTAAGAGATTCCTTCAATGAAAGCATTTCTCTTTCCGCAGACGGGAATACGCTCGCGTTCTTGCGTTCGGGCCTCGCCACGCCGGCCGAAGTTTTCACTGCGCGCAGCGACGGAACGGGCGCGCGGCCCCTCTCGCAACACAATCTTGCGCGCCTTGGATCGATCGACATGAATCCGCCCGAATCGTTCTGGTACGAAGGCGCGGAGGGCGCACGCATCCAGGGAATGCTGATTCGCCCGCCGAATTTCGACGCGGCGAAGAAATATCCCTTGCTGCTGCTCATCCACGGAGGCCCGCAGGGCCTGTGGACCGACTCGTGGGGCTACCGGTGGAACGAAGAGTTATTTGCCGCGCCCGGCTACGTGGCTCTGCTGACCAACCCACGCGGTTCCACGGGCTACGGACAAAAATTTACGGATGAGATCACCGACGATTGGGGCGGACGCGTCTATGAAGACCTGATGAAAGGCGTCGACTACGTGATCGAAAACTATCCCTACGTCGATGCGAACCGCGTCGCCGCGGCGGGCGGCTCGTACGGCGGCTACATGGTGGATTGGATCGCGACGCACACGGGGCGTTTCAAGGCGCTCATCAGTCACGCCGGCGTGTACGACAAACCCGGAATGTATGGCGCCACCGAAGAGCTCTGGTTCGAGGAACACGACATGGCGGGAACGCCGTGGACGCATCCCGAGAGCTATCGCAAGTGGTCGCCGAGCACCTATGCCGGGGAGCTCGGCAAATATAAAGCGCCGACGCTGGTCATTTGCGGCGAACTTGATTACCGCGTGCCCTACACGCAAAGCCTCGAGTTCTTCACCGCGCTCCAACGGCAAAATGTGCCGTCCAAATTGGTGGTTTTCCCGGACGAGGGGCATTGGATCCTGAAACCGCAGAACAGCCAACTCTGGTACAAAACTTTCTTCGATTGGCTGGCCGCGTACTTGAAATAAAACGAGGCAGGCAAAATGAAATTATGTATTGGGATCGCGATTCTGCTGGCTGCGGCGGCATTGGCGCAGGCGCAGGCGCCCGACCCGGCGCTCATGGCGGAGATTCGCAAAATTCAGGCCATCGACAACCACTCGCATCCCCCGCGTGTCGTGGCCCCGGGCGAACGCGACGATGAATTCGACGCTCTGCCCTGCGATCCCCTCGAACCCACTGTGCCGAACACGATGACTCGTCCCGAGAACCCGCAGTACCTCGCCGCGTGGAAGGCGCTCTGGGGATACGACTATAACGACCGCAGCGATGCGCACGTGAAGGAACTTCTCGCAACCAAACAGCGCATTCGCAGGGAGCAGGGCGACCATTACCCCGCCTGGGTGCTCGACAAACTGGGGATTGACCTGGAACTTGCGAATCGCGTGGCGATGGGCCGCGGATTCGACGCCTCACGATATCGCTGGGTTCCGTTCGACGACGCTCTGCTGTTTCCGCTGAACAACGACGCGCTGGCTGCGGAAACGCCGGACAGAAAAGTTTTCTTTGGACGCGAAACCATGCTGCTTGCGCGCTATCGACGCGAACTCGGCGTTGCGGCCATGCCGGCGACGCTTGCGGAGTACGCGTCTCGCGTGGTCAGGCCGGAGCTTGAGCGGCAAAAGCAAGAAGGCGCGGTTGCGATTAAGTTCGAAGCTGCCTATTTGCGGTCTCTCGAGTTCAAGCCAGCATCGGAGCAAGATGCCGCGGCGACATATCTGAAATACGTGCGCGGAGGCTCGGCGCCCAAGGACGATTACACGCGCCTGCAGGATTATTTGTTCCGGTATGTGGCCGCGGAAGCGGGCCGATTGAACATGGCCGTGCATATCCACACCGGCGCGGGATGCGGCGGATACTTTTACCTGAGTGGATCGAACCCGTTGCTGCTCGAGTCCGTCTTAAACGATCCCGAACTGCGAAAGACGACTTTCGTGTTGCTGCACGGCGGCGCGGGACCTTTTCCGCGCGAAATTTCCTTCCTGCTGACGAAGCCAAATGTGTACACGGATTTGTCGGAGCAGACCTGGCTCGTCTCGCCCCACCGCCTGGCGGAAGGCCTCCGGGACTGGCTCGAGTGGTATCCGGAAAAGGTTTTGTTTGGCACCGATCTCTACCCCGGAAGCGGCGCCTACGATTGGGAAGAGATCGGCTGGCAAGCGATGGACACCGCTCGGCGTGCGCTTGGCATTGCTCTGACCGGAATGGTGGAAGACGGTGAAATATCGATCCGCCGTGCGAACGAGATTGCGCGCATGGTTCTGCGCGACAACGCGATGAAGCTGTATCACTGGTCCGGCAATTCGTAACCCGGCTGGCGATCAAAAAAGGTACGCTTACGAAATTGGGGGTAGGCCGTTCTGCCCCGCGGTTCTTCTTCGCCGGTAAGAGCAGAACGGCCCAATCGTGCTTGGCAGACTGCGGGGTCGGTCAGGAGCCAAACTCGATGGCTTTTGTCTTGCCCGAAACTTGGATTTCCGTCAGACGATCATGATCGACGGAAATTTCAGTCTGTTGCGCCTTCGAAGACAAATCCTTCATCGTGCATGGAACTTCGGCCACGATCTTGCCATCCCGCTCGAACTTCACTTGGTTCCCTGTGGCAGTCACGTGGTACTCGCCAGGAGCGAGTGTCATGCTGCCGAGGGCGGTGGACGAACTCACTTCAATCGTTGCCTTGATGGTTTCACTGGAACTGGGTTTCGGTTTGGCCCAAAGGGGAATGCTCATGGCGGACACGGCCATAATCGCAAAAAAGAGTTGTAACGGACGTCGAGACATAGAGATATTTTCTCCCTTTTTGAATCAAGTGGTTTTGCCGCCGAGGGGCAAAACGGGACCTTACGGTTCCTGAAAACCTGAGGTTGAGCAAGCCCCCGGCGGGCTCAAGAATACAGACGCAAACCCTATCACAATGGTTGCGTGTGCGTTGTAAAGAGGATGTAAGAGTCAGGCACGGAATCTCGGCTCAAAATTCCCAAAGCGCACGGCGTGCGGGAATTATTTCCAGTTGCCCAAAAAGCGGCGAACCGTGAGGGCCTGGCCCACGTGGTACGCGTTGTGATCAGCGACAAGCAGGGCTTCGCGCAGAATGGTTTGTCCGGTGCCGTGCGGAATTTTTGCGAAGAGATCGGTCTTGGGATTCGCAACCAGCTTTCGCATCGCGCCAAGATCTCGAGCGAACGATTTGAGGCTCCTGTCCCACGCTTGTGCGTTCGGCGGGGCCGGCGCGCCCGGCCAATATCTCGTGGGCCAGTCCGGCGAAACGTGCTTCGCGTCGCGAGAAAACTCGAAGATGTCCCATTGCGCGATGCGCATGTGCTCCAGCAATTCCCACAGAGAGTACGGAAGTTCGTTCGGACGAATGCCTCGCAGTCGCGGAGGGACGCCATCGAACGCGGCCTTCCAATCAACGTGCGCGCCGCGTCCCGAAAGAAGATTTAGGAGATGCTCGCGCAGGAGCTTTTCTTTCAAGGACTCCTCCCAGGTGCCAGGATTGCGTTTCAATTCGCGCCCTGATTTCCTTCGAGCGCACCCACGGGTCGCTCTGCTGTGCACGCAACCAGCGGGATGGAATCTTTCCAGGCGCGAAGCAGTTTTTGCCCTTCCGAGTTGATCTCATCGATCGTTCGCGGCCGGCCGTTTCCGGAGCCTGCAAACACAAGATACAGGATGCCCCAACGCGCGCCGCCGTTTCGCGCATCGGAGCGGATTCCCAAATTTTCGGCGAGCGCCATCGAGCCTTCTCCAATCCGATCGGATGGGCCCACGTCGCCAAAAATCGCGTACGAGCTTTTGCCGTTCCGTTGATTGAATACGACTGCAAAATCTCCGGGGCGTGCCCCCAGTCCGCGCGCCATTCCTCCGGGCAGCACGATAAAGGGAATCTTCGATGCATCGACGTAGCGTGTGGGATCGTTCACAGGTTTCGACCGGTCGGCAAGCGCAGTAGCCGAAACGTAATAGCCCGGAAACGGATCGTTAGGACCCTGGATAAACGGCTCACCGTCCCCGTCCTTGGCAAGCCCCTCCCAATTTCCGGGCGCACCCGCGTTTGCAAGGTCATCGAGACCCACATTATCCGGATGATACGCGTTCGGCGCGCCATCGGCGTCGATGGTCATTCCGGACTCATAAAAAAACGCCGTGCTTCCCGACAGGCGGCCAATCGGGATGTCTCGCTCCGGCTCGCCGTCATGCCTCATCTCAAAATTCAACAGCAACTCGCCGAAACATGGCCCCAGCGAATCCTGCGCGGGCCCCTGCGGATTGCTCGCGACGATGCACTGAGCCAACTCGGACTGCCGCTGCTGAAGAATTTGCAAATCTTGCTCGAAATCAACGGTGCCAGCCGTTGCGGGATTTGCCTCCAGCGCGGTGCCTGCATCGGGCTGCGCCTCGCGCGAGACTTGGTCACGACCCACCGCCTGCCCAGGCTCGCGCGGCGCACCGACGCTGGCGTCGCAATCGCGCGTGGAGACTGGCGAATTTTGATTCCCTGCCTGGAACGAGGCGATGCCGGAGGAAGCTTGCTTGGCCATTGCCACTGCCGAGGAACACAAAAAAATTGCCCCCACGAAAAAAATCCCGTTGCGCTGCATGGCCGGTGGCCTCCACCCAATCGAAATGATGCGCCACGAAACAAGCGCATGCCATCCTCCTATTGTAAACGATGAATGTGGAAGGAGCGTTACAACGTTCTCGGGTCGCCCAAGGTGCTGGCACACGCTCCAGTGCCCTCCGCCAGAACGAGCGGATAGGGCAGTCGCTTGCCCGGCACGAGGCCAAAGGACGAGAACGCGCGACCGCGATCACTTTGACGGCGCCATCCGGACGCTCGCGGCAATAGCTTCGCCAGCACGAAGGAAGCTATTTGCCCGCACCTGGATTTGCTCTCGCGCTACGGCATCAGGCGGTGGCCCGCCAGATCCACGGTTGCTACGTCCGAGGGTGACTTCGACTGCAGTCCTGTCGTCGCGTCATGGTATTCGATTCGAAGCCGCTCGGGGGTTACCACGACCCGCAAGTACCCGTAATTGGGCGAATAGTTGTCACAGCGGAATTGGCCGATCGTGAACGGCGGGCGTGGCGGCGAAACCATTTTTCCGAATGGTGGACTCGAGTTGTGTCCGCCCATCCCAGCCACGACAAAGGGTGTCTCCCGCCCATCTTCGAGCCTCGTGAATCTTTGATAGTTGTGCGCGTGTCCCGAAAGTACGGCGTGCGGATAGACGCCCGTCTGCTGGAAGCACGCATCCATCTCCTTGAGCATTTCCGGACTGCACCCGTGCCTCCCCACAACCTGCGGGGGATGGTGGACGGCCACGATGACCGCTCCCTTGAATCCACTCTTCTGGATTTGCTGAAGCTGGGCCGTCAGATAAGGAATCTGCTTGTTGCTGACCCTCGGGTACTTCCCGCCTTGACTCGAGATCACTCCCGGGTCCTCCAGCACATTGCTGTACAGCCCAATGATGCGGACAAACGGCGCGTCCAACGCAAAATACACTCCAGGTTGAGTCATCGATGTCCTGCTCAACCCGTGGGCTTCTGGCAACTGCTGAAATCCGCTGGAACAAAAGACCTTTTGGAATGCTTGCAAACTGCCACTCGGATCCCCTGGATAAACCTCGCCATCGTGGTTCCCGGGAATCGCGAAGATCGGCGCGTCATATTCCCGGAATGGGTCAAAGAACTGGTCGAAGTAATATTCGTCTTCTCCGAAGTTGTACACCACATCTCCCAAATGATAAAAAAAAGCTGGCGCGTCCGTAGGCGCTGCTTCCTGCATGTCCGCGCACATCTTGTCCGCCACTTCCTGCACGGTCTGCGGACCCTTCGTCGGGCCGGTGTCTCCGACCGCGTGAAAAACGATTTGCCTTGCCTTTGTGATTGCGGCAATCTTGGCTTCACCTTGCGATCCGTACGCGGCGGCAAGAGTCATCAATAGATGATTCGGATCGCGAGGATGCGGCACGCTCTGGATCAACTGGTTTACCTTTTCTTTGTCCACTTCCTTGTAGTACTGCTTGTCTGTTACCGCATCCAAGAACTGCGTGGGGCTCGGCGCGTATTTCGCCTCCCCGAACCGTGGGTCGCTCACGGCGACCCCAGCCTGACTCAATCGCGAAGGAGGAGGAGACGGAGGCGCGGTCTTTCCGCCTGGCCGCGAGCGAGGACGTTTTTGAAAGGCTCTAATTTTCGGCATGGCCCTTCCCTCGTATGCAGGATTTGATTGGCAGGGCTCGGTGGATTGGCTGCATAAGTAGCGGCCCGTGCCGGATCTCAGTGTTCTCTCTCATGATGCACGGCGAAACTGCTATTAAGGACCGTTGCGGCCGGGATTTCCGCCACGGCCTGTGCGACGGGCATCCCTTATACACAAAAAACTTGTGCGCGCCAAGGCAATTATTATAGTAATTAACTATATTATTAATTAATGGACAGCCCATTGTGCGTTGATGTGGTCCGGCTGGACCTACTAGGAATGGGACAGGGACGACCGTTAGGCAAGAATAGGCAAGAAGTGGGGCTCGTAGAGTGCTCCCCGCAAGCATGAGAAAATACGCACCGTGTGCCCACGGTTTAGGTGGATAAAGCGCCCACCTTCCAGCGAAGAATGCGAAAAATCTAAATGCTTTGCCGGGTGTCGCCTGCAGGTTCTCTCGCCCGAAATCCCGGGCGCGGTTGTACCGAACTTATACCGAGGCTCCAGCCGAGAGCCCTTCCTTCTGCCTGGCTCGCGTTACAATTACTTCCGAATCGCCGACATTTCGGAAGCTAGATGAGGATAAGAGGCGCTTACTGGGGCCTAGCCAGTAGTTCCGATTTTCACTTCGGAGTATGTTCCTCGAATTCTCGGTTGATGCCGGGTGCTGCAGAGGAAGGCGGCGCACACGTCCTGCGCGCCGCCGCGCCACTCTAACTAGCGCAGTGATCTGAAGCCTGCGCGAACCTCCTCTGAAAAAAGTTGGGGCTGTTCCCACGCCGCGAAGTGTCCACCTTTGGGGAGCCGGTTGTAATGTATCAGTTTGGGATACGCCCGCTCTGCCCAGCTCCGCGGGGCTGGATATAGTTCGTCAGGGAAGACGCTCACGGCAACAGGGATCGCGACGCCTTTGGCATTGAAGTATCCGATTTTGCCCCAATTCTCCCAATAGAGACGCGCGCCGGAAAGCGCCGTGTTCGTCAACCACGTGATCGTGATGTTGTCGAGGATGTCGTCGCGCGTGAGGCCCTCGGATTCCCCCCTAAAAACGCGCGAGATCAACTCATAGCTGCGTGCATCATGATCGAGGAAATAAGCCGCCAAGCCGACCGGTGAATCCGCGATTCCGTACAATGTCTGCGGCCGCAGGCCCATCTGGTACCCGTAGGCGATTCCCTTCTGATAAACAAATTGCAGACGGTCGTAAGCAATTTTCTCGTCGGCTGAGAGACCCGGCGGCGCCGACGCGCCGGAAAAGGCCGCCGCATCAATGTCGGCTGGAAAAATGCCAGGCATGTTGGTGTGAATGCCGAGCAATTCCGGAGGCGCCTGCGCGCCCATCGAATCCACGACAAGTGCACCCCAATCGCCGCCTTGGGCCACGAACTTCCTGTATCCCAAGCGTTTCATCAAAGTGACCCAGGCACGCGCGATCCGAGAAACATCCCACCCAGGGGTGGTCGGTTTGCCTGAGTATCCGTAGCCCGGCATCGACGGGATCACCAAGTCGAACGCGTCGGACGCATTTCCGCCGTGTGCAGTGGGATCGGTCAGCGGATCGATGATCTTCATCTGCTCGATGATTGAACCGGGCCATCCATGCGTAACGATCAGCGGCAACGCATTTTCGTGTTTTGAACGGACTTGAATGAAATGAATGTCCAGCCCATCGATCTCGGTGATGAACTGCGGTAGGGCGTTCAGTTTTGCCTCGATTTTGCGCCAGTCATACTCCGTCGCCCAATAGCGCGCCAGCGCCTGCATCGTCGCGAGCTGTACTCCTTGGGTTGCATCTGTCACTGTCTCTCGTTCAGGCCACTTTGTCGCGTTGATGCGCCTGCGCAATTCGGCAAGCTCCGCTTCCGAAACATTCAGACGAAACGGACGAATCGCATTCTTATCTGCTTGTTCGCTGGCTCGTTGTGCAGCAGTGCTTTCGGTCATGGTCTCCTCCTTTTGAGTAGTTTTGGATTCCTCTGACTAGGGGCCCTCACGGAGGCCGAACGACGAATTGGGTAAACGAGAGGCAAGAGGCTAGCACAAAATGGACGTCCGGAACATTAGGGCTGGTGAAGAGGTCTGTGGAACGCAATTAAGCGCTATGGCCTGATTTAGTGGCTCCCAGTCAGCTCGGAAATAACCCGGTTGCTCTTCAGGTCAAGGCACCGACAGTCGAAAGCCGTTCCAATCCAAAGCCGCACCCCTGAGAAAAGGACCGAAAGCGCCGAAAGCACAAATCGAAAAAACACAAGAGTCCTCGCGTAAGCGCGTCGATCGTTCGGGATTACTGGGCGTACGTTGATCGCAAGTGGGCTACAGAGCTTCTGCCAATCAGTTAGGAATTCAATGCCTCGAAAATCTTGCCGTTGGCACGGATAAATGATTTAGAATCAATCTAGATTGAGCGCCCGTAGCTCAGTTGGATAGAGCATCTGCCTTCTAAGCAGAGGGTCGGGAGTTCGAGTCTCCCCGGGCGCGCCACAAAATCAACAACTTACGAATGTGGTCCTAGCCCAGTTTGTTGTAACTGGTGGATTCGTAAGCCACATCTCTAATCTACAGCACACGTTCGCCGAATTATAAGGCATTGCAAACAAAGTGGATTGCTGTCCGAACCCTCTGCTACCGAGGCAGATGCTTCATCCGCCGCCGCGAAAGGTTGGGGCATGCCTACGAGCGAAGATGCAAGCGTCGCGATGCCAGACCCGCCAGCTCCCCACAAAGGACTAACAATGCCGCGATGCCTGCATGCCAAACTAGAATGTGTGGCGCTTGGGGAAACATGCACTGCGACTGGACCACTATCAATGCAAGAAAAACGGATAGCCCGGCGATGGCGGCACCCAATCCCGGACCAGGGAACGGCGCGCCGCGTCGGACGACCAGCCACAACAGGACCGCCGCCGGCACCGCAATCGCCACTTCTAGGACAGCGCATCGCCAGCCCTCAGCCAGAAACGGTCCCAAGATACGCCACGGGAATACCAGGGCGATTCCACTGATGAGGGCCGTACCGGAGAGCGCCAGCACACCACTCAAGGGAAAGCACATGGGGCTGCCGGGGACCATTAGCGCAGCCAGCGAAAAAGAGACGAGCAGCGCGCCAGCAATGAAGATCGCCATCATGCAGGCCATCTGAGCGCCGGTCATGAGGTGAATGCCCGTCCAGCCCGTCACCGGGATCGCGGCGGCGACGCATAAGACGACAATCCCGAGAAATATCGTGGTTAACCTTCTTTGCGATGAAATGGGCTTAACAGCCGCGATAGACGGCCTCAGCATTCGGACGATCCTTTCCTGTGTCCCAGGAGACATTCCGGCGTTCTCCTCGGACTGGAGCCACGACTCTAAGCGCCGCTCAACCAAGGAATCCGAAGGTTGTTCGTTATTCTTGCGGCCTATATTATTGGGCATTTTCTTGCCTCTCCTGCAATGCACGGCGAAGCGCCAGATAAGCACGATGTGCCTTTTGCTTCACCGCTCCCACCGTTGACGAAGTCGCCCGTGCAACTTCTTCCAAACTCATTCCCGAGACCTTCAGCATTAAAATTACATCGCGCTGGCCATCAGGGAGCTTCCCTAAAAGAGCATCGAAGTTGTCCTGTTGCAGGCTGTGTTGCGGCGCGCTGCTGTGCAGGTGTTCCGGAATTCCCGGCACCAGCAATTCCCTCGATTCTAGCCTGCGCCGTCTACGATATCCGTCCAGCCGCGTATGGCGCGCGATAGCAAAGATCCACGGCATCAGTGGTTCCGAAGGACGGTACGTGTGCCGCGACTGGTGAATCCGCATCCAGCAATCCTGCAGCAAATCCTCAGCATCGCTTGGGCTCGAGGACGATCCGATAAAATAGCGAAGGAGAACAGGCGAAATCCGCCGCACCAGTTCTTCAAGCCCCTCGGCATCGCCGCTCTGGTAACGGCGCATGAGTTGTCTCAGCTCGTGCTCGTCAGCTGCAGTCTCGCCCATATTGTAATTCGATTGTTCCAACCATTTGGTTACGCACGGATTTCTCATGGTGCCGTAACTTTAGCGCTACGCAAAACGAATTTCAGTTAGGGGAACAGATCCAAACTGCCATTCATTTTGGCGGTGGGAGAGGAATTAGGACTGTATATCGTTTTAATTTAAGGAGAATACCAATGAAAATGATCGGAATCGGGACGTTGTTTCTCGCGGGTACGTTCGCGCTCGCCGGCACCTCCGTGCTACGCGCCGACACGAAGACGCTCAAAGGCACAGTGAGCGATACCAAATGCATGGCGCAGCACTCCATGAACAACTGCTACGAACTCGTGGTCGGAAGCGCAGTCTACACGTTGAAAGCCAGCGCGAAAGACAATATGGCGATCGAAAAGCTCGCAGGTAAGAAGGCCCAGATCACGGGCGACGTCACCGGCGATACCGTTATGGTCACGTCCGTGGCGGCGGGCGCGGCCCCGAAAAAGTAGCGATCCACCGGCCGGGCCAGGCGAGTTCGATTGATCGGCCGCGTGGCCCGGCTGGACCCGGTTGATCTCTAGATGGAATCGCCGACCGATTACCAAGTGTATGCTGGAGATCTCGTCCGAACTATATGTCTTTGCGGGAACTATTGAATTTCGCTCAGATTGGTGACGCTGCCACAGAGCCCCGCGCATTCGGCAAGGATTTACCTCGAGCTGTGGACGCTTCAAGATGAATCATCCTGGCAGGCGGTGTGGCAATCTGTGAGAAGCAAATTTGTTTCACGTGAAGGGTTCACTAACTGAGTTGCTGAGGAGTGTGGTTACGGAAATTGTCTCACTGGAGGGGTTCACTCCATTTTGCTGTAGACGATTTTGTAGCTCTAGAAGCACACAGGTTCAAACGGATTCCACTACCTTCCACGAGCGCCTGCAAGCGATTCAAAACAAATTCGATGAAATCCACAGCATTTTATGGATTTCAAAACGCTTTTGAATCCGACTTCTAAGCAGAGGGTCGCCCGTTCGAGTCGGGCCGGATGCGCCATAAAATGCTTAAGAGAATGAACTCGCTGCCGTTGGTTGAAACTACCGGATTCGTCTACCACATTTTTCTCTACAGCACACACTTCGCTTATCAGTAGGCGCTGACAAATGAAGTGGATTGTGGTCCCGACCCTCTGCTTTGGTTGCACACGGCCGGGACTTCAGATAGTTTCGACGTCATTACCCCAGGTTGGCGACGTTCCTGCTTGATCCTTGGGGTCCTTGGCTGAAGGTTGGCAAGTCGCCGCAGTTCAGATACTTACCGTGACCTAGTGTCACGTCTTCGAGACCTGAGGCGCGCTCCGGGACAGTTCTTCAAGGACGAGCCACACAATCTGGATTCTGAGCAACCTGAATATTTCCGTGCTATCATCCACCGCCATGCAGCGCTTTCGGGCATTGCTGTTGTTGGCGGCTTTCTTGGTCGGTCCGACCAATTTATTCGCCGTGACTCTTTTCACGAGCATGCCTTGCTGTTGTTGCGGCGGTGCAATGTGCCCGATGCACCGAAACCAGAAATCTCAGCACGAAGAAATGCCGTGCCAGGGCGGCAACTCATCGCCGCAAACCTGTATGTGCGCCCCTAGCCAGCCGATTCAGGCTGTGCTTCCTCCTGTCGCGCTCCAGGCGATTGGACCGGTCGAACCGATTGGCCTTCACCAACCGCCGATTGGCGATACCCTTGGAACCTTACGCGTAGCACCGATTTTGGTCCGATCTATCTCGCCTCCTGACGAGCCTCCTCGCCTCTAAAGTCCTGCGTTGAAGTCGTAGCAAACAACTTCAAATTCTCGATCCGCCTAGGAGGCATTGTGCGCGTACGTTCATTCATTTTCGTTAAGCGCCCGCGACGATCGTTACGAATCGGTCTTCTGTGCAGTCTCTTTTGCCTAATGGTTGTAATCGGTTATGGACAGGAATCAAATGGGGTCACGACCATCAAGGGACGGGTAGTAGATCAGCAAGGCGGCGTTATACAAGACGCGACCGTGATTTTGTTAAACAGTGCCGCTGTACGCCTGCAACAAACAAAGACAGACGAGAGTGGTGATTTCTCCCTTCCTAACATCCGCCCCGGTTCGTACGTCGTCGAAGTGGAAAGGGCTGGATTCACGCGAGCTGATACAAATATCAACGTCGCAGCGGGACAGGGAGAAACCCAGATTTCCGTCGAAATGAAAGTGGCTGGCCCTGGACAGCAGGTCACGGTGACGGCGGAATTGGGATCTTTTCGCCCGGATGAATCTTCGACAGCGACAAAGACCAACGTTCCCCTGAACGAGATACCGCAGGGTATCGGGGTCGTGAATCAGGCACTCATTGAAAGCCAGCAAGACATTCGCTTCGCGGATGCCGCTGAAAACATCAGCGGCGTAAACCGCGATCTTTTGGCTGCCGGAGATGTCGGGAACGCGTTGACGATCCGAGGGCTGCCTCTGGGGGTTTTCAGTAACTACTATCGCGACAGTTTTGCGTTTGATGGGATGGCACCGTCAGACTCGACAGATGTAGATCGAGTAGAGATTCTGAAAGGGCCGTCATCAGTTCTCTATGGACGAGCCGCCTCCGGTGGCATCGTAACTGTCATTACCAAAGAACCGCTTCCCGTCGAGCACGGAGTCGTTTCATTCCAAGCTGATCGGTACGGTAGCGTCCGTCCTACCTTCGACATTACAGGTCCGATTGGAAGCAGCGGGAAACTTCTCTACCGCTTGAACGGAGAATTCTCAAACGCAACGAGCTTCCGGGACTACTATCGGGACCGCAGGTATTTTGTTGCGCCAGCGGTTACGTGGAAACCGACCAGCTCCACAACAATCCGCTTTATGGCCGAATATCTGCACGCAAACATCACGAATGACTACGGCATTCCGGCGGTTGGTGACCGCCCTGCGCCCGTTCCCATCAGCAATTTCTATGGAGAACCATGGCAGCGTGGACTCTTCCAGAGTCGAGTGGCTGGCGCCGACGTTTCTCATAACTTCGGTACGCGCTGGGTGGTGCGAAGTCGCTTTCGCGCCATGCTTGTTAATTGGGACGACCTCGACGTGAGCACGGGATTCCTTGAATCCGATGGCCACACTCTTGCGCGATTTTCCGAAGATGCCCACTACCCTCTTCGGTTCTATGACTGGCAAACCGATCTAACGGGAATCTTCCGAACCGGAAAGATCGAACATAACGTACTAGTCGGGTTTGAATACGGGAGACAGTCCGTCGTTCAAGACGCTATCTTCAGCGACGCTCCGTCGATTGACTTATATAACCCCGTCTATTTCAGTCTCACTCGCCCCGATCCCACAACGCTCATGAATAACTTTTTTAATCCAGCCTCGCCGGATTATTTTCCGCTCGATGGAACAAGCCGATTGATGACGCATGGGGGTTATCTGCAAGATCAGCTCACACTTCTGCGGGGCCTAAAGGTAATGGCTGGCGTGCGTTTTGAAGGTTTCACGCAGCGATACGACGAAATTGTCTATGGCACCCACAACCGCCAAAGTAATGTTGCTGTCCTTCCTCGAATCGGCGCGACCTATCAACTGAATCAATTCCTGTCGTTCTACGGGAGTTACAGCCGCAGCTTTAGTCCAACGCTTGCGGCACAGTTCACGCCTGGCGGCCAGCCGTTTCAACCCGAATTCGGTCATCAGTATGAGGTCGGTGTTCGTACGTCTGAACTACATGGAAGGCTTTCCTCCTCATTGGCGTTCTATCGAATTCGTGCGTCCAATCTTTTGATCACAAATCCGGGAAATCCCCTGGCTTCAATCCAGATCGGGACGACCGAGTCGAAAGGAATCGAGGTCGATACGTCGGGACGCATCCTACCGGGATGGGACATCACTTTTGCCTACGCCTATAACGAGGCCGGGATCGTTGCCGATTCGGTGTATCCGGTCGGCAACACATTCCAGAACGCACCTCGCCACAGTGGAAGCATATGGACGATCTATGAAATTCAGCACGGCCCCTTACTCGGATTTAGTTTTGGAGGTGGCATCCACGCGCTCAGTTATCGCTATGTTGACCCCGCAGACGACGTGGTGCTGCCGGGTTATGGTCGCGTGGACGCCGCCGCGAGCTACGTGTTTGGTCCCTCACATAGAGACGAAAAGCGTTTCAAGATAAGCGTGAATATCCAAAATGTGACGGACAGGCACTACTACGAAGCAGGTAACACGCCTACTGTCATTTTTCCTGGTTCTCCGATCAATGTGCGGACTGAGTTGCAGTATCGCTTTTGAATTGACCCGCGTGGCGGAGCAATCGTGATGGAAAATGCTATGACTGCTAACGGTACTCGCGCGGAATCTGCGGCCGGATGGCCGAGCTATCGAACCGTATGGCGGTGGCATTTCTACGCGGGCTTGTTCTGCATACCTTTCGTAATTTGGCTCGGCATCACCGGGTCCATCTATCTGTTCCGTCCGCAGATTGAAGCGTGGCTAGACAGCCCTTACGAACACCTGAACATACAAGGCCAACCTCAGAGTGGAGAGGCCGAGATTGTGACCGCTCTGAAGGCGGTGCCTGGCTCCAACCTTCACTATTACGAACTCCCACGGACGACGAGTTCGGCAGTGCGCGTCATCGTGGGAAAAGGGACGGAAGAGTTCCGCGTATATGTTCACCCGGGAACGTTGCTCGTCCTAAACGTTGTGAACGAAGACCATCGCCCGATGACTGTCATATTCCATCTGCACGGCGAACTATTGATGGGCGACCGCGGTTCATTTGTCGTGGAACTGGCGGCATCCTGGGCCATTGTCATGATCCTCACTGGTCTTTACTTGTGGTGGCCGCGGGACCCTGCAGGTTTAGGCGGAGTACTCTATCCTCGCTTCGGCCAAGGACCGAGAATCTTCTGGCGTGACTTGCACGCAGTTACGGGCATTTGGATCTCACTCTTCGTTCTGTTCCTCTTATTCACCGGTCTGCCGTGGGCAAAGAATTGGGGTAGTTATCTCGAAAAAATCCGGGAAATCACGCACACGCAGTCAAATCCCGATTGGACGATCGGGCAATCCGGAGAAATTGCCGCACGGCTGGCTCTAAACGAGCCGGGCGTACCACTCACTGCTCTCGAGCACGCGGCCCACGCTGGGCACATGAGCACAAACAGTGCGATTGTGTCTTACGCCGCGATCGATAAGATGATCGCAAGTGTGTCGCCCTTGAACTTGGCATACCCGGTCTTAATTTCGCCGCCCACTACTCTGGACGGACACTGGACCGCGAAAGCGGACCCACAGGATCGCACTCGCGGAGTGAATCTTGAGCTTGACCCGAATACTGGAAAGATCCTCAAGCGCGAGAACTTTAATCAGCGGCAATGGATTGACCGCGCCGTTGAAATCGGCGTCGCGGCTCATGAGGGGCAACTCTTCGGGCTGCCGAATCAGCTGCTAGGATTGTTTACAGGAATCGGGGTGATCACGTTGAGCGTGAGCTCCGTAGTATTGTGGTGGCGACGCCGTCCAGAAAATGTGCTCGGCGCTCCGGCGGCGGCTTTACCGAAAAAGCGGCATCGTTTGAGCTTTCTAGCGGTTGTCGTGGCGCTCGGTGTGTACTTGCCACTGTTGGGAGTTTCCCTAATCGCAGTGAGATTAGTAGAAGCATTTGTGTTGAGACGCATTCCGCTTGCTCGCGACTGGTTAGGTCTGGCGGGAGCGTGAATACACTCGAAAAATGTTTGCCTGTCTGTTTTTCCAGTCTAAAATCTGTTCGGTGCAATTTTGAGCATCGGTCGCCCGAGGCATTTGTCCTTCATATCCCATCCCCAACAGATTCGGTCGGCATCAGTAATGGAAGTGGAATCGGACGGATCCATAAATTTCCCTGGGATTGTTGAAATGACTACCGGCAAATGTGCTGTTTACGTCGAATGGGAATCGCGAATTAGCGACGTTGAGTGCTGTCACCCCCACTTCCCACCGCTCTCCGATCCGCTTGCTCAAATGCACGTCTGCCGTGGTGTGCGGGGGCAAATGATCTGGACCGTCGGCCAGCAAAACACCTGAGCCATACACGATGTCCGTGGAAAAAATACTCTGCCACGGCAACTGAGCTTCGAACCCTGTCGTTAAAGTCACTCGTTGATCATGGTCTAGATAGCACCATGAGATTGTGCAGTCTGTACCATCAGATGGTTCGCCTGCGCCTTCAAGCAATCCGCCAACGGGTTGGCCTTTATACTCGGCTGTCATATCTGCGAAAGCGGCATGAAAGCGCACCCGCCGCAATACAAGCGGGGAATGGATCATCGCCTGGGTGCCCCAAATACGCGCGTACGGCGTGGTGAGCGGAAGGAGAATGTTGGAATTGCCCAGGAGATCGTGATCGAGGAAGTTTAGAGAGCTGGTTTGAAAATGAGTCACGTCAAAAACCCACCCATAGAGAGGAATTGTGAGGCCGAATTCTCTTTGGATGTCCCTCTCGCCCCGAAGCGGTTCAAACCCAAAGTCTCCTGTAGCTGCTGCGAGTTGGAAGACGGCACCGCCAACAGTATAGAGCGGAGGAGCCTGGTAGTATGTGCCGTAGAAGCTGCGTAGCACCCAATGAATCTTCGGAATCTCGACATTTGCTCCAATGCGAGGATTGGCGCGGGTCTCGGAGACCACTCCAGAAAAATGCGTCAATCGAACTCCCCCATTAAGGGTGAGCCAACTTAAGGGTTTGAACTGTTCATTTACATATCCCGCGACAAGACCGCCGGCCGGGACAGCCGACACCGAGGCGGATTGCACGGGAGTTTGTGTTGTATCTTTCAGGCTAAAAAACAGACTATTGTGCTGGTAGAAGCCGTAAAAACCGGCCGTCAGATTGTGCATACCATGCACATATTTGAGCTCAACTTGGTTGCCCACGTAGTTTGATACGTTTTGATCGTTGGCTACGAGAGGATCGGTGGGTCCGCCAATATAGCGGGCATTGTTATAGTGATAGAACGGAGAGACGCTCAACAAGGTCTCCGGATTAAACGTATGGTTCCAAGTGAACGTACCAAACGCATCTCTTTCTTCATCGACGTCTCGAATACCAAAATAGGTGTCCGAGGTGGTGACGGGGTCATTGGGGTCCACCGGAACTTGAAAGCGGTCATTACGGAAGGAACCAGTCCAGGAGAACTGATCATTTGGACTCAATCTATAATTCATCTCCGTAAAAGCCCCCTCCCCGCTACCTTGAGCTCGGCTAATTGCAATGACGGGGGGCTCGAGACCCAGATCGGTTCGATTTCCTACAACACTGGCGTAGTAGGCAAATTTCTGGTTGTGTCCACCGAAATTAATCTGATCATTGGTTTGGTGGAATTGCCCATAGGTCAGCGTTACGTCACCCTCATTGTCGAACTCGAAGCCCGAACGCGTGAATATGTTGACTTGAGCGAAAGTCCGGTCACCGCTTTGTGCTCCATAACCGCCTTCATTGATTTGAACCTCTTCAATATCCTTGGGGTCTAGAGCACGACCGACGTTGCTGGACATGTTGGTGTTCGGAATGGGAACCCCGTTCAGAATATAGTCAATCTGGTGGCCGCCACGAACGTGCAGATGATCGTGCAAAACGAACGCGCCCGGAGCAGTATCGGTGATGAATTGCAGGCTGCTCATTTGCTCCGCACCCGGCAGCCCTTCCTCGATCTGATCTCCGGAAACTACCGTAGGAGCACTCGCAGCCTCAGGGGCTGTCGCTTCAACCGGCGTCTCTGCAGTTACCGAAACGTTGGCCGTCGTACCACTCAAAGCCAATGCCACTTCAACATTGGGTGCACTGTTCACAAGAATCTGAATGGGCCTAGTTGCCGTCGTGAATCCGGCCTTCTCGACCGTAAGGATGTACTCCCCGAGGGGAACCGCGTTGATGATGAAGGCACCGCTGGAATCCGTTTGAACCGTCTGCATCCAATCTGTGTGCATTTCCTTTAGCGTAACCTTCGCGTCGGGAACCAGCGCTCCTGTAGGATCTTTCACAGCTCCGCGCAGGGCACCAAAACCCTGACCATAAACAGCGGCTCCGACAATGAGAGATATGACGACAACAATGCTTCCTCGCACGAAATTCTTCATTAGCCATGCCCCCTTATTTTGTCCGGCTTCAATCCCAAATGTAACAGCGCACCCGCCTATGCTCGCCGTTTGCAAACGGAACTTTGGGCACACCAACCACTGCGCTTGTTGGAAGCTAAGTGAGAAGAAACAAGAAGTCGAGTTAAATGGATGTTAAGTTATGTCTTAACACGCTTATTACACCGTGTCCGGCTGTGGACACAAAAAGGGGACCTGGTGAGCGGCTCATGAAGGGCAACTCTTCAGGCTGCCGAATCAGCTGCTAGGATTATTTACAGGAATCGGGGTGATCACGTTGAGCGTGAGCTCCGTAGTATTGTGGTGGCGACGCCGTCCAGAAAATGTGCTCGGCGCTCCCCCAGCGCTTGCGACAAAAAACTCTCACAGTATTGGCTTTCGGTTCATTGTCCTTGCTCTGGCCATTTACCTGCCGGTCCTCGGAATTTCACTCATCGCAGTTAGATTGACAGAATTCCTCGTACTGCGGCGCATTCCGTATGTGCGTAGCTGGCTGGGCCTGGCCGGTATATGAACTCTAAGACTCGTGCCATTGAGGCCGCCGGGGCTAATAACGGCAATCACGTACACACGTCAAAACAAACGCTGTTCGTGGAGGCTTCAAGCGGAACGCGTCCGGTGCCGCTCGTGACCGTAGATGATTTTGTTGCTGTGCGTGCCTCCCAACCTTCTCCAAGCCAATACGTTTCAACACACGATCTGCATGCAACCTGTTCGTCGTCCATTCGGGTGTCTCAGTTTTCGATCCTGGCCGAGCGCTAACCGTACGTGAGATCGGTGCTCTGTCCGACCTCGATAATGTAACCGTCAGGATCGCGGATGTAGCAGCGAATCTCGCCGTACTTGGGGATCGGTTCCGTGATGAACTCCGCTCCTCGACTTTTCCATAATTGATAGCACGCTTGAATATCCGCGACGCGGAAATTCATAAAGCTGTTGATGTGATTTGGGTCGGGGACGCTGAGCGTTACCGTCGGCTTATCCGGGGTCGGCCCGCCTCCAACGTTCAGAATCATCCAGATATTCGCAAGCCGAAGGTACCCGGGCGCGTTGCCGTCGCCCAGGCTCAGAATGCGGGCGCCAAAGACCTTTTCGTAGTAGCGAGCCGATCGCTCGATGTCGGCGACGGTGAGAAAATGCGCGATGCTGATCCCCTCTCGCGGGGGCATCTCATAGCTATTTTGTCCGATTTGTACGGCGTTCATGGATGACTCCTTTCGAGATAGCACTCATTACGAATTTGTTGCCCGAGAGTTCCGGTTTCCACCGGCGATGAGCGACGGCGATTGCAATGCTCAAGATTCCTCCAATGGGCGCGTTGCTGTAGCAACGCCGCCTCGAATCCTATCCGGCACCGCTCCGGCTGTATGCTTTGGAACTCTGTAGAGAAGAAATAAAGTCGCGAACGAGCGCGGCGATCTCATCGGCAGCCGTATCCAACGCGAAATGGCCCCCGTCCACGATGTGAACCTCCGCGGTGGGCACATCACGGCGATAGGCTTCCGGTTCGGAGGGATCGAACGAACTCTCGTACTTGCCCCAGATCACCAGCAGGCGCGGCTGTTTCTCGCGCATCCATGCCTGCCATTTGGGGTAGGCATCGACGTTGGTTCGGTAATCGTAGAAGAGGTCGCTTTGAATATCGCCCTGGCCCGGTTGGTTGAGAAAATAATATTCATCCATCCAGAGGTCCGGGTCATGGCGTTCCACGTCCGGATCGTTGCCTGCATGGCGAGCCTTCGTGGTTTCAAGCGACAGGAGATTTGTGCGAAGAGCGCTTTCGTGGGCGGCGCGATCGGCCCAAAAAGCCCGCCGCGTCTTCCAATTCTCCCCGAGCCCGGTATTATGCGCAACCGCGTCTTGGACGATGAGGGCTTCTACACGCTCCGGGTGCGCCAAAATCATGCGAAAGCCCACCGGGCCGCCGTAATCCTGCATGTAGAGCGTGTAGCGCGAGAGGCCGAGCGCCTCAGTGAAGTGGTTCATAATCTCCGCGTAATGATCGAAGGTGTAGGCGAATTTCTTCGGATCCGGCCAGTCACTATGTCCGAAACCGGGGTAATCAGGGGCTATCAGGTGATAGCGATCCGCGAGCCTTGCGAAGAGCGGCTCAAACATCCGCGACGAAGAAGGAAGTCCGTGCAGCAGGAGAAGCGCTGGAGCATTTTTAGGTCCAGCCTCTCGGTAGAAGATCGACAGGCCGTCGACCTGCACCGTGCGATACGTGGTGGGGTAGTTCATCGAAGATTCCTTTCCTTGCGCCGAAAAAGCCAGCGGCCAAGGCGAAGCCAAGGCATCGATGGCAGCGAGGCCATCACAACAAAAGTACGGAGGCGAAACAATCGGACGATAGCGTCGTCGATGCGTTACTGGAAGGCGAGCCAGATAGAGTAGTCTGGCGACGCCACCGCGTTAAGGCGCGCCGCCAGGGCTGAGGCCCGTCGACTAGCCAACACTCGATCCAGCGGAGGATGCGCGAGCCCCGCCACTTTTCTTCGCGTCGAGTGCCGCTAGAAGAAGTTTCAGAAGCGCTTGGTCCGAGAACGGGTTCTGACCCGAGATCAACTCGCGATCCTGAAGGACGTAGCTCGTCCATGGAGCGAGCACGCTTACGTCACCGCCCGCCGTACGCAAGGCGAAGTCCGGGTAGAAGAGAACCCTACCGCGAATCTCCAGCGGCTCCCGCTGCTGCTCTTCCGCCGTCGAAAAGATGGTCATCTTATATCCAGCATAAATCCATCCTTGAGCTTTCGCCCGCGCTCCGGCGGCATCGCCCGCCGCCAGCGCCGCGACGAACTCCACTGAATTCGGAAGAGCCGAGAGAAGTGAAATGGGGCCATGGCAGAGCACCGCCGTAGGCTTGGACGTTTCATGAAAGTGTCTCATCACGATGCCAGCGTTGGGATCATCGAGAAGATCGATCATCGGGCCATGGCCGCCGGGAACGAAAACAGCGTCATATTGATCCAGGCCCGATGCGATGACATCCGCGATGCGAGTTGGATTTTTGAGCCCTGTCAGGCTGTCGCGAAATTTGAAATAGTCCTCAAGCCTGGCCTCGTCCCCGCCGAAGAAATCGGGAACAGCGGAATGCAGGTCCAATTGCGGCGTGTTGCCTTTGGGGTTGGCGAAAGTGATTTCGTAGCCTTCGCTCATCAGGGCGCGGACCGGAACCGTCAGTTCGTTGAGATAGTAGCCGGCACCGGCATAAACCTTGCCATCCTGCAATGGCAAGCCGTAACCGCTCGAGACTAGCACCAGGACTTTTCCTTTTGTTGTCACTTTGTTCCTTTCTCTGAAAGCGAATCTGTTTCCCGAGATCTTAGCTTGTGCGGAGCAACTGAGTTTGCGAGAGCCTCGGGCGCGTGGCCCAACCTTTGAGCTTTTGAAGTTTAGGTGCCCCATCTTTCGATTTTTGAAAGGTGGGGCGTTTGATTCTCTCGGAAGCTCCCGCGCGTCAGCGCAGGCTACTTGGTCTTGCGCGACAAATAGGCCGCGATGTCGCGCAGGTCCTGCTTGGTCACCTCCGTGGGACGGAAGAAGGGCATGCCTTCCGATCCGCGGCGGACGACAATCATGACATAGTCGGGGGACAGATCGGTGCGATCCTCAAGCGTCGGCGGCACCTTGCCGCCGTACTTTGCTTCCAGGGAAGCGGTGCCGGGCAGCAAACGGCCGCCATGCATGCCCGGGCCGTGACAAATCGCACAACTGTGCTCGAAAGCCGTTTTTCCGCGCGCCACGTCGCCCGGGGCATCCTGCGCGAAACCCGCAGCGGCAGTGGCCAGAATCGCGAGTCCGACCAACCACGAGATCGCTAATCGATTCATACTCTGCCCCCCTTGCTCTCTTTCGACGCCGCAACCGGTGCGTCGAGGCCGTCCGGGCGGCGCTGATCCCGCAGCCGCTTCGGCCAGACGCCATAGCGGCCCGGCGCGACGATGCCGTTCGGATCGATGGCGTCCTTCATGGCCTCCTGGAAGCGCAGCAGCACGTGGTCACCGAAAGAATACTGGTTCACCAGCAGGTCCTGCATCCCCAGGGCGGTGCGATACAGTCCAAACCCGGCCGCCATCAGGTTCTTCAGCGCCGTCTCGTAAATCTGCCGGCTGCGCCGGTTCTTTGCCGAGCGGTCGGGCGTGTCGTTACGGTAGGTCGGCGTCATCATGCCGGCCATCATGTAGCAGCGGTGATACCAGTGATTCGGGCCGTTAAACGGCGAGGCATTGCTCGGCAGGCTGAGCTGGCGCGCCGTTTCGTACAGGATACGATTGATCTGCATGATTCCCTGCGCCGTGCGCGGGCTGACGCAGAACATATCGAGGTGACCCTGGGGCGGGTCCGGATCGTTGGGGCGCCGACTCATTGACCCATACGTGATCATGTTTGGGATGCCTAAGTGATCAGCGTGGGGGTCGTTTTCGTGCGTGCGCATCTGCTCGGGCGTCGGCGGCAGCTTCAGTACTTCGTCCAGTTCGAATGTGGAATTCGGAATCGCCTGCGCCAGGCGCTCCTGGGCATATTCACAGGTGGCGCGGATGATTTTCTCCGGCCCGTAGAAGTGCAGGCGCACCTGCCAGGCCACGCCGCCGTGCGCGCGCACGTAAGCCTCGATCTGCTCATCGGTCGGCCAGCCGTTGGCCATCAGCGCCGAGAGTTCCGCCGGCCGCGGCTGCCCGATGACGCCGCCCACCGGGCTGCTCCAGTTCTGCATGCCGGTCATCAGCATCGAGTCCTCTAGGTAGTTGAGGACTTCGATCAGCGGCTCGAGGTCCGCATACCGCGGCACCGATACCGTCGCCGTCCCCATCGCCTCCGGCTGCGGGAACAGCCAGAACCCCATCTTCGTCACGATGCCGAAGTTGCCCTGGCCGAATAGCCCGTCCACCCACGGCCCAACCCCATAGCGGTAGTCCTGCCAACTATCCGCGTTCGGCAGCGCCCCCATTCCCGTGCGCATGATCTCGCCGGTCGGCGTGACCACCTCCATACCGCAGTGCGAGCCGAAGTGGTCGCGGAACGGACTGGCCGTATAGCCCACCCCGTGATCCAGTGCATTGCCGACGGGGCTGCCCCAGCCCGGATCCGGGACATCGATCCACACGTTCAGTCCGTGCTCGTGAATGTAATGGTACAGGTCGAAGTAGGACACCCCGGGCTCGACGAGCGCAAAGTGGCGCTTTTCGTCGATCTTCAGGACCCGGTTCATGCGCTTGAGGTCCAGCACCACGCTGCCGGAATAGCTTGGAGCCGCGCTGCCGTACGCCAGGTTCTTACCAGTGGACACGGGGTAGAGCGGCAGCTTGTAGCGGTTGGCGATTCGCACCAGCGCCTGCACCTGCTCGACGGTGTCTGGGGCCACCGCCGCCGACGGAACGTATTCGTTCGGGTCGTCCCACAACGGCGAGTACGCATCGCGATAAGTGTCCACGTCCGCGTCGCTCGTGAATACCCAGTCCACGCCGACTACGCCCTGGAATTCCTTCACCGCCGAGGCGAACGCAGCGGCGGTCACTCCTGCAGGTAGAACTTTGGGCATGGCTGTTCCTCCATATTGATTATCTATCTAGTTAGATATGGTGGCCGTACTGATTGCCCGAGACCGGCGCCAGGATCCAGCTCACCAGCCGCTCTCGCGGGAACGTTGAGGCGCGGCCTGACGGCGAGGTGCGCATCAGCGTGGCCTTCGACGCCAGATCCGCCGTGCAGCGGCACAGCAACGCAAGCGAGCCGAGCGGCCAGCGCTCCTCGGTGTCGAGTAGAGCGGCATGCTGCAGGGTCGTGCGCGGGCCGTTCAGGTAGTGCCGGACGCGCCCGTCGCTGAGCGGCGTGTGCGAGGCGCGGTACACCAGCCGCAGACCAGCGTCTTGCGCGAAGAGCTGCAGGTACAACGCCACCGGCTCGGTGGTGAGTCCCGCTACGGCGACCCGCTCTTGTCGCCAACGCAGCGACAACTCGCGCCACAGCGCGGTCAGGTCGGCGCCGATCGGCTCGACCGACAGGCCGGCCGCCTGGCCAGCTTGGCCGAAAACGAGTGCTGCCGGATGATCGCGGTCGAACAATACTTTGTGAAACTGGATCCGGCTCGCTTTGTTGCTGTCCGCCAGCGGCGCGGGTAGCCAGTTGGCCATGCCTACCAGCGGCATCACCGCTGCGGAAACGCCGGCTTGCAGAAGGCTGCGACGATTGATTAGCATCGGACCGACGGCGGGATACCCAGTGCGGCTAGTCATTGAAACATCCCCCCGATCCGCGTGCTGGACACGCGTGAAAATTCTTGCCAGAGTGTACACCCGAGTAGCGTTCCTTTCACAATAATCATATTTTTGCCTGGATTCCAGGCCTGGATGGGTGGCCAGTTCTTTGCGATGGCCTCACCGCTGTCAGAACGGCCGAACGGCGCAATTCAGCCGGTCTATGTGGGCGTCATCATCTTGGCGATTTCCGTTTTGATCCTGGGCGTGGCACTGGTTCACGCGGGTGTGTACCAATATCATGTGGGCTAAAGACGCGCCAGCGCGCCGATCAGGAGATTCGTCGCGGGAGATAAAGAGGGAATTTTAGGACTTGGTCGCACCGCAAGCGAGCAAGTTACATTTCCTTTAGCGCCGAATGTACATGGTTCCCGGTATAGACCTCTGCTTTCGGGTGCCGTAAGAAATGGCATAGTAGATCGTCTGCGATTTGTTTTTGCGCGGCTAGGGCTTGTTCCCAGACAGACCGGCACGGGAACAGCGGGAGTGAAGATTATTTTGTCTGGTTTAGCTCATGGCAGGAACTCAAAGCCGGTAACGGCAAACGTGGGTCGTCCGAATCCGGTCGCTGTTCTGCCTGTTCGTCCCATCCGTGCCGTCAAGCGCAAACTTGCGCTGAAACACACCGTCCTATTCTATTACAAGGATTCTTTCCTCGTCGATTCGGTCAGCCGGTTCCTCGGCGATGCCCTTCGGGCCGGCCAGCCGGCGGTTCTCTTCGCGACCGAAGCGCACCGCCAGAGCGTGGCGGAGCGCCTCAAGACAGAGGGCTTGGACATCGTCGCTTTCGCCCGGCAAGGAAGGTACGGGGCGATGGATGCGGTCGAAACCTTGAAACAATTCATGGTCGGTGGGCTGCCGGACCGCGCACGGTTCGCCAACGTGGTTGACGACGTCGTCGCGCGCGCGAAAGGCAGCGCGCCAAACAACGAAAGGATCGCCATTTTCGGAGAGATGGTGGCCCTGCTGTGGCAGCAGGGCAACGCGGACGCTGTCATCGAGCTCGAGAAGCTTTGGAACGAGATCGCCGCGCCGCGCTCCATTTCGCTATGCTGCGGACACAAGATGGACAGCTTCCCCAAAGAAGAGGACGGAGAGCATCTGCTGCGCATTTCGGACGAGCACAGCGTTGTCTACTCCGAGGATGCCGATACGATGACGGACGACGCGAACAGCCCGCTCAAGAGCATCGCCTACCTACAACAACGAATTCGGGCGCTCGAAAATGAAGTGGAGTTGCGCCATAGCGAAGAACGGTTTCGCATCCTCGTAGAAGCCGTGCAGGATTATGCCGTCTATATGTTGGATCCAGCTGGGATCGTGACTACGTGGAATTCCGGCGCGGAACGCATCAAGGGCTACACAGACGAAGAAATCATCGGACGCAACTTCTCTTGCTTCTTTCCGGAAGAAGACATTCGTGCCGGGAAGCCGCAACAGGAATTGGAAATTGCAGCCAAGGAGGGTCACTTCGAGTCGGAAACCTGGCGAATCCGCAAAGACGGATCAAGATTTTGGGCGAGCGTGGTCATCGCTCCCTTTCATGACGACAACGGCAAGCTCATCGGCTACGCGAAAGTAACGCGTGACTTCACGGAAAGAATGCTCGCCCAGGAAGAGCTCAAGAGAGCGCAGCAGCGCACGGCCGAGTCCGAAGCCGCCCTCCGCGAGCTCTCCCTGCGCATCCTGCGCGCGCAAGACGAAGAACGGCGCCGCATTGGCCGGGAACTGCACGATAGCATCGGACAGTATTTGTCCGTTTTGAAAATGAAGATGGATTCTCTGCGGGCCTCCGACGAAAAACCCACGCCAGCGGAGACGAGCGCCGAACTGGAGCAATGTATCGATCTTGCGGAACAGTCGATCAAAGAAGTTCGGACCATCTCGTATTTGTTGTATCCGCCAATGCTCGAGGAAATGGGCCTTCCGTCGGCAACGTCCTGGTACCTCGATGGATTTGCAAAACGCAGCGGCATCAAGACAACCTTGCGGATCTCGCCTAACTTTTCACGCCTTTCTCCCGAGCTTGAGATGGCGCTGTTTAGAGTTCTGCAAGAAAGCTTGACGAACGTGCATCGCCATTCCGAAAGCGCGACTGCCGACGTGCAACTTTTGACACAAGACGGTAGCATTACGCTGATTGTGAGCGATACTGGCAAGGGCATTCCCGACAAAGTCCTGGAGCAACTGAACCAGGGCTGGCTTTCCGCGGTGGGAGTCGGATTTCGCGGAATGAACGAACGAATGAGACAGCTTGGTGGAAGCCTGGAACTGTCTTCTTCAAAAAACGGGACGATCGTGATTGCTACGCTCCCCGTCGCGGTCGCTAACCCCCCGGTCGGTGGGCCGGCGGAATAGCATTCAAAGCGGATTCGCGAAACCTGTTTCCTTTCGGCCTGTAAAACCGGGTCCTGCGGTGGCCGATCCAGCGCTCGGAGATTGGGAAAAAATGCAGCCTTCGATTCTTATTGTCGACGATCATGAAATCGTGCGCGAAGGCATCCGCAGGCTTATCAATCGATCGCGTCCTGTGTGGGAAATCTGCGGAGAGGCCACCAGCGGCGGCGACGCCATTGAAGCCGCCGTGAAACTTCACCCTCAAATCATCGTCCTCGACATCACCATGCCGGGTATGAGCGGACTCGAAGCCGCGGCGCAAATCTCGAAGCTTTGCCCGGATTGCCGCATCCTGATCTTCACGATGCACGATTCGGAGCGGCTCACCGCGGAGATTCGCGGGGTGGGCGCGCACGGCTACGTTCAAAAATCGCAAGCGGCGCGTGACTTGGTCGTTGCAATCGAGCGTCTGCTGAGCGGAGAGACCTTCTTCACCCATCAGCCCACGAATTAAATCTGCGCGCACTGCGTTTGAAGGGAGTCTACCCACGCACGGCGTTTTGCAGTGCGGCCGGGCCTTGCGCCATCTTGTTGATAATCGGAATTACGGCTTCCACGATCGTGCCGGGAGCGGCGTTCCTCAGGCGTAGTTCCCCGCCTAGCTCCTTGGCCCGCTGCTTCATGCCCGCGATGCCGACGCCCAGATTTTCGTTGCGCATGGCAACGTCTTCGTCCGGAAATCCCAGCCCATCGTCGCGGACCGTGGCCACCACATCGCGGTCCCTCTTGACCAAGGTGATGCATGCCTCGTTGGCTTGCGCGTGTCGGAACACGTTGGTCAGCGCCTCCTGGATAATCCGGAACAGCGCTGTCTCCAATTCGGGCGCGAGGCGGGGGAAATCCGCTGGATCCATGCTGATGGTCGTCTTGATTCCGCTGCGCTTGGAAAGCCCGTCGACGTACCAGCCCAGTGCCGATCGAAGGCCGATTTCATCAAGCAACGGAGGGTGCAAGAGATAAGACAGGCTTCGGACCTGCCGCAATGCGTCGTCCAAAAGCCGGGCTACATTTTCAATGGCTTCCTCGCTCGAATCGGGTGTGTGCTGGAACCGGGAAATCCCCTGCAACATGATTTTCGCCGCAGTAAGATCCTGGCCCAGGCCGTCATGCAATTCCCGGGCGATGCGCCGCCTCTCTTCGTCCTGGGTTGCGATTAGTCTTCCCGAAAGCCGATGCAATTCTTGGTTCAAGGCTTCGAGTTGCTGCGATTTTCGATGCAAGTCCGCGAACACGCTGACTTTGGCGCGTAGCAGCTCCGGGCTGACGGGCACGGAAAGATAGTCCACCGCGCCGCGCTGGTAGCCCTTGAGACGGTCTAAGTCGGTCAGGTGCACAGCCGAAATGAAAATGATCGCCGTTTTTTGAAACCGGGGATGCTGGTGAATGATCTCCGCGATTTCGAAACCGTCCATTTCCGGCATGCTGACATCCATCAAAATAACGGCGACGTCGTGCTTGAGCAACATTTCCAGCGCTTCCTTGCCGCCGGACGCTCGGATCAGATTCTCATTGAGCTCAGAGAGAATGGCTTCGTAACTGGTCAGCTTGGATGGCTGGTCGTCCACCATCAAGACATTCACTTTTTCATGGATGGTCATCTGCGCTCACCGTTCGAGATCCCTTCTCGCCGCCGCATTGCTTCGCGGCGGCATTGCCTTTTCTGGCCCTACCGATGAAGCCAAATACGCAAAGACGAAAGAAGCTGCTCGGTGTTCACCGGTTTTGCCAGATATTCCGACGCTCCCGCTTCGAGGCATTTTTCGCGGTCGCCCTTCATCGCCTTGGCCGTTAGGGCGATGATCGGCAAGCGCCGGAAAGCGGGATTCTGGCGAATCACTTGCATCGTTTCGTATCCGTCCATCTCGGGCATCATAATGTCCATCAGCACGATGGAGACGTCCGGCGTCGACTCGAGCATCGAGATCGCTTCGCGTCCCGTGCCCGCCGTCAGGACGGTCATCCCCCGGCGTTCCAACACGCTGCTGAGCGCAAAAATGTTTCGCACGTCGTCGTCGACCACCATGACCTTCTTGCTGGCGAGAGCGTCGTCGGAATGATGCAGCCGGTCGAGCATTTTTTGTTTTTCGGGTGGCAGATCGTGAACCACGCGATGGAGGAATAACGCTGTCTCATCGAGCAGGCGTTCCGGCGATTCCACGCCCTTGACTACGACGCTGCGCGCCAGCGTTCGCAGACGAACATCTTCGTCCGCGGACAGCTCCTTGCCGGTGAATACGACGACGGGCAAATCTGTCAACGACGGCGTGTCCCGCAGTCGCTCGAGAACCTCGAAGCCGGACATGTCCGGAAGGCGCAGATCGAGGACCATGCAATCGCATTCTTGGTCGGCTGCCGCCGCCAGAGCTTCCGCGCCGGTTGTCGCCACGGTAATGTCAATGTCGTCGTGGCCCAGTAGCTCTCTGACGCTCAGTTGTTCGGCAGGATTGTCTTCGACGACCAGCAAACGCTTACGGCGCGGCGAAGCATATTCCTTGATCCGGGAAAGCGCGCTGTCGATTCCCTCCGGCGTCGTCGGTTTGGTGATGAACGAAAAAGCGCCGCGCGCAAGGCCCTGCTGCCTATCTTCATCGAGCGTGAGCATTTGCACCGGAATGTGCCGCGTGGCGGGGTCTTGCTTCAAGTGGTTGAGTACGGTCCACCCGAGCATATCGGGCAGAAAAACGTCGAGTGAAATCGCCGTCGGATGGAATTCACGCGCCAAGGCCAGCGCCTCTGCGCCTTGCGAGGCCACCAGCACTTTAAAACCCTTGTCATGCGCCAGGTCGCGCAAGATTCTGGCGTAGTGGGAGTCGTCTTCGACAATCAGTAGAACCGTATCTTCCGCCTGCAGGCTCTTGCGGTCGTCGGCGATCGGTTCGATCTTTACTTCCTGGGAATCCACGTTCGCGAGGCGAGGCGACAGCAAGGCAGCTGGAGCCTCACGACCGCTTGACAGGAGATTCCCCGTCGACGGTCCGAGGTAAGTTTGCGGCACATAAAGCGTAAACGTGCTGCCTTGGCCGGAAATGCTTCGCAGCTGGATCTCGCCACCCAGCAGACCGGCAAGTTCGCGGCTGATCGCCAGCCCGAGTCCCGTGCCCCCGTACTTGCGGCTCGTGCTCGCATCGGCTTGCTGAAAGGCCTCGAAGACAATTCTTTGCTTGTCCTGCGGGATGCCGATTCCGGTGTCCGCAACCTCAAAGGCCAATACGGAGCCCGCGCCGCTCAGAACCGGATGATTGACGCTCCACCCGGCCGAAGCGACGTAAACGCGAAGACGTACGCCTCCATGCTCCGTAAACTTGACGGCGTTGGACAACAGGTTCTTCAAAACCTGTTGCAAGCGCCTCGAATCGGTAACCAAGCTGCGGGGCAGATCGGAAGCGGTTTGCACTTCGAAGTCTAACCTGCGATTCTCCGCCTCGTGACGGAACGGCCGGGCCACCATTTCGAGCAGGCTCGTGAAGAACACTTCCTCCGCTTGTACGGACACCGTCCCCGATTCAATTTTCGAAAGGTCCAAAATGTCGCTGATCAGGTTGAGTAGATCGGTTCCCGCGCCGTGGATCGTCTTGGCGAATTCCACCTGCTTCGACGTAAGGTTTCCGTCCGGGTTATCCGTGAGCTGTTGGCCGAGAACCAAGATACTGTTGAGCGGCGTGCGCAACTCGTGCGACATATTGGCTAGGAATTCGGATTTGTACTTGGACGTAAGAGCTAATTCCTTGGCCTTTTCCTCGAGCGCCCTGCGCGCTTGTTCGATTTCCTGGTTCTTGCGCTCGACTTCCACGTTTTGTTCAGCGAGCTGCTGCGCCTTTTGCGCGAGTTGCTCGTTCTTCTGTTGCAGTTCCTTCTGCTGCGTTTGCAGTTCGCCGGCGAGTTGCTGAGATTGCGTCAGCAAGCTCTCGGTTTGCATCGTCGCCTCGATGCTGTTCAGCACGATGCCGATACTGGCCGTGAGCTGATCGAGGAACGCCAGGTGAGACGCCGTAAAGTTGCTGAGCGATGCGAGCTCGATGACCGCCTTGACGTGATCCTCGAAAAGCACCGGCAGCACGATCACGCTTCGCGGCACAGATTCAAATAGCGCGGAGCGGATGGGAGTTTTGTAGTCGGGTAAATCGTTGATGAGCATGATGCGCTTTTCCGCCGCGCACTGGCCAGCGAGCCCTTCCCCGATCTGCAACCGCTGAGGATGCCCGTCCCTTGGATGGTCGGCAAACGCGGACAGCAGCACCAGTCCGGCCGATTCCTCGGCCTCCATTCTGTAGATCACGCCTTGCTGCGCCTCAACCAGGGGAACAAGCTCGGAGAGCAGCATGCGTCCCACCGTCGCCAAATCACGCTGTCCTTGCAACATGCCCGTGAACCGTGCGAGGTTCGTCTTCAGCCAGTCCTGTTCCGTGTTCCGGTCCGTCGTCAGACGCAGGTTGTCGATCATCGTGTTGATGTTGTCTTTCAACTCGGCCACTTCGCCGCTGGCTTCCACCTGAATCGACCGCGTCAGGTCGCCCTTGGTCACCGCCGTCGCGACTTCCGCGATGGCGCGCACTTGGCGGGTCAGGTTATCGGCGAGCAGGTTGACGTTGCCGGTCAAGTCCTTCCAGGTCCCGGCGGCGCCGGGCACGTTCGCTTGTCCGCCGAGGCGCCCTTCCACTCCCACTTCCCGCGCGACGGTCGTCACCTGATCGGCGAAGGTCGCCAGCGTGTCCGTCATGTTGTTGATGGTTTCGGCGAGCGCCGCGACCTCGCCCTTGGCGTTCACCGTTAGCTTCTGCGTCAAACCGCCATCAGCCACGGCGGTGACCACTTTCACGATGCCGCGAACCTGTTCTGTCAGGTTCGCCGCCATTACGTTGACGTTGTCCGTCAGGTCCTTCCACGTGCCCGCCACGCCCGGAACTTCTGCCTGCCCTCCGAGCTTTCCGTCAGTACCGACTTCGCGCGCCACGCGCGTCACTTCCGCGGCGAACGCGTTAAGCTGATCGAGCATCGTATTGATCGTATTCTTCAGTTCCAGAATTTCGCCTTTCACGTCCACCGTGATCTTGCGCGAGAGATCGCCGCGCGCGACCGCCGTCGTCACTTCCGCGATGTTGCGGACTTGCGCCGTGAGGTTGCCGGCCATTGCGTTCACGGAGTCCGTCAGGTCCTTCCACGTGCCCGCCACGCCGGGGACGTTGGCCTGCCCTCCGAGCCGGCCCTCGGTGCCGACTTCGCGTGCCACGCGCGTCACTTCCGCGGCAAACGATCGCAACTGCTCAACCATCGTGTTGAGCGTCTCCTTGAGCTGCAGAATTTCGCCGCGCACGTCCACGGTAATTTTCTTCGAAAGGTCGCCCGTGGCGATGGCCGTCGCGACTTCCGCGATGTTTCGCACCTGGCCCGTCAGGTTGCTGGCCATGAAGTTCACATTGTCGGTCAGGTCCTTCCACGTGCCCGCCACGCCGGGCACCTGCGCCTGGCCGCCGAGTTTTCCGTCCGTGCCGACCTCGCGCGCCACGCGCGTCACTTCGCCCGCGAACGCGTTCAGCTGGTCCACCATCGTGTTGATCGTGATCTTCAATTCGAGAATTTCGCCCTTCACATCGACGGTGATTTTGCGGGACAGGTCACCGCGGGCGACCGCCGTCGTCACTTCCGCGATGTTGCGGACCTGCGCCGTGAGGTTGCCGGCCATTGCGTTCACGGAGTCCGTCAAATCCTTCCACGTGCCGCCGACGCCCGGAACTTGCGCTTGCCCGCCGAGTTTCCCTTCCGTCCCCACCTCGCGCGCCACGCGCGTCACTTCGCCCGCGAACGCGTTCAGCTGATCCACCATCGTGTTGATCGTTTCCTTCAGCAGCAGAATTTCTCCGCTCACGTTCACTGTGATCTTGCGTGAGAGGTCGCCGCGCGCCACAGCCGTCGCGACTTCGGCGATATTCCGCACCTGGCCCGTCAGGTTGCTGGCCATGAAGTTCACGTTGTCCGTCAGGTCCTTCCACGTGCCGGCGACGCCGGGCACCTGCGCCTGGCCGCCCAGCCGGCCTTCGCTCCCGACCTCGCGCGCCACGCGCGTCACTTCGCCCGCGAACGTGTTGAGCTGGTCCACCATCGTGTTGATCGTATTTTTCAGCTCCAGAATTTCGCCCTTCACGTCGACCGTGATTTTCCGCGAAAGGTCGCCGCGCGCCACAGCCGTCGTAACCTCGGCGATGTTTCGCACCTGGCCCGTCAGGTTACCGGCCATCGAGTTCACAGAATCCGTCAAGTCTTTCCACGTTCCCGCGACACCAGGCACGTTGGCCTGTCCACCAAGCCGGCCTTCGCTGCCCACCTCGCGCGCCACGCGCGTCACTTCGCCTGCGAACCGGTTCAGCTGATCCACCATCGTATTCAGGGTTTCTTTGAGCTGAAGGATTTCGCCGCGCACGTCCACCGTGATTTTGCGCGACAGGTCGCCGCTCGCGATGGCCGTCGCGACCTCGGCGATGTTTCGCACCTGGCCCGTCAGGTTGCTGGCCATGAAGTTCACGTTGTCCGTCAGGTCCTTCCACGTGCCGCCCACGCCGGGGACTTGCGCCTGGCCGCCCAGTTTTCCTTCGGTGCCGACTTCGCGCGCCACGCGCGTCACTTCGCCCGCGAACGCATTCAGCTGGTCCACCATCGTGTTGATCGTGTCTTTCAGCTCGAGAATTTCGCCCTTCACGTCGACCGTGATTTTCCGCGAAAGGTCGCCGCGCGCCACAGCCGTCGTGACCTCGGCAATATTTCGAACTTGCGCCGTCAGGTTCCCGGCCATCGCGTTCACCGAATCCGTGAGGTCTTTCCACGTGCCGGCCACGCCGGGCACGACCGCCTGGCCGCCGAGCTTTCCGTCCGTCCCGACTTCGCGCGCAACCCGCGTCACTTCCGATGCGAACGAACGAAGCTGGTCCACCATCGTGTTGATGGCTTCCTTGAGCTGCAGAATCTCACCGCGAACATCGACGGTAATCTTGCGCGATAAATCGCCGCTCGCCACCGCGGTCGCAACTTCGGCGATGTTGCGCACTTGCCCGGTCAAGTTGCTGGCCATCGAATTGACCGAATCGGTCAGGTCCTTCCACGTGCCGGCCACGCCGGGCACCTGCGCCTGACCTCCGAGTTTTCCGTCCGTGCCGACTTCGCGCGCGACGCGTGTTACTTCGGAAGTGAAAACGCCGAGCTGCTGAATCATCGTGTTGACGATGCTGGCGGACCTGAGGAATTCTCCCTCCAGCGGACGCCCGTCCACATCGAGTCGCACCGTCTGCGTCAGATTGCCTTGCGCGACGGCGGCGATCGCGCGCGTCACGTCCGTCGTGGGACGCAGGAGGTCCTCCATCAGCGCGTTGACCGACACTTCCATCTCGCCCCAGGAGCCGCGCGACTCATGAAACTTCGTGCGCTCGGAGGTTCTGCCCTCCTTGCCTACCGCCTGTCCGACGCGCTTCAGTTCGCGCGCCATCTGCTGGTTGGCCGCTACGATTTCGTTGAATGTGTCCGCGATTTTTCCCGGCAGGCCGATCCAATACCCTGGCAGTCGAACCGAAAAGTCCCCGTCCCGCATAGTTTGCAGTCCAGCCAGCACCAGCCCGAGGTTGGCCGAAGTGGACTCGCCGTTCGTATCCGAGTGGTTGGCGCTCTGCATGCTCTCTCTCACTTCCACATCTGCGCTCACTGGCATTGATTCACGGCCGGTTTTTCTCATGCGCATCTCCTGAAACAATTCGGGGAGTTCCTTGCGGGGCCTGAACACACCAATCGATAGCGCGGGGCGGCACGGCGCACGCGTACTCTAGAAAATCTTCGACACGGCATTCTCTGGTGGCGCACGGAGCCTACATTATCAATCGAGCAGCGGTCTGCCGCCCAAAAACGCCTGCGATGCAGCAAATACACTTACCACTTGGCCGGTCCAAGCGCCCTACAGCATTCCATGTAGCAAAACTGGGGATTCACCTTAGAGTGTTGAACAGGTGGGCACATTTCGAGGGCGTTGAGTGCTACGAGCCCGAATACGATCCATTCCTCGGCCAGCCTTGATGAGCTGCTTCGCCCGCCTCTCAACGCATCACTTCCGTCGGGTTCGGGCAGCCTTTCGGGCGGCCCGCCGAAGCCCTTCTGGCCCCTTCGTACGCACCGCTTTCATCGCCGCTTGATGGCGCTCCGCCGGCCTTTTGCGGCGGGAACTGCTTCGCGCCTGGGCTGCGAGCGCGCCACGCGATGCCGTCGAGTTGCTCTCACGCCGCAACGCCTGAAACGCCGCCCGCGAGCGCCTTCTCGACGTGCCGCGCGAAGACCGGGATCTTGCCAAGTCCCTCTGCGCTTGCCGCGTTATCTTCTTTGCCGTCTCACCCTTGGTTCTCTTGGGCGGAGGGAGTTTGACTCCAGCGCGCCTGGCCTTGGACAAGCCGATCGCAATCGCCTGTTGTACGGACCGAGCGCCATGGACTCCTTCTCGGACGTGATGGATCTCCTCGCTGACAAACTCTCCCGCCTGTGTCGACGGAGACTTGCCCTCCGCCGCGTCATGCTTGGCTCGCTGAGTCGCGCTTTCGTCCGGCATAATTCCCTCACTGAAGCCACGGCTTCGTAGATTTCGAGCATAAGCGACATCGTTATCTCTTTGATCTGAGCAGTACCATTCGACACGCCATGTATCTCGCGCCGCGAAAGCTAGTAGGTACCCGTCTCTCCCTGGACATATTACAGCCTTTCACGGATTGGTCTTGGCCCCTCTCTTGATGCAAAGTCGGCTGTGCCAGCGCAGTCGGCACGGCTACCGACTCTGGAACGTTCCGGACAACGTACATGAAAAAACGTCCCTCGGATATTGCCGCCAGCTACCCTTTCTGCATCCGCGCTGGGTCTTTGAGAATTGACCGCCAGGGCGTTTTGGAAAAGCTCTTCTTCTGTGTTGCCCGCATTCAGTCGATCGAGTACGACGGGTGTGGCCGGTTGTTCTTCAGGCCCCGTTCGCAACGAACGGCTGATTGCCGGAAACCGGCCCAGACGCAGTAATTTGCCGCGCCGGCGATCATGTGGGCGCATGCGGATTCCGCAAAGTCGCGTCCTTCGCGGTGAGCCTAGCCTCTAGGCCGCCAACGTGTTCATGGAAAGGCCTCTCATTCTCTTGATCTTTCGCAGCCGAACTAGCTCGTAATTCGATGAATCGATGATGGCATCCGACATCAATGGAAAAAGCCAGACGCAAACTGAGGAACCTATACGCTCGGAGCTTTTCAGCCTGGAGCGTCTGGAACAATTTGGCGAGAGCCTTGCGAAAGAACATGTCGTTACTGTCGGGCCCGGCAAACCCCTCATCCCGCGCGTCCTCAACAACGGACGGTTGCTCCTGCAATATTACCGGGCCATCGTAAAGGCAACCGACCAGGAACAGACGGCCACACCCGCAGCCGAATGGTTGACGGATAACTTCTACGTTGTCGAGGAACAGCTACGCGAAATTCGCGATGACTTGCCGCCGGGCTTCTATCGAACACTCCCGAAACTGGTTTCGGGCAAGCTCCAGGGTTACCCGCGGGTTTTCGCTCTCGCCTGGGCGTACGTCGCGCACACGGACAGCCGCCTCGAACCAGACAGTCTGAAACTTTTCGTTTCCGCCTATCAAAGAATTCAGCCGCTCACAATCGGCGAACTGTGGGCGCTGGCGATCAGTTTGCGCATTGTCCTCGTCGAAAACCTTCGAAGGATCGCCGAAATTATTGTGGAGAGCCGCGAAGCCCGCCGGCGTGCGAACCAGCTCGCCGGGACTCTGCTTCAGCCGGGCGATCAGGCGGAAGCCGCCGTCAGCAAAGTTCTGAACGTTCTTGAAAAGGACAGCTTGGACCGGCCCTTTGTCGTGCAACTCGTGCAGCAGTTGCGCGACGCGAGTCCGGCCGTCACACCCGTGCTTACGTGGCTTGACCAGCGCCTCGCGGACCAGGGAACCAACGCAGACGAGGTCGTGCGAACCGAACATCAAAGCCTCGCGGCGCTCAACGTTTCCGTCCGCAACGTGATTACGAGCATGCGCTTCGCCTCGTCGTACGACTGGCACAAGTTCTTCGAGAGCGTGAGCCTCGTGGACGAGCTCTTTCGCAAGAACAGCAAGTTCGCCGACATGGATTTTGCGACTAGGGATTCCTACCGGCATGCGGTCGAAAACTTATCGCGATATTCCGAATACTCGGAAATCGAGGTCGCCCGGCACATCGTCGAGCGCATTCAATTCCATCGGGGCGAGGTGAAATCCGGCGGCGCGGAGTTCGAGGAGCGGCAAACGGATCCCGGCTACTACCTCTTATCGCACGGCCGCGTCGAATTGGAAGAATCGTTGGGATTCAAGGCTGACTGGAAGAAACGCATGCTCGGTTTGTACATGCGGGCTGCCATTCCCGGATACCTCGGCAGCATTGCCGTCCTGACCGCAATGATTCTATCTCTTCCACTGTTGCGTTCCTACTTTCTCAGTATGTCCGCGCCGCTGGTGTTTTTGATGGCGCTACTCGCCATGATTCCGGCATCGGATCTGGCCATCGCCCTCGTCAATCGCACGGTCACCGACGTTCTCGGCCCTCGAGTTCCGCCGCGAATGGAATTGCGGGACGGCATACCGGAGGAATTCCGAACGATCATCGTCATTCCGACGATGTTGACGTCCGTCGAAACGATCAACGAACAAGCGCACCAGCTCGAAGTTCATTTTCTGGCGAACAACGGCGGCGAGCTGCGCTTCGCCCTGGTCACGGATTGGACGGACGCTGCGAGCGAGAGCGTTCCTACGGACGATTCCCTGCTGAAAACAGCCGTCGCGAGAATTCTCGATCTCAACAAGCGGTACGGCCCGGCCTCCAACGGCGATCCGCGTTTTTTTCTGTTTCACCGAAAGCGGCTGTGGAATGAATCGCAACAGAAATGGATGGGCTGGGAACGCAAGCGGGGAAAACTTCACGAGCTGAATCGGCTTCTCCGCGGCGCCAAGGACACGACCTTTATCCCCGTGGAGTGCAACCTCGGGCCACCGCCCGAAGACGTCCGCTTCGTCATCACGCTGGATGCCGACACGCGCGTCCCGAGGGGAGTGGCGACGCGTCTTGTCGGCACGATGGCGCACCCGCTCAACCGGCCGATGTATTTCCCGTCCCGGCGCATTGTCGGAGACGGATATGGGATCGTGCAGCCGCGCATTACACCGATGTTGCCGGTTCAGAATGAAGGCACCCTGTTTCAGAAGATCTACGCCGGCGCTCGTGGAATCGATCCGTATTCACACACTGTATCGGACGTATATCAGGATCTATTTGCCGAGGGATCGTACACGGGGAAAGGAATCTACGACATCGATGCATTCGAATGGGCGCTCGCAGGGAAAATTCCTGAAAATACGGTTTTAAGCCACGACCTGCTCGAAGGCATCTTCGCCCGAACCGCTTTGGCGACGGACGTGGAACTCCTTGAGGAATTTCCATTCCACTTTGAAGTAGCGGCAGCGCGCCAGCATCGCTGGGCACGGGGCGATTGGCAGCTTCTGCCCTGGATTTTGGCGGGAATCTGGAAGCGAGACGGCAAAGAGCACCTGTGGATTCCTCCTATCGGCCGTTGGAAGATGCTGGACAACCTGCGCCGGAGCCTCTTCGCGCCTTGCGCTTTTTTCATGCTGCTCGCCGGATGGCTCCTCTCGCCCTCGCCATGGGTGTGGGATCGATTCGTCCTGGCGGTCGTCGCCATACCCGCGCTACTGCCCTTCCTGATCGACCTGTATCCGGAGCAAACGGGGATCGCCAAGCGGACCCATTTTCGTCAGGCGCTGAGCAACCTTTGGATAGGTGTCCTGCAAACTGCATTGACCCTGACGTTCTTAGCCTTCAACGCCTGGCTGATGCTTGACGCAATTCTGACGACTTTGTGGCGGCTGTGCTTCACGCGCCGAAAGATGCTCGAGTGGGTTACAGCCGCACAGGCCAAGCGCGGGGTCGACTTCAGTACTCGCCGGACCTATCTCCGCATGGCGGGCGGAGTGCTGTTCAGCCTGGCCTCTGCCGCCCTTCTGTTCGCGTTTTCGCCACGCGCTTCGGCGGCGTCGTTGCCGTTCCTGATTCTTTGGCTGGCGGCGCCCGCGGCGGCCCGTTGGATCAGTCTGCCGCCAAAAATTGCCGGCATGCGCCCATTATCGGCCGCGGAAGTGGGCGTCTTTCGCCTGACAGGGCGTCGCACCTGGCGCTTTTTTGAGACGTTCGTCACCTCCGAGGACCGTGCCCTGCCGCCTGATAATTTTCAGGAAGATCCCAAGCCGATCGTTGCCCATCGTACTTCGCCGACCAACATCGGCCTCTATCTTCTCTCGACGCTGGCGGCACACGACTTTGGCTGGCAAGGGATTGCCGATACGGTGGATCGCCTCGAGGCAACGCTCGACACGATGCGGCATCTCCCGCGTTTTCGCGGGCACTTTTACAACTGGTATGACACCAAGGACCTTCACCCGCTGGAGCCGCCGTACGTGTCGTCGGTGGATAGCGGAAATCTCGCGGGCCATCTGCTGGCACTAAGAAACGGCTGCCAGGAACTGATCCAAAAGCCGTGGCCGCTGACTCAGGCGCTGGCAGGGATCGGAGATTCGGTCGATTTGCTCAAAGCGGCCCTCGCGGAGATTTCAGACGTGCGCCGCACTCACACGGTCACTCGCAAGCAACTGAGCGATGCGCTCGACGCGCTCACGGGCGAGCTGCAATGGTTTTTAAAGCAAGGCTTCAATTTGGCGGAGCGTTTCCAAGCCTTGAAGGCGAAAGCACATACCGTTGAGGATATTGCGCAAACTCTCTCCGACGAATTGGCCGAAGCTTCGGGCTCGGAGTTACGGGTTTGGGCACAGTCCATCCGATCCGATTTGGAGAGCCATTTTCGCGACGCGGCATTTCTGAATCCACTTCTATCTCTCGCTCCAAAGGACCTCGCAGCGGTCAGAATCGCCTGGACGGCGGCCGCAAAGGAAGACCCGCCCGCGTGGGAAGCTGCGGAGTCGCTCCTGCGAACGATGCCGACTCTCCAAGCGGCGCCCGGTCATTTTGAAACTTTGTTGGAGGAACTGGGGCGATTGAAGGCTTCCGCATTTAAGAATCCCAAAGCAGCGGATCGACAAACGGTCGAGCATTTGGAACTACTTGAGGCTGCCGCTCGTTCTTCCGCGGCGCGCGCCTCGGAGGTGGCCGGCCGGATCTCGAAGATCGCCGAGACAGCGCAGGAAATGTTCGACGCAATGGATTTCAGTTTTCTATTCGATGAGTCGCGGAAGCTCCTGTCGCTTGGCTACCTCGCCGCCAGTGGCTCGCTCGACACCAATTGCTACGACCTGCTGGCTTCGGAAGCGCGGCTTGCGAGCTTCATCGCCATTGCCAAGGGTGATGCTCCGCCCGACCACTGGTTTCGTCTTGGGCGGCCGCTCGCGCCGGTGGGAACCGGCTCCGCTTTGATTTCGTGGGCAGGCTCGATGTTCGAATACTTGATGCCGGTCCTCGTGATGCATTCTCCTGAGGGCAGCCTGCTGAGCCAAACGTACAAGCTGGCGGTGCGGCGCCACATGGGCTACGGGGAAGAGCGCCACGTGCCCTGGGGAATTTCCGAGTCTGCCTTCAATCTGCGGGACATCGATTTCACGTATCAGTATTCGGCGTTTGGGGTGCCCGGCCTCGGTTTGAAACGCGGGCTGGCGCAGGACCTCGTCATCGCGCCATACGCGACCGCGCTGGCTGCGATGATTGAACCTGCGGCCGCGGCGCACAACCTCGTGCAGATCGCTAAGGAAGGCGGAAGCGGGGCCTACGGCTACTACGAATCACTCGACTACACGCCTTCGCGCATACCCGAAGGAAAAAACGTCGCGATTGTTCGGGCATTTCTTGCGCATCACCAGGGAATGTCCCTCGTGGCCCTGCATAACGTATTGAACCAAGGGGCGATGGTTGCTCGGTTCCACAGGGATCCCATCGTGCAGGCCACCGAACTCCTTCTGCAGGAGCGCACACCCACGGACGTGCTCGTCCTCCGTCCGCGCGCGGAGGAAGTCTCTGCCGCGTCCCAAGTTCGCCAGCCTGTTCCTCTGGTTTCCCGCCGTTTCGCCAGCCCGGATGAGGCCGTTCCGCGGACTCACGTCCTCTCCAACGGAAATTATTCGGCGATGGTCACTGCCGCGGGTTCGGGCTACAGTCGCTGGGGCGACACGAGCATCACTCGTTGGCGCGAAGACCCCGTCCAGGATTGTTGGGGCACGTTCATTTACCTGCGGGATGAGCTGTCCGGACATGTTTGGTCAGCCGGCTATCAGCCGACTTGCTCGGAGCCGGACGAATACGAGGCTTGCTTCCTCGAAGATCGAGTCGAGATCAAACGGCGCGAGCGCACCATCGCGACTTCGATGGAAATTGTCATTTCGTCCGAAGAGGACGCGGAAGTGCGCAGAGTCTCGATCTCAAATCTTGGAATCCGGACGCGCACCTTTCAGGTCACTTCCTATGCGGAGCTGGCCCTGGCGCCGCAAACGGCGGATGTCGCGCATCGCGCTTTCTCAAGCCTCTTCGTGGAGACGGAATACGTGCCTGAAGTTGGCGCATTGCTCGCTGCACGGCGGAAACGTTCGAAGGACGAGCCGGACCTCTGGGCGGCGCATTTAATCGTCGTGGACGGCCAATCGGTGGGGGAAATCGAATACGAAACCGACCGGGCCCGTTTCCTTGGTAGAGGACGCGGCGTTCGCAACCCGGTTTCGGTGCTGGACGGACATCCGCTTTCCAACACCGCGGGCTGCGTTTTGGATCCTGTGATCAGCCAGCGCCGAACAGTGAGAATTCCTCCAGGCTCAACCGCCCGCATCATTTTTTCGACCCTTGCCGGGACCTCTCGGGAACACGTGCTGGACCTCGCGGACAAATACCGCCATCCGGCGGCCTTCGAGCGCACGACGACTCTGGCCTGGACGCAGGCGCAAGTGCAACTGCACTACCTGGGCATCAGCGCGGACGAAGCGCATCTGTTCCAAAGACTCGCAAACATGATCCTTTTTTCCGATCCCTCGATGAGGCCAAGCTCGGCGGTCCTGGCGCGCACCAGCATCGAACTCAGCAGCTTGTGGAAATACGGAATCTCCGGTGATTTGCCAGTCGTGCTCGTGCGCATTGAGAGCGTCGACGATATCGAGTTCGTCCGGCAACTTCTTCGCGCCCATGAATACTGGCAAATGAAATCGCTTGGCGTGGATCTCGTGATTCTCAACGAACGGCCGATGTCCTACGCCGACGAACTGCAAAATTCGCTTCAATCCTTTGTGGCGGGCAGCAAAATGCGCCTTTCTCACGACACCTACAAGCGCGAGACGAGCGGCGGCGTCTTTCTGCTCCAGACTCATTTGATGTCCGCAAACGACGCGGCGCAACTCGAGGCATTCGCCCGGGTTTTTTTGCTCAGCCGGCGCGGCACATTGTCCGATCAGGTTCTCAGAGCGCAGCGGGCGGGCGCCGAGAGAAAGCGCGTGCCCGAAACGCGCGGAACCAAACAGCACGCGGAAGCGCTTTATCCTCCGCGAACTCTGGAATTCTTCAACGGCATTGGCGGATTCGATAAGAACGGCCGAGAGTATGCCGTCGTTCTAGAGGAGAATTTGCGCACGCCCGAGCCCTGGGTCAACGTGGTCGCCAATCCGTCGTTCGGCTTTCTCGTCTCCGAATCCGGCGCGGGCTTCACTTGGTCGGAAAACAGTCACGAAAATCAGCTCACGCCGTGGTCGAACGACCACGTGTCCGATCCATCCGGCGAAGTCTTTTATCTCCGCGATGAAGCGACAGGCGAAGTGTGGACTCCGACGGCGCTCCCGATTCGCGACGAATCGGCGGTCTACGTCGCGCGTCATGGACAAGGCTACAGCCGCTTTCAACACGGATCCCATGGCGTTCTCGCAGACCTCTTGCAATTCGTGTCTCCGTCCGACCCGATCAAAATTTCGCGCATTTCCATCAAGAACGAGTCCTCGCATTCCAAACGGCTTTCGTTGACGGCGTACGTGGAATGGGTCCTCGGCAGCTCACGGGCCCGGTCGGCGCCGTATATCGTGACCGGGATAGATCCTCCGACCCGGGTCCTCTTTGCACAAAACATGCTCGAAAGTGATTTCGCCGGCCAAGTGGCGTTCCTCGATCTAGCCGGACGACAAACTTCTCACACTGGAGACCGTTCTGAGTTCATCGGACGGAACGGAACGCCATCGAAACCCGAGGCGCTTTATCGAAATGAGCCCCTTTCCGGCAGGCTTGGCGCGGGCCTTGATCCCTGCGGAGCGCTGCAAACCGCGTTCGAACTGCGCCCTGGAGAAAGCGCCGAATTCTGGTGCTTCCTCGGCGAAGCAAAAAACCGGCAGCAAGCCAGTGAACTCGCCCAGCGCTACAGGAAAGCGGACGGCAACGCGCTCTTTCGGGACGTTGTGCACAATTGGGACCAGACGCTGGAGGGCCTGCAGGTCAAAACGCCTGATGAAGGTATGAACATTTTGCTCAATCGCTGGCTGCTGTATCAGACGCTTTCTTGCCGGATCTGGGCGCGCGCCGGTTTCTACCAGGTGAGCGGCGCATTTGGGTTCCGCGACCAGTTGCAGGATGCCATGGCTTTTTCCGTTGCCAAGCCGCTGCTCGCCCGCGAGCACATCCTTCGAGCGGCAGCGCGGCAGTTCGTCGAAGGAGACGTTCAGCACTGGTGGCATCCGCCTTCCGGACGCGGCGTACGCACGCGCATCTCCGACGATCTCCTGTGGCTTCCGTACACCGTCTTTCACTTCCTCGAGGCCACAAGGGATATGTCCCTGCTGGACGAATCTCTTCCCTTCCTCGAAGGCGAGCCGCTCGGCGAAGGCCAAAACGAATCGTATTTCTTGCCTCGCGAATCGGAAACACGCGCGACCCTCTACGAACACTGCGCGCGAGCCATCGAAAAATCGCTTCGCGTGGGAAGCCACGGACTGCCGCTCATGGGCACCGGGGATTGGAACGACGGCATGAACCGCGTCGGAGCGGAGGGTAAAGGCGAAAGCATTTGGCTGGGGTGGTTTCTCCACTCGATTCTTTGGGAGTTCGCCAAGATCGCGGACATGCGCGGAGATCGGAAGCGCGCGGAAACGTGGCGCCTCCACGTGTTTGCCGTGAAGGCCGCGCTCGAGCGGGAGGGATGGGACGGGAAGTGGTACCGCCGCGCGTATTTTGACGATGGCACTCCCCTGGGCACGGACTCCGCTTCCGAATGCAAAATCGACTCGATCGCGCAATCCTGGGGAGTCATCACAGGCGGCGCGGAGCCGAGCCGGGCGGCGCGAGCGATGGCCGCGGTTGCGGGGGAACTCGTGCGGCCGGAGGGTCTGATCCTGCTGCTTGCTCCGCCCTTCGACCGCTCGCCGAACGATCCCGGCTACATCCAGGGTTACCCGCCGGGAATTCGAGAAAACGGCGGCCAGTATACCCACGCGGGGGTGTGGAGCGTCCTCGCCTTTGCCGCGCTGGGCGACGGCGATAAAGCGGCCGAACTGTTTCGAATGCTAAATCCGATCCACCGATCGAGCTCGCGGTCAGCCATGCAAAGGTATAAGGTCGAACCGTACGCGGTCGCGAGTGACGTGTACGCCGAACCACCGCATGTGGGCCGCGGCGGATGGACCTGGTACACCGGCTCGTCGGGCTGGCTCTACCGCGCGGGAATGGAGTGGATCTTGGGACTCCGGATTCGAGGACCGGTGCTTTCGATCGACCCGTGCATCCCGCACGATTGGCGAAGCTACTCGGCCGCCTATCGTCACCGTGACACGATTTATAAGATTACCGTAGAAAATCCCAGGGGCGTTTCGCGGGGGATCAGTACGGCTGCGCTCGACGGAAAACCCGTAGCGGTCACCGGCTCTGCCGCGAGCTTTGCACTGACCGACGACAAGATCGAGCACAGCGTGCGAATCGTCCTGGGATAAGCCCTTCCTCGGAGTTCAGGCTTTCTTGCTTCGTTTCTGCGGCATTAGTGAACCTGGAGTTGCGGCAGTCGTTCCGTCTCCGACGCCTCCCGTTCCGCGCGGGAAACGCGGCTGACGGTCCATTCCACATCAGTCGGCCGGCATGGCGAGGAGATGACATCAAACGCGCCAAAGCGGAGATCAGCCAGATACTCATCCCAATCGAAAGAGCGCGACACAACCACGACCCTGACTTTTCGAGGAAGCATTCGCGTCACGTTCAGCAGATCGCGGTAGCTTCCGTCCATCATAAAGCGATCGCAAAACACGAGGCCAATGTTGCGCTCCGCCAAGAGCTGCCGGCAGTCGCTGATGCTATAGGACCAGAGTGCGTCCATGCCGTTCCGACTGAGCGTTTCTTTGAGAGTTCGAGTGGACTCGATTTCGGTTGAAAGAATAACTACGTCCCACGCGTTATTCATCTTGAGCCTCCGAGGTCAGCATCAGCGCGCCCTTCAAGGGCGGAGGATACCGTTCCTCGCAGGTCATTGAAAATCCGCAGGTCTGTGTAGTAAGCAAACTCGCGATCCTGTAGGCACCCCCCCCATTCGAAGGACGCGCGGCCGCTTTCCCTGTCTAAGGCAAAGCATAGGGCGATATACCAGCAGCACCGTATGGAAGCTGGCTCGTTGCCAAACTATTCTCGCAGCTGTTTCGCGGTTCGATGATCGACTCTGAGGGTGAAAGAATGAATTTCGTCACGCTGAAGGAAAAAGGAGCGCCGGGCACCGCGTTCGGAATTTGTCTTGTGATTTGGCTGCTTGGCGTCACGACTCCGTTCACTTTCGGCGGGGCGGTTCATCTTTTCCTTGGGCTTGCAGTGGTGTTGTTTGTCCTCGAAATCCGCCGGCGGCGCCAAATTGACTCGGGGGTAGCCGCTTCCGACGGCGAAATCGTCGGCGCTGAGGATTTGGTCCACTTTGGATTGACCGAGGATCCCCGGTACGCTACGTCGCGGGCGCCCCGACTAAATCGCCTGCGGCAGGCGGCTTGATGACCTACTTTTTTTCTGCATTTCGTGAGTGCAACGCGTGTGCCAAAACCAGAGGCATACACGATTGTCCGTACATAACTACCAGTTACCATTGATGGGTTCCTGGGCTCCACTTGACTACATTTGTGGTCTGAGTCCCATGAGGGGGCGTAACTCGTGCGAACTGAACAAACGCTGGAACTTATTGAATTGAGGCCGACCACGACAGAACCCCCACGGAAGGTTCGTGTCCAATTCGACGAGTCTATCCTCCTGCGCCGGGCTCAGTCCGGCGATGGGGAGGCCTTCAGCGCTCTTGTCGAACCCTATCTTCGGCAAATGTTCCGGAGCGCCTTGCGGATTACGCGAAACCATGAAGATGCGGAGGACGTCTGCCAGGAAGGAATGATAAAGGCCTTTGTCAATATCCGGCGGTTTCAGGGCCATTCCAGATTTTCGACCTGGCTCATTCGGATTGTGATGAATGAGGCCCTTATGAGGATCCGGAAGAGACAGAGCGAGGCCCGGCACTTCCTGAATGAGTTGAACTCCTTTGGCGTGCCTGTGCTTTCGGATATTCGCGACCGCCGGCCCGAGTCCGACCCCGAAGCCCTCTGCAACCGGGGCGAGAGAACGGCGATCCTGCGTGAGGCCATCAATAGCCTGGAGATAAAGTTAAGCCTGGCGGTGTGTCTGTCGGGGTTTGAAGACAGGAAGATCGAGGAAATCGCGGAGATCGTCGCGCTCTCGCAATCCGGCGTGAAAAGCCGGCTGACTCGCGCGTTTCGGAAACTGCGCCTGCTGCTTTCGGAAAAACTCAGAAACGAGCCCGTCGCGATTTCGGACCCAATCGGCCAGTGCGATGGTGCCGATTGAATGTCTCTCTGTACTTCCATATACTATGAGACGCCCACCTTCGATTTCAATTATCCACGAGACGAAAAAGAGCGGCCAATGGCAAATGCGGGCATTGGTGATCTCACTATCCGAGGTGAGGACATGATGAAAAATATGCGGATCTTAGTTGCCGATGATCACGATTTGATGCGTCGTGGCCTCAAGGTGCTGATCGAATCGCGACCCGGGTGGCAAGTTTGCGAAGAGGCCCACACAGGGCGCGAGGCCGTGGCTAAAGCCGAGCAGTTGAAGCCCGACGTTGCCATCCTCGATATTTCCATGCCGGAGTTAAATGGCGTCGAAGCGGCGCGGCGTATTCGAAAGGTTTCTCCCGACACCGAAATTCTCATTTTGTCGGTTCATTATTCCGATCAATTGATTCGCGACATTCTGGAAGCCGGCGTGCGCGGATACATTATCAAATCCGACTCGGACCGCGACCTGCTCGTGGCGCTCGATACTCTATCGAGGCACAAGCCCTTCTTTACCTCGAAGGCCACCGAGATGATGCTGACGAAGTTCAATCAGGGCGGCGCGTATGACAAGGTGGAAGAGCTAAAGCGCAGCCGGCTGACGTCGCGGGAGCGTGAGATCGTGCAGCTTCTTTCCGAAGGCAAGAGCAGCAAGGAGGTGGCGGTGGCGCTTTGCATCAGCGTCAAGACCGCAGAAACGCATCGCGCCAATATCATGCGCAAGCTGGAAATTCACTCGGTCAGCGAACTCGTGCGATATGCGGTTCGCAACCAGATCATCGAGGCGTAGCGCGCTGGGCTCCGGCGGCCTCATGCCAAAGTTCTACCAGAAAAACCCGCCTCTATCTAAGGTATTCCGTGGATTGTCGTATCGCTATGAAATCAGGTAAATGGGAACAGCCACTTCTGCGTAGGGGGAAAGGCGAAAAGCCGACGGGTTTCGAACCAAACGAAATCTGAAGGGCTGGGTCGGCCTTTCGCTTCTTCCCCCTCCTCACATCAACTCTGGATTGGGTTTGGCTGCGGAGCTTGGTTGCCGGTTCGT
>Ga0335085_10001148_pt1 | contig 60813 bp, 66 predicted proteins | sample Lox_Sample_45_FD_206712 | JGI IMG/M metagenome (GOLD analysis project Ga0335085, IMG submission 206712) | Soil microbial communities from Loxahatchee National Wildlife Refuge, Florida, United States - Lox_Sample_4.5 | ecosystem: Environmental > Terrestrial > Soil > Wetlands | place: USA...
GACCGGGCGGCGCAGTCCGACCTGCGTAACGGTCTGACGGCCGAGAAGACCTATTACACCGACGGTCAGACCTACGCCACCGCGGCGCAGATGACCGCCTCCAACATCGAGACCTCCCTCAACTGGGGTGGTGCGATCACGACCAAGCCGGCGTTGCACGTCACGGTCAGCACCGACACGTTGTCGGTCTGCCTCGACGAGGCGTCGAAGTCCGGAACGGTTTTCTCGCTCCTCGACATCTCGTCGGGCGCGACCGCCGGGACGTACTACGGCAAGGCTGCGTGCGGCGCGGTGCCGAACAGCGGCGGCGCGGTTCCGGCCGGCTTCACCGGCACCTGGTAATCGCAACAACGCTCTACGAGAGCAACAGGGGCCCGGCTTCGGCCGGGCCCCTTCTCGTTGTTCCGATCGTTCACAAATGTCGCAAGCGGCGTTGCTCATGCCGACTGTCCGGGCTGCCGATGATCCTTCAACGGGGTTGGGTCCGAAAGGAGAAAGCGAAATGCAGCCAGAGCATCTCGGCGCTCACGCTGCTCGATCCGAAGAAGACGGCTTCACGTTGCTGGAGCTCATGATGGTGATCCTGATCATTGGCATTCTGATCGCCGTCATGTCTCCGGTCTTCCTGGGGGCGACGACGCGGGCCAAGGACCGAGCTGCACAATCCAGCCTCACGAACGCGACGACGGGGGCCAAGAGCTACTACCTCGCGAAGGCCGACTACAGCGGTGCGACGCCGGTGACACTGACGGCGGAAGTCGGCAATCTCACGTTCGTCGCCGGCGCGACCAACCCGACGGGACCGAACACCATCTCCGTGTTCGCACCGCCTGGCGGGACCCAACTCGTGCTTTCGGGCTTTTCGAAGAGTGGGAACTGCTTCTACGTGTTCGACGACGAAGCGGCCGGAAGCACGGTGTACTCGAAGCTCCCGTCCGCGGGTGGGTGCGCCGCGAGCGGTGCGCCGCTCCCCGGTGACCCGAGTTGGAAAACGTCCTGGTAGTCGTTCGTAGCGTGTCTCTCGCGTGTGAGCGCGAGAGACACGTTCGAACGTTGCCCCGCGCGTAGCCTCCACCGTCGTGACCGCGCTGGTCGCCGCGATCAGCGGCTTGTACGGGCTTGTCATCGGCTCGTTCCTGAACGTCGTCATCTGGCGGGTCCCGCGCCACGAATCGATCGTGCGCCCGCCGTCGCACTGTCCCAACTGCGACACGAGGATCGCGAACCGCGACAACATCCCAGTCGTCTCGTGGCTCTTGCTTCGCGGACGCTGCCGCACCTGCGGCACCGCGATCTCGATTCGTTACCCGCTCATCGAGCTGCTCACCGGCGTGCTGTTCGCGGCCGTCGGCGCCCGGTTCCACGACTCGTGGGCCCTCCCCGCATATCTCGTGCTCACCGCCGCGCTGATCGCGCTGTCGTTCATCGACCTCGAGCACTACATCCTGCCGAACCGGATCCTGTACCCGACCGATGTCGCGACGATCGTGCTCCTGGGGGGTGCGTCCGCACTCGAGCACGACTGGGACGCGTTCGGGCGCGCCGCTCTCGCCGGTATCGCGGCTTTCGCCGTCTTCTATCTGATCCACGTCGTGTCGCCCCGGGGGATGGGCTTCGGTGACGTGCGGCTCTCGTTCCTCCTGGGTTTCTCGCTCGGTTGGCTGGGCTGGGGCGAGGTGCTCGGAGGCCTTTTCGCCGGCTTTCTCTACGGCGCCGTCATCGGGCTGCTCCTGATCGCGCTGAAAGTGCGCGCAAGCAAGCAGCGCATCCCCTTCGGCCCCTTCCTCGCGGCCGGGGCGATGACGTTCGTGCTCTTCGGTGAGCCGCTCGTCGACTGGTACCGGCACCTCGGGCGGTAGCCGTTCGCGAATCGGCTGCTTCGCCCAAAGCGCCGCGGAAATCGCGCCGACCACGACATCCATTCGCATTTGCGTTTCAGCGGGATGGGTTTGTTGTCGATTGTGGTCGGTGAACTGCTTCTATCCGGACAGGGGAGACGTCCGTGAGTGAACGGCAACACGAGTTGCTCACGGTACGCGAGGTGGCCGATGCCATGCGCGTGTCAACGATGACCGTCTATCGCCTCATCCGGGCGGGAGCACTCCCGGCGATTCGCGTCGGAAAGCACTTTCGAATCCGCGCACGCGATCTCGACGAGTACCTCGAGTCGCAAACCTTCGGAGGAGGGGACGCATGGCCCGCCGCCTGATCGGCCTCGACATCGGCACCAATGCCGTGACGATCGCCGAGGTCACCGCCGGCACTCCACCGCGCCTCGACATGTTCGCTCAGGTCGCGCTCCCGCGCGACGCCATGCGGGAAGGTGAGGTCGCCGACGATGCCGCCGTCACCGACGCGGTCGCGCGCCTGCGCAGCGAGGTCGGCTTGAAGAAGGTGCCCGTGCGCATCGGCATCGCGAGCCCGCGCGTCGTCGTGCGCCAGGTCGAGATGCCCGTGATGACGCGCGACGAGCTCATGAGCGCGTTGCAGTTCCAGGCAGGCGATCTGATCCCGATCCCGATCGAGGACGCGGTCCTCGACTTCGCGATTCTCGGGACGAGCGAGCCCACGGCCGGCGGCGAAGGCGGCCACGAGCCGACGATGCAGGTGCTCCTTGTCGCCGCGTACGAGGCGACGATCTCGAAGCTGGTGTCCGCGATCGAGGCCGGTGGGCTGGACGTCGGTGCAGTCGATCTGATCCCCCTCGCGCTGACGCGTGCGCTCGCCCGTCCGATCCCCGCGATGGCGACCGTCGGAGCCGACGGTGCGCCGGCGGCTCCCGCCGGCATCGGCGCGGAAGGCATCGTGTCCTTCGGCGGTGGAGTCACCGCGATCTCGGTGCACGAGAACGGTGTGCCTCAGTTCGTGCGCGTGCTCGGCACCGGTGGTCGCGAGCTCACCGACGCGATCGCGACGGATCTGGGCGTGCCCCCGGAGACGGCAGAGGCCCTGAAGCGGGCGCTCGCCAACCCGGCCCCCGACGAGATGGTCGCGCGGGCCCGAACGTCGGTCGACCGCCCGCTGTCGGTACTGCTCGACGAGGTCCGCAGCTCGATCGACTACTACCGCAACCAGTCGGGTTCGGCGCAGTTGCGCCGTGTGGTCGTCACGGGCGGATCCGCCCAGCTGCCCGGTCTTCCCGAGCGGCTGTCGGCGCTCGTCGGCGTGCCGGTCGAGCCCGCCTACATGCACGACCTGCTGCGCATCGGCGACATCGGGTTCGCGCCCGACGAGCTGCCGCGTCTCGAGCCGTACCTTCCGGCGCCCGTCGGACTCGCGCTCGGTGGGGCCAACGTCGGGACGGTCATCGACCTCCGGCCCCGCAGCCGCGGCAAGTCCGCGAAGGGGGCGAAGGTCGGCGGGATCGACCGTCGTCTCGTGGCCGCAGGCATCGCGGGCGTGGTCCTGCTCGGCGGTCTCACATACCTCGCGCACGGCGCCGAATCCTCGGCGAAGTCGAAGAACGAACGCGCCGAGGCGCAGGCGAAGAAGCTGCGTTCGCAGCTCTACTACGACCAGCAGGGTCCGCAAACCGGTGGGACGTCGGCCGCGGCGTTGAAGGACGAAGTGACGTCGGTTCTCGCCCAGGACGTCTCCTGGCCGACAGTGCTCGGCGACGTCAGTTCGAAGCTCCCGCCGGGTGTTCGCCTGACGCAGTTCAACGGCACGCACACCGTTGACACCGGCACCGGTGCGGCGGCAACCACGGCACCCGCCGCCACGGGGACGACCGCCACCACTCCGGCCGCGACGGGAACGACCGGAACCGCCGGCACGACGACACCGCCGGTGTCCAGCTCGGGCGACATCTGTTCGGCGGCGACATCGCCGACCGGCACGGTGTCTCTCACCGGTGTTGCACCGAGCGTTCCCGCGGTGTCTGCGTTGGTCGACTCGCTGAACAAGGACAGCGACCTCGGGGTGGCCTGGGTGACCACCGCCAAGAAGGGGTCTACCGGTGGAATCGAGTTCACGCTGACCGCGCAGCTCGCTTCGACCGCCCGCGGACACCGTCTGGAGTCCTTCTTCAAGGAGGCGAAGTGCAAGTAAAGACGAAGACCCTGATCGTCGGCACACTCGCCGTTCTCATGGTCGGTGTGCTGTGGTATCGAATGGTCTACTCGCCGATCAAGAGCAAGACATCGAAGGCGAACGCGGCCGCGCACAACTCGCAGCTCGAAGCTGACAACCTGCAGAAGGCGATCGACGACCTGACTTCGACGAACAAGAAGAACGCCACGCAGGACGTCGGAACCGCAACGATGCTCCAAGCGGTTCCCGCGACCACCGCCGAAGCCTCGTTCCTGCGCAGTCTCGACACGATCCGCGTGGGTTCAGGCGCCGACTGGCAGTCCGTCTCGCCGAGCACACCGACCCCCTCCGGTTCCGTCACGAGCATCAACGTGTCGATAACCGTGCAGGGCGACGAAGCGCAGCTCGCTCGCTACCTGAACGGCCTCTACGGGATGCGACGCATCTTCGTCGCCGACAACGTCACGCTCACGCAGAGCGGGAGCACGTCGGCCGCGGGACAACCGGTCCTGGCTCCGGCGGGTGCGCTATTCCTGGGTGGCCAAATGCAACTGCAGGTCTCGGGTCGGATCTTCGCCAGCGCCGCGCCGACGACTCCGGCGTCGAGTGGGACCGGGAGCACCTCGACCGCAACCGGCTCGACCTCGACGGGAACGGCGACGACCGGCGGCGCGACGGCTCCGGCGGGCGTTCAGAACAACTGACGCGGGCAAGCCTGCCGTAGAATCGGTCGTCCCGACCGACGTGTCGGCGGCGCCGTCTGACGGCGCCGCCGCCCGAGGAGGCACCGTGTTGCGGTACCTGACGGCGGGCGAGTCCCACGGACCGGCGTTGGTGGTCACCGTCGAGGGCCTGCCCGCCGGTCTGCCCCTGCTCATCGACGACATCTCCGAAGAGCTCGCGCGCCGCCGCCTCGGCTACGGCCGCGGCCCGCGGATGCGCTTCGAGCAGGACGAGGTCGAGTTCCTCGGCGGCGTCCGCCACGGCCGCACGCTCGGCAGCCCGCTCGCGATCCTGATCCGCAACAGCGAGTGGGCGACCGGCAAGTGGGCGGAGGAGATGTCTTCCGCCCCCGGGCGCACGGCGTCGCCGCTGACCAAGCCCCGTCCCGGTCACGCCGACCTGGCCGGCATGCAGAAGTACGGATTCGACGACGCCCGCGACGTCCTCGAGCGCGCGTCGGCGCGCGAGACCGCGGCGCGCGTCGCAGCCGGCGCAGTCGCGAAGGCCCTGCTCTCGCATGTCGACATCGCGGTGCTGAGCCACGTCGTGCAGCTCGGCGCCGTCGTCGCGTCGATCGCGCACCGTCCGACGATCGAGGATCTCGCGCAGATCGACTCCTCCGAGGTGCGCTGCTTCGATCCCGACGCCGAGGCCGACATGATCCGCGAGATCAAGGAGGCGGCCAAGGCGGGCGACTCGTTGGGTGGCGTCGTCGAGGTCCTCGGCTACGGCGCCCCGCCGGGACTCGGTTCACACGTGCACTGGGACCGGCGCATCGACGGTCTCCTCGCGCAGGCGCTGATGAGCATCCAGGCGATGAAGGCCGTCGAGATCGGCGAAGGCTTCACGGTGGCGGGTGTGCGCGGCAGCGATGCCCACGACGCGATCGCGTGGGACGAGGGGGAGGGCCGCTACCGCCGCGAGTCCGCGCGTGCGGGCGGTGTCGAAGGCGGCATGACGACCGGCGACCTGCTCGTCGCCCGTGTCGCGATGAAACCGCTCGCGACGCTGAACCGCCCGGTGCTGAAGACCGTCGACGTCGAGACGAAGGTCGAGACCGTGTCGTTCAAGGAGCGCACCGACGTCACCGCGGTCCCGGCCGCGGGCGTCGTGGCCGAGACGATGACCGCGCTCGTGCTCGCCACGGAAGCGCTGCGCAAGTTCGGCGGCGATTCGCTCGACGAGTTCGTGCGCAATCACGACGCGTACCGCGCGTCGCTCGCATGACACCTCGGCGGCATCTCGTGTTGATCGGGCTCATGGGCGCGGGGAAGACGACCGTCGGTCGCGAGTGTGCCCGCCGGCTGGGCCGTACGTTCGTCGACACCGATGACGTCGTGACCGCCACCGCGCGCATGAGCGTCGAGCAGATCTTCGCCGAAGCGGGCGAGACGGAATTCCGCCGCCTGGAGCACGCGGTCGTGGCCGACGTCTGCGCGTCGCCCGAACCGCTCGTCGTCGCATGCGGCGGCGGCGCCGTGCTCGATCCCGAGAACCGGCGCGCGCTGCGCGGCGCCGGCATCGTCGTGTGGCTGCGCGCGCCCGCGGGCACGCTGGCCGGACGCGTCGGCGACGGAGCGACCCGGCCATTGCTGCGGAACGATCCGATCGGCGCGCTCACGCGGTTGGAGCGTCTGCGCGAGCCCGCGTACGAAGCGGCCGCGCATCTGACCGTCGACACAGACGGTCGCGACGTCGATACCGTCGCGACCGACGTCCTGGCCGCGTTCGCCGACCAAGAACAATCGGTATGACGCGCACGCTCGTCGACCTCGCAGACCGCGCATACGACGTCGTCGTCGGCGCGGACGCGATCGAGGAGCTCGCGGCCGTGCTCGCGGGCCGGCGGCGCGCCGCGATCGTCACCCAGGCCGCGATCCCCGGCGTGCTCGCTGCACGCGTCCGCGACGCGCTCGACCGGGCGGGCGTCGGGCACGAGACGTTCGTCATGGGCGACGGCGAGGATGCCAAGACGCTCGCGACGGTCGACGATCTCTGCCGGCGCTTCGCGCAGTGGGGACTGCTGCGCGGCGACTCGGTGGTCGCGCTGGGTGGAGGTGTCGTCGGTGACACGGCGGGCTTCACCGCGTCGGTGTACTACCGGGGCGTCGACGTCGTGCAGGTCCCGACGACGCTGCTCGCGATGGTCGATGCCGCGATCGGCGGTAAGACCGGCGTCAATCTGCCGGAGGGAAAGAATCTCGTCGGTGCGTTCCACCAGCCGCTCGCCGTGCTCGCCGATCCCCGAGCGCTCGCAACCATTCCGGAACGCGAATACCGGTGCGGCCTGGGCGAGGTCGCGAAGTACGCGTTGCTGGGCGACGACTTCGTCTCCTCGTGCGCACCCCGGCTCGTGGCGCGCGATCCCGACGTGCTCGCGGACGTGATCGCGCGCAGCGCGGCGATCAAGGCCGCGTACGTCGCCGCGGACGAATTCGAGCGCACCGGCGCGCGAGCCGTCCTCAACTACGGTCACACGCTGGCGCACGCGCTCGAGACCGCGTCGGGCCACGCGTTGCTGCACGGCGAGGCGGTCGCGGTGGGCCTCGTGTTCGCGGGCCAGCTCGCGGGCACGTTGGAACGGATCGACCAGCGCGCGGTCGCGCACCACGAGGAGCTCGTCGGCGCGCTCGGGCTGCCCGTCGAGGCTCCGCCCGGCTTGCGGGCCGACGACGTCGTTCCGATCATGGCGCGCGACAAGAAGTCGGGCGGGGGACTCACGTTCGTGCTCGCGGGGCCGAGCGGGATCGAACGGGTCGACGATCCCGATCCGGCCGCGGTCCGCAAGGCGCTCGCCGCAGTGGGAATCGAGGGGTAGAGAGAGGCCATGGCGACCATCTTGTTGCTTTCGGGTCCGAACCTGAACCTGCTCGGTGAGCGGGAACCGGAGCACTACGGCACGACGACGCTCGACGAGCTCGTCGCGATCGCGTCCGAGGTCGCGGCCAAGCGGGGCTACGACCTCGAGCACGTGCACTCGAATCACGAAGGCGTGCTCGTCGACGCGATCCACGGAGCGCGCGGTCGGTGTGCCGCCGTCGTGTTCAACCCGGGCGCGTTCTCGCACTACGCGTACGCGCTCACCGACGCGCTCGCGATGTACGACGGCGTCAAGATCGAGGTGCACCTCTCGAATCCGTACGCGCGCGAGACGTGGCGCCACCACTCGGTCATCTCGCCGGTCGTCGACGGCACGATCACCGGTCTGCGATCGGTCGGGTACCGCCTCGCCGTCGAGGCCGCGGCAACGCTGCTGGAGGAACGAACGTGACACTCACCACCGCACCCCTCGCAGCGCTCGACGTCGCGTCGCGCCTCGGTCGTCTGCAGGCCGGCTTCGCCGACGCATCGCTCGACGCGCTGCTTGTCACGAAGCTCGCCAACGTGCGTTACCTGACCGGCTTCACCGGCTCGGCGGCGACACTTCTTGTCACGCGCGACGACGTGCTGTTCGTGACCGACGGTCGTTACACGCAGCGTGCGACCGAGGAGCTGGACGCAGCCGGTGTGCGCGCCCGGCTCGAGATCGGCGTCACCGGCGCCGCGCAGCGCGACCTCCTCGTCGGCGCGGTCGCGTCCGGCAGCCGCCTCGGGCTCGAGGAGCACAGCATCTCGTGGGCCCAACAGATCGAATACGCCGAGGCGTTCGCCGACGTCGACCTCGTGCCTGCCGGCACGCCGGTCGAGGTGTTGCGGCGGGTGAAGGACGCGGGCGAGGTCGACCGGATCCGCCGCGCGTGCGCGATCGCCGACGACGCGTTCCAGACATTGCTCCCGAGGCTCGCCGACGGACTCACCGAGCGCGCGTTCGCGCTCGAGCTCGAGTTCGCGATGCGAGAGCGCGGCGCGAGCGGCAACAGCTTCGACCCGATCATCGCGTCGGGTCCGAACGGTTCGCGCCCGCACCACATGCCGAGCGACCGGGTGATCGAGCGAAACGAGCTCGTCGTCTGCGACTTCGGTTGCATCGTGGAGGGCTATTGCTCCGACATGACCCGCACGGTCTCGATCGGCGACCCCGGCCCCGACGCGCGTCACCTCTTCGACGTCGTGTTGGAGAGCCAGGCGGCCGGACGCGCCGCGGTCGCGGTCGACACCGCGTGTGCGGAAGTCGACCGAGCGTCGCGCGACGTGATCGCGAGCGCGGGCTGGGCCGACGCGTTCTCGCACTCGACGGGCCATGGTGTCGGCCTCGAGATCCACGAGGCGCCCCGGGTGGCGTCCACCGCCGGTGATACCTTGCTCCTCAACGACGTCGTGACGGTTGAGCCGGGCGTCTACCTCCCCGGCATCGGCGGTGTGCGCATCGAGGACACCCTCGTCGTGGGTGCGACCGGCGGCGAAGCCCTCACTCTTACCGGCAAGGATCTCGTGCTGTGAGCATCTCCACCAACGACTTGAAGAACGGAATGGCACTCAACCTCCCCGAGGGGTTGATGTCCGTCGTCGAGTTCCAGCACGTGAAGCCGGGCAAGGGCGGCGCGTTCGTGCGTACGAAGCTGAAGAACGTCCGCAGCGGCGCGGTGCTCGACCGCACGTTCCGCGCCGACGAGAAGGTCAAGGTCGCGGTCATCGACAAGCGAGAGATGCAGTTCCTCTACCGCGAGGGCACCGACTACGTCTTCATGGACAACGAGACGTACGACCAACTGCACGTCTCGGCCGAGAACGTAGGCAACGCCGTCAACTACCTCAAGGAGGGCGACACCGCGGTGCTCCCGACCTTCGAGGACGAGGTGATCGGCGTCGACCTCCCGGCTTCGGTCGAGCTCGAGGTGAGTGAGACGGAGCCGGGCATGCAGGGCGACCGGGTGTCGGGTGCGCGCAAGCCCGCGACGCTCGAGACCGGTTTCGTCGTACAGGTGCCGCTGTTCGTGAACATCGGCGACCGCGTGAAGGTCGACACTCGCTCGGGCGAGTACCTCTCACGCTCCTGAGAGCGAGAGGGGAGACGCGGGTGTCGACGCGCCGGGCCGCGCGGGAACGGGCACTGGGTCTCGCCTACGAGTGCGAGCTGCGGGGGCTGACGGCCTCCCAATTGCTCGGCGAGCAACCCGTCGAACCCGACGAGTACGCGTCGCGCATCGTGGTCGGCGCCGACGAGCACCGTGAGGAGATCGACGCGCTCGTACGCAAGTACTCGGAGCACTGGTCGCTCGAGCGCATGCCCGTCGTCGACCGGGCGCTGCTGCGGCTCGGAACCTACGAGCTCGCCTGGGTACCCGACACGCCGACGGGCGCGATCATCACCGAGGCGGTCGAGCTCGCGAAGCAGTACTCGACCAAAGACTCCGGCCGTTTCGTGAACGGGCTGCTCGCCCGCATCGCCGAAGACGTCCGCCCGGGGGAGTGATGTCCGCGCCGGGTGTCGAGGAGATCACGATCCCCGACACGGTCGAGGAACTGCTGGGCGGCGAGGACGCTCGGCCCGACGTTCCCTGGATCGTGATCGTCTGGAACGACCCGATCAACACCTTCGCCTACGTGATCTTCGTGTTCCAGAAGCTGTTCGGGTACTCGCGGGCGAAGGCGAGCCGCCTCACGAACCAGGTGCACTTCGAGGGTAAGGCCGTGGTCGCGTCCGGAACCCGCGAGAAGTGCGAAGCCGACGTCGCGCGCCTGCACGCGCACGGGCTGTGGGCGACGATGCAGAAGGACGATTGATGGCGCGGCGAACGTTCGCCCGCGCGCGCGACGGCTCGCTGCAGGTCACGCTGTTCGAGCAGGAAGCCGAGCTCCTCGTGATGACCGCGCGCGACATGGCGACGCTCGTCGAGGAACCGCCCGACGGCGCGGTGCGTGACCGTCTCTACCCGCGTGCGTATCTCGACCCGACGGAGGAGTCGGCCCAGCAGGAGTACGACGCCGTCGTCCACGACGACCTCGTCACCGCGCGCAAGCGCGCGTTCGAGGCGATCGCGGACCGGCTCGAGGCGGCGCAGCCGAACCGGCGGGGGATGATCGAGCTCGTGCTCGGGACCGACGAAGAGAGCCAGTGGCTCACGGGACTGAACGACGCCCGTCTCGTGATCGGCACCGCCCTCGGCGTCACCGAGGACGGCGACACCGACTACCCGCGTGACGATCCGCGGTTCGAGTACGGGGTGCTGTACGGATGGCTCACCGCACTGCACTTCGAGCTCGTCTCGGTGTTCCTCGACGAGATCGGTGAAGCCGGGACCGACGACCCAGCGCCGTTCTGAACCCCGTCCGCGTGCCCTACGCTGGACCCCGATATGCAGCTGCCGTCGTCGCCCGTCGAGGAGCCGCGCGACCCACGAACCATCGCGGTCGACGTCTTCCATGCGGTATCGCGGGCGATGCGCGGCGCCGACGAGGTCGTCGGGCTGGCGGTCGTGGCACTGCTCTCGGGCGGGCACCTGCTCCTCGAAGGCGTCCCGGGCACCGGCAAGACGCTGCTGGCGAAGTCGCTCGCGAATGCGATCGGCGGGCATTTCGGGCGCGTGCAGTGCACGCCGGATCTCCTCCCGGCCGACGTCACGGGAACATCGGTGTACAGCCCGGCCACCGGCGCGTGGGAGTTCCGGCCCGGCCCGGTGTTCGCGAACGTATTGCTCGTCGACGAGGTCAACCGCGCGTCGCCCCGTACGCAGGCCGCGCTGCTCGAGCCGATGGAGGAGCACCAGGTCACGATCGACGGCGCGACCCATCGGCTACCGGTTCCGTTCTTCCTCGTCGCGACCGAGAACCCGTTCGGGCACGCGGGCACGTTCCCGCTTCCCGACAGCCAGGTCGATCGATTCGCCATGGTGTGCACGATCGGGCGTCCGGGCCGGGCGGCCGAGCGCGAGATCCTCGGCGGGGGCGGCGGGGTGGAGGCGCTCGAAGGGATCGCCGCGGTCACGAGTCCGGCCGAGCTCGCCTGGGCGATGAACGCAGTACGTCATGTGCACTGCGCGCATTCGGTCCTCGACTACGTGCTCGACGTCGCCGACGCCACCCGCAACCACCCCGGTGTCGCACTCGGCGCGTCGCCGCGCGCGAGTCTCAGCCTGCTCCGAGCGGCGCAGGCGCACGCGACGGTGACGGGACGCGACTTCGTCTCGCCTGACGACGTGAAAGCGGTCGCCGCCGCGTCGCTCGCGCACCGCATCGTGCTGGCCGCGGGCGTCGACGTTGCGGCCGGCGGCGAGGTGATCGACGCGATCGTCGAGCGCGTCGCCGCGCCGAGGTCGTGAACGGCTGAGCGTGGCCGCGTCGACGTCGGTGAACGCGGACCCGGCGGCCGCCGTCAACCGCGGGCCCGGCGCGGCGCTGCGGGGGACGCCGACCCACCAAGGTCCCGGCGACCTCACGCTGACCTCGATCGTGTTGTTCACGCTCGGCGCGTACGGGGTGGCTGCCGGCGCCGCGACCGGACAGGAAGCGGTCGTCGCGGTGGGGATCTTCGCGTTCACGTTGTTCGCGACGGGCATCATCTGGCCGATCGTCTCGATCGCGCGGCTGCGGGTGCGCGCTGTGGCACCGACCGACGCAACGGTCGGCGACACCGTCGTGTTGCAGGTCGACGTGCGCGGCCGGGCGCCGCGTGTCGACATTCGCGCCCTCGATCCGCCGGGAACGTGGTGGCGGACGTCGGCGCCGGCCTCGGGAGCGCTCCCGCACTCGGCAGTGCGAAGGGGCGTCTTCCGATCGGTGCGCGTGCAGCTGCGCACGTCGGCGCCGCTCGGGGTCTTCGTCCGGACGCGCACGATCCGCGTCGATCTTGATGCTCCCATCACTGTCGCGCCCCGTCCCGTGGCCGCGCCCGCGGTGCTGCGGCCCGTCCCGGAGGAACGCATGGCGGCCGGCCCGGCGCTGCTCCCGCGCGGTGCCGGCGACACCGTACGTACGGTCCGGCCGTACGCGCCCGGTGATCCCGCTCGGCTCGTGCACTGGCCGACGAGCGCGCGCCGCGGCGAGATCGTCGTGCGCGAGCACGAGCCGCCGCCGGCCCTCGGTGTCGCGCTGGTCGTCGACCTGCGCGGCCCGCGGCCCGAAGCCGCGGCGAGTCTGGCGGCAGGTATCGGCGGGGCGACGCTCGCCGCGGGCGGCGTCGTGTGGTGCGGCACCAACGAGGCCGGCGAGCGCGTCGGCGCGACGGTCGCGAACGCGCGCGAACTCGGTCGCCGGCTCGCGCGAGCCGGTCCCGGCGAACCCGCGGTGCCGCCCGAGGACTGGCCGGTCGAGACGGTGACCGCGTGAGCCGAGGAGAGAAGTCTCCGCTCGCGGCGCACGGCGTCGCGCCGTCGTACCGAATCGTCGCGGTGCCGGCGGCGGTCGCGCTCGGTGCCGTCGGCGCCATCGCGGCCGACCACGCCGGACTCCCGTGGATCGTCGGCGCGTTCGCGGGGGCGATCGCGGCCGCCTTGGGTGTGCTCGCGCTGCCCTCCATCCCGACTCGCCGGGCCACGGTCGTGCTGCTCGGTCTCGGCGGCCTCGCCGCGCTGCGCCACGCTTCTTTCGCGGGGAATGACCGGAGCTGGCTGCTCGTCCTCTGGGCCGCCGCGACGATGCTGACGTTGGTCATGGTCGACCGCGCCGACGCGGAGATGGTTCCGGCGCTCGAAGGCGGTGCGCCGCTGCCGAGCCGTATGGCGGAGACGGCGCGCGTCGGCGCGTTGGTCTCGCTGATCGTGATGGTCGCGGCGGTCGCGCTCGTGCCGAGCGTGACCTCGCGGCTCGGCCGGAAGGTCTGGCCCGGCAGGTCACCGACCGACTCCGACCTGACGTCGTCACCGTCGTCACTCCAGTCGAGCCCCTCGCTCGACCTGACTTCGAGACCGCGACTCGGGAACGCGGTCGTGTTCACGGTCGACGCGTCGCATGCCGATTTCTGGCGAGGCGAGACCTTCGACGTCTACCAGGGTTCGTCGTGGAGTAGCAGCTTCGACCAGGACACCGACGAACCCCTCACGAACACCGGTTCGCGGGTCGTGGTCGACGCCGCGCAGTACGACGGGGGCACGGCGAACGGCACGGACTTCCGCCAGACGTATCACGTCGAGGCCGGCTACTCCGACGTCGTGTTCGCGGCGCCGAATCCGCGCGAGGTCGAGACCGACAAGAACCTGATGCTCGCGCCCGACGGCACGTTGCGCGTCGGTGATCCGAACATCCCGTCGAAGATCGCCGCCGAGGGCTTCGGCAAGGGCGCGGTCTACACCGTCACGAGCAGCCGCCGGTCGGTGACCGCCGAGACGCTGCGCGAGGCGACCGGTGAGGTGCCGACGTTCATCAACGAGACGTACGCGCTGATGCCGGTGACGTCAGGGCGCGTCGTCGAGCTCGCGCGCACGATCACGCAGGGCCGAACCAACACCTACGACCGGGTGAAGGCACTCGAGAACTGGCTGGGCGACAACACGCGCTACTCGTTGAACGCGCCCTTGTCGCCGCGCGGCGTCGACGTCGTCGACGACTTCCTGTTCCGCACCCGGGTCGGCTGGTGCGAGCAGATCGCGAGCAGCCTCGTCGTGATGGCGCGCAGCATCGGTATCCCGGCCCGCCTCGTCACCGGGTTCGTCCCCGGCAGCCGCGACGCGCTCACCGGCCGCTTCGTCGTCCGCGAACGGGACGCGCACGCGTGGGCGGAGATCTATTTCCCCGGCATCGGCTGGCAGGGCTTCGATCCGACCGCGTCGGTGCCGCTCTCGGGCGACGCGAAGTCGTCGGGCTCGTGGCTCTCCGCCGCGCGGCACAACGCCGTCCCCCTCGCGATCCTCGCGGTGCTCCTCGTGATCATCGTCGCCGCCCTGCCCGAGGTCGTGGCCGCCGGCCGTCGCCGGCGTGCCCGCCGCGCGTCGTGGAGCGCACAGACGCTTCACCGCCTCGAGCGCGTCGGCCGCAAAGCCGGACGGGCCCGCGCTCCGTCGGAGACGCCGCGCGAGTACGCGGCCGCGCTCGCGGATCAACTTGGCGACGCGCGGCTGGTGGAGGTCGGAGCCACCCTCGACGCCGCGTTGTTCTCGGCGCACGGAGCACCCGACGAGGCCCGGGAACGCGCGGACGCGGTGCTAACCTCCCTCTGACCGTTAACGGCATCCCGTGAGGTGCCGACGGAGGAGCTTGCGATGTCGCCCCAACCGGCCGGCGAACGAGACGCGCGCGACGAGCGTGGACCCGCCGTTGCCGGACCCGTCGCTCCCCGTACCGGTTCCGACGCTCGCGATGCCGTCCTCCACACGCACGTCTTCGACGCGGCCGAACTGCGGCGGGCGCTCACTCGCATCGCGCACGAGATCGTCGAGCGTAACCACGGCGCCGAGAACGTCGTGCTCGTGGGCCTCTACACGCGCGGCGTGGCGCTCGCGCAGCGCCTCGGCGGAGCGATCGCGTCGTTCGAGGGCAGCGAGCCCGCGATCGGGATGCTCGACGTCGCGTTCTACCGCGACGACATCGGGCTGCGGCCGGTCGCGCCGACGGGCCCGACGGAGGTTCCCGACCTCTCCGGCAAGGTCGCGGTACTCGTCGACGACGTGCTCTACACGGGGCGCACCGTGCGGGCCGCGCTCGACGCGCTGCACGAGCTCGGCCGTCCGCACGCCGTCCAGCTCGCGGTGCTGGTCGACCGGGGGCATCGGGAGCTGCCGATCCGCGCCGACTACGTCGGCAAGAACCTGCCCACCCGCGCGACCGAGGACGTCCGGGTCCGGTTGGCAGAGGTCGACGGCGACGACGGCGTCGACCTCTGGGGCGCCGACGAGCGGGAGGAGCACCGGCGGTGAAGCACTTGTTGTCGGTCGACGATCTCGGAGGCCGCGGCGGGATCGAGGAGATGCTCGATCTCGGGGAGTCGTTCCTCGAGGTGACTCGGCGCGACATCCCGAAGGTTCCCGCGCTGCGTGGCAAGACGGTCGTGTCGCTGTTCTACGAGGACTCCACCCGTACTCGCATGTCATTCGAGACCGCGGCGCGCCGGCTCTCCGCCGACACCATGAACTTCTCGGTGTCGACGTCGTCGGTGAAAAAAGGTGAGAGTCTGCTCGACACCGTGCAGACGATCGAGGCGATGGGTGTCGACGCGATCGTGATCCGCCACGGCTCGTCCGGCGCGCCGAACCGCGTCGCGACGTGGAGCTCGGCGCGGGTGGTGAACGCGGGAGACGGGCGTCACGAACACCCGACCCAGGCGCTCCTCGACGCGTTCACGCTACGCCGCCACCGCGGCCCGTCGCTCGACGGCTGTCGCATAGCGATCGTCGGCGACATCCGGCACTCGCGTGTCGCGCGCAGCGACGTGAAGGCGTTCCACGCGCTCGGCTGCGAGCTGACGCTGGTCGGGCCGCCGACGCTGATGCCGGAGCGGCTCGACGGCTGGCCGGTCGCGGTCACGAGCGACCTCGATCACATCCTCTCCGAGGTCGACGTCGTCTACCTCTTGCGCATCCAGCGCGAGCGCATCGGCCAGGCGCTGTTTCCCTCGCTGCGCGAGTACTCCGCGCGCTGGGGCTTGACCGCCGAACGGGCGGCTCGCTGCAAGCCTGACACGCTGGTCATGCACCCCGGGCCCATGAATCGCGGGATCGAGATCGCGGGCGAGGTCGCCGACTCCGCCCGTTCGCTCGTCACCGAGCAAGTCGCGAACGGGATCGCGGTGCGCATGGCCGTGCTCTGGTCGCTGCTCGGCTCGGGAGGGCCGATTGTCTGATCTCGCCGCACCGAACGAGCTCGTCCTGCGCGGCGGCCGCGTGCTCGACGCGGCCGGCGAGCGCGAGGCCGACGTCCGCGTCGTCGACGGTGTGATCGCCGAGGTCGGCGCCGCGCTCTCGCCGTCGGCCGGCGCGACCGTGCTCGATGCCGAGGGCTGTTTGGTGACCCCGGGGCTCGTCGACCTCCAGGTGCACTTCCGCGAACCCGGACGCGAGGAGAGCGAGACCATCGAGACCGGCTCGCGTGCTGCCGCGCTCGGAGGCTGTACCGCGGTCGTTTGCATGCCGAACACCGAACCGCCGATCGACGATGCCGCCGTTGCCCAGTGGGTCGTCGACCGCGCCCGTGCGGTCGGGCTGTGCGATGTGCGGCCCGCCGGTTGCATAACGAAGGGGCGCCGGGGCGAGGAGCTCGCGCCGTTCGGCGAGCTGTACGACCTCGGCGTGCGCGTGTTCACCGACGACGGCGACTGTGTGGCCGACGCGTCGGTGATGCGCCACGCGTTCGAGTACGCGTCCGCGCTCCCCGGTGCGGTTCTCGCCCAGCACGCCGAGGACCCGAACCTCGTGCGGGACGGGCACATGCACGAGGGCGCCTGGTCGGCGCGACTCGGCATCCCCGGCCGGCCCGCCGAGGCGGAGTCGACCATCGTCGCCCGCGACCTCCAACTCGCGCGCCGCACCGGCGGCCGCTATCACGTGCTGCACATGTCGTGCGCGGCATCGGCCGCGCTCGTGCGCGTGGCGAAGACCGAAGGGGTGCGCGTCACCGCGGAGTGCACGCCGCAACACCTCGTGCTCACCGACGAGGCGTGCTCCGACTTCGACCCGTCGTTCAAGATGAACCCGCCGCTGCGCGAGCAGTCCGATGTCGAGGCGCTCCGCGCCGCGCTCGTCGACGGCACGATCGACGCGATCGCCACCGATCATGCTCCGCACTCGCCCGAGAGCAAGGACGTCCCGTTCGAGGAGGCGCCGCCGGGAATGCTCGGCGTCGAGACCGCGCTCGCGGTCGTGCTCACCACCTTGGTCGGGCCCGGCGTGCTCACGCTCGCGCAGGCGATCGCGGCCTTGTCGTGGCAGCCGGCGCGGATCGCGGGCGTCGACGGCGACGGGCACGGCGGTCCTGTCGCTCCGGGTCGGCCCGCGCACCTCTGCGTGATCGACCCCGCGTACACATGGTCGGTCGACGGGACCCGGCTCGCGAGCAAATCGCACAACTCGCCCTGGGAGGGCTGGAAGCTCACGGGCAAGGTGCGGCACACGGTGTTCGGCGGCGTCCCGACCGTTCGCGACCACGAGGCGACGAGATGACCGAAGCGCTGCTTGTTCTCGCCGACGGCGAGACGTTCGACGGGATCGCGGTCGGTCACCGGCCCGAGAGCGGTGTCGCGACCGGCGAGGTCGTCTTCAACACCGCGCTCGCGGGCTACCAGGAGATCATCACCGATCCGTCCTACGCGGGCCAGATCGTCACGTTCACGTACCCGCACATCGGGAACTACGGCGTGAACGACGGCGACGACGAGGCGGGCGCGCCGCACTGTCGGGGAATCATCGTGCGGGACCTGGCGCGGCGGCCGTCCAACTGGCGCGCGACCGACGACATGGACGGCTTCCTGAACCGGCACCGCGTCGCGGGTATCGCCGGTGTCGACACGCGCCGACTGACCCGGCACATCCGCGACGCGGGCGCGATGCCGGGCGCGTTCGGGACCGCCGACCGCGACACGTTGCTCGCCGCCGCGCAGGACGACGGCGGCACCGACGGCTGCGATCTCGCCTCCGAGGTCACCACGACCGAGCCCTACACGGTCGGACCGGAGGACGCGATGCTCTACGTCGTCGCGTACGACTTCGGCATCAAGCGCTCGATCCTCGACCAGCTCGTGAGCCGGGGCTGCCAGGTCGAGGTCGTCCCCGCGGGCACACCGGGCGCCGACGTCCTGCAACGCGCACCCGACGGCGTCTTCCTCTCGAACGGTCCTGGCGATCCGGCCGCGGTCGCGAGCGCGCGCGAAAACGTGCGCGAGCTGCTCGGGAAGGTGCCGGTCTTCGGGATCTGCCTGGGGCACCAGATCATGAGCCTCGCCCTCGGTGCGCGCACGTTCAAGCTGCGATTCGGGCACCACGGCGGGAACCATCCGGTGCGGCACGAGCCGAGCGGGCGCGTCGAGATCACGAGCCAGAACCACAACTACGCGGTCGACGCGTCGACGTTGCCGGATGGCAGCGTGGTGTCGCACCTGAACCTCAACGACGGCGACGTCGAAGGTGTCCGGACCGACCACCTCCGCGCGTTCAGCGTGCAGTACCACCCCGAGGCCGGACCCGGGCCGCACGACGCGCGTTACCTATTCGAGGAATTCACGCAAATGATGAGGGCCGACTGACCGTGTGCGTGCGCCATGCCTCGTAGAGACGATCTCGAGACGATCCTGCTGATCGGCAGTGGGCCGATCGTGATCGGCCAGGCCTGCGAGTTCGACTATTCCGGCACGCAGGCGTGCCGCGTGCTGCGCGAAGAGGGATACCGCGTCGTCCTCGTGAACTCGAACCCGGCGACGATCATGACCGATCCGGAGTTCGCGGACGCGACCTATGTCGAACCGCTCGACGTCCCGACGCTCGAGCGCATCATCGCCAAGGAACGGCCCGACGCGCTGCTCCCGACGCTCGGCGGCCAGACCGGCCTCAACCTCGCGATCGCGCTGCACGAGGTCGGCGTGCTCGAGCGGTACGGCGTGGAGATGATCGGTGCGAACGTCGAGGCGATCCAGACGGCCGAGGACCGCCAGCGGTTCAAGCTCGCCATGACCGAGATCGGGCTGAAGGTGCCCCCGTCGGGGATCGCTTACACCGTCGACGAGGCGCTGCGCGTCGCCGACGAGGTCGGCTATCCGGTGATCATCCGGCCCGCGTTCATCCTCGGGGGCGGCGGCACCGGCATCGCGCACGACCGCGACGAGATGCGCCACGTCGGCGAGCGGGGTCTCGCGGCGAGCCCGATCTCGGAGATCCTCATCGAGCGCAGCATCACGGGCTGGAAGGAGTACGAGCTCGAGGTGATGCGTGACCACGCCGACAACGTGGTCGTCATCTGCTCGATCGAGAACGTCGACCCGATGGGTGTCCACACCGGCGAGTCGATCACCGTCGCGCCCGCGCAGACGCTGACCGACCCCGAGTACCAGGTGATGCGCGACGCCGCGTTCGCGTGCATCCGGCGCATCGGCGTCGAGACCGGCGGGTCCAACGTGCAGTTCGCCGTCAACCCGCAGACCGGCGAGATGGTGATCATCGAGATGAACCCGCGCGTGTCGCGCAGCTCGGCGCTCGCGAGCAAGGCGACGGGGTTCCCGATCGCGAAGATCGCGGCGAAGCTCGCAGTGGGGTACCGCCTCGACGAGGTACGCAACGACATCACCCGCGAAACGCCCGCGAGCTTCGAACCGACGATCGACTACGTCGTCACCAAGGTGCCGCGCTGGGCGTTCGAGAAGCTGCCGGGGTCGAACCCCGTGCTCGGCACCCAGATGCAGTCGGTGGGCGAGGTCATGGCGATCGGGCGGACGTTCTGCGAGTCGTTGCAGAAGGCGCTGCGGTCGCTCGAAACCGGGCGGCTCGGTCTCAACTGCGACCCCGCCGAACGCGAGCTCGACGGCTTCTCCGACGACGAGATCGTGCTCGCCGCCGCAGTGCCGACGCCCGACCGCATCTTCCAGGTCGAGGCCGCGCTGCGGCGATTCGTCTCGATCGAGCGCCTGCACGAGGTCACGGGCATCGACCCGTGGTTCCTCGATCAGATCCTCGTGATCGTCGAAGCGCGCGACCGCCTCGCGGCCCTCGGCCGCGACGACCTCTCGCGCGTGAGCCGCGCCGACTGGCGCGCGGCCAAGCGACTGGGATTCTCCGACGGTCAGCTCGCGTTCCTCTGGGGCGCCCCGACCGCGGCCGTGCGGTCGCAGCGGATCGCGGCCGGCGTCGACGTCACGTACAAGACCGTCGACACCTGCGCGGCCGAGTTCTCGGCGTTCACGCCGTACCACTACGGCACGTACGAGGACGAGGACGAGATCGCGCCGTTGACCAGGCCCGCAGTGATCATCCTCGGCAGCGGTCCGAACCGCATCGGTCAGGGCGTCGAGTTCGACTATTGCTGCGTGCACGCCGCTTTCGCGCTGCGCGACGCGGGCTACGAGACCGTCATGGTCAACTGCAACCCCGAGACGGTGTCGACCGACTACGACACGAGCGACCGACTCTTCTTCGAGCCGCTCACGAACGAGGACGTGCTCAACGTGTGCGCGCGCCTGCAAGCGGTGGGGGAGGTCCGCGGTGTGATCGTGAGCCTCGGCGGCCAGACGCCGCTCAAGCTTGCACACGAGCTCGAAGCCGCGGGCGTCCCCGTGCTCGGCACCTCGCCTGCGTCGATCGACGCGGCGGAGGACCGAGAGCTGTTCAACGCGCTGTGCGACCGTCTGGGCATCCCGCAGCCCGCCGGCGCGATGGCGACCGGCGCCGAAGAGGCGGTGCGAGCCGCGAACGAGATCGGGTATCCGGTGCTCGTGCGGCCGTCATACGTGCTCGGCGGTCGTGCCATGCAGATCGTGTACGACGACTCCGACATCCGCAGGGCGATGGCGGAGCTCGCGCACACCGGCTCCCTCGGCCGCGAGGGCGGCCTGTCGGCGGAACGGCCGGCGCTCATCGACCGCTTCCTCGAGGACGCGACCGAGGTCGACGTCGACGCGCTCCGCGACCGCACGGGCGCATGTGTGATCGGCGGGGTCATGGAGCACACCGAGGAAGCCGGCGTGCACTCGGGCGACTCGTCGTGCGCGATCCCGCCGCCGACGCTGCCCGCCGAGGTCATCCAGACGATCGAGCACCACACGCGCGCGCTGGCGGACGCGTTGCAGGTGGTCGGCCTGCTCAACGTGCAGTACGCGGTGAAGGAAGACCGCGTCTACGTCATCGAGGCGAACCCGCGGGCGAGCCGTACGGTCCCGTTCGTCAGCAAGGCCACCGGGGTGCCGCTGGCGAAGGTCGCAGCCCGGGTCATGCTCGGCGCCACGCTCGACGAGCTCGCAGCCGAGGAACTGCTCCGCCCGCCGGCGACCGGACGGCACGTGGCGGTCAAGGAGGCCGTCCTCCCGTTCAACCGGTTCCCGGACGTCGACACGATCCTCGGTCCGGAAATGCGCTCGACCGGCGAGGTGATGGGCATCGATCGCACCTTCGGCATGGCCTTCGCGAAGAGCCAGGCCGGCGCGGGCAACGAGCTGCCGCACCACGGCACGGTGTTCTTCTCGCTCGCCGACCGCGACAAGGAGGCGGGTTCGGTCGCGGCGCTGCGGTTCTTCGAGCTCGGCTTCTCGATCGCGGCGACGGTCGCGACCGGGCGTTTCCTCGAAGGCCGGGGCATACGCGTCGACACGATCGTCGCGAAGGTCGGCGAGGACGTCGGCGTGGATGCAGTGGAGTTGATCTCGTCGGGGAAGGTCGATCTCGTCGTGAACACTCCCCGAGGCCGCGGACCGCGTGCCGACGGCATGCACATCCGCCGTGCCGCGCTCGCGCACGGGGTGGCGTGCGTCACCACGGTCGCGGCCGCGCTGGCCGCCGCGGCCGGGATTGCGGCGGCGAGCGAGCGCGAGCCCGAGGTGCGCTCGCTGCAGGAGTACCACCGCGACGGTCAGCTGCGGTTGGAGGTCTGAGGGTTGGCGCGGCGCCGTCACCTCCCGCCGGTCGATCTCGCGGTCGACCTCGGACCCGTCCGGCTGCCGACCCCGATCGTCGCCGCGTCGGGAACGTTCGGGCACGGCGCCGAGGTCGCGTCTCTCTGCGATCCGCGCGGAATCGGCGCGGTGACCACGAAGTCGGTGGCGGTGTTCGCGTCCGAGGGGAATCCGCCCCTGCGCGTGACCGAGTCGGCGGGCGGCATGCTCAACTCGGTCGGCTTGCCCGGTCCCGGGGTCGACGCGTGGATCGAGCACGATCTTCCTGCGCTCGAAGCGCGCGGGGCGCGCGTCATCGCGTCGGTCTGGGGTCGATCGGTCGCCGATTACGAAGCCGCGGCGCGGGCGCTCAAAGCTGTTGCCGCGCGCGTCGTCGCGGTCGAGGTGAACCTCTCGTGCCCGAACGTCGAAGCCCGCGCCGACGTGTTCGCGCACGCGCCCGACAGCACGCGCGACGCGACGAAGGCGGTCGTCGCCGCGCTCGGCGAAGCGGTCCCCGTGTTCGCGAAGCTGTCGCCCAACGTGACGGACATCGTCGGCATCGCGGATGCCGCGCTGGACGCCGGTGCGACCGGTCTCACGTTGGTTAACACCGTCATGGGCATCGCGATCGACGCGTCGACGCGCACGCCTCGTCTCGGCGCCGGCGGAGGAGGCCTGTCGGGTCCGCCGATCAAGCCGATCGCATTGCGTGCGGTCTGGGAGGTCGCGCGTGCACATCCCGGTATCCCGATCATCGGGACCGGCGGCGTCGCGAACGGCGAGGACGCGGTCGAGATGTTGCTCGCCGGCGCGACCGCGGTCGGCGTCGGCACGGCGACGTTCGCCGATCCGCGCGCGACCCGGCGCATCGCGGCGGAACTCGAACTGTGGTGCGCCCGCAACGACGTCGCGCGCGTGCGCGACCTCACCGGCGCGCTCAACGGACCGACGGGAGGTTCCTCATGACGGATGTGCGCAAGCACCTCGCGGTCGCGCTCGACGTGGACGATCTCGACCGCGCCGAGCAGCTCGCGAAGGAGGTCGCGCCGTGGTTCGGCGTGGCGAAGGTCGGCCTCGAGCTCTACTCCGCCGCCGGTCCCGAGGCGGTGAACCGCATGCGCGCGCTCGATCTCGACGTCTTCGCCGACATCAAGCTCCACGACATCCCGACGACGGTCGGACGCGCCGCGCGCGTGCTGGGTCGCCAGGGCGTGCGTTACCTCAACTTCCACGCCGCGGGCGGCGTCGACATGTTGCGCGCCGGCGTCGACGGTCTCGCCGAAGGGGCGCGCGACGCGGGTCAGCCGACGCCGGTTCCCATCGCGGTCACGGTGCTGACGAGCGACTCCGACACGGCGGCGTTCGACACGCGGCTCGAAGCCGCGATCGAAGCCGGGTGCGGAGGCGTTGTCTGCTCGGTCCACGAGGTCGAACGTGTGCACGCAGCGCGCGCTGACTTCGTGACCATTGTCCCCGGAGTACGTTTCGCGCAGGGGGACAATCACGATCAAGCACGCGTGGGAACTCCGGAGAGCGTTGCCCGTGCCGGGGGCGACGTCCTCGTGATCGGACGCGCCGTCACCCGGGCGGACGATCCGCGCGTCGCCGCGAAGAACGCGTTCGATCAGATCGCGCACGCGCTGGCCGCGCGCTAGCGCGACAGGGGTCTCGGCGCAAGCCGTACGCCAGTTGCGTGCGTCGACAGTCTCGCTATGCTGCACCGCTGCTGATTCGAGAGCTGCAGCCGGCTCCCGAACACCAAGATCGCTCACACGCCGTCGCCCCGGAGGACTCACATGGCGAACCCGCCCACGCTCACACCGGAGCAGCGTCAACTCGCGCTCGAGAAGGCCGCCGTCGCGCGTCGTCAACGCGCCGAAGTGAAGGACAAGCTCAAGATCGGCTCGCTGACGTTGCGCGAGCTGTTCGACGCCGCCGACCGCGGCGACGAGGCGGGCGACATGCTCGCGAAGCTGAAGGTGGTGAGTGTGCTCGAGTCGCTTCCTGGTGTCGGCAAGGTGCGCGCTCGTCACATCATGTCGGAGCTCGAGATCTCCGAGAGCCGTCGTCTGCGGGGGCTCGGCGCGAATCAGCGCCGAGCGTTGCTCGAGAAGTTTGCCGGCTGACGGATCCAGCGGTCGTCCGCGCGACGACCACGGAAACCCGCGCGGCGTCCTGCTCGTCCTCGCGGGAACCTCCGGCGCGGGAAAGGGGACCGTCGGGTCGCGCCTGCGCGAGTCCGACCCGGATCTCTACTGGTCGGTGTCGTGGACGACCCGAGCGCCCCGAGCCGGGGAGCGCGAGGGCGTCGACTACCGCTTCGTCAGCCGCGAGGCGTTCGAGGCGCTGCGCGATGCCGGTGGCTTCCTCGAGTGGTTCGAGGTCTACGGCGACCTGAAGGGCACGCCCGTCGACTACGTCCGCAACGAGCTCGCCGCCGGCCACGACGTCATGCTCGAGATCGACGTGCAGGGTGCGCTCGCAGTGAAGGAGAAGCTTCCCGAGGCGCTGCTCGTCTTCGTGCAGGCGCCGAGCCGCGAGGAGCAGCGGCAGCGTCTCGAAGCGCGCGGCAGCGAGACCGAGGAGTCGATCGGCCGCCGCCTCGAACAGGCGGCGGCCGAGGAACGCATCGGCGCCGAGCAGTTCGACGCTGTAGTCGTGAACCACACCGTGGACCAGGCCGTACGGGACGTCGCTGCTATCCTGAGAACCCGCCGCGACGGTGCTCGCGGGAGCACGAAGGAGCCTGATGGCTGAACGCCGCCCCTCGCTCATGGAGCCTCGCATCGAGACGCTCATGAACAAGGTCGACTCGAAGTTCACGCTGGTCACGCTCGCAGCGATGCGGGCCCGCGAGATCAACGACTACTACAACCAGCTCGGTGAAGGCCTCGGCCGGATCGTGCCGCCCCAGGTCACGTCCGTCTCCCGCAAGCCGCTGTCGATCGCGCTCGAGGAGATCTCGGCCAACAAGATCGTGTACGAGCGGGTCGAGGAGCCGGAACCGGGCGAGCTCGACGAGGCCGCGCTGGAGATCGACGAGCCGGCGCCCGACGCGTCGGCCTGACCGACTGGCATCGTTCGATGCCCAACGTCGTCCTCGGTGTCAGCGGCGGGATCGCCGCGTACAAGGCTGTCGACGTGTGCCGGCGCCTCGTCGACGCCGGCATGCACGTTGCGCCCGTCCTCACCGAGGACGCACAGCGGTTCGTCGGCGCGGTGACGTTCTCGGCGCTCGCCTCGGAGCCCGCGCGGACGTCGTTGTTCGACGGCCCCGATCCGATTCCGCACACGCGCCTCGGCCAGGCCGCCGATCTCGTCGTGGTCGCGCCGGCCACCGCGAAGCTGCTCGGCAAGTACGCGGCCGGGATCTCCGACGACCTGCTGACCGCGACGCTGCTCGCGACGCGGGCGCCGGTGCTTCTGTGCCCGGCGATGCACACCGAGATGTGGGAACACGCGGCCGTGCAGGAGAACCTGGCCACCTTGCGCCGGCGGGGCGTGCACGTCGTCGACCCCGAGGAGGGCCGGCTTGCCGGCGGTGACGTCGGCGCGGGCCGGCTCGCCGCGGCCGAGGTGATCGTCGAACGTGTGCTGGAGCTCCTCGCGGTCGGACGGCCACTGACCGGGCGCTCCGTGCTGGTGACCGCCGGCGGCACCCGGGAAGCGCTCGACCCGGTTCGCTTCGTCGGGAACCGCTCGTCCGGGAAGATGGGCCACGCGCTGGCCGATGTCGCCGCCCGGCGCGGGGCGCGCGTGTTCCTCGTGACGACCGCGAATGCGCCCGTTCCGCCCGGCATCGAGGTCGTGCGGGTAGAGAGTGCGCAGGAGATGCACGACGCGGTCATGGTGCGGGCCGGGGCCGTCGACGTCGTCGTGATGGCGGCCGCCGTCGCCGACTTCCGACCGAAGGCGCCGTCGGCCGAGAAGATCAAGAAGGCCGACGGCGTGCCGGAGATCGTGCTCGAGCCGACGACCGACATCCTCGCCGCGCTCGGGCGGGCGAAGCCGGCGGGCCAGGTCGTCGTCGGGTTCGCAGCCGAGACCGAGCGGCTGCGCGAGAACGCGGCCGCGAAGCTCGCCTCCAAGCGCGTCGACCTGATGGTGGCCAACGACGTCAGTGCGCCCGACGCCGGGTTCGAGGTCGACACCAATCGGGCCGTGCTGCTCGGTGCCGACGGCAGCGCGCACGCGACGGCGCTGCTGTCGAAGGAACAGCTGGCCGGCATTGTCTTCGACCGGGTCGTCGAGCTCCTGGGTGGAGCGACGAACGCGCCCGCCACCTAACATGCGCCGGATCAGCCGGATGAGGCGCGCCGAGCCAAGGCGGAGGGGTGAGGTTCGTGAGTAGGCACACGTTCACGTCCGAGTCGGTGACCGAGGGTCATCCCGACAAGATGGCTGATCAGATCAGCGACAGCGTGCTCGACGCCGTGCTCGCCGAAGACCCGTACAGCCGCGTGGCGTGCGAGACGATGATCACGACCGGCTTCGCCGTCATCGCCGGTGAGATCAGCACGAACGCCCACGTCGACATTCCGGGCCTTGCCCGCGAGACGATCCTCGGCATCGGCTACTCGAAGGCCGAGTACGGGATCGATGGCAAGACCTGCGGCATCCTCGTGTCCCTCGACAAGCAGTCGCCCGACATCGCCATGGGCGTCGACAAGGCGCTCGAGCAAAAGGCCGGAACCGGCGATCTCTACGACGAGGTCGGCGCGGGCGACCAAGGGATGATGTTCGGGTACGCGTGCGACGACACGCCCGACCTCATGCCGATGCCGATCTGGCTCTCGCACAAGCTGGCCGCTCGCCTCACCGAAGTGCGCAAGCTCGGCATCGTCGACATGCTCCGCCCCGACGGCAAGACGCAGGTGTCGATCGACTACGAGGACGGCAAGCCCGTCCGGCTCAACACCGTGCTCATCTCGACCCAGCACGACGCCGACATCGACATCAACGGCAAGCTTCGCCCCGAGCTCATCGAACACGTCATCAAGCCGTCGCTCCCCGAGCAGTTCGCGAACGACGACTTCGAGGTCTTCGTCAACCCGACCGGCAACTTCGTGCTCGGCGGCCCGCACGCCGACTGCGGCCTCACCGGCCGCAAGATCATCGTCGACACGTACGGCGGCATGGCTCGCCACGGCGGTGGCGCGTTCTCGGGCAAGGACCCGACCAAGGTCGACCGCTCCGCGGCCTATGCGGTGCGTCAGATCGCGAAGGCGGTCGTCGCGGCGGGTCTCGCCAACCGTTGCGAGGCGCAGGTCGCGTACGCGATCGGCGTCGCCCACCCGGTGTCGATCATGGTCGAGACCTTCGGAACGTCCGAGGTAGCACCCGAGAAGCTCGAGGCCGCGGTGCGCGAGGTCTTCGACATGCGGCCCGCCGCGATCATCGAGCGCCTCGACCTGCGCCGCCCGATCTTCCGGCGCACGGCCGCATACGGGCACTTCGGTCGCACCGACGGCGACGGCTTCACGTGGGAGAACACCGCGCCCTACGCCGACGAACTGCGTCGCGTCGTCGGCTGAGTCGTCGTTGGGTCGGGTCTGTCGCGTCCTACCGGACGTCACGGCGGTCGACCGCGCCTTCGATTATTCGGTTCCCGACGCGCTGAACGCGACGGTGCGCGCCGGCATGATCGTGCGCGTCCCGCTGCACGGCCGGCGCGTTCGCGGCTGGGTGATCGACGACGACGTCGAACCCGAGCCGGCGGCCGGCGGTCTGCTCGACGTTCTCGCGGTCGTCTCGGCCGGTCCGCCGCCCGATGTCGTCGAGCTGTCCGCTTGGGTCGCGCGTCGTTGGGCCGGCCCCCGCGTCGCCGTGCTCCGTTCGGCGTCGCCGCCGAACAACGTCGCGGTCGCGGGCGGAGCCGAGCCGCAGCCCGGCGGGTCCGGGCCGGAAGGTGCATCCGAACGCGTGCTCCGGCGCCCCCCGCTCCTCGACCGGCGCGCGCAGGTCGCCGAACTGTGCCCGCCTTCGGGATCGACCATCGTGTGCGTCGCGGACGCGGGCCGGGCGCGTGCGCTCGCGGCGTTCCTGTCATCCGGAGGCCGCGAGATCGCGCTGCTGCATTCCTTCGAGTCGGACGCGGCGCGGACCGAGGGCTGGCGCCGCGCGTCCCGCGGCAACTGTGTCGTCGTCGGGGGGCGGGTCGCCGCGCTCGCCCCGGTGCCCGACCTGCGCGCCGCGGTCGTGGTCGACGATCAGGACGAGGCGCTGCAGGAGGAGCGGTCACCCACGTGGCACGCCCGCGACGTCCTGCGCGAGCGTGCGGCCCGAGCCGGGGTTCCGTTCACGGTGAGCGCACCGGCGCCATCGGTGGAGGCGATCGTCGCCGCCGGAGGCCCGGGTTCGGTCGAGGCGCCGCCCCCGGACGTCGAGACCGGAGGTTGGCCGCGCGTGCAGGTCGTCGACCGCCGCGACGAGCCGCCTGGTGCGGGTCTCCTGTCGGACGCGCTCGCCACCGCGCTGCACCGTGCGTCCGGCCCGGCGGTCTGCGTGCTGAACCGGCGGGGCCGGTACCGGCTGCTCGTGTGCGCGTCGTGCGCGCACCTCCTGCGCTGGGACCGTCCGAACGAGCGGCCGTTGGTGTGCCCGGAATGCGGCGGCACCAAGCTGCGCGTGCTGCGGACCGGGGTGACGCGTGTGCGCGAAGAGCTCGAGGCGCTCGTGCCCGGAGCGCGCGTCGTCGACGTCGACAGCGCCACGGCCGACGTGCCCGCGGCCGACATCGTGGTCGGCACCGAGGCGGTGCTGCACCGGTCGGGGGTGCGCCGCCGGCGGCCCGCCCTCGTGGCGTACCTCGACCTCGACCAGGAGTTGCTCGCGCCGCGGTACCGGGCCGCGGCCCAGGCGCACTGGCTGCTCACGCGCGGCGCCCAACTCCTCGCGGGTCGCCCGCGCCCCGAGACGTTGCTCCTCCTGCAGACGCGGATCCCTGACCACGTCGCGGTGCGCGCCCTCGCGCGCGGCGAACCGGCGCTCGTCGTCGAGGCCGAGATCGAGTACCGGCGCACGCTCGCGTACCCGCCGTTCGGCGCCCTGGCAGAGCTGGCGGGAACCGCGGAGCCGCTGTCGGCGGCGGCCGAGGAGCTCCGCGCGCTCGATGTCCAGGCTGCGGGCGTGCAGGTCTTCGGACCGACCGACGACCGCGCGCTCGTGCACGCCGGCGACTGGGACTCGCTCGCCTCGGCGCTGGCCCGCGCGCTGCGGGTGGGCCGTGCGATCGGGCGCGTCCGCGCGGTCGTCGATCCGCCGCGCGTGTGAGCCGGGGCCGGACGGGAGCCGCAAACCGCGCCGCTACCATGCTCGCCGTGGCGACTCACACGATCCGGGTCTTCGGCGACCCCGTCCTGAAGCGGCCCACCGCAGAGGTGACCGACATCGACGGCGGACTCGTGAAGCTCGTCGATGCGATGTACGAGACGATGCACGCGGCTCCGGGCGTGGGCCTCGCCGCGCCCCAGGTCGGTGTCCAGAAGCGATTCTTCGTCTACGAGGTCCCCGACGACGACGCGGGTCCGAGCGTCCTCATCAACCCACAGGTCGTCGAGACCTCGGGTGAGTGGGAGTACGAAGAGGGTTGCCTGTCGCTGCCGGGCCTCGCGTTCGACATCGTCCGCCCGAAGCTGGTGACCGTGAGGGGCGTCGATCTCGAGGGCAACGACGTCGTGTTGCAGGGCGACGAGCTGCTCGGCCGCATCTTCCTGCACGAGGTCGACCACCTCGACGGCGTGCTGATGCTCGACCGGCTCGACGCCGACCAGCGCAAGTCGGCGATGCGCGAGTTGCGCGAGCAAGGCATGGGCGTGCGTACACCCGGCGGTCCCGGTCACGCGCTCTGACGAATAGCGTCGGTCCTGTGCGGATCGTGTATCTCGGTTCACCGGTCGACGCGGTGCCGCCGCTGCGCGCGCTCGTCGCCGACGGTCACGACGTCGCGCTCGTCGTCACCCAACCGGACCGGCGACGGTCGCGCGGCGCGGGGAGTGATCCGACGCCGGTGAAGCGGGCGGCGGTCGACCTCGGCCTGCCCGTCGTCACACCGCTCAAGGCGCGTGAGGTCGTCGAAGACGTGCGCGCGACGGGCGCCGAGCTCGGGGTCGTGGTCGCGTTCGGTCAGCTGTTGCCGGTCGCGCTGCTCGAGGCGCTGCCGCACGGATTCGTCAACCTCCACTTCTCGCTTCTCCCGCGGTGGCGCGGTGCGGCGCCGGTCGAGCGGGCGATCCTCGCCGGCGACGCGGAGACCGGCGTCGACCTGATGCGGATCGAAGCCGGCCTCGACACCGGGCCCGTGTTCGCGCGGGTCCGCGTCGCGATCGACCCCGACGAGACCGCGGGCGAGCTGCACACGCGGCTCGTCGCGGCGGGGACCGAGCTGTTGCGCAGCAACCTCGCGTCGATCCCGGGTGCGGCGGGGGAGCCGCAGACCGGCGAGGCGACCTACGCCGACAAGCTCGAGGTCGACGAGTTCCGGCTCGACCCGGAGCGACCCGCGGCCGAGTTGGCGCGGGTCGTACGCGCCGGGAATCCGCGCCCCGGCGCGTGGTTACGCGTGGACGGCCGCCGGGTGAAGGTGTGGCGCGCGCACGAAGCCGGTTCCGACGGCGACCGCCGCGAGCCGGGAATGATCGACACCGGCGCCCGGCTGCACACCGTCGCCGGCGAGCTCGTGCTCGACGAAGTGCAGCCCGAGGGCAAACGGGCGATGGCGGGCACGGCGTGGCGGGCGGGCGTGCGCGGAGACGGCCGGGTCGAACATGTTTGAGTCCACGCGTTGAGTAGTCGCAAGGCGTCGTCGCGCCAGATCGCGATCGACGCGCTCGTCCGGGTCGAAGACGGCGCATACGCGCACATCCTGGTGCCGCAGCTGCTGCGGGCCTCCGGCTTGTCCGCACGTGATCGCGCGCTGACGACCGACCTCGTCTACGGCACCGTGCGCATGCAGCGGACGCTCGACCACCTCCTCTCGGGTGTCTCCAATCGGAAGCTCGGCTCGCTCGACCCGGCGGTTCGGGCTGCGCTGCGGCTGGGCGCGTACCAACTCCTCGTCGGTGTCCCCGCCCACGCCGCCGTCGGTGAGACGGTGAGCGCGGTCGACGTCCGGGCCCGCGGTTTCGCCAACGCCGTGCTCCGTTCGCTGGCCCGGCTCGGACCTCCATTCCAACTGCCCGACGGCGACGACGCCGGCGCGATCGGGCTCCGGACGTCGCATCCCGACTGGATCGTGCGCTTCCTCGTCGACGCGTTCGGTCCCGACGATGCAGCCGCGACACTCGAGCTCGACAACGAACCGCCGGCTGTCACCGTGCGCGTGAATCCTGCGCGCGCCGCGGTGGAGGATGTCAGTGCGGAGTTGGAGGGTGCAGGCGTCGAGGTGCGGCGCGGGACGCTGGTACCGAACGCGTTGCTGCTGCGACACACGGGTGACGTCGCCGCGCTCGCGCCTGTCGCCGACGGCCGCGCGACCCCGCAGGACCAGACGAGTCAGGCGATCGCCGACGTGCTCGATGCCCGGCCGGGCGATCGTGTGCTCGACGTCGCCTCCGCACCGGGCGGCAAGGCGACCGGCAGCGCCGAGCGGATGGGCGCCGACGGAATCGTCGTCGCCGCCGACCTGCATCCCGGCCGGGTCCGCGCCGTCGCCCGGGCCGCGGCCCGCTTGGACCTCGGGGCCTCGGTCGCGCCGATCGTCGCCGACGGCCGTGCGCTACCGGTACGCGACGGCGCGTTCGACCGGGTGTTGCTCGACGCGCCTTGCAGCGGGCTCGGTGTGCTCCGGCGGCGGCCCGACGCGCGCTGGCGCGTGCAGCCGGCAGACGTGAAGGAGCTCGGCGCGCTCCAGCGCGAGCTGCTGGCCGAAGCCGCAGGTGCGGTCCGGCCCGGCGGCGTCCTCGTCTTCGCCGTTTGCACGCTGTCGAACGAGGAGACGATCGGCGTCGACGAATGGGCCGCGGCCAACCTCACCGAGTTCGTCGCGTCGCCGCGACTGCCGGCACCGTGGCGGCCGCACGGTCGCGGTGCCATCCTGCTCCCGTGCGACGCCGGTACCGACGGCATGTTCGTGCTGCGCCTCGAACGTGTCGGGTGACCGACGCCGCGCCGGCCGTGCGGGACGACAACGCCGGTGCCCGCAGAGGCCGAGCTTCGGCCCAAGATGAACGCCCGAGGCATTCCAGGGAAACGCCCGAGGCATTCCAGGGACAGGAGTCGCTCCGCTCGTGCTCCGACGCGCGCCTAGCCTCCGACCGATGACAAAGGTCGCGCCTTCGATCCTCGCCGCCGACTTCGCCAACCTCGCGGCCGACGTCGCGCGGGTTGCCGACGTCGCCGACCTCCTGCACGTCGACGTGATGGACGGGCACTACGTCCCGAACCTCTCCATCGGGCCGCCGGTCGTGAAGGCGCTGCGCAAGCACACGGACCTGTTCCTCGACGTGCACCTGATGGTCGACAACCCGGGCGTGCTGCTCGAGGGCTTCGCGGACGCCGGCGCCGACGGGTGCACCGTGCACGTCGAGCTCGGTGATCCGCGGGTGCTGTTCGACGAGATCCGCGCGCTCGGCATGCGCGTGGGCCTCTCCTTCGAGCCCCAGACTCCCTACGACGCGGTTGCTCCGTACCTCGGCGACATCGACTTGCTCCTCGTCATGAGCGTGCACACCGGCTTCGGTGGACAGGCGTTCATCCCCGAAGTGCTCGACAAGGTCCGCGCCGCCCGGACGGCCATCGACGGGCGCGGCCTCCCCGTCGAGATCGAGATCGACGGAGGCATCAAGATCGACAACGCGGATCTCGCGGTGGAGGCGGGAGTCGACATCCTGGTGTCGGGCACCGGGATCTTCGGTGCCGACGACCCGGCGGCCGCGGCCGCAATGATCCGGGCAGCCGGCGCTAGATGACGATGGCTCCCTCGCTGCGCCGCGCCCTTCGGCGCGTCTCCGCTACGTCCGCACGATGACGATGGCTCCCTCGCTGCGCCGCGCCCTTCGGCGCGTCTCCGCTGCGTCCGCACGATGACGATGGCTCCCTCGCTGCGCCGCGCCCTTCGGCGCGTCTCCGCTGCGTCCGCACGATGACGCGCGCGGCCAAGGTGCTCACTGTCTCGGACGGCGTCGCCGAGGGCAGCCGCGACGACAAGAGCGGGCGCGCCCTCGCGGACCGGCTCGGAGCCGCCGGCTACGAAGTGGTCGCGCACCGGGTCACGTCCGACGGTGCCGACGCCGTCGCCGAAGCGCTGGCCGATCTCGCGGACGGGTTCGCGGGCCTGATCGTCACCACCGGCGGTACCGGCTTCGGTCCGCGCGACCTCACTCCCGAGGGAACCCGGCGCGTGCTGGAACGTGAGGCACCCGGCATCGCCGAGGCGATCCGGCGCGCGAGCGACGCGGGAGATCGAGGTTTCGGGATGTTGTCGCGCGCCGTGGCGGGAACGCGTGGTCAGGCGCTCATCTGCAATCTGCCGGGGTCGGCGTCGGGCGCGGTCGAAGGGCTCGAGGTGGTGTTGTCGATCGCCGAGCACGCGCTCGACCTGCTCGGCGGCGGACACCCGCACTGAGAGCTCGCCCTCGCACCGTCCTCCAAAAATAGAACACGTTGCAATTCCGACGGTCGGACGGTACGCTGAAGGCGTACTGACAACTGAAATGCCCTCGGGGTTGGGTGCAAGTCCCGACCGGCGGTGAAAGCCCGCGAACGCCTCGCAGCCAGTGGGGCGCCGACCAGGCGCAATTCCTGGGCCGACGGTAAGAGTCCGGATGGGAGAGGGTTGGTCACGACGGTGCCGGCGCGTACGCGCCCGGGCATCGGCGTCGCCGTTGCTGTGACCGCGGGTACGCGATCCCGGCCTCTTTCCGCACCCCGAAGGTTCCCGAGTCCGGGAGGGGGTGCATGGTGAACGACGACGAGCCGCTCATGAGCCGGGCCGTCGCGTTGGCGCACGCGGCGCGCCGTCGCACCGCGCCCTGGCCCGCGGTCGGTTGCGTGATCGAGCGCGACGGCGAGATTGTCGGCGAAGGTGCAACAGGGCCGTACCCGACGGGTCCCCATGCCGAGGTCGCGGCATTGCGCGCCGCGGGCAGCCGGGCGCGCGGCGCGACCGCGTACTGCACGCTCGAGCCGTGCGACCACCACGGCAACACGCCGCCGTGCACGTCCGCACTCCTCGACGCCGGCATCCGGCGCGTCGTCGTGGCGGTCGACGATCCTGACGCCCGCGTCGCCGGCCGCGGGTTCGCGCGCCTGCGCGGAGCCGGGGTCGATGTCGTCACCGGGGTCGGCGCCACCCTCGCAGAGCACGATCTTGCCGCGTACCTCCACCACCGCCGCACCGGGCGCGCCTTCACGGTCGCGAAGGTCGCGCTCACGCTCGACGGCCGCGTCGCCGCGGCCGACGGGACGTCGCGGTGGATCACGTCGCCGGCGGCGCGCGCGGACGCCCACGAGCTGCGCGCCGACTCGCAGGCGATCGTGGTCGGATCCGGGACGGCGCTGACGGACGCACCCGCGCTCACGGTTCGCGATGTCGAGGTCCCGCCCGCGCGGCCGCCGCTGCGGGTCCTGTTGGACGCTCGCGGCCGGGTGGCGCCCCGGGGACCGCTGTTCGACACGGCGCTGGCACCCACGCTCGTCGTCACGACCGACGCGGCCGCGCCCGGTGCGATCGACGCTTGGCGCGCGGCCGGGGCGAAGGTCGAGATCGTCGGCCCCGGTGCCGGGGGCGCGGGAGTGGACCTCGATGCAGTGTTCGCGTTGCTCGGCCGCGAGGGAGTGCTGCAGGCCCTGATCGAGGGTGGCGGGACGCTGCTCGGCGCGGTGGCCGGCGGCGGACACGCGCAGCGTCTCGTCGCGTACGTCGCACCCAAGCTGCTCGGGACCGACGGCGTTCCCGGGTTCGCGTTCCGCGGACCGGTCACACTCGACGCCGCGCCGCGGTGGCGGTTGCTCGACGTCGCGCGCGTCGGTGACGACGCGCGTCTCCGGTTCGAGCCCTCATCGGAGGAGCGCTGATGTTCACCGGCATCGTCGAGGAGCTCGGTCGCGTGCTCGCGGTGACGCCGAACGCGGGTGGCGCCCGCATCGAGATCGCGGCGACGGCGGTGCTCGAGGACGCGACCATCGGCGCGTCGATCGCGGTCAACGGGTGCTGCCTCACCGTTGTCGAGCTCGGCAACGGACGCTGGTCGGCCGACGCGGTCGTCGAGACGCTCGCGCGGACGAACCTCGGCGACCTCCGAACCGGCGATCCCGTCAACCTCGAGCGCCCGGTCCGGCTCGCGGACCGGCTCGGCGGTCACCTCGTGCAGGGTCACGTCGACGCCACGGGCACGATCGTCGCCCGGGAGCCACAGTCCGACGGCTCGGAACGGTTCCGGTTCACCGCACCGGCCGACGTGCTCCGCTACGTGGTGCACAAGGGCTCGATCACCGTCGACGGCATCAGCCTCACCGTCGCGGCCGTCGACGACGAGTGGTTCGAGGTCGCGGTGATCCCGCACACGCTCGCGGTCACGACGCTCGGCGCCCGCGCCGTCGGAACGCGCGTCAACCTCGAAGTCGACCTGGTGGCGAAGTACGTGGAACGGCTCCTCGTTCACGATCGGAGTGCAACATGACGTTCGAAACCGTGGAACGTGCGATCGACGCCGTGCGGCGCGGCGAGTTCGTCGTCGTCGTCGACGACGAGGATCGCGAGAACGAGGGCGACCTCATCATCGCGGCGGAGAAGATGACGCCGGACAAGATGGCGTTCATGATCCGCTACACGAGCGGCGTGATCTGTCTGCCGATGGAGGGCGACCGGCTCGACGAGCTCCAACTGCCGTTGATGGTGTCGGGCAGCGCGAACACCGAGGGCCAGCGGACCGCGTTCACAGTGTCCGTCGACGCGCGGCACGGTACGACGACCGGCATCTCGGCCGCCGACCGCTGCGCGACGGTTCTCGCGATGATCGACCACTCGACCGTCGCCGACGATCTCGCCCGGCCCGGGCACATCTTCCCGTTGCGGTACCGAGATGGCGGCGTCCTGAAGCGGGCGGGCCACACCGAGGCCGCTATCGACCTGTCCCGGCTCGCGGGCACGTATCCCGCCGGCGTCCTCGCCGAGATCGTGAACGACGACGGCACGATGCAGCGACGCCCGCAACTCGAGCAGTTCGCCGCGGAGCACGGTCTGGTCCTCGTGACGATCGCCGATCTCATCCGTTACCGCCGCCACCGCGAGAAGCTCGTCCGGCGCGTCTCCGAAGCGCGCATCCCGACCAAGTACGGCGACTTCACCGCGCACGTGTTCGCGTCGCTGCTCGACGACACCGAGCACCTCGCGTTCGTGCGGGGCGAGGTCGCCGGCCAGGACGACGTGCTTGTCCGCGTGCACAGCGAGTGCCTGACCGGCGACGTCTTCGGTTCGCTGCGCTGCGACTGCGGCGTGCAACTCGACCGAGCGCTCGAGCGCGTCGCCCAGGAGGGCAAAGGCGTCGTGGTGTATCTCCGCGGGCACGAGGGCCGCGGCATCGGTCTCGGCCACAAGTTGCGCGCGTACTCACTGCAGGATCAGGGCCGCGACACCGTCGAGGCGAACCTCGAGCTCGGGTTTCCCGCCGACTCGCGCGAGTACGGCATCGGCGCCCAGATCCTCGTCGACCTCGGGGTCACCACGATGCGACTGATGACGAACAATCCGGCGAAGTACGGCGGCATCGAGGGCTACGGGCTCGAGATCGTCGAACGGGTCCCGATGCACACGCCGCCGAATGCGGAGAACATCGCGTATCTGCGCGCCAAGCAGAAGAAGCTCGGCCACCTGCTCGACATCGCCGAGCCGGTCGACGAGGAGCTCGGGGGGTCATAGAGGATGGGGGAGTACGCCGCGCACGAAGGCGAGCTCGATGCGACCGGGATGCGCTTCGCGATCGTCGTGGCGCGCTTCAACCGTGACATCACCGAGGCGCTGCTCGACGGAGCGGAGCGCGTGCTGCGCAAGCACGACGCAGCCGACGTGTCGGTCGCTTGGGTGCCGGGTGCGTTCGAGGCGCCGCTCGTCGCCAAACGGCTCGCGGCGTCCGGCACGGTCGATGCGGTCATCTGTCTGGGCGCGGTGATCCGCGGCGAGACCGCGCACTTCGAGTACGTCGCGGGCGAGACCGCGGCGGGCATCACGCGGGCCGCGCTCGACACGGGCGTCCCGGTGATCTTCGGCGTCCTGACCGTCGACGACCGCGAACAGGCCCGCGACCGGCTCGGCGGCCGCGAGGGTCACAAGGGCGAAGAGGCCGCCGCAACCGCGATCGAGATGGTTTCGCTGCTGCGGGCGCTCCCGTGACGCGCTACGACACGATCGGACGTACCTACGGCACCACCCGCCGCGCCGATCCGCGCATCGCGGCGCGGATCGCGGACGCGCTCGCGGGGACGAACCGCGTTCTCAACGTCGGCGCCGGCACCGGAAGCTACGAGCCGCGCGACGGCACGGTCGTTGCGTGTGAGCCGTCGCGAACGATGCTCGGACAGCGACGACACGACGCCGCGCCGGCAGTGCGCGGCCGCGCCGAGGCGCTGCCGTTCGCCGACGATGCTTTCGACGCCGCGCTGGCGACGCTCACCGTGCACCACTGGGACGACCTGGACGGCGGTCTGCGCGAGTTGCAACGGGTCGCGCGCCGTCAGGTCGTGTTCTCCTTCGAGCCCGACGTCGTCGCGAGCTTTTGGCTCGTCCCCGAGTATTTCCCCGAGATCCTCGACCTCGCGTCCGAGCGCGCCGCGCCCGATGCCGAGCGGCTCGCGGACGTGCTCGACGTCGACCGTGTGGAGATCGTTCCCGTCCCCGCGGACTGCACCGACGGCTTCGGCTGCTGCTATTGGAACCGTCCCGAGGCGTATCTCGATCAGTACGTCCAGGAGGGCATCTCCTCCCTCGCGCAGCTCGACCCCGAGGTCCGCCGTCGCGGTACCGAGCAGCTGCGCGCCGACCTCGAGTCCGGAGCCTGGGACGCCCGCCACGGTGAGCTCCGCGCGCTCGACGAGATCGATCTCGGCTATCGGTTGCTGGTCGCCGGACACCTATCCTGAACGTCGTGCTCCGCCTCGTCCTCCCGAAGGGGTCGCTCGAGAAAGCGACGCTGCAACTGTTCGAGGATGCCGATCTCGCGCTCACGCGCGTGTCGGACGTCGATTACAAGGCGACGATCGACGATCCTCGCGTCATCGACGTGACGATCCTGCGGCCACAGGAGATCCCGCGCTACGTCGCCGACGGCCTGTTCGACGTGGGCGTCACCGGACGCGACTGGATCGAGGAGACGAGCGTCGACGTTGTGACGCTGAGCGAGCTCCACTATTCGAAGGCGACCGCCCGGCCGATCCGCATGGTGCTCGCGGTGGCGGGCGACTCGCCGTTCACCTCGGTGGGCGACCTCCCGCCGGGCGTGCGCGTCCACACCGAGTACCCCGAGCTGACGCGACGCTTCCTCGAAAAGCACGGCGTCGATGCCGCGGTGACACTTTCGTACGGCGCGACCGAGGCGAAGATCCCCGAGATCGCCGACGCGGTCGTCGAGATCACCGAGACCGGCCGCGCCCTACGCGCCGCCGGTCTGCGCGTGCTCGACACGATCCTCGTCTCGTACACCGAGCTCATCGCCAACCCCGTCGCGTACGCCGACGACGACAAGCGCAAGGCCATGGAACAGTTGCAGACGCTGCTGCGCGGCGCGCTCGAGGCGCGGGGGCGAGTCCTCGTGAAGCTGAATGTCGACGAGGCGAACCTGGCCGCGGTGATCGACCTGCTACCCGCGCTGAAGTCGCCGACGGTGTCGAAGCTCTACGGCGAGGACGGCTACGCGGTCGAAACGGTCGTGGCGAAGTCCGACATCAACATCTTGATCCCGGCACTGAAGGACCACGGTGCGACCGGCATCCTCGAGCTGCCGATCGGCAAGATCGTCCAGTGACCCCCGGCACCTTGCTGAGGGCGGCGTAGTGGTGCTGGGGACGGTGCGGAGCTTCGACGCGGCGCGCGGGGTCGGCGAGATCGCCGGCCGCGACGGTGCGACCTACCCGTTCCACTCCACGGTGATCGCCGACGGCAGCCGCACGATCAGCGACGGCGCCGAAGTCGAGTTCGATGTCGTGGCCGGACACCGCGGCCGCTGGGAGGCATCGGCGATCCGGCCCGCGGGCGGATCCGCCTAGCGCTCCGTCGCTTCGGCGACCTCGACGTAGAGCATCTGCGCCTGCTGCAGCGCGTCGCGCAGCATCTCCTCGCCCTCACCCAGACGTTCGAAGAGCCCGTCGACGAGCGCGGCGAGCGCGTCGATCGCCAGGCCGGCCGACGCGAGGTCGGGCGTCGGGAGCTCGCCGTCGGGTCCGGGCGGCGTCACCACGCCCAGGTACACCAGCGCGAGCTGCCAGATGCCGATCGCGTGGTTGACGATCACGTCCGCAACCGGCGTCGCCTTCAGCCGTTCGTGGAGCTCGCGCACGGCCGCGACCTCTTCGGCCGAGGGCATCGGGCCCGCGCCCGCGCCGTCGGGCCGGCCGTTCGGGTCGGACGGGGGCCGGCTGGGGTCGCCGCCGCCCGGTGTCCAGAGTCCGCTCACGCTCGACTAACCTCTCGCGTCGACAATCGAGGGAAGTGGGACGCTACCCAAAAGGCGGCGACCCCGCCCGGCTGGCCCCGACCCCGGTCGAGTCCACGTCGGGTCCGTTGTTGGAGCCGGACGACGTCCGGCGCGACGGTGGACGCTTCCCGAAGCTCCGCCGTCGCTTCGCGATGGCGGCCCAACGTGACGAGGTGATGCCGCACTGGCCGCAGACGACGCCCGCATCAACGATCGCATTCGCGCTCGCCAGGTCCGACTCATCGGCGCCGACGGGACGCAGCTCGGGGTGAGAACCCTCCCCGACGCGCTCGCCATCGCCCGAGAGTCCGGTCTCGACCTCGTCGAGGTCGCAGCCAATGCCGAACCCCCGGTCTGCAAGATCATGGACTTCGGCAAGTACAAGTACGAACAAGACCAGCGGCGCAAAGAATCGCGAAAACGCGCGTCGAATGTCGTCATCAAGGAGATGAAGTTCCGTCCGAAGATCGACGGGCACGACTACGACACCAAGATGAAGCACGTCGAGCGCTTCCTCGAAGAGGGCTCGAAGGTCAAGCTCACGATCATGTTCCGAGGCCGCGAGATGGCGCACCCGGAGCTCGGGCGGCGGATTCTCGAAAGGGTCGCCGAGCGCGTCGCCGAGATCGCGATCGTCGAGTCTGCACCGAAGCAGGACGGTCGCAACATGACCATGGTGCTCAACCCGATTCGCAAGCCCAAGTCCAAGTCCGCGGCTCAGACCGCGAATGTCTGAACACAAACAGGAACTCCGACCATGCCGAAGATGAAGACGCACCGCGGCGCGGCCAAGCGTTTCAAGGTCACCGGCTCGGGCAAGATCCTCCGCCGCAAGGCGTACCGGGATCACCTGCTCGAGCACAAGCCCACGCGCCGGACCCGGCGGCTCGGCCGCGCGGCCGAAGTGACAGGTGGCGACAAGAAGCGCGTCAAGCGGATGCTGGGGAGGTAGTCCGATGGCTCGAGTGAAGCGTTCCGTCAACGGCAAGAAGCACCGCCGGGCGATCCTCGAGGAGGCGCAGGGTTACACCGGCGCGCGCAGCCGGCACTTCCGCAAGGCGAACGAGCAGGTCATGCACTCGCTCCGCTACGCCTACCGCGACCGGAGGGCGCGCAAGGGTGAGTTCCGGCGGCTCTGGATCGTGCGCATCAACGCCGCGTGCCGCGAGCACGACATCTCGTACTCGCGGTTCATGGCCGGGCTGAAAGCGGCCGAGGTCGACGTCGACCGCAAGATGCTCGCCGACCTCGCAGTGCGCGAGCCGGCGGCGTTCTCGGCGCTCGTCGCGACCGCGCGCGGAGCTCTCGACGCCGCCTGAGCGACTCGCAACCAAGGCCGAGCTCAAGCGCGTCACTGCGCTGCTGCGAGAGCGACGCGCGCGTGACGACGAGGCTGCGTTCGTGTGCGAAGGTCCGCGCGTCGTCGCGGCCGCGCTCGACCACGGCGTCGACCTGCTTGCGTGCTACGTCGGCGACGACGCGAGCGCGGAAGTACGCGCGGTCGCGGACCGCGCCGCGGCGTGCGGCGTGGAGACGCGTGCTCTCCCCGCGGGCGCGGCCAAGCGCGTGGGCGACACGCAGCATCCGCAGCCGATTTTCGCGATCGCGCCGCTCCGGCGCGTGGGGCGGGAAGGCTTGGCCGGCACCGACCTCGCGCTGGTCGCGGCCCGCATCGGCGATCCCGGCAACGCCGGCACGTTGATGCGAAGCGCGGCGGCCGCCGGCGCGCAGGTAATCGTCCTCGGGCAGGGATCGGTCGATGCCTACAATCCGAAGGTCGTGCGCGCCTCGGCCGGCGCGTGTTTCGCCGTTCGCATCGTGGAGGGCTGCGCCGTCTTGGAGATCCTCGCAACGCTCCGCTCCCAGGACGTGACGTGCCTGGGCGCGGCCGCGAGCGGCGGCCGGGCACCCGAGAGCTTCGACCTGCGGGCGCCCACCGCCTTCTTCGTCGGGAACGAGACCCGGGGCCTCGATCCCGCGCTGACCTTCGATGGCGCCGTGACGCTACCGATGGCCGCGGGCGAGTCGCTGAACGCGGCGATGGCCGGAACCGCGCTGCTGTTCGAGGCGGCGCGGCAGCGGCGGTCGCCATGACGGCCGCGGCCGACCTGGTCTCGCGCGCCGAAGCGCTCGCGGCCGAAGGGGCAGCGGCGTTCGGTCGGGCCGATTCCCTCGACGCGCTCGCCGAGGCCGAACGTCGGTATCTCGGCAAGGCGTCGGCGCTCAACGAGATCCGCGAGCAGATCAAAAGCGTCGACGGGTCGGAGCGCGCCGTCGTCGGCAAGGCGGTATCGGCCGCCCGGGCCGAGCTCGAGGCCGCGCACGAAGCCGCGGCATCCGTGCTGCGCGCCGACGCGCTCGCAGGCGCAGCCGTACGCGAGCGGCTCGACCTCACCTTGGGGCCGCACGAATACCGCCGCGGTCACCTGCACCCGGTGACGCGCATCTGGCGCGACCTCGAAGACGTCTTCGTCGGTCTCGGCTACAAGGTGGCCGAAGGCCCCGAGGTCGAAAGCGACTGGTACAACTTCGAATCGCTGAACTTCCCGCCGGGGCACCCCGCGCGCGCGATGCAGGACACGCTGTACGTCCGGCTCGGCGAGCCGGAGTCGGTGTTGCTGCGTACGCACACGTCGCCGGTCCAGATGCGGACGATGGAATCCCAGAAGCCGCCGATCTACGTGATCGCGCCGGGCCGCGTGTTCCGCCGCGACACGCTCGACGCGCGGCACTCGCCGGTGTTCCACCAGATCGAGGGCCTCGCCGTCGACGAGGGCATCACGCTCGGCGATCTGCTCGGGACGATCGAGGCGTTCATCCACGCGCTGTTCGGGTCCGATATCCAGGCCCGGTTCCTGCCGTCGTTCTTCCCGTTCACCGAACCGTCGGTCGAGTTCGCGATGTCATGCGTGTTCTGCCGCGGCGCCGGGTGCACCGTCTGTTCCCGCACCGGATGGGTCGAGCTCGGCGGCGCGGGGATGGTCGACCCGAACGTGTTCGCGGCGGCCGGAATCGATGCCGAGCGCTACACGGGCTTCGCGTTCGGTTTCGGCATCGACCGTCTCGTCCAGCTCCTGTACGGCGTCGACCACGTCAAGAACCTGTGGGACGGCGACGTTCGCTTCGCCCGCCAGTTCTGAGGACACGCCGTGCGCGCTCCGCTGTCATGGATTCGTGAGTTCACGCCGCTCGACACCACCGATGTCGATGCGATCGCCGACGCGCTGAACCAGCTCGGCCTCGAGGTCGAGGAGATCGACGAGCCCGGACGCGACATCAACGGTGTCGTCGCGGCGCGCATTCTCGACGTCGTTCCGCACCCCGGCGCCGATCGAATCCGGCTCGCCGACGTCGACTTCGGCGACGGCCAGATCAGGGTGGTGTGCGGCGCGCCGAACATCGAGCCCGGCATGGTGGTTCCGTTCGCGCGTGTCGGCGCCGTCCTGCCCGGTGATTTCAAGATCGAACGGCGCAAGATCCGCGGGGTCGTGTCGGAAGGCATGCTCTGTTCCGCACGCGAGCTCGGGCTCGGCGACGACCACGCCGGCATCCTCGAGCTCGCCGGCGACGCGCCGCTCGGCACCGACGTACGCGAGGTCCTCGGACTCGACGACGTCGTGTTCGACCTCTCGATCACGCCGAACCGACCGGACGCGATGGGCATCGCCGGGGTCGCGCGCGAGCTCGCCGCGCACTTCGCGTTGCCGTTCGAGCTGCACGAAGCGGAACCCGGTCCCGTGCTGGAGGAGGTGGCGGGCGCGCGCGTGTTCGTCGAGGAGCCTGACCGCTGCCCGCGCTTCGTCGCGGTTGCCGCCCGGGTCACGATGGGCGAGTCGCCGGAGTGGATGCAGCGGCGTTTGCGACTCGCGGGGATGCGGCCGATCAGCAACGTCGTCGACGTGACGAACTACGTGATGCTCGAGCGCTGCCGTCCCTTGCATGCGTTCGACCTCGGCCGCCTCGCGGGCCGGGGGATCGTGGTGCGGCTCGCGGCCGCGGGCGAGAAGATGACGACGCTCGACGGCGTCGAGCGCACCTTCACTGATACCGACCTGTTGATCTGCGACGGCGAGCGCGTCGCGCAGGGCATCGCCGGGGTCATGGGCGGCGCCGCGGCCGAGGTGTCCGAGACGACGACGGAGATCCTGCTCGAGTCGGCGTACTTCGAACCGAGCGGTATCGCGCGCACGGCCAAGCGGCTCGGACTGCGGTCAGAGGCGAGCGCGCGCTTCGAACGCGGCGTCGACCCGAACAATGCCGGCAGCGGCGCGGCGCGGGCGATGGAACTGTTCGTGCAGGTCGCCGACGCGGCACCCGCGGCGGGTGCGATCGACGCGTACCCGCGGCGCATCGAGCGGCCGCGCATCACGGTGCGGACCGAGCGGGTGAACAAGCTGCTGGGAACGACGCTCACGGACACCGACGTCGCCGCGTACCTCGCACCGCTCGGCATCGAGATGGACGGCAACGTCGCCTCAGTGCCCACCTATCGGCCTGACCTCGAGCGCGAGATCGACATCGTGGAGGAGGTCGGACGGCGCTACGGGCTCGACCGGATCGCGCGCACCGTCCCGTCGAATCCCGAGAAGATCGGCGCACTCACACCCGCGCAGCGGGAACGGCGGATCGTCGCCGACGTGCTCGTCGGCGCCGGCTACGACGAGGCCTTCTCCCTGCCCCTGCTCGCCCCGGCCGACCTCGCGAACGCGGGCCGGCCGAGCGAGGACGTGATCGAGGTCGAGAACCCGCTGCGGGGCGAGGAGTCGATCCTGCGCCCGGCGATCCTGCCGGGCCTGCTGCGCGCCGTCGCGTTCAACGCCGCGCACGGGGAGCCGGACGTCGCCCTGTTCGAACAGGGCACTGTCTTCGCGCCGCCCCGGCCCGGCGATCCGCTGCCGACCGAGCGCCGCGCGCTCGCGTTCGCGCGGTCGCACGAAGCGGTCCGGACACCGCACGAGCCGAACCGCGCGGTCGACGTGTACGACGCGACCGCGGTGGTGTCGGCGCTGGCCCAGGAGCTGCGACTCGCCGACGTCCGTCTCGACGCGGCGGCCGTCGACGGCTTCCACCCGACACGCGCGGCGCGTGTGGTCGTCGACGGCGTTCCGATCGGTGCCATCGGCCAGGTGGCCGACACCGTCGTCGACGCGCTGGCACTCGTCGGTCCGGTGGTCGCGGCCGAGCTCGACGTCGACGCGCTCCTTGCCGGCGCGCGGATGGATCGCGCGTCGCAACCGATCTCGCGCTTTCCTGCATCGAACGTCGACCTCGCGTTCGTGGTCGACGAGCTCGTGCCCGCGGCCGACATCCGGGCGACGCTGCTGCGCACCGGAGGCGAGCTACTCGAGGCCGTCACGCTCTTCGATGTCTTCCGATCCGCGTCGGTCGGCGACGGCAAGGTCAGCCTCGCCTTCGCGCTCCGGTATCGCGCCCCCGACCGCACCCTCACCGACGACGAGGTCGGCGCGTTGCGGCAAGCGGGCATCGAGGCGGTCGCATCCGAGCACGGCGCCTCCCTCCGCGGCTGAACGCGTGTTCACTCACCGGATTCGGGTGCGCTACGCGGAGATCGACGGGCAGGGCGTCGTCTTCAACGCGCACTGGCTCACCTACTTCGACGATTCGTGCACCCGGTTCATGGAGTCGCTCGGCTTCGGTCCCGAACTCTGGACGGTCGAGTTCGACGTCATGCTCGTCCGCGCGGTCGTCGAGTGGCAGGGCTCGGCCCGCTTCGACGAGTGGATCGACATCGACGTCGCGCCCGTACGGCTCGGCAAGAAGTCGTTCGACGTGCACTACGGCGCCACCGTTGACGGCCGGCCTGCGTGCGAGGCGACGATCACGTACGTCGCGGTGACACCGGGCGAGAACACGTCGGTTGCCATCCCGGAGAAGGTGCGCGCCGCGCTCGAGGCGCGCCTCTGACGATCAGGTCGCCGTGGTACGGCGGGCGCGCCCGGCTACCGCGGTATGGCCGGCGCTCGTGTTGACGACCTCGAACGTCGCGGTTCTGTCCTCGCCGACGTCGACGCCGACGCGCGCCTCGACCGTGTCGCCGGCGAGCACCAGCCCGACGAACCGCAGGTCGATCTCGCCGTGAAAAAGGAATTCCTCGCCCCAGGCGTCGAGCAGCACACCGAACGCGGGTCCGGCCGCCTGCATACCCTGGGCGACGAGGCCCGGCAGCTGCAGTCCGGCCGAGAGCCCGGGATCGGAGTGGTAGTTGCCGCGCCGCGAATACGCGCGTACCAGGTCCTCGGTCACCGCCAGCTCACGGGTGAGGTGGTCGTTCACGACGCACCCAGCGTCGCTGCGGGCGTGAACGACACGCGCGACGTCCACACGGGCCGCTCGGGATGGGCCGCGGCCGCAATCGTCGTCTCGATGTCGACATAGGCGCGGCCGCGCTTGTCGTAGCAGTCGGTGACGCGCCCGGTCGTGATGAGCTCGGCGCCGGCATCGGCCCGGCCGTGCGCGCGCAGGTACTGCCGGGTCTGGATCACCGGGTCGGAGCAGAGCTGCCCGAAGCACAGCACCGTGAGATTGGCGGCGATCGGCGGGTACAGGGCGCCCGCCGCGAGCGCGGGATGGTCGACGCCGGCCGAGCGCCAGTACCGCTCGTTGGCGGCGGCCGAGATCGTGAGCCGCAGCGGTGGCAGCACGGTGCCGACCGTCAGGTCCGCGAAAGTCGTGCGACCGCTATTCATCAGTGTGTATTATATGCGACATGGCGTATCGAGCAGCGGTCGTCGGCGCCTCGGGCTACACGGGGGCCGAGGCGCTCCGGCTGCTGGCCGGCCATCCCGAGATCGAGGTGGTCCACGTCACCGCGGCCTCGAACGCGGGATCACGCCTCGCTGACCTCTACCCGGCACTGATTCCGGCCTACGGCGACGTGGTGCTGGCGCCGCTCGACTTCTCCGATCTGCGCGGCCTCGATCTGGTGTTCTGCATGCTGCCGCACGGCGCGAGCCAGGACCTGCTGCCCGGCCTGGTCGACGACGTCGCCCACATCGTCGATCTGGGCGCCGACTTCCGCCTGCCGCCCGACGTCTACGCGCGCTGGTACGGCGAGACGCACCGCGCGCCCGAGAGCGTCGGCCGGTTCGCCTACGGGATGGTCGAGCTCTATCGCGACGAACTGGCCCGCCACGACCACGTCGCCGCGCCGGGTTGTTATCCGACTGCGGTGAGCCTGGCGACGGCGCCGCTGTTCGCGCTGGATCTCGTGGAACCGCATGTGATCGCTGACGCCGTCTCCGGCGTGTCGGGCGCGGGCCGGGGACTGAAGACGACGAGCCTGTTCTCGGAGGCGAACGAGAACGTGTCGGCGTACGGGCTGCTGACGCACCGGCACACCGCGGAGATGGAACAGGCCCTGACCAAGGTCGCGCGCCGACCGGTCGACGTGTTGTTCACGCCGCACCTCGTGCCGACGACGCGCGGGATCCTCGCGACGTGTTACACGCGTCCGCGCGCCCAGGGACTCTCCACCGCGCGGCTGCTCGAGCACTACCGCGAGTTCTACGTGAACGACCCGTGTGTCGTGGTCGTCGACGAGCCATCGGGAACGAAGGCCACGTACGGTGCCAACGTCGTGCACGTCACCGTTCGCTTCGACGGGCGCACCGGCACGGTGATCGCGGTCGCGGCCGAGGACAACCTCGTGAAGGGGGCGTCGGGCCAGATGATCCAAGCGGCAAACGTCCTGCTCGGGCTACCGGAGACAACCGGTTTGCCGTTGATCGGGATCCAGCCGTGACGTCGGGCGTCACCGCGGTGCCGGGTTTCGACGCGGGCGGGCTCGCGTGCGGGATCAAGGAGTCGGGCGCGCCCGACCTCGCGCTGCTCGCGACCTCCGACCGGGCGCCGGCGACCGCCGCCGGTGTGTTCACCACGAACCTCGCCCAGGCCGCGCCGGTACAGGTCTCACGGTGGCACCTCGCGGACGGGCGCGCCGCCGCGGTGGTCCTCAGCTCGGGGAACGCGAACGCGGCGACGGGCGCGGCAGGTCGGCGCGACGCGGCGCGCATGTGCGAGCTGGTCGCCGACGGGATCGGTGTCGCGGCCGCGGATGTGCTCGTGTGCTCGACGGGTCTCATCGGGATCCCGATGCCGATGGACGCGCTCGAAGCCGGTGTGCCGAAGCTGTGCGGACAGATCGCTCCCGACGGCGGCGGCCGGGCGGCACGGGCGATGATGACCACGGACACGACGCCGAAGGAGGCCGTCGCCCGCGCCGGCGGAGCAACGGTCGGCGGGATGGCCAAGGGCGCGGCGATGCTGTCGCCGGCGATGGCAACCATGCTCGCGGTCGCCACGACCGATGCCGCCGTCGACAGGCCCTCGCTGCAGCGCGCGCTCGCGCGCGCGGTCGCCGGGACGTTCGATTGCCTGAGCGTCGACGGTTGCCGCTCGACCAACGACACCGTGCTGGTGCTCGCGAACGGCCGCGCGGGAGCGGTGTCCCATGTCGCGCTGACCGACGCGCTCACCGCGGTGTGCGGTTCGCTGGCCGAGCAGATGGCGCGCGACGCCGAGGGCGCGACGAAGTTCGTGCACGTACGCGTGGTCGGCGCCCGCAGTACGGCCGAGGCGCGCATCGCGGCCCGGGCGGTCGCCGACAGCCAGCTCGTGCAGTGCTCGCTGAACGGCAGCGATCCCTACTGGGGGAGGGTGCTCTCGGAGCTCGGCGCGAGCGGCGCGTACCTCGACCCCGAAGCGGTCGACATTTCCTACAACGGCGTGACAGTGTGCCGCGACGGCATCGCGACGCCGCACGACGAGGCGGCGTTGACGCGAGAGCTCGCGGGCACCGAGATCGAGATCCTGTGCGACCTGCGTCAGGCGCACGGCGAGGCGACGGTGATCACGACCGATCTGTCACACGCGTACATCGACGAGAACCGGCGGACGTCGTGAGCGAAACCACCGATCTCGCGACGCGGGTGAAGGACGCGGGGGAGAAGGCGCACATCCTCGCCGACGCGCTCCCGTACATACGCGAGTTCTCCGGCAAGACCGTCGTGATCAAGTACGGCGGCCACGCGATGGAGAATCCCGACCTCGCCGAGCTGTTTGCGACCGACGTCGTCCTGATGCGTCTCGTCGGCATGAACCCCGTGGTTGTGCACGGCGGTGGTCCGCAGATCTCAGAGCTCATGCGCCGCCTGGGGAAGGAGCCGGAGTTCGTCGACGGCCGCCGCGTCACGGACGCGGAGACGATCGACATCGTCCGCATGGCTCTCGTGGGCAAGGTCAACCGCGAGATCGTCGCCGCGGTGAACCGGCTGGGCTCGTACGCGGTCGGGCTTTCGGGCGAGGACGCGGGCCTCATCCGTGTCGACCCGCGCGATCCGCGTCTCGGCTTCGTCGGCGACGTGCGCGCGATCGATCCGGCGATGGTCACCCGGCTTCTCAACGAGGAGATGATCCCGGTCATCGCGACGATCGGCGTCGACGACGACGGCCAGGCCTACAACATCAACGCCGACACGGTCGCAGGCGCGATTGCCGAGTCGCTGCTGGCCGAGAAGCTCGTCTACCTCACCGACGTCGCGGGCGTGTACGAGAGCTGGCCCGACGAGTCGTCGCTCATCTCACGGGTCGACGTCGACGGCCTCGAACGGCTCGTCGCAAGCGGCGCGGTGTCGGAAGGGATGATCCCCAAGCTCGAGTCGTGCGTGTCGGCACTGCGCAACGGCGTCCACCGCGCCCACATCCTCGACGGCCGGCTGCCGCACGCACTGTTGCTCGAGTTCTTCACCCGGGAGGGCGTCGGAACCATGGTGTACCGCGGGAGCGGCGGATGAGCGCGCTGGAGGAGCTGCAGCGGCTCGACGCCGACAACGTCATGCAGACGTACGGCCGGCTCCCGGTCGCGTTCGTGCGCGGCGAGGGCACGAAGTTGTGGGACAGCGCGGGCAACGAGTATCTCGATTTCCTCACCGGTCTCGCGGTGACGTCGCTCGGGCATGCGCACCCCGAGGTCGCGGCCGCGATCGCCGACCAGGCCCGGACGCTGCTCCACGTATCGAACCTGTACCTCAACGACGTGCAACCGAGGGTGGCGGAGCGGGTCAACGCGTTGCTCGGCGGTGGCGGCCGGGTGTTCTTCTGCAACTCGGGCGCGGAGGCGAACGAGTGCGCGATCAAGCTCGCCCGCCGGTACGGGCAGCGCAACGGCGGCCCGGAACGGTTCCACGTGATCAGCGCGTACGGGTCGTTCCACGGCCGCACCCTTACGACGCTCGCCGCGACCGGTCAACCGCAGAAGCAGGAGACGTTCCAGCCGCTGCCCGTGGGGTTCCGGCAGGTGCTGTTCGACGACCTCGACGCGCTCGCCGCGGCGATGGACGACCGCGTCGCCGCGGTGCTGCTCGAACCCGTGCAAGGCGAAGGCGGTGTGAACCCGGCGACGACCGAGTACCTGCGCGGCGTGCGCCGGCTGTGCGACGAACGCGAGGCGCTGCTCGTCATGGACGAGGTGCAGACCGGATTCGGGCGCACGGGCCGATGGTTCGGCTTCGAGCACTCGGGTGTTCGACCCGACGTCGTCACGATGGCGAAGGCGCTCGGCAACGGGATGCCGATCGGCGCGTGCTGGGCCCGCGCCGACGTCGCCGCCGCTTTCGCTGCGGGTGATCACGCGACGACGTTCGGCGGGCAGCCCCTCGCGGCGCGCGCCGCGCTGACGGTGCTCGACGTCATGGAGCGCGACGACGTCCCAGCCCGCGCCGCGCGCGCGGGGACGCGGCTCGTCGACGCGCTCGCCAGGGTCGAAGGCGTGAAAGAGGTTCGGGGCGCGGGGTTGCTGATCGCCGCCGAGCTCGCCTCCGGTATCGATGCACGCGAGGTCGCGCAGCAGTGCCTCGAACGCGGCCTCGTCGTCAACGCCGTGACCCCCACTGCGCTGCGCTTTGCCCCGCCGCTCCTCGTGTCGGACGCCGAGATCGACGACGCGGTGAGCCGCCTCGCCGAGGCGCTCGCATGACGAACCACGTTCTCGAGATCGATGACCTCGATCCCGTCCGGTTCACGCGCGTCCTCGATGCCGCGGTCGCGTGGAAGCACGAGCCGGCCGACGTGCCGCCGGTCCTCTCGGGACGCTCGGTCGCGGCGTTGTTCCAGAAGCCGTCCGCGCGCACCCGGATCTCGATCGAGAGCGCCGTCTCGTCGCTCGGTGGTCACCCGATCTACCTGCGGGACGAGGACGTGCATCTCGACACGCGGGAATCCGTCGAGGACGTGACCCGCACGATGGCGTCGATGTGCGCGCTCGTCGCGGCGCGTGTCTTCGACCATCACCTGCTCGAGCGGATGTGCGCGGTCAGCCGCGTGCCGGTCGTCAACCTGCTGTCCGATCGGGCGCACCCCTGCCAGGCGCTCGCCGATTTCCTGACGATCCGTGAGCATTTCGGAGCGGTGGAGGGTCGTCGAATCGCGTACGTCGGCGACGGCAACAACGTCACCGCGTCGCTCGCGTTCGCGACCGCCCTGTCCGGTGCGGAGCTCGTCGTCGCGTCGCCCGAAGGCTACGAGCTCGACGGCGACGTCGTCGACCGCGCCCGGAATCTGGGTGGTTCGGTCGAGCTGACCGGCGACGCGTACGACGCCGTGCGTGGCGCCGACGTCGTGTACAGCGACGTCTGGGTGTCGATGGGACAAGAAGCCGAGCGCGAGCAACGGCTGCGTGCGTTCGAAGGCTGGACGATTGACGCGGCGCTGATGAAAGCGGCGGGGGAGGATGCCGTCTTCATGCACTGCCTGCCCGCGCACCGCGGCGAAGAGGTGACGGCAGAGGTCATCGACGGTCCGCAATCCGTCGTCTGGCAGCAGGCCGGCAACCGGATGGACTCCGTCCGCGCGCTCATCGTCGAGTTGTTGGAGGGACAGGTCTGATGTCGACGCTCGGCAAGCCTCAGCGCCAGCACCGGATCCTGCGCATGCTCGAAGAGCAGCCCGTGTCGAGCCAGGCGCAGCTCGTCCAGATGCTCGAAGCCGACGGGATCGTCGCGACGCAGGCGACGGTGAGTCGCGATCTCGAGGATCTGGGCGCGGTCAAGGTCCGGATCCCGGGCGGCGCGATGGCGTACGCCATCCCGGAGTACACGCGCGAGCGGGCGCCGTCCGACGATCATCTGAAGCGGCTCATGAGCGAGTTCGTCGTCGAGGTCGCGCACAGCGGGAACCTGGTCGTGTTGCATACGCCGCCGGGGAGTGCACACGTCGTCGCGTCCGCGCTCGACCGCGCGTCGCTGACTTCGGTGCTCGGCACGATCGCGGGCGACGACACGGTGGTGCTGGTGTGCAACGAGACGGTCGGCGGGAGCGGTGTCGCGGCCGAGCTCGCGGGCCTGGCCGGGCTCTGAACCGGCGTTCGGGTTTCGAGGAGAGGGAGAAGGATCGTGGCGCAGCGAGTCGTGCTCGCATATTCGGGAGGACTCGATACGTCCATCGCGGTGCGGTGGATGCGAGAGGAGTGGGGCGTCGAGGTCGTCGCGTGCGCGGTCGACGTCGGCCAGCTCGCAGAAGGCGAGGAGAAGGCGATCCGCGAGCGCGCCGCGGCCGCGGGCGCGGTCGAGACCGAGATCATCGACGCCCGCGAGGAATACGCACGCGACTTCCTCGTGCCCGCACTGCGTGCCAACGCGCTCTACGAAGGCAAGTACCCGCTCGTCTCCGCATTGTCGCGACCGGTGATCGTGCAGCATCTCGTCGCCTCGGCTCGCCGCCACGGCGCGACCGCGGTCGCGCACGGATGCACCGGCAAGGGCAACGACCAGGTGCGGTTCGAGGTCTCGTCGCGGGTGCTCGCGCCCGACCTCGAGGTGATGGCGCCCGTGCGTGTGTGGGGCCTGACGCGCGCCGACTGCATCGAGCTCGCGGCGAAGTGGGACATCCCGATCTCGGCGTCGAAGGAGAAGCTGTACTCGATCGACGAGAACATGTGGGGGCGCGCGATCGAGTGCGGCATCCTCGAGAACCCCTGGGCCGCGGCGCCCGAGGAGCCGTTCACGCTGACCCGCAGCACGCGCGACGCGCCGCGTGACCAAAAGGAGCTGGTCGTCGCGTTCGAGCGCGGTGTCCCCGTGTCGCTCGACGGGAACGCGCTCGGTCTCGTCGAGCTCATCGAGTCGATCGGCCGCACGGTCGGCGAGTACGGCTGGGGGCGCATCGACATGGTCGAGAACCGCCGCGTTGGCATCAAGAGCCGCGAGGTGTACGAGTGCCCGGCCTCACTGGCGCTGATCCTCGCCCACCGCGATCTCGAGGGCATCACGTTGGAGCGCGACCTCGCGCGCGAGAAGCAGCGGGTCGAGATCCGCGTGGCGGAGCTCATCTACGACGGCATGTGGCACTCGCCGCTCATGCGCGCGCTCGAGGCGTTCGTCGACACGAGCCAGGAGTACGTCACCGGCGAGGTCCGGTTGCGGCTCGAGCCGGGTCGGTGCGACGCCGTCGGCCGGCGCGCACCGCGCTCGTTGTACGACCACGATCTCGCGACGTACGACGCCGAGGACGCGTTTCGACACCAGGACTCCGAAGGCTTCGTGCGGCTGTGGGGACTCTCGGCCGAGACGTGGTCGCGCCGCCAGGGACCGGGGGCGAGCGCGTGACCGAACAGAGAGCCGCGGACGGCCAGCCGCTGTGGCACGGTCGTTTCGGCGAGGGCCCGGCCGATGAGCTGCTCGCGTTCACGGTCAGCCTGCCGTTCGACCGTCGCCTCGCGGCCGATGACCTCAACGGCTCGCGCGCGCACGTCCGCATGCTCGAGCGCGCCGGACTCCTGACCGACGACGAGCGCGCGGTCGTGATCGCAGCCCTCGACCGGGTCGGAGAAGAGCTGAACGTCGGCACGTTCGCGTTCGCACCGACCGACGAAGACATCCACACCGCGATCGAGCGGCGTGTGACCGAGATCGCGGGCGCGGCGGGCGGCAAGCTTCATACCGGCCGCAGCCGGAACGATCAGGTCGCGCTCGACCTTCGGCTCTACCTGCGGCGGGAGGGCCGCGCCGTCGCGGCTCGCATCCAGGAGCTCCAGCGCGTGTTGCTGCACCGGGCGGGGGAGTCGACCGAGATCGCGCTCCCCGGCTACACACACCTCCAGCGCGCGCAACCGGTGCTGCTCGCGCATCACCTGCTCGCGCACTTCTGGGCCCTTGCTCGCGACGTCGACCGATGGCGTGATTGTCTCGAACGGGCCGACGTGTCGCCACTCGGCGCCGGTGCGCTCGCCGGTTCCAGCCTCCCGCTCGAACCGGCGACGGTTGCCGCGGCGCTCGACTTCGCCCGTCCGTTCGAGAACTCGCTCGATGCTGTCTCCGACCGCGACTTCGTGGCCGAGGCGTTGTTCGTCGCCGCGCTCACACAAGTGCACCTCTCGCGGCTGGGCGAAGAGATCGTGCTGTGGTCGACCGACGAGTTCGGGTTCGTCCGTCTCGCCGACGCGTACGCGACCGGTTCGTCGATGCTCCCCCAGAAGAAGAACCCCGACATCGCCGAGCTCGCGCGCGGCAAGGCCGGCCGCCTGATCGGCGATCTGACCGGGTTCCTCGCGACGCTCAAGTCGCTCCCGCTCGCGTACAACCGAGATCTGCAGGAGGACAAGGAGCCGCTGTTCGACGCGCTCGACACCTGCATGCTCTCACTGAGCGCGCTCACCGGGCTCATGTCGACCGTCGATTTCGTCGACACCGCGATGACGGCGGGCGCCGACAGCCCGGCCAACGCCGCGACCGACATCGCCGAGCACCTCGTCCGCCTCGGTACCCCATTTCGCGAGGCGCACGCGATCGTCGGATCGGTCGTGCGCCAATCGGTCGAGCGCGGCGTCCCGCTCGAGGAGCTTGTCTCGAACCATCCGAGTCTCGGACCGGACTTCCTCGTGTTCCTCGAACCCGGGAGCGGCGTGCGGCGCCGGACCTCACCTGGTGGCGCCGGACCCGAACCCGTCGCAGTCCAGCTCGAACAGGCGCGGGAGCGACTCGAACGCCAACAGACGTGGCTCGCGCCCGCGCGCTGACCCGCCGCTTCTTCGACCGCGACGCGCTCGCCGTCGCGCCCGAACTCTTGAACAAGGTGTTGGCGGGTAACGGCGTGTCGGCTCGGCTCGTCGAGGTGGAGGCATACCGCGCCGGCGACGACCCCGGCAGCCACGCGTTCCGCGGACGGACGCCGCGCAACGCGTCGATGTTCGCGGCGCCGGGGACGTTGTATGTGTACTTCAGTTACGGCAACCACTGGTGCATGAACGCGGTCTGCGGTCCCGGTGAGAACGCCCACGCAGTCTTGCTGCGCGCGGCGGCGCCGCTGACCGGGATCACGGTGATGTACGAGCGACGCCCGGCCGCGAAACGCGATCGCGACCTCGCGTCGGGACCGGGACGACTCGGGCAGGCGTTTGCGGCAGACCGCGCGCTCGACGGCACGAGCCTGACGCGCGGCCCGTTGCGCATTCTCGACGACGGCATACCGCCTCCCGCGCGGCCCGGAGTGTCGACGCGCATCGGGCTCGCGCCCGGGAAGGGCGATGAGTTTCCCTACCGCTTCTTTGTCCCCGGGGCGCCTGACGTCAGCCGTCCGCCGCGCCATTGAGGTCGATAGGTTGACCCCATGGCGCGTCTTTCGAGTCGGAGCCGCAGCGTTCGCGATCAGGTCGTGCTCGTCACGGGCGCCGCAAGCGGCATGGGCCGGGCGATCGCGCACCTCTTCGCCGACGAGGGCGCAAAGGTCGCGGTCACCGATCGTGACGCCGCGGGCGTCGACACGGTCGTCGACGAGGTCACCGCCGCCGGCGGCACCGCCACCGGTTGCCCGCTCGACGTGACCGACGCCGCTGCCATCGCCCGAACCGTCGACGAGGTCGTGGCGCGCCTCGGCTCGGTCGACATCCTCGTGAACGACGCGGGCGTGAGCCTGATGACCGAGATCGACGGCGACGGCTTCGAGGAAGCCTGGGCGACGACGCTGGCGGTGAACCTCACGGCGTACGCGCGGATGATCCGCGCGTGCCTGCCGTCGCTCGAACGCGACCGCTGCGGTCGCATCGTGAACATCGCGTCGACCGAGGGCCTCGGCGCGACGCCGTACCTCAGCCCGTACACGGCGAGCAAACACGGCGTCGTCGGGCTGACGCGGTCACTCGCGTGCGAGCTCGGCCCTCGGGGCGTGACCGTCAATTGCATCTGTCCGGGACCGATCCACACCGGCATGACCGCGGTCATTCCGGGCGACGCGAAGGACAAGTTCGCCCGCCGGCGCGTTCCGCTCCGCCGCTACGGCGACCCCGAGGAGGTCGCGCACATGGTGCTGAGCCTCGCCCTGCCCGCCGCATCATTCGTCAACGGTGCAGTGCTGACCGTAGACGGCGGGCTGAGCGCGAAGTTCGGCTAGCAGCGCGCTATCTCCCACACGGAGCGTCGAGATCGAACCGCCAGTAAATGCCGCCATCGCGGTCGCTGTAGCTGAAGTCCACGAGGTGATGCCCATTGACAAGCCATCCCGTCGCGCTGCCATAGTTGCCGCCCAAGAGGCCCGCCAGGAGATCCTTCTCCTCGGACGTGAGGCCGTCGAGCACCAACCGATCCGATCGGCGATCGAGCACATCGAGGCTGCCGAAGTGCGCCGTGCCGTCGCCATCCAGATGAGGCACGACAAATGACGGCGGTGCTCCGGCGTCGATCTGAACCAGCCCTCGGGGCGGCGCCGCGAGCGTTCGGAACGGCCGCACCACGGTCGACGGCCTGTGGTGTGCGATCACCTGTCGGCCGGAATACAACGACGCGCCGACGCTGATGTCGTCGGCGCCGTCGCCGTTTTGGTCTCCGACCACAGCGACCGACTCGCGTATGTCTGGCTGCGGGACCGGCAAGCCGATGACTGACGGATCGTAGGTTCCCGTAGCGAGCGTGCCGGGAATGACGTACGCGTTCCCTTCCTCGGCAGAGTCTTCGACGAGCATGTCACTGCGGCCGTCACCGTCGAAGTCGCCGAAGCCGAGATAGTCGACAAACCCCGCAGAATTCGGATAGTTCAACCTGACCGTGACGCCGTGTCCCTGCTTCACGAGCGAAGAACCGTCCGCCTTGATCGAGTTGCCGTCGCCGTCGACGGAGTTTTGCAGCAGCGGTTCGTGAAAGTCGATGCTTCGGCCGCCCGTCGCAGGGGCCCCGTAGTAGTTGCTGCCACGCGCAATGGGATGGTGGATGCACACCGCCGTCCGCGCCGGCGCCGTCGTCGGCGAAACGGAGATGCCGGGGGCGCTCGTGCTTCGTCCGAGTGAAGCCGCGACCACAGCCGACCCGATCAATACGACGACAGCCAACACGATGCTCGCGCTCCAGCGGCGCCGGCGCCTCCGTTTGAATCGCGCGTCTACTGATGCAACCGGCGGCGCAGCCGGTGCTGCCGCCAAATCGTGCACGACGGCGTCGTTCATGCGCGTCACGAGCAGTCCTCCACCACATCCTCATCGTGCAGCGCTGCGCCGAGCGCGCGCCGCGCTGTCGCGAGCGTCGAAGCGACAGTCCCGCGGGTGATCCCCATGGCATCCGCGATGTGTTGCTCGTCGAGATCACCGACGTAGCGCAACACAATGGCGACGCGCTGGCGAGGCGGCAGCGCGCGGACGAGCTCCCACACCTCACCGGCGGGAGCATCGACGTCGGCGCGTCTCAGCATACGCGGCAGCAGCCGTCGCTCCACCCGCCGCCGTCGAAGCTGCGTACGCAACACATTCAACGCGACCCGATACGTCCAACCTTCGGGTGCATCCATCGTGGACACGCGTTCCCAGTGGCGCCACGCGCGCAGGAACGCCTCGTCCGCAACCTCGGCGGCGACATTGCGATCGCCGCATATCCCGACCATCGCGGTGAAGACGCGCGGGTAGGTCGTCCGGTACCAGGCCTCGAACCCGTCAGGCTTCCGCACGACCACACCTCGACAACGCACGACGGATCCGAAATGTTGTCTCCGGGAACCCGAATCTCGCGGGATCCCGAGCGCGTCGGGGCCGACCCGCCGGTGGCGCGCGCCTAACGTGCGCACCCGAACGTGACGCGCCCCGACGAAAGAGGACGAAGATGACCATCTCCGTAGGCGACAAGATCCCCGACGTCGAGGTCCGGACGCTCGACGAGGCCGGTGCCCCGCAAGCCGTGCGAACGGGTGACGTGCTCGGAAAGGGCAAGGTCGTGCTGTTCGCGGTTCCGGGTGCGTACACGCCCGGCTGCTCCAAGATCCACCTGCCCGGCTTCGTGCAGGGCGCCGACGAGCTGTTCGCCAAGGGCGTCGACCGGATCGCGTGCATCGCGGTGAACGACGCGTGGGTCATGGACGCGTGGGGCCGGGAGCAGGGCGTCGACAACAAGATCATGATGCTCGCCGACGGCAACGGCGAGTTCGCCAAGGCGATGGGTCTCGAATTCGACGGTGGCGGCATCGGGCTCGGCCTGCGCTCGCAGCGGTACGCGGCGGTGATCGAGGACGGCACGGTCACGAGCCTCGACGTCGAGCCCAAGCCCGGCGTCGACCTGAGCTCGTGTCAGAACGTGCTGACGCATCTGTAGCCGGCGGTAATCGGTCGGCGCTCCCCGGCGCTTTGTTACCGTCCCCGACGTGGACGTCGACCGCCAGCTGCGCCTCCTGACCGCCAACGCGGTCGACGTCATCTCCGAACCCGAGCTGCGGAAGAAGATCGAGCGCGGCGCGCCGTTGCGCGTCAAGCTCGGCATCGATCCGACCGCGTCCGACATCCACCTCGGTTTCGCGGTCGTGCTCCGACGCCTGCGTCTCTTCCAGGACTGCGGCCACAAGGCGGTGCTGATCATCGGCGATTTCACCGCGATGCTCGGCGATCCGTCCGGCCGGTCGGCGACCCGGCCGCAGCTCTCGAAGGCAGAGGTCGAGGCGTTCGCGGCGACGTACATCGAGCAGGTCGGTCAGATCCTCGACATGGCGCCGGACCGCATCGAGATCCGGCGCAACTCGGAGTGGCTCGCGCCGCTCGCCATGACGGACGTGCTGCGCCTCACCTCGCAGGTCACCGTCGCCCGGATGCTCGAGCGCGACGACTTCGCCAAGCGCTACGAGTCGGGCGTGCCGATCTCACTGATGGAATTCCTCTATCCGCTGCTGCAGGGCACTGACTCGGTCGAGGTGCAGGCCGACGTGGAGCTGGGCGGGACCGACCAGCTGTTCAACCTCATCATGGGCCGGCACCTGCAGGAGCGGGCGGGCCAGGAGCCGCAGGTCGTGCTCACGACGCCGCTGCTGGTCGGACTCGACGGTGTCCAGAAGATGTCGAAGTCGCTCGGGAACTACGTCGGGATCAACGAGGCTCCGGGCGAGCAGTTCGGCAAATTGATGAGCATCCCCGACGAGCTCCTGCCCATGTACGCCGCGCACGCGACCTCGTGGGAGCCGGAGCACGTCGACGCGGTGACGCGCGGCCTGACCGACGGTTCGCTCCACCCGAACGCGACGAAGCGGCGGGTTGCTCGACGGGTCATCGAGCTGTACCACGGCGCCGCCGCGGGTGAGGCGGCGGAAGCGGAGTTCAACCGCGTCCACCGCGACCACGAGTTGCCCGACGACATGCCGGAGATACCGCTCGCCCCGGGGACGTCGTACGTCGATGCCCTGGCGGCGGCGGGTCTGGTCGACTCGAAACGGGCGGCCCGGCGCGCGCTCGAGGAGGGCGGTGTGCGCTGTGACGGTGAGGTCGTGACCGCCGACGGTCCGGTCCCGGGCGGCACGCACGTCGTGCAGTTCGGCCGGCGCAAGTGGGCCCGGATCACGGTTTCGTGACGCGCGTCGGGTAGCTTGCTCAGGCATCCGAGCCCGGTTCCCGGACCCGGATGCGGCGGATGTTGCGCCTGTCGACCTGTTTGACATGCGTCGCGTCCACCTGTAGTCTCGCCAGTCGCCCCGCACGCCGGTACGCCGCTCATATGTGGCCCGGAACGGTGGAGCCGCTTGACACCAACGCTCGAAACCGCAGGTCGTTCGCGGCCTCGGATCGGGTGCGTGTCGCTTCGACATCGGCCCGTTCGCCGGCTTCGGCCCCGGACGCGCTCGTCGGAGACCCGCTTCTTGAAAACAGAGCAGTGAACGCCAAAAGCCAGTGAGGCCGCCGAGGGTCCGATCTCGATCGGGCAATCGGAGGCTCATGTCAATTCCGTGCTCGTACGGCCCTCGGGTCGGCGAGCGCACAGTTGCCTCGTCGACCAGAGTGTGGTCGGTCGAGGCGGCTCTCCGATCACAGCCGGCACCACCCGCCAACGTGGGACGTGTGCAGGCCGAGATCTCGATGGAGAGTTTGATCCTGGCTCAGGACGAACGCTGGCGGCGCGCCTAACACATGCAAGTCGAGCGAGAACCGGGGCTTCGGCCCCGGGGGCAGCGGCGAACGGGTGCGTAACACGTGAGCAACCTGCCCCGAAGACCGGGACAACCCGAGGAAACTCGGGCTAATACCGGATGCCCTCACCGGATCGCATGGTCCGGTGAGGAAATGGATTCCGCTTCGGGATGGGCTCGCGGTCTATCAGCTTGTTGGTGGGGTAACGGCTCACCAAGGCGACGACGGATAGCTGGTCTGAGAGGACGATCAGCCACACTGGGACTGAGACACGGCCCAGACTCCTACGGGAGGCAGCAGTGGGGAATCTTGCGCAATGGGGGAAACCCTGACGCAGCGACGCCGCGTGCGGGATGAAGGCCTTCGGGTTGTAAACCGCTTTCAGCAGGGACGAAATTGACGGTACCTGCAGAAGAAGGCCCGGCCAACTACGTGCCAGCAGCCGCGGTAATACGTAGGGGCCTAGCGTTGTCCGGATTTATTGGGCGTAAAGAGCTCGTAGGCGGTTCGGTAAGTCAGGTGTGAAATCTCCACGCTCAACGTGGAGGCGCCACCTGAAACTGCCGTGACTCGAGTCCGGTAGGGGAGTGTGGAATTCCCGGTGTAGCGGTGAAATGCGCAGATATCGGGAGGAACACCAGTAGCGAAGGCGGCACTCTGGGCCGGTACTGACGCTGAGGAGCGAAAGCGTG
>Ga0335085_10001149_pt1 | contig 60804 bp, 50 predicted proteins | sample Lox_Sample_45_FD_206712 | JGI IMG/M metagenome (GOLD analysis project Ga0335085, IMG submission 206712) | Soil microbial communities from Loxahatchee National Wildlife Refuge, Florida, United States - Lox_Sample_4.5 | ecosystem: Environmental > Terrestrial > Soil > Wetlands | place: USA...
CTAGAACGTCCTGCAGAACACCAGAAAACGACTCTGCCACCTTACACCAGCTGTAGTTTTCGAGGACCAGTCTCCTGGCAGCGGTCCCTAGTCGTCGGCGCAGGCTGGAATCGCGCAGCAACGAGACTACAGATGTGGCAAAATCGGCTGGCGTGTCGGCCAACAAAATATTCTGCCCAGTCTGCACCGGCAGACCCTCGGCGCCCACGGCCGTAGAAACAACCGCTCTCGCCATTGCCATCGCCTCGAAAATCTTGAGCCGTGTGCCGCCGCCAATACGTAAAGGAACAATGCAAACGGAACCTTGCGCTAGGAAGGGACGGATGTCCTCTACCCAACCCGTGAGATGCATCGACTTCTCTGTCTCCAGCAGACCGCGCAGTTTCCGCGAGGGGTTTCGCCCTACGACTTTAAGAGATACCGAGGGATGTTGCTGTTTGATCAAGGGAAGGATAGCTTCGACAAAGTAGAAGATCGCGTCTTCGTTAGGAAGCCAATCCATGGAGCCGGTAAAGACCAACGAATCGGCGATCTCTTCTGTGGGGAGCGGTTGGAAATAATCGACATCTACCCCAGTGGGAATCACCGTTATCTTTCGGGCGTCGAGGAAAGTGGCGAACGTATCACGATCTGTTTCAGAAACGGTGAGAACCCTATCGGCGAGGCGAAGATATCGTTGTTCCGCAGCCGCAGTTTTTCGCCATTCCCACCACGAGATTGCTTTCCACAAAGGATTGGTCGCGACTTCATAGTGACGCTGCCAGATAACGGCTTCTACATTGTGGGTGAATAACACTTTGGGACCCGGGGAATCCCATGGAATAACGCCTGCAGGCGAGACGAAATCGCACACGATAACGTCATAAGCCTCCTGCTGGAGTAGGGAGCGTAGTTTATGACCCACCTCGGCTCGGCAATACTTAGTAATAAGGTAAGGCTTGAAAGAGAGCAGACGAATGCCATAGTCGAGCATCTCGGCGCCACTCTTCGGCGCAGGCAGGGAGAGTGGCACGCAGACCACGTTGTCAAAGATTTGTTTCAGGTTGCCGTGAGAGTCGTTCTCGTGCGCAGCATAGAAGGAAAAGAAGGTTATTGAGTGTTTCCTAGCCAACTCCCGCAGAATGTTGTAGCTGCGGATTTTCCCGCCGGTGTCGGGCGGTACCAGGCCGCCGGCTTTAACCCACAGGATTTTCATGGCCGCCGCACCTATCAGCAAATCCTTTCTGGATTACCTGAGAGGATGGGCCTAGATGCGCGTTCGAGGTTCAGCAGGTCAACAAGAATGTATCCGGGCCGGAGGCAGTCTCGCTGTTCATCAGCTTCTAGTCGGAAGGTGCCGATAACAAGCTCGTTTCCCATCTCTAGTATTTAAACATGCAGCTCGACTTTTCGGAGATTTTTGCGCGCACTTGGGCGACTCAATCTTCCGATCCCTGGCGTTATTCAGGAATTTCGTGACTCTGGGGAATGCCACAATTCATATTGAGTATCTCGTGACCAGGCTCGGACTCCGTGCCGAGAGTTTCATCTGATCGAGTCCCTCCAACGTGGGAGTACAGAAATCCAAGCTGTGGAGGCTTCGTCGGCTGCCCGCGATCATCGGCTGTTTCAAACGAGAGGGTTTGCTTGAAGGTCGCTTTCAGGAGGGGGCGTAATTCGCGAATTTTGGTCGCGAAGGGGAATTGACAGTCCCGGCCTTCGTCAAGTTCTGCGTAGGAGTTGGTTTCTCAGGAGCTTGGATAACGTTCACACGCACGACCTCCGGGAACCCTGATGATGAACTATGACTACTCGAAGACCTTATGAGTCAGCGGCACACCATCAATTCCGAGACTATGACTAACCCCAGCAGTGGAGCTTAGAATGTACCTTCGCCGGGCGATCAAAGATGAGCCCGTCAGAGCTACTTGTTGGGAACCAGCAGTCGTGCATCAGAAGCCCTAAGTAGCTCTCTCCAGCTGACCAAGGCCACTTCTGTGCAGGCGACAACTTCCTGCTGGCTATTGAACTCCACCGATGTTGGTGTTCAACACGCCGATGTCAGCGCCCAACGCGGTTTGGTCTGGAATGCCCAGTTGGGCATAGGAACTGGTCGAAAGCAGTTGGTAGTTCCCCGCATCGCCGCCGTCGAAGTACGTGAATCCAACCGCAGCGTCTTTGGCTGGAAAGAAATTACCTTTCGGCCAAGGGCCTTGATTGCTTGGATACGCGATGATGGCATTATTACTGGCTGTGTACGAACTCCAGCATTGATTGAAGGTAGTTAAGGGCTGTCCGGACTTTGCACAAGCGCCTCTATGGAGCCCGCCCATAGACCAGACTGAAGACTCGCCGCTTTCAGCAATATTGTTTGTAAATACGATATTGAAGGGGAGCTTGGGATTAAGATCGTGCGCGCCGATCACAAGCAGCGTCTTAGTAGGATCGTTAAGCATTGTTACATGATTGATCGTAACATTGTTCAATGGCGTGTTCACGACGAAACCACTGGAAATCTGGAATCCAGTGCCGGCACCATTGTACGTAGAAGCGCTCATATCATCTACGACTACATCATGAATACTGATCCGCTCGCTGGCCAGAGAATCCACTATCTCACCGCTTGGCAGTTCGTCCGGCGAGGCGCAAATCTGGAAGCCGGCCCCAACGTGACTGATCTTGTTATATCGGATGGTAATGTCACGATCAGCCGCCCACGGACCACGCGGTGTAATTACAATGCCCCATCCCACCTGAGAAAAGCCTCCCCAGCTATACTCCATCACATTCCCTTCGAGCAGGAGGCGCTCTGCATTCTTTATCTCAAATAGGTTCTTTGCGATGAATTTCGTGCCGATAAAATTAGAGCTTCCTGGCATCCATGACAGTGGCTTGAACATGTGATTCCTGCGGATTTCGATATCGGCAGGCACCGTGGATCCCCCCGCGCCGCCCCAAAGGATGTTTTCGGCGGCTGCTTCCAGGAAGTTATTGACGATTTTGTAGGGACCGGTGGGCAGAAGACTGTTGCCGCCATTGATAGCCTGAGAGTCAACGCATGAGCCTGTAATCGCGATGCAATGAAAATCGTTGAGATAAGAGTCGATCACAGCGACGTTGGTGCTGTCCCCAAGGTAGATTCCGCGCGTCGTCTCATCGAGTGCTGTGCCATGAATCCAGACTCGATCAAAGATCAGGTGGTCAGCTCCCGTCATCCTGACGAGGCCGTAGACACCGCCCGTACCGCGTTGACGAGTGATTTCTAGTCCTGTAATCCGATAGTAGTTGGCTCCTGGAGCCACCGTAATGGCACCAGCGCCGTTTGCGATCTGGATCTTGGCCAAAACATTTTGCGGGGCTGGGCAGCTGTAACCCGGCCGACCCGGCAAAGATGCAACCCCGGCATAGCAGGGCGTAATTCGCGTGCCCTCGGAGGGCAAAGTGCTGTCGGGGGCGCTGGTTCGTAGCGTGACCCAGTGTTGCGCGTCGCAGTTCTTCGCGGGAAGAGTAACCGGCCCCTTAAACGTTGCTCCAGCCTCCAGCAGGATCACGTCACCGCAGGAAGCATGCGCAAGAGCGCCATTCACATCTCCACCGGCCGGCACCAGTAGCTTTTTCCCGGCGGATGGCGTGCTTGAAAGTGCAGTGTAGATACACCTTTGTGGCAAGTTAGCGGGACCATCGGTGGATCCAAAATGCGCCCGATCGCCAGCACCGCAGTACCGATTATCGCTACTACTGGGTTGCGACGTGGGCTTGGGTTGATCCACAGGTTGCGGCACGGCCACCGCCGGAGTGATTGTGACCGTTACTGTAGCCTGTACAGTCGGATTTGCAAGACTGATTGCCTTCACAACTGCACTTCTGGTCGAAGTCAGCGTGGGCGGTGTGAAAAGGCCGGAGGTCGAGATCTTTCCGGCAGTTGTCGTCCAATATACTGCCGTTTTGCTGGTTCCACGGATGCTGGCGGTAAATTGTTGAACTTCGCCAGACGTCAGAGTTGCGATCGAAGGTGAAATACTCAGGCTTACATCGGAACTGGAGGTTGCTGCGGACGAAGTGCTCGCGCCCTGCCGTACAGTGGCACATGACGTAGTGAAAAATGAAGACAGAAGAAGGATCGCCAGGGCTAAAGGTAGTGCTCTCAAACGAGAAGACTGTAAGTACCTGATACAGTTCACGGGGGGAGCTGTCATCAAGAACACCTCAACATGAAATCTGTTTCGGACTTTTCGGGCCAGTCCTTCGGCGACTCTAAGGATTCAGAGCGGAGAGCGAAAGATCACCATGGGGCATTGGACTATCAGTGAACTGAGAAGTACATGGGGATGTACCGATTCTTGACCGGAAAAACTTTGGTGTTTCGAGTTACGTCGTGTCACGAGGGCCGATTAAGAGATGATTTGTCGGAGTGGAATCAGCTTCAGTCAAGGAAACTGGTGGCTCACTTGTACGGACCATAAAATTAACGTGAAGACGTGGAGAAACGCCTCACTGCCAAAACTATTCAGATCGTCAAAGAAGATAGCAGCATCGAAATCTGTTCCAGGGGCGATGCGCCTTCGAGATTGGAATTGTTCCGCTGGAGGCTGATCGAATCGAAATCGCGAACCGCACGAAGGTTTGCCCAATGTCGGAAAAATGCACGTTTTCTATGTTCGCCTGCGCGACATCGGCTTACCCCGATACTGGTCAGCGCACGCCCTCTACGGCGCTACGGATGGCATCGATATCAGCGCCCGCGTCCTTACCATCCGAAGACTTGCCGGCGAAGTGGCTACCCGCTGAAAGGCGATAGTCGGGTTCTTCACCGTCGCTTCGCTGAAACCCTACGGTGCCAATGTCCTTCACCAGAGAATTTCCTGGTGGCCAAGGTCCCTGTCCGCCAGGATAGTTAATGATGACATTATTCGTTACCTGAAATGACTCCCAGCAATTCTTAAACGTTGTCGCTGGTTGTCCGGACTTGGGGCAAGTGCCTCTTCCACTCGACCAAACCGAGTTCGTGCCTGCCGGAACGATATTGTCTGTGAAGCTGATGGCAAAGGGGAGACGCGGATTCTCCGGATTTACGCCCACCAGGATCAGAGATTTCACTCTGCCTCGAGTCGCCACTGTTACATGACTCACACGAACATTGTTCAGTGGTACATTTTTCCAGAAACCGCTGGTAATCTGGAAGACCATTCCATCACCGTTATACGCGTCAGCGTCGAGGTCTTCCAACAAGTCGTCGTGGATGCTCCAACGCTGGGCCGCGAGCGAATCCACTTTTTTGCCGTCGGCCAAAGATGCGGCCAATTGCATGCCCGAACCGGTGTGACGAATCAGGTTTTTGCGGATGGTAACGTCTTGCACGGCTGCCCAAGTACCGCGCGGAGTCAGGAGAATGGCATAGCCGACTTGGCTGTACCCGCCCCATGAGTTCTCCATGAGATTTCCCTCGACCAGGACGCGCTCCGCATTCTTGAGCTCAAACAGATTCTTTACAATGAAATCCGTACCGACGTAATTAGGTCTGCCGCGTAGCCAGCTGAGAGGCTTGAACATGTGGTTGCGGCGAATCTCAATATCGCCAGGGATCTGCGATCCGGGTCCCCCCCCGAACATGACGTTTTCCGCAGACGCCTCGAGGTAATTGTTCACAATCTTGTACACGCCCACAGGAACCTTACTGTTTCCACCAACGATGGCCTGTGCGTCAATGCATGCTCCTGTTTTTGCAATGCAGTGGAAATCGTTGAAGTATGAATCAACGATTCCAACATAACTGCTGCCACCCAGGTTGATCCCGCGCACGGTTTCATCCGCTGCCGTTCCGTGAATCCAAGAGCGATCAATGACGACGTGGTCAGCGCCATCTTCGAAGCGGATCAAGGCATACGCTGTGCCTGTCCCCGGCGTTCTGGTCACCTCTAGTCCAATGATCCGGTAATGATCGGCTCCTGCTGCCACCGTGATCGCACCGGCACCCGCCTTGAGTTCTATTCGTGCCAGTACATTCTTGGGCGTCGGGCAACCATACGCGGGCCGGTCGGGAAGAGATTTCTGGCCAGCATAGCACGGGGTGAGACGTGTACCCTCAGGCGGTAACTCCGATTTTGCGCTGGTGCGAATCGTGATCCAGTGTGCTGCATCGCATTGCTTTGCAGGCAATGTAAAAGGAGCAAACGTTTGGCCCGTGCTCAAGACGATGGTATCGCCGCAGGAGGCCGATTGCAGGGCCGTTGCGATACCCCTTGGATCGGAGACCTTAATCTCTTTTCCGGGCGACGGTGTAGAACTGAGGGCTGTGTTGATACACCGGTTTGGCAACGCAGCAGGGCCATCTTTACTAGCGCCAAAGTCCGGAGTGTCGCCGGATCGGCAATATCGGTTGTCGGACTCTGCCACCGCTGTAGTACCGACAAGGAGCAGTGTGAGAAACAATAACTCTTTGATCGATCCGGCTGGAAGATAGGGCCTTGATTTCATTGCAGGAAGGTGCTTTCAGAAGGACGAGAAATTTCGCCGAGTCCTCATATTGCTTATAGACTAACAAAAACTCACCTTCTGGACGAGCAACCACGACGGTTGCAGAGCTTAGTGAGGTTTGGTCATGTCCTCATCGTTTGACGTTAGGTGTTCGAAGATCTTGTTTTTGAAGGCAAACTGCACGGGAAGATACCTTGGATTGCTTTTTGCATTCCACCGCTCTGGGGTCATCAGTCTTCCCGCCTTCCGGAGTGAGAGGATGGTGAAATATCGACCGAATCAGATTGCCAACGCAGGTTTGCAGTTGGTGGGCGCAAGTTCGTGTTGTCTCGAGATCTCCGAGGTAAGGATCCGGAATCTCCCGGCACTGCCAGGGTCCTTCTGAATACGCGCTGAGCATGTAGATTTTGTTCCGCGACTCCGGGTAGAGTGTCAGGAGTTCTGCTTTATTTCGAAAATCCATCGCCAAAATACAATCTGCAGTCTTTACCATCTCCTGGGTCAAGGGCTTGGCCCGGTGTTCAGCCAGCGAGATTCCAAGATCGGCGGAAGCCTCTTGCGCCCAGATATGAGCCTCGCGTCCAGCGCAGGCGTGCAGGCCGGCGGACGTGATGTTAACTTCCTGCTCCCATCCTATCTCTTCCAATGCCTGCCTCATGAAGAACTCCGCCATGGCACTTCGCATGATGTTCCCGTGGCAGACGAAAATAACAGAGCGGACAGACTGTGGAAGCAGAGGCTTGTTGGCACTCCTGACGCGGAGCACGTCTAGCAAACACAAGCGAGCATAAACTCGACCCGCTTTGGGGCCGAGAAGTCGGATTATGTCCCTCTTTTTTAGCAGAGAATCCGGCACCAATTTTCTCAGCACCTGTTTCGATACAGCAGTGATGGTCCTCGCGGTCTCCTGCATCATGAGATCTCTCCGCGGGAGGCCACTGTGGAGGCAACAGCTTGAAAAGCTAACTCGTATCCTAAGCTCAGCATGAGTTCGCTCCATGCCGATTCGATCGCGGCCACTGACTCGGGAGGGAGTTGCGATTTCCATGCGCCGCTGATCGCTGACCGCACAAAGGGTTTATCAGTCCGTGTTCCCTTCATCAGAACCCATTGCCCTCCCTCCTCCTTCTCTAGTGCGCGCATCCGTTCTGGGGAACTCAGTTCAATGGCTCGATGTAAAGCTTCTGGTCGGGCATCGATCTGGCGGAACGAGCAGCCTTCGAGAAATGCAACAACATTGGATAGCGCCATCACCGTATCCCGTTTCATGTCTTCATAGCGCATCAGCAGGAACCCGGGAGTCCCCTGGCGCAGCGCCATCCAACTCAGTACGTTGTCCCTCCAGGATCCGAATATCCGGTCAAACTCGCCCGCGATGAAGCGTGGGACAAAACTGGCCATGGGGTAATCATCGGGGATGTTGCCGGCTTTAATGTTGTGGTGATAATAGGAGATCGCCACGTCGCGCGGATCGCGCACGATGTAAATCACACGCGGATAGTGCGGCTGAAAACACTCGTGACTTTTCAGCAAGCGAGGACGCTCCAGAGCGCGCATGAAGCGGTCAGGGTTGAAGTATATTTCCGGAATTCTGGATTCAATATTCAAGAACGTAGCGGGATCGCTCTGCCACAGCAAGTTACCCAGGAGAAAGCGAGTCCAGGTGTTACCGGATCGTGGATAAGAAACCAGGAAAACGTCATCGGGGAAAACGGTTACACCTCGGCCAGCAATCTGCCGACCCGTGAGAACACGGCCTGTCGTTGCCAGCGCACCCACCGCCCTTCGGAGACTTTCACGCAACGAAGTCATAGTGTTTTCAGCTTTTCACAAGCTCGCGATCTCCATCCACAAGCAGATCGTAACCGAGATTCTTCATGGTCGTGCCCCAGGCCCGTTCGATAGTGCTGACCAAGGCGGGAGAAAGTTCGCTCTGCCACGCGCCTGATTTGGCTCGGCGCACGAAAGCGACGTCCTGACGTGTGCCTCGGGTCAACCTCCATTCAGAGGAATGTTTTTCTTCCAGGTTCCGCATCCGCGCAGCCGAACTCAACTCAACGGCCCTCGCGACCCTTTCGGATACGACACCGGCGTGGAGGGTATTTGCAATCGCGGCTAATTCCTGCTCTGGGTGAGCGAGCAAATCTTCGTACCTAAGAAATAGAAAGCCTGTGTGGCTTTTTCGGGTCGCGTGCCAGCTCAACACATGCTCTTCCCATGATCCGCAGTATTCGAAGAATTCGCCGGCGATAAATCGCGGAATGAATTCTTCCAGAGCATAACCTGGGGGAATGGTTTTTCTCTTGATGCTGTAATGGTAGAGAGACACTGCGACATCCCTCGGGTCGCGAACAATGTAGATGGTTCTCTTGTAGCGAGGATCAAAGTACTCGTGACTTTTTAGGATGCGTGGCCTGGAGCGAGCAAGCAACTGCTGATCCGAGAAGAAGTAAATTTCCGGCACGCGCGACTCAACGTTTGCGAATGTTATTGGATCGTCCGGGTCGAATAGATTCCCGATCAAGAATCGCACCCAAGTATTTCCGGATCTGGGATAGGACACGATGAAAACATCGTCCGGGAAAACTGTGAGCCGCCTGCCCGCTGGATTCCTCCCCAAAAGAGCCCGGGCCCCATATCGCAAGCGATTCCAAGTTATCGACACAAGCTCAACTCCTGACGTGACGAAGCAACATCGAATGACAGATTATCGATGCAATTTGCTAACAAGGAGTAGCATCGGCGCGTCGTTTCTATGTTTCCAAAATATGGGTCTGGTATTTCGCGATTTCTCTCTTTGCCCTGAGCGTAACTGCTGAGTAGGAAAATCCTGTGTTTCGCAGTCGGGAATAAGGTCTTAAGTTCGACGAGATTCTCGAAGTCCATGGCAAAAATCGCGTCGGCACTGCTTATCAATTCTGCTGTTAGCAGCTGTGCCCGGTGCTGATCTAGCGAGAGGCCAATTTCCTGTGAAACCGCGATCGCCCAGGGGTGAGCTTCGCGTCCAGGCGAGGCATGCAAACCCGCTGATCGAACGACAGCGCCAGAGATCCCACGGCTTGCGAGGGCTTGCTTCAGCATGGCCTCGGCCACCGGGCTGCGCATAATGTTGCCGAAACAAACGAACAAAAAGGATTGGGCGTTTCCAAGAGCGGGCCGACCGCTGTGACTGCTCAAACGGAGCATATCTGCAATCTGAAGCTTGACATAGGCAGATCGAATCTGACGCGGGAGTCTGAAATAGCTTGTGGAATACATTTTCAGTTTTCCAGGCACCAGTTTGCGAAAGGCAGATCTGGAAAGCGTGACTAGCAGGGAGCAAACAATTCTGGCCGATTCATCAAGAAAAGGTTGCGGATCCGACAGCGACCAGACTGCTTCCTTAACAAAGGGAGAAAAATCGCCCGGTGTCAGGAGCAGATCCCGCATCAACGACGGCTTGGCTCCGGGGTGCCCCGCATTGCGGAACAGAAAGCTTTCCAGGCGATCTACGTAGCCGGGACTCCAGCGCCAGCGCATACCCACAGAATACGTCGGCGGCACCTGGGGGCTCTCGCCGTGGAGCAGTTGCCAGTAGTAAAAAGGGAAATTGACTCCGGCGATAATGGGAAAGGAAACTGATCCCCAGAAGCGGCCATTCACTTCCATAAGGGCGGACTTTCCCGTTTCCCGGTCAACCCGGAACTCAACCATTGCCACACCCTCCCACTCGATCGCCTTCAGCAGTGCCATCGAGGCAGCGAACAGCTCTGGGTCGGGTTCTTCTGCAAGAGCGAGGATTGCAACGCCGCCGGTAACAGGCGCTTCTTTCAAACGGCGATGCTGAAATCTCGCGATGCATTTTCCCTTGTGTATTAATATGTCCATACCCACGCCCACACCCGGGCAGTATTCCTGCAACATCACTCGACCCCAGGCACCGGCGGTCAGCGCGGTTGACAATTCCTCCCGCGTGTTGAAATAGAAAATCTTGAATGCGGCTGCACCCTTTCTCTCTGGCTTGGCCACAACCGGAAATTGTAGCCGCGGAGCGACTGAGTCGAGCTGATCAGATGTGATTGTGCATGTGAGTGGCGCCCGGATGCCGACTTTCCGCGCTGCCTCGAGGGTGAGTGACTTGTTGAGGACTCGTTCTACCACATCGGGAGATGGACAGCCGAGATGTGCCAGTGGACTGAGTTCTTGGTACAAGTCCCTGAGAGCTGCCAGTGGGGGATCACCCGCCGGGAGAATAGTATCAAACTGTCTCTCTCGCACCAGGTCGAGCAATGCCCGGGTAAATGCAACCGGATCCAGTCGGCGAGGCGGGAGCCGGTGGAAACCGCAAATGGCACGGGAGCGGATGTCCGGTTCTTCTGGCTGAAATGAAGCTATATCCACAGGTATGCCATGGCGCCACAGTGAGCGTGCCATGGGGACACTAACCCGCGGAGACGCGCCCAGGATCAAGACGGGACGATGTTTGGAGCTCACGCTCATCAGGTTCTATGAGTACTGCAAGTTGGGACTACGCTATGCCTCCTCCCGGTATGTTTCCACCAGGGCAAGGGATACTTCGTCGTCCTTGTTGATGCCGAGCTCTCCTATCTGCCAGGCTCGGTGGCTCCAGAATGCCCAGGCCAGTCCGACTCCGTAGACCAAGCCCGCTATCGCAACTTGTATCAGAAACTCGCGCAAGTGATGCGGAACGAACCAGAGCCGCAACAGCAAGAGGACCGCGACCATTGGGCTGCACAACAAGACGGGTAGCACGAATGCGCGCTTGAGATACGCAACGACTTTGATTCCCAGCAACCGGCAGAGATGAGCCGGGATAAAGAGGACTTGCGTGCAGATGAGCGGAATGGCGGTGCCGATAGCATCTCCGATGATGCCGTAGCGACGCACGAGAATTATGCTGAGGATCAGATTCGCGATACCTTCCGCCATTACCACCCAAGCTAGGGTTTTGTGCTTGGCCAAGCCCCATAGGGTGCGTCCAGAGACAGACTGAGCCAACATCAGAGTGTTGGGAAAGAGCAAAATCAGCAATACCGGATAGCTCGCCGCAACGTATTTCGGACCGACCCATGCTTCGATCACAGACTTGCCGAGAATGGTGAGAATCGCAGCGATCGGGAGAATAATAAAGGCACAGGCACGATTCCCCAGCACAAAGATTTTTCGCAGTCCTTCCAGATCTCCTTTGGCTTGGGACTCGCTCGACATCGGTATGACAAGCCGAGAAAGGCTGTTCACCGCTTCCGAGGCATAGTCGACAAGGCGAGCGCCGATAGTGAAATATGTTACTGCGGCAGCTGACACAAACGTTCCTATGACGAGGGCATCCGTCTTGAAGCGCAAGCGGCCTGCCAATATGATGACGAACGTTGTGCCGCTGTAGCTAGCAATCGTGCGGGAACTGGCCCGGCTCACATATTGGAATCCGAAGCGCAGCGGTACAAGTCGAAGTACCACCGCGGCATTGACCAATCCGCCGAGCAGCGGCAGGCTGGTCGTAATCAAAGCCAGGCTCAGAAGCCCATGTCCATGGGTCAGTGCGATGACAATGAGCAGAGCGCGCATGAGAGTCGTACACGCACTATTGAGGTTCAGAAGGTGGAAGCGTTGCAACCCTTCCAGAATGCCGCTGAACACACCAACTGGAAATCCCGCGGAGACCGACGTGCCCACTATCAAGAGCAGCCAACGCGCCGTGGGCACGAACTCAACTGGCACCCTTGGAAAAATTGAGTGTACGTAGTACGTCGCGACCAACGTGATGCTCATGGCCAGAATTCCGATGGCGCTGTAGCCGAACATAGCCGTGTTTACCAATCGGTTCAGTTCGACACGGTCGTCCGTGGCAGAGAATCTGGCAACGTAGCGAACAATGGAAGAGCGAATGCCGAGGTCGAACAACCCGTAATATCCGGTTACTGAAAAGATCAAGATCCACAGACCAAAGGCGTCGTCCCCGAGGCGATGAAGAATGTAGGGAGAGAGAAAGATTCCAACCACAACGTTCAAACCCAGGGCGAACCAGGTCGACCCGACATTTTCCAGGATTTGGCGTTTGTTGAACTTCATGAATCTTGCCGAAACTGCTGAACCGAGACGGTGGATGAAGCCGGCTGAGATTCGTCCGACTGGTCCGGATTGAGAACGCGACGGCTGACTCGCGATATGCATTCTGCAAGTTCAGCTCCGAATAGCCGGACGTGCGGCTCCCGCAGAATCTCCCGGTGATGGAAGTCAATCTCATGGACCGAGACTCCACCCTCCGATCTACGGCCCCACCCCATCTCAGGATCGTTGATGTAATAAAACTGCTGTTTAGGTCGCTTAAACAGGACCACCGGTGCGCGGAACCGCGGTGGGGAAAAATCCTCGGGCCAGTAGGTCTGCTGCCAGTCGGTGCGCGCACTTTGCTTGCCGGTCAGAAGATTCACCTTGTTTTCCGCCAATGCCTTGTAGGAGGCAAGTTGTTCGGCGAGCTTCTTCCCCTTAATCTCTTTCAGCCGACGGCAATAGTAGTCCACCTTCCATAGCCAGCGAATCTGGCTGTGCTGTAACACCCAGGTATCAAAAATGGCAAATAATCCAACTTCTTCGCCTTGGGCTTCCAGACTCAGCACGATTTGCTCTGCGATGTGGGTTCCATCGCACAGGCCTCCGAGGCAATACGGTCCGTGTGATTGCACCGATCGGATCGCTGCGATGTACTCTCGGCATAATTCGAGCATTTCCTGCTCCGAATAGGGACGGCTGCCATCCACCACCGGCGCGTGACCCTGAATCTTGAATACGGTTTGCCTGTGACCCATGTGCCGTGCCAGCATGGCATACCCGATAGCGTCTTCCCCAGGCGGAACGATTGCAAAAAAGGGAAGACGACTGGCATCTCCGTGCTGAATTTCCATCGCGACGGGGTCTTTCTCATTTTCTGATTCACTCTGGATGATGCGGGCGAGCGACTCGACAGTTGCGCCCCGAAAGAGAGCCGATAGCGGAACCTCTATTCCAATTTCCTTCTCCACCTCTGCCAGGACGCGAGCGGCTTTCAAAGAATGACCTCCAAGATCGAAGAAGTCATCCCCCACTCCAATGTTGTCGACCCCCAGCACTCTCTTCCATATCTCGAGCACGCGTGACTCCAGGTCATTCCTGGGCTGAACCATGCCTGAACGCTCAAATGCAGAACTCTCCGGTCGTGGAAGCAACCGACGGTTGATCTTCCCGTTTGGATTCAGGGGAAGTTGGTCCAACTCGACAAAAGCGCCAGGCACCATGTAGTCCGGCAATTGCTTTCTGAGCAACTCCTGAATTCGCGCGGCGGGAAGGGAAGCCCCAGATGGTACGATGTAAGCCACCAATCGTTTGTCACCGGGATTGTCTTCCCTTGCTACCACGACTGCCGCTTGTACCCCGGGTTGCTTCACCAAAACATTTTCTATTTCCTCGAGTTCGATTCGAAAGCCGCGAACCTTGACCTGGTTATCCAGCCTTCCCATGTACTCGATGTTCCCGTCCTCCAACCAACGGGCCAGGTCCCCGGTTCGGTACATGCGCGCACCCGGTTGGGAAGAGTAGGGGTTCAGCAGAAACCGCTCAGCCGTCAGATCGTCCCGACCCCAATACCCTCGGGCCAGGCCGTCACCGGCGAGATACAACTCACCAGGAACCCCGATCGGAACCGGCTGGTGACTTTTGTCAAGGATGTAAGCTTGCGTGTTAGGTAACGGCCGGCCAATCGTGACTTCGGCTCCCGGCGGAACGAACGCATATGTGGAGTAGGTCGTGTCTTCCGTGGGGCCATAGAGGTTATAGACCTTGCCGACCTTCGTCTTGTTATAGATCTGATGAGCGAGTGCGGTGAGCAATGCTTCCCCTGCCAAATTGATCACCCGAACTGAGGAGGGAACACCCTCGAGTCGAATCAACTCCGCGATTGCCGATGGCACTGTATTGATCAGAGTGACCTCACTCGCAGCCTTCAGCTTAGAAAGCGCGAGCGCGTTTTGCGCGATGATCACAGTGCCACCCATACTCAGAGGAACAAAAATCTCGAATACCGACAGATCGAAGCAGAAAGAGGTCGAGAAGAGTGTTCCGGCGATCTCCTCGGGCAGAAACACCTGTCGCGCCCACTCAATGAATATCACCGCGCTGCGATGCTCCAGCGCGACACCCTTAGGTCGGCCCGTAGACCCTGAGGTAAACAGCACATAATCCAGATTGGTGGAGTTGGCGTTGCGAACGGGGTTGGTTGCTGCTTCCTGAGCGATCTTAGGCCAATCTAAGTCGAGTAGGATCGGGCTCGCAGCCCGGGAAGGCAGAGTCTTCTGCAACTTCTCTTGAGTAAGCAGAATATGAACCTTTGCGTCGGCAAGGATAATCTCTAACCGGTCCTTTGGGTACGCCGGATCCAACGGTACGTAGGCTCCGCCCGCCTTCAGAATTCCAAGAATTCCGACAAGCATTTCAAGCGAACGCTCGGTGCATATTCCGACCAGAATCTCCGGTCCGACTTTCAGCTTCCTCAAATAATGCGCCAGGCGGTTCGCACGCTCGTTCAGATCACGGTAAGTCAAAGATTTCCCGTCACACTTTACCGCCACGGCCTGAGGCGTTCTCTCGACTTGCTGCTCGAAGAACTGGTGAAGGCATTCGACACCAGGTTCGGCAATCTGTTTTTTGTTCCATTCCACCAGTACCTGCTGACGCTCCCCCTCAGAAAGTAGAGGCATCTGCAAAATCCGCGTTCGTGGATCATCCGCCGCCGACTCCAACAAAATCGTGAAGTGCTCCATCATGCGCGTGATTGCCGAGACCGCGAAAAGATCGGAGTTGTAGCTGAACCAGATGAAGACATCGTTTCCTTCCTCCGAGAATTCGACTCTGAGATCCAGTTCCTCGGTTGGATTCTCGACTTCGACAAACTTCAGCGCGCTTGCAGGAGGTCCTGTAGCTACTTGCTTCACCGAGAACGCGATCTGAAATATGGGGTGGCGGCTCATATCCCGCTCTAGGCGCAGCTCTCGGATGACAATCTCAAACGGCACATTCTGGTGACGAAATGCCCTTTCCTCTACTTCACGCACGCGACTTAGCAATTCGGCGAAACTGGGATCGCCAGAAGTGTCGATCCGAAACGCGAGCATGTTCTCCAGTGGGCCAATGACGCTCTCCAACTCAGGCCGCCCCCGGCCGGAAATATGTGTGCCCACAACCAGATCTTCTTGTCTCGCGTATCGCGATAGGAGAACGCTAAAAGTAGCTAGGAGGGTGGTGAAAAGACTTGCACCGTGGTTCTGGGCGACTAGGCGAAGCCGGTTCACCAATTGCGGGTCAATCGAGAGCCGCTGCTTGGCGGCGCGGAAGGCCTGCAGTGGCGGTCGCTGTCGATCAGTAGCCAGATCAATGCTCGACGGAGACCCTTCCAGCCATTCCTTCCAATAAGCGAGCTCTTGTACAGAGGGCACCGCCTCCCGCGCGACTGCGTCCCGGTACTGAATGGGAAAGCCGGCCAGTGGTTTTGACTGTTGGCCCATTTGGGCCTGATAGAGCGAATTCACTTCCCTGAGCAGAAGTCGAAGAGAGATCTCGTCGCACACAATGCGATGGCAGAATGCCAACAAAACGTATTCTGTATCACAAAGGTGAAGGAGTATTCCTCGTAGAAGAGGACCTTTGCTAAGGTCAAATGGATTCTGCACCTCTTGCAGCGCAATGCGAAGTAGCTGTGTTTCTCGTTCTTGCCGAGCCAAGTGCTGGAGCTCGACCGCGTTCAGAACAATCCGCGCTTGCGGCAGCACAACCTGCAGAGGTGCTCCCTCAACCACCCGAAATTCTGTTCGCAGGATTTCGTACCGTTGCACGACTACATCTAACGCGGCCTGCAGCGCCCTTGTGTCGAGATCGGTCAACCGCAGTCCGCATGCGAGGTTCTGTGCTGGACTATGAGGATGCAGTTGATCCATCACCCAGAGACGTTCTTGTGTAATGGACAAAGGAGTGCCACCCGTCGGACTCGGGCCGTCTGGTTGATTGTATTGTTGGGTTGGTTCGAGATTCGGAAGGGTTTTCAAGTAGCTTATCAGTTCTTCACGGAGATTGGGGCCACACCCAATGAGCCCGGAAAGTAGCGGGTTCTTTTGGTTACAGCGCAGTTCGCGGTTGTCCGCTGTCGTAACAACGCCTCCTGCGCTCAGCACCAGGGCTGCGCCAGCGGCCACATTCCACTCGTGCTTCGCGGTCAAGCTGAAAGTTAGATCGGCACGACCCACTGCGATCAGTGCCATCCTGTAGGCAACGGAGCCAATGGCGCGGATCTCAAAGGGAGCACCCTGAAACTTATTCCATTCACCGCGGTTGACTTCGCTTCGGCCGGCCAGAGCCAGTGATCCTGCCAACGCCGTTCTCCCGCTAGCACGGGCCGGCTTGCCGTTGTACCAGACTCCTGAGTCGATGGCTCCGAGGATGATCTCATTGGTCCCAGGATTGTAAATCCCCCCAGCCACCGGTCGGCCGTTCTCGACGAATCCAATCGAAACACAGAATTCCGGAATTCCTGCCACGAATTCATGGGCACCATCGAGCGGATCGACAACCCAAACACTACACTTGCTGAGCCGGGATTCATCATCCACACTCCCCTCGGAGAGCCAACCTTCACCTTCACGCACTAAGTTTTGACGCAGCACTTCATTTATCGCGCTTTCGGCTTCAGTCGCTGGATCGTGACCAATCTTGTATTCGGTTTCAATTGCCCCGAAGTGAAAGCGGCGAAAAACGAACCCGGCAGCATCCAGGGCAGCCTTAATGCGGTCAAGAATGTCGGCGTAAGCAGATGCAGTCATGATTTCTCGACTCATTTAGCAATCTTGCGCTGAACAGTTGGTCCCTGAACACCAAGACTTGGAACGATCGGCTAACCCGGGGAGTGAAACCACGGGTGGCCAGGTACGCGCCTTTGGTTTGCGAATGTTGACCCGGTCTGGTGAATGTTCGACCGTCAGATTCACCGGTCCGCCAGCATGCACAGCAATCAAGTGATTAGTCGAAAAGACAATTGCATGGCTCCGAGTTTGGTGATTTTGCATTGCGCCCAGTATCTCGCGCAGATCCTAACGCGGATTGTCAGACGTGCCGTTCGGGGGGAACATACCATCGAAAGCGTGAACCCAACGTGGATCAGGCAAATGTGATCCCAGTTTATACGAAAGCTTGTGCAGTCCCATCGACGCGCAAGCCACATTCCACAGAGGACCCCTTCGATTGCGTGCTAAGTTATTGATAATCAAGCATAAACTTCCGTGAATGACCAGCGCAGCCGATCGTATACAGCGAGTTTATCCAAGTTCCCGCTCGTAGCGACGAGGGTTTGCTCTATCGACGGATGTGCAACTCTTTGATGTGTTAGCCCAGGCAGTCGTGCAGACTTCATTCCCCGACTGCACCAGGCAACAAGCAAGTCTGATGCCTCAGATTTCACGCTTTCAAACGGCCGGGGGGACGCCGAAATTACGTATGACTCTGAGAAGAGAAGACTGCGGCTGCATCAGTAGGATCGATTTTGGAGGAAGTGGTGAGTTCATATCCCAGTTTCTGCATAGTTGCTCCCCACGCCTGTTCGATCTTGCGTACCGAGGTTGAGGACAGAGTGCCTTGCCAATTGTCGCACTTTGCTGCTCTCACGAAAGGTTTGTCTTTCCGAGTGCCTTTCGTCGAAACCCATTGGGTCTGGGTCTTTTCCAGGGACCGCATCCGGTCCGCTGAGCTTAGTTCCACAGCTCGCGCCAGTATCTTCGGGCTCGGAGCGATTTTGAGCAAAGGACTTATCTTTTTCAACTCCGCTACGGGATCGCGCAATAGGTCTTCGTACCGGACAAAGCAGAAGCGCTCGCTCCCCTCGCGCATCTTCGTCCAGCTCAAAACATGTTCTTCCCATGTGCCATAGAGGTTTACGCTGGGCCAGATTTTGGCGGCAACAAAGCGGTCAACAAACTCATCCAGCGTTACTTCCTCCGTGAATCTGCGGACCTTCAGATTGTAGTGGTAGAAGGAAACCGCTACATCCCGGGGGTCGCGCACGATGTAGATAACACGTGGGTAGCGCGGGTCGTAAACGTCGTGACTCTTGAGAATCCGTGGAAGCCGCCGCAGCACTCGGTTGGGAAAGGTATAGATTGAGGGTACTCGCACTTCCAAGTTGGCGAATGTTACTGGGTCATCAGGGTTAACCAGGTTACCGATCAGAAATCTTGCCCAGGTATTTCCTGATCTAGGGTACGAAACTATAAAGACGTCATCGTCAAGAACCTGAACCTTGTGCCCTGCAATAGTTCTCCGCAACACTACTGTTGCAACCTCCACAACATAGTCGCGTATTCGAGTTCTCAGCCTTCTAATCATATGCACCCATGGCCTGGCACTCTGTGTCTACGGAACCCGCAGCGGCTAAAAAAGTGTACCACGGCTATCGATAGGAATCAGGTGACTGCGAATCCGGGTCCATTACCCGGTTCTGAAGCTTCGTCGGCCATGGCCCGGACGGTCCGCAGCGGACGTCTTTTCGCACCCACTCTTCCGGTGACAAATAACTGAAGATGTGACTCTGCGGGCCGATCTGCTCCGCGCCCTTCTCGTAGCACCCTGGCCTGTGGATTAGGACCGGTTTTTCACCAGGCTGCTCGGTGTTAACCTAGATAATTCTCTTCTGATGGTTTCGCCACTACACGAACAATCCGCGGCTCTAGGGGAACGAAAGAGGATAAGGGCCTTGTGCATTGCGGCTTGTATTGCTGCATTACTCGCCACCCTTTGGCCGTGTAACCCTTTTACACGCAATGGCGTCAGCTGGTTGCAGGGGAATAGAGGGCTCAAGTTTGAGTTCCCTGGTCTGATTGTTAGCAAGGAGTACTTGAAGCCGGAAGAAATTCAGGCCACGGAATCGTACAGTCTAGAATTGCTCGTCCGGCCAGCCAACCGGAAATCAGGCACGATATTGGCTTTTTACAACGACACGCATCCAACGCAGCTCCTCGTTGGGCAAGATGGCGAGCGCTTACTGGTGACCGACGATAATGGCATCCAGTCCGACAGAACTAGAACAATAAAGTTTCATTCTGACCATATCTTGCGTCCGGGAAGACTTGTTCTCGTGACGATAACGTCGGGCCTGAATGGTACAACACTCTATCTAGACGGCAAGGCCGAAGGTTCTTTTCCCCTAATTAAGTTCTCGGGCAGTGAGCTGTCGGGACAAATTGTTCTTGGAACATCGCCGTCAATGTATGAGCCATGGGCGGGGGAACTGCGGGGCCTCGCGATCTTTTCGAAAGAGTTGTCACCACGGGAATCTCTCCAGCACTATCGAGAATGGACAAAGCCCGGTTCAGCTCATGATCTTGATCGTGCGATTGTTCACTATGCATTCGCAGAGGGGGTAGGGCGTGAAATTCGTGACGACGTCCCTTCTGGACCAAACCTGGAAGTGCCAGCGATTTTCTCAGTTCCGCACAAAGCATTTTTGTGTTCTGCGAAGAAGGAATTCAAAGCCAATTGGACATACGCAAAGGACGTGGTAGTGAATATCGCAGGATTTATTCCGCTTGGACTGATTGCCTGTGCATATCTTTCCTGGATCAAAAACCGCTGGAAGGCAATTCTTACTGCTGCCCTTGCATGCGGACTTTTGAGTTTCGTGATTGAGGTATTGCAATACTATATCCCTCAACGATTCTCTGGTACCACCGACATCATAACAAATACTCTGGGTGCTGCCGTTGGTGCTGCTATCATGCAGGCGGGCGTGGTTCGCCGCACCTTTAAAGAGCTAAAGTTGATCCGCAGTTAGAGAAACGCAGAGAGAGAGCTAAGTTAGAATAAACTGAGGTGGTCGGCATCATTTAGCATCTTTCTAGGATAGGGCGTTCGGTGCTGATCTCTTCGCTTCGAACCTCGAAGGTTAAAGTCATGGCTACCTCCAGAGCTCTGCGCAGATTAGTCGATGATTCCCATTTCAGCGCTATTGTCCTAGCTTCTGGCATCTTGCTGCGCGTACTTTCTCTCTTACTTTCCTCGAATACTGGAGGAGATGCATTCGCACGGGAAGGGATTGCCGCCCATTGGCTCCAACATCCTTCGTTGCAATTGAACTTTGGGCCATGGTTGCCGTTTCATTTTTGGTTAATGGCGGGATTTTCCGCGATTCTGGCAGAAAACGTTAGGGTCGCAGGCAGGCTATTGAGCCTTTTGGCGGGGACGGCATCGTTGTTTATTTTTCGTAACTTGATACGCACCGTATTCAGTGAGAGGGCCGCGCAAATCGGTTTAATATTCTTCTCGCTGTACAGTCTTCATATCGCATACAGTGCCACTTCATCGTCGGAAGCGGTGTATCTGTTATTTGTGCTCTTGGGCCTGCTTGGGTACTGTCGTTTTCGCCAATCAGGAAAACTGCGAAGCCTTACCTTGTCCGGAGTGTTCTTTTCTTTCGCTGGCGCTACCCGCTATGAAGCCTGGGCGTTCATTGTCTCCGTCGGTGCCCTGGTCGCGGTCCTGGCTTGGCGAAGTCGTCGCGAAACTGGCATGGGCAAGGCAGCAGTGCCATTGTTGCTCTTTGCATTCACTGCGGGCTTCTTCCCGGCGTTTATCATGGGCAATAACTGGATCAAGTTTCACCACCTGTTGTACGCCGTTACGATGAATCATCAGTGGGTGGCAGAGCAATTGACACTCGGCCATCCCTCACTTATTTACCGGCTCTTGTCTTTCTGTGGCGTATTGCTTCTTACTCTTACACCTATTGCGATTGTAGGCGGCCTATATGGTTTCTTCCGGTCATTCCGGGCTACCGTTGGAGCCGAAGTCGCCTTTGTGACGGCTTTCTTTGCCTGCGTGCAGTTTTATCAAATTGCTTCCGGTGGGGAAATGGCTTTCGCGCGGTACACCATAACTATTGGAACATTGCTCATCGCGCTGGCAGCTTACGGACTAAACGAAATCATCCAGGAGTCTCCTCGCAGACCCATGCTGCTTCAGGCTGCGTTTGGAATTCTGCTGTTGAACCTTCTTGCTATCTGGGCACTAAGCGTTACTCCGAATCGCTTTAGCGAAAAAATTGCCTCGATTTCCCCCGTTTTACGGTATCCGCATCGCATCGAATCCCTGGTGGCCTTCCTGGGTGCACGTTTAAAGTCGACCGATCATATCGTGATTGACGACTACAACTCAGAGTCCAATAACATCGCTCAGGCGCTAGGTCTACCCTTCCCGGTAAGCTCACGGGCTTTTTTAGCCAGCGTAACTCCCGCCTCTGAGCTTCCGGGATATCTTGAGCATCAGCGTCCCCGCTACATCATTTACGCGCGCCCGGGTGTATTGGACAAGGCGTTACCACTTGACGGTAATTCACTGCCCGTTCTGTCGCACTTAGAAGTGCGTTGCACGTTTCAGAATGATATCTATCGGGTGTATGAAGTCCACTATCCTTAGCCAGAGATGATGTGTCTGAGGGTGTCGTTGTGACACCTAATTACTAAGTCAGTACGACATGAACGAATCTCAGTTAGTGATCTACACTCACGATACCCAATCGCTACCCGGATTACTCGCTCCCTGTCTTGTGTACGAGAGCGCTCCATGCGGAGCCAGCGCCGGATCATGCGGCCTCGACTTCGCCGTCGGCACCTCATATTCCCTAGTCCGCACAATGCAAAGGTCCGGCCGCGCGAGTGACAGCCAGAGGCAACGACCCCATTCTGATCGACATGAGAGACTCCTTTGCGGGCAGATTGCAGAATCTGTAGTCCCCGAACTTTCGCGGTTTCTATCGGGCAAAATCCTAAAAGAAGCCGCAATGTAAGGGCCAAGAGTCCGAGAGTGATGACATGCTTCCTTCAGCGAATGGTTCCCATCACATTCCTTACCCCCATCGCGGAAAGCGCAGCCCCCACCGCGCCCACGATGCACAAGCACCGAAACACCCAGCGATTGTTCGGTAACAGCGGTGACAACGCAAAAAACACAAAAGGCAACACGGGCACGCTGAACCGGATAAAGTTGCTTCGGGCCCAAATCAGGTAGTCATAAGAGAAGATCGCGACCAGATATAACCCGCAGTAGACCGCTTCCTGCGGATACTCCTTCGCGAATCTCCGGAAGCGGCTCGAAAACATCATCCCCACCCCGAGCAGAACCAGCCCTATCCAGCAAAAACTCAATACAAGATTGGTCCAAGGCGCAGGATAAGCAATCGTCCCGGCGATAATCCCGTGGAAAGGCCATCCAAACAAATGGCCGTGCGGGCCAGCAACCTTGGCCCCCCCGTAATCACGAGAAGTGTACGTATGCACCGTGAGCAGGGGGTCGCCGAAGTAATGCATTAGCGGCCATATGTACAAAATTCCGATGACTAGCCCGATCGATGTTGCGATCAAGAATGTGCCGACCCGTCTGCGGTATACCAGCACCAGCCCAATTCCCACCAGCACGAAAATCATCAGAGGACGAACCGTCGCCGCCAACGATCCGAGCAGCGCTGCGGTCGCTGTTCGATCTCGCCGGAACGCCAGCAGAGAACCGAGCCCCAACGCGAGCGCCAGAGGCTCCGAACCTCCCAGATAGGACGCCTGCAGCCACGAGAAATTCATAAAGGCGAAATATCCTGCCGTGGCGTTCCCCAACATCCGGGCCGTCAGCCATAGCGATATCGCCGACGAAACCACGGCAATCAACCACAACGCAAATCCCGGGGGAACGCGAAACAGCAATGACATGGCCGCAATGAGGTACGGGTAGCCCATGAAGTGCTGCAGCGCGAGACCGTGAAAATCCCAGTGCAGGATGGCCTTTGCTACATCGCGATACGCGGCGTTATCCCCGTACTGAAACACGAGATCCTTTGATCGATGAAAAAGGAGGATAGTCGCCCACATTACGACGAGGCTGATCCCCACCAGCACCAGCAGTTCCCGTTCGCTCGGTTCTGCGTGAGATCCTTTTTCCGCAGCTACCCCGATCATCCCTTCTTTATCGGCCAACTGATCTGCCCACCCTTGCCGTACGCCAGGTTTCCAATCTGTCCAGCGCGCGCGGCCGCCACTCCGGTCTCCACTGGCGCGTTCGGTTCCTTCCGTGACTTCACACACTCGAAGAAGTTCTCCATGTGAGTAATCGTTCCGTCGCGGTAGCTGCGCTCGCTAAGTACCGGGTTCTGTTCGCGCGACGCCCCCTCGCGAAAAACGGAGAATCCCCCGCGATCAATCTTCAAAGTTGCGTCCATTCCACGAAATTCCAGCCCTCCATCATCAATCGACGAAGCCATCATCCCCTCGTACACAACGTCGAACCCCGGATACCGAAACGCCGCCTGAATCGTGTCCGGACAATCCCACTGATCGAAAACATATTTGCCGCCCAGCATACAGGCCTGCCGCGGTGTGTCCGCCTTCATGGCCCAATGCACCACATCAATCCAGTGCGTAAACAGATCCGTCATTGCCCCGCCCCCGAAATTCCAGTACCACCGCCAGTGCGCAAACTTCTCGTCACTGAACGCCTGCTCTGGAGCGGATCCCAGCCACAGCTTCCAGTCGAGCGCCTGCTGGTCAATCGGTTTAGCTACCCAGTTCCTCTGATAGTTCTGCCACCAGTATGTCCGCACCTGCACTACGCGCCCCAAACTGCCCGCTTGGATCAGATCCACGGCATCGCGAAAGTGCGTCCAGCTCCGCTGCTGCATGCCGCATTGCAGAATCTGTTTGCCCGATCGCACCGCCCTGGTCAGCGTCTCCCCTTCTTCAAGCGTGTGGGTTACGGGTTTCTCGAGAAACACGTCCTTCCCGGCTTTCACGGCATCTACGGCCATCGGCACATGCCAGTGGTCCGGTGAAGCAATGATCACCGCATCGATGTTCTTCTCGAGCACCTCGCGATAGTCAAGATGCGTTGACGCCAGGCCGTTTGACCGCTCCTTCACGGCGTCGCGATTCGGCCCGTAGACATCGCTCACAGCGACAATCTCGTAAGAGCCGGCCTTGTCCGCCGCATCCAGCAACCCCTTCATGCGATGCCCCGCTCCAATCACTCCAACGCGAAGCTTGTCATTAGCGCCAAACACACGAGTCGAAGCGAGCGCGGTCATCCCGCTGGCAATAATGAAACTGCGGCGAGTAATCATGGAAGCCCTCCAGTCGCGGGATGATGGTATCAATTTTCAGCTCGAGTGCAAGCCGGAAGGGGACAACTTCAACCTGGTGAATGTGGGGACAGCTCGCCCCGGCTGCCCGCTGCGCGCAGCACAGCTTCTCTGCTCGGCGCCCTCGGCGGCGGTTCTCAGCGATCTTCGCGGTTATCTTCATTTGGAGCGTCCCCCCAACTCCGCGCGCCTGCGAATCTGACCATTTCGGTGTATCCTCTTGATCCATGCGAAATCTAATTCTGAATCTCTTTGCGATTACCGCAATGTTCACACTCTCATCGCTCGCGCAACAATCCAGCGCCAAGCCTGAAGACACCGAAGTCTGGCAACCCGAACCCAAAGTAGTCACACCCGCCACCGAATGCGGCAAACCCCCCTCCGACGCTATCGTCCTTTTCGACGGGAGCAATCTCGACGAATGGGTCTCCGCCCAGGACCGCTCGCAGCCCGCCAAGTGGAACGTCTCGGGCGGCATCCTCACCGTAGCCAAGAACGCGGGCAACATCGAGACTAAGCGCACGTTCCACAATTACCAATTCCACATGGAGTGGCGGGTCCCCGAAAACATCACCGGCACCGGACAGGCGCGCGGCAATAGTGGACTTTTCCTGGCCTCCACCGGCCCCGGTGATGCCGGCTATGAACTCCAGGTCCTTGACTCCTACAACAACAAGACCTACGTCAACGGAATGGTAGGGAGCCTCTACAAGCAGTCGATTCCTCTGGCCAATCCCATGCGCAAACCTGGCGAGTGGAACGTGTACGACGTGGTGTGGATCGCCCCGGTGTTTAACGACGATGGCTCACTGAAGACCCCGGCTTACGCGACCGCCTTCCTGAATGGTGTGCTAATCGACAATCACTTCGAGCTAAAAGGCGAAACCCGCTACATCGGCCAACCCTTCTACAAGAAGTTCGACGGTGCCCCCATCAAACTCCAGGCCCACGGCGACAAAAGCGAACCCCTAAGCTTCCGCAACATCTGGGTAAGAGAACTTCCCTAGCCCGTATGGGGGCGGTCGCCTTCGTCCGCCCCGCGAAGGCGAAGCCAAGCGGTGTCCCACCACGAAGCGCCGAACTTATCAGCGAGCGCCTTCAAGTAATCGATAGTTTGTAATTGCGAGAAGGGCTAATCCCGCCACGCGATGCCTCGTTTTGCGGTGTCTCCCTGTGTCCCCTGTGTTAGAGCGTTTTTGAACGCCCCCAGGTGCATGGAATCTGGCCGGTAACTCCCCACTCCGTTAAAATAATAAGGTTCTGTGGAACTTCCCCATGGCCTTAACCAAACAGCAAGCGCTTGAAATGTTCGAGTCCGACGACCTGATCGGCATTGGCATGGAAGCCGACGCCATCCGTCGCAACCTCCATCCCGAAGGCGTAGTGACGTACATCATCGACCGGAACATTAATTACACGAATTTCTGCACCGAGTATTGCACCTTCTGTGCCTTCTACCGTCCGCTGAAAGGACCCGCTGCCAAGGAAGGCTACATCCTCGATTTCGACACGATCTACGAAAAAATCCGCGAGACGGTAGAACTAGGAGGCACCGGCGTACTCATGCAGGGTGGTCTACACCCCGACCTCAAAATCGACTGGCACGAAAAAATGCTGCGCGGCATCAAGCAGCGTTTCCCGAAAATCCACCTGCATTGCTACTCCGCTTCCGAAATCATCGCCATTGCCGAATACAGCGGCCTGAGCATCCGCAACACAATCCTCCGCCTGCAAGATGCCGGGTTAGATTCCATCCCCGGCGGTGGCGCGGAAATCCTCGACAACGAAGTCCGCTACAAAATCGCACGCCTGAAGTGCCTCACAGAAGATTGGATCAACGTCCACCGCACCGCCCATCAGATCGGCATGCGCACCACGGCCACGATGATGTTCGGCGTAGGCGAAAAGTACGAACACCGCATCAACCATTTCCAGCGCCTTTACGAATTGCAGGAAGAAACCGGCGGATTCACCGCCTTCATTCCCTGGAGCTTCCAACCGCAGAACACGGCACTGGGCGGCCGTCACTGGGACGAAGCCACAGCGGTCGACTACCTGAAGGTCCTCGCGATTTCGCGGATCTATCTTTCGAATTTCCTGAACGTACAATCCAGCTGGGTGACACAGGGCCTAAAAGTCTGCCAGATGGGCCTCCGCTTCGGCGGCAACGACGTAGGTTCGGTGATGCTCGAAGAAAACGTAGTCCGCGCAGCGGGCGTGACCAACTGCACGACAGAAGAAGAGCTGCGGAGAATTATCCGCGACGCCGGCTTCCGACCAGCTCAGCGCGACACGCTCTACCGTCAGTATTTTCTGAACTAGACTGTGTCACGACTCTTTCGTTTGCTTTGAACGGGCGGCTTTCAGCCACACCGCCAACTTGGCCTAGTATCATAAGAACATGCCCTATCCCATCAAAACCTGTGCAGTCTGCGGCGAAGAATTCGAACTCAAACCCGGCAAGCCCGGATTCGCCAATCGCTGTCCGGACTGCAGTGGGGAAGAATCCACCAGCCAAAAATCCTCCGACCCGCTGAAGTCTGACAAAAGCGCCAACGCAGCCCGCCGCGAAGCCATGCGCAATCTTCTCTACCGCAAAGATAGTTGAGGTTTTGTCTGTATTCCTCTGTGGCCCCTGTGATGAGTCAACGGAGGAAATGTCAAATCAGATCTCCTCATCGCTCATCGCCGCTACTTACCGCACTCCGACAAAGTTTTGACATCGTCTTTACATCTCTCCTAAATCCAAACTCCCTCCGCTGAATCCAACCCACTACGCGTTCAAAGAAGAGTTTTTATCCGGATTGAATCCATACATTCGGAAGATCCACGAGTGTTCAGTCAAACCGGGTGCGAACGGCGCGTAATTCACGATCGTCGTGAATCAGACGACAAAATAGGAGAGGAAATGCAGAGTCAGAAGCCGTATCTGTTAATTGTATTAATGGCGGCTGTTGCCGCGTCGCTTGCCATTCCCGCAGCGCAAGCTCAAGACGCCCGCGCTGTGGTCAGCGTCCCGTTTGATTTTTCCGTGGGAGGCGTCCAGTTTCAGGCGGGCGACTACCGTATCCGGGTCGAGGGAGAACTCGGGAGCTTTCTCATGCTTGCCAGGAGCGGTGGCGATACCAAATATTCCATGCTCCTGCCAGAGCATAGAGAACCACTCCGTAACGGCGAGCCCTACCTCGTGTTTCATCGGTACGGAACCGAAGCGTTCCTGACCAGGGTTGTATTCTCCAATGGCCAAACGTACGATCTGCCGCGCACGAGTCGGGAAAAAGAACTCCTGGCGGGTGCGACCTCAAACGAGCAGGTCGATCTCTCCATGGGATCCTCGCGCTGAGGAACACAGCGTATGCACAGAGCGCGTCAGCATCGCGGGTCTCGAACGAATCAACTCGCGATGCTGCCTCCTCGGTTTCCAATCGCCTCGGAGAGAAAGAGGAGCGATTGGGCCGTTCATTATTTTCCCATGCTCCCATTGATTCCAACGAGAACGCTCAACGCCTGAGATCGCCTGCGCCCCACGTCTCACTCCGCCACCTTCAGCTCGTCAATCATCCGCGTCAAACACCGCGCCGCCTTCATATTCATCTTCCAGATCCACACGAACATACCCGCTACTACCATATCCATGACGATCAATCCTGCCCACCCTGCAGGATGCCGAATCCCCCACCCGTATCCGATGGTATACACCACGAATCCCGGCACCAGCGGCGCCAGGTACCACCACCACACACCCCTCACCACATCGAGTTGCCGCTCCAGTTCGGCTCGATACAACTTGAGCCCCGTCAGTGTATCTATGCCCTCTGGCAACTTCTTCGCCGATCCTCTCCAATGCAGCGACACCACGATCCACGTCATCGCCGCGATAAACAGCCCAAATGTCACCCTCGACAGCACATCATGCGTCGTCACGTAAAAGTATCCGAATAGCCCAATGGCAATCGCCGATGCCACGTACTCGCGCGCATTCCGCCACCAGATCTTGCGCTCGAATTTCCCCGCTCGCCTGCGAATCTCTTCCACCGGCATTTTGATTCCCTCCACCGGTTGCCTCTGCCACAGTTCCTGCACGGGATTTTCGATTTCATTCATGATCCGCTCCTCCCTGCTGAAACTGCCGCGCCAGCACGTTCTTGATGCGATGAATTTTCGTTGCCACATTTGCTGCCGAAAGCCCGGTAATCTCCCCGATTGAAGCCGCGTCCAACCCTTCCAGATACGAAAGAATTACGTGCCGGTCCAGCGGCTTCAGCCGCTGAATCAATCCCAGCAACCGATCCAGCGCATGACTTCGGTCTGTCGCCTGTAGCCTGTTGTTCGCATCCGGAAAATCTTCCATTTCCTCCAGCCCGATCAATTCCTGCCCTCGCACGCGCCGCCATCGCAGCACATGTGACGCCCCTACGTTATGTGCCACACGATAGATCCACGTCCGCAGCGAGCACCGTCCATCAAATTTGCTGAAACTCCTCCACAGTCCGACATGGATCTCCTGCAGCAAATCCCGCCGCAGATCCGCGTCCGCCTCGTACGCCCGCGCGAGTCTCTCCAAGGCCGCGCCATAACTTTGTGCAGCCTCCTCATAAAGCCTGTCTTGCGTAGATGCCGTGGCTACCCCCGGGATGGCCTCAATTTAGGTAGTCGTTCGAAGAGGAATTTTCTTACACTCGAAGCATGTTCGGCCGCCGCTTCGGCTGCCGAGCTGCGCGGCAGGGCCTGAATAAAACACAAGAGGATTCACGCTACTGGCTACGGCGGGCCTGCAATCCTGCCTAACGCCCGAATATGCTCCTCCTCCCATCCGCCTCGATCAAGAAACAGGTAACATATCCCACAGAAATGCTGCCTTCGCGATACTTTTCACGCATCCCGCTGCTGTTCCTATTTTTGTTTGCCGCGCTGCCATCCATTCGGGCCAACGACACTCTCGTGACATTAGCCGCAGGTGGACTGGTTCCAATGAAATCCTCAACCGTAATAATGGAATCGGAGAATCTTCACATCACACTGCACCGTGTCACCGTTGACTACGTCTTTCGCAATGCCAGCAATCAGGACATCGACGCCATCGTCGCCTTTCCGATGCCCGAACTCGACGGTTCCATCCTCGAAGTCAGCCCTGTCGATCTGCCTTCGAAGGATCCCACGAACTTCATGTCCTTCAAACTCACAGTGGACGGAAAACCGGTCTCCCCGAAGATCGAAGTTCGCGCTTTCAAGAAGGACGAGGACATCACAGAGAAACTCAAATCCCTGGGCGTACCCGTTTCCGTTTTAGATCCACGACTGAAGGCGGCAGTAGCCAAGCTCCCAAAAGTGCAGATTACTCAACTCGCAGAACAGCAGTGGATCGTCAACGAAAACCCTGATCCAGCCGGCAAAGACTACTCAGGGATTTGGCCCTGGTGGCAAACGCGCATCCAGTTTTATTGGACCCAGCACTTCCGCGCCAACAGCACTCTCCACGTTTCGCACACGTACGTGCCAGTCGTGGGTGGCAGCTACATCGACGATGACGGGTCCCACATCGCTCAACGTTATTGTGGCGGCGCTGCTCTTGACCAGATCAAAGAGCTGAAGACCAAAGTGGAACAAAGGCAGGAACCCGGCCTCGCCCTCTGGTGGCGCGGTCTGCAATACATCCTGACCACCGCCAACAATTGGGCCGGACCAATCAAGCACTTCCACATGCAGATCGATTCCGACTCCACCGACGACATTCTTCTCACCTGCATGCCGTCTATCCGGCAAACCGCACCCGCACACTATGAGCTGGACGCGTCAGATTTTCATCCCGACCGCAACCTGGCTATCGTGATTCTCCAGCCGCATCAGAACCAGTCTGCTTCGCCTGCGACTCAATAGTGGTTTCAATCTCCCGCAGTGGCGCAGAAATTGCACGATAGACGCAGCCCGTCATTTCGCATCTTCAACAGGCCGCTGTGAGGCCTAGAACACATACTCGAACATCTGTCGGCGGAACTCTCGATCACCCAAGCGACGCAGGAGAAAATATTCATTCACTGCGTGGTCATCATCGATGGCCGCAACGCCTGCGCCTTCGCGGATAATCGCGTCCAGTGAAAGTTCGTGACCCAGAACAATGCCCAACTCTTCTTCAGGCGTCGACGCAGGTCCCAGCTCCATAAGGTCCCGCGCAGCATCCGTCGGCAATTTAGCGGCGAGCTGCGCGGCGGATAACTGCGGAATGGGAGTCATGCTGGCCAGGAAGTGTATTCCCACACCTTCGATCGTTCTGAAGGCACGCACATACGGAAACGATTCCTTCACCGATCGCGCGACCGCAGCGACGGTGGCCGGCTCCCCTCCCGGAAACCACTGCTGCAGGATTCCGCCCGGCCGCAGATGCCGCTGCGCGATTGCATAAAACTCCTTCGAATACAACAGACTCGATCCAGCCGCCGACACCGGCGGCGGAGGATCCACAGTAATCACATCGTACTGCTCCGGGGAGCGCTCCAGGAAAAACCGCCCGTCATCGATGACTACATGAGACAGCGGGGAACTCATCAGCGGCCCGGCGTTGGGATGAAAAAACGTCACGAGTTTCGGAACGCTCGGCACGAGTTCAACGGCCGTAGAAGGAATGCCCCACGAAAGCATAGATAGATGAGTGCTTCCCATTCCGAAGCAGATGACCAGGCCACTCCGAGGAGGCTGCCGCAGGAGAGCGTTTGGCAAATGCACCATGATCTTGGTATCCGGTGTCAGCGCGGTCATGCCGACTCCATTGATCAACAGTCGTTTCTCTTGCCACTCGGAACCGTGGGCGATCACTGTCGCAGTGCTGTCTCGGAGTACCTCGCGGTGTGAGTACCGCTGCTCATACGCCCGGCTGGAGAACGCAACTGCTACCGAACCCAGCGCCAGCACGCACGATCCCAGAAAATACGGAGAGCGCGCGACAGCTCCAAAAGAAACGCTCGCTGTCGGTTTGTACTTGAATGCCGCGACGAACCAGGGTACTGCCAGAAGGCACAACGAAACCCGTTCCCCCACGATCGGCAGCAGCACAAATCCGGCAAGCAAAGGTCCCAAAACGCAGCCCACGATATTGATTGCGTAACCGGTGCCGGCCCGCTCCGGATTCCCGCGCGAGTACTGATCCACCACCGCCGGTGTCACGAATCCCACAAGTGCAGAAAACGGCAGTATGCCAATCACGACCCGAAGGATCGCTGGAATGGGCAGCCGGGGATCCGCTGTCAGAAAGGGAACGATGACCGAGAATCCCAAGGTCGCCCACAACAACCCGTTGTCAAGAATGTGATCGCGTTTGCTATGGCGATAGATCCACGATCCCAGATCCATCGCGACCAGGTACAAGCCGAGAATCGCGGCAAAAGCGTACACCAGCGTGCCCAGCGACGGCGTGTAGAGCCGCACCCAAACAACTTCGATGCCCATGCTGGTCAATCCCGTCGCGAACAGCAGTGCAAGCAGCGCCCGCCCGGAAAGCGTCCCAGGCGAAGAAAGCGCTGGCAACCCACCTTGAGTTTCCTCTTTCGTCACACCAGCCGGCTTTCGGAGGAAGCTGAGAGAAAACGCCGCTCCAGCCAGCAGCAGATTCAAAACAGCTGCGATACGCAACGTGCGGTGAAAGCCGAAGAGTTCAATCAGGAAAAGCGGAAGCACTGCCCCCGCCGTGGCGCCGATAATGTTTGGGAGATACAGATAGCTGAACGACTTCACACTTTCCGCGCGGCCCTGCTGCCTGATCGCCGCCATCGCGAAGGGAAATGTCGCGCCCATGCACGCGCACCACGGGACCAGTGTGATTGCGAGCCAGAGTGCAGAAGGGAAGTAGAAAGTCGAAAGAGACATTCCACTCACAGTCCCCAATAGCAGTTCCCGTCCCCAAGCCAACTCGATTGGTACCGCGAGGGCCGACAATCCGATCAGGAGTTCGGTCAGCGCGTACAGCCTCAACGCGGGGAATGCATCGAACTTGCGCGTGATAAGGCCAGCTGCCCATGATCCGGCTCCCAGTCCGACCATGAACGCAGATAACACGAGCGAAACCATCGCAGTAGTGACCCCGAATTGTGCCATGCTGATGCGCAGCCAAACGATCTCATACAGAATGCTGCAGAATCCCGAGATCACGAAAAAACAGAAATACCATTGCACGATGGTTTGCTCTCCACTGTTTGTCTGGATTTATGACACGTATTTCATCAGGAAAGAATTCAGAGTTCAATCACAAAACCAGCCCGGCAGCCCGATCCACGAATGGAAGTCCGACAAAGCGCGTTCAACACTGCCACGAAAGCAGCACCGCAAGATGAAAGAGACGTTTCGCGGCATGGGGCACGGAAGAAGAACGCTGTTCACGCGTTCATCCCGGGAAACTCGTCCCAGTCCTGCGACCCTGAAGATTCTCTGCGCGTTTGGCACCGCTATTCCAGCGCCCGCCGAATGGTCTCCTCCTTCAGGTCAACATTGTCGAAATCCGAAAAGACCCCAAAAGTGCCACTCGCCTGAGCATAGAATTTCCGGCTCGCTTGCGGATAATCGGCGCGGCATGCAAGCCAGTGCACTCGGGTGGGAGTGTGCTGCCTGGCAATAAGTTTGAGAATGTCGGACAGGTACGCATAGTTACCCAAGTAGAGGTTCCTGCGGATGGCAGTGGTCTCTGGGACCTGTGGTTTCCGATTACCTACGTACAGAGCGCATTTGTCGCGCAGTGGTGCGATTAACCGCAGCGGCGCAAGATCCGGATTCATAGCCCGCGTCTGAAGGTTCAGGAAGAAACCAAACTTCATGATCTGAATCATTTCCGGCAAGTGGAAGCCGGTTCGCAACGAGGGAAAAACCAGGATGTGTTCAGCGACCTGGTTGGGGTTGCCTTTTGGCACTTCGATTGGTTCGTAGGCTAACTGCTCTCCTCCGTCTCGACCTACGACCTGGTCTTCTACTGCATCATCTAGCATGCCGCCCGGCGGAACGTAGAAAAGGACCGTAATGCCTTCCGGGACCTGTAGCCGTTGTCGCGGGGGATGAGGAGCGTAGTGGTCAGGCCGATGATAATGCTCCAGGCTGTATCCGTGACCTACCAGATATACGTCCCATCCCGGATCGGCGCGCCGCAGCTGTGACCCTTGCCACCTTAATTGCGCTTCTTCCAGACTCTTTGCCCAGACATACTTTGCGTCGGCTCCATCGCCTATGCGGAACCGCTGATACCCGCCCATAGCTCAGCCTCCCTTCGGTATCGCACTGTCACTTGAGCCTGATCCACAAGCACTCGGAGGATTCTGTCCGTTGAAAGAAGTCACGGCTTGGACTGCTCGAGTGAAAGAAAATTCTCGGAACTCGCCTTACAACGTGCGTGTGAATGGGGGAGGTACTCTCGCGAGGCGAGACGTCTTACGGCACAATCCTCTGCCCCCTGAAATTCAGTGTCAGTGATGGGGGTCACGCCTCCTCCAAAGCAGAGCCTTATCGGCGCGCCCAGATCAACCTTGTGTGTCCTTGTCGGCTGGGAGATAACCTCAATTACCGAGATCCGGTCTTGCAGTGACGCGACGATGCACATGAATTGCGGATCGCACCGTTGGATTTCGCAGTTGCCTTGATTTGCCCGAGCACATTCGCCAGATTACGCCGGACGCTGAGTCGTGATTCCAATCACAGATTCTCTCGAGACGGTCGCGTACAGATGATGTGTTCGAGGAGTGGCTTTCCAGGAGAACCACAGCCTTGTCCTGCTTCCCCCGTCTGGCGGTGCTCTTCTTGCTGTCGTGCACGCTCGTAGCCTCGGCTACTCCCCCTCCGGAGCAGTGGGTCCCGATTCGGTGGACTGGGGGCCCCTTGGAAATTGCCTGGCGCACCAGTGCGAAAACTCTCCCTGCCGATGCTGCTCTCCGTGACAGCATCGCCCGCTGGTATGAACCTGCCACGCTCAGTCTCCTGGAAGACTCACCGGCAAACTGCTTGCTGGTCACCTGGAGCGCGCCTGCTGATGAAGCTGTTGGAGTCGAGCAGCACCGACTCGTGAAGGATTACGCGGAGGCGGCACATAAGCGCGGTTTCATCGTGCTGGGCCTCGTCTACGCAGCAGGTGATGCCTCAAAGATCGCCTCGGATGCTGCCCGGGCTGCGCTCGATGGACTTGTGCTCGAAGGCGACTTCTCCGCGGAGTTTCTTGGCGCCTTGCGCAAAGCATCCGGCTCCATGTTGATCATCGAAAGCACGAAGGACGCTGAACCGTGGCGCTGGAAGCCCGCTTCGATCGTCGTCGTCGCGGGTGTACCTCCGAGCGGGCGCAATCTGTCAGAGATGGGGATCCGCGGTGCGCCCTCGAGTGAGCCCTGGATCGAGTCGAATATTTGGCTGGTTCGCTCCTTCGGTCTCGCCTCGCCCGCTCGCTCGGTGTGGATCAACAGCCAGCTCGAGAACGCCTCCGCGATTGACTATGCACGGGCCGTGGCCGATGCTGCCGCAGCTGGCGGTCGTTGGATCGTCTCACTCGACGATGCTCTTCGCGCCAAGCTGCGCGCCCGCGATGCCTCAGCCCTCGAAACATGGCGCCGCTTGTCGAGCTATCTGAAGTTCGCCGAAACTCACGGCGCCTGGCGTGCTCTTGCGCCATATGGGAATGTCGGCATCGTGCTTGATCCCGTGGGCACGAAGCAGGATGTCGACGAGTATCTGAACCTTGTGACGCGGCGCCAGGTACCTTACAGATTAGTGTCACGTTCCGTGCTGAATGCCGATGCAGTGGCGAACTTCCGCGCGCTTGTGGTCACAGAATTCGACCCGCCATCTCCGGCCGAGCGCACACTGCTACAGGATTTCGCCCAGAATGGCGGCCTCCTGATGGCCGGCCCTTCCTGGGGTGGCGCCCCGAAGACCGAGCCGTTTGCCGAGACTCCCGTCGGCAAAGGTTGCGTGGTCGTCTACAAAGACCCAGATCCTGAAACTGTTGCGCGCGATCTTAAGGAACTGCTCTCGGACGACGACCTGGGCGTGGTTCCGTTCAATGTGCCGTCGGTAATCACGTTTGCGAGCGGAGGCGCTCCCCGACAGCCTCTGCTCGTGCAGTTACTCAACTATTTCGACCATCCCGTCGAAATGATCACTCTACGTGTAGCTGGCAAGTTCCGCTCGGCGCGTCTGGAAACACCTGACGGCGTGACGGTGGACCTTCCGCTGCGGGATGTCGAGGGAAGAACCGAAGTGACGATTCCAAAGCTTTTGTTATGGGGTGCCGTTTCGATGGAATAAAAGGAGACACAATCATGAGAGAAGGACTGACGCGGCGCGATTGGCTGGTACTTTCTGGTCTTGCGGCAGGGGCAATGGCAGCGCGCCCCGCTGAGGGGGCAGCACGCCCCACATCGGCGGGTCCGGCGGAGCCGGTATCCGTCGCCAAGGTCCGCAGCTACGACGTGGACCTGACGGCACAATTCCGCCAGATGTTCGATCAGATCGGTGGCATCGACAATCAGGTCAAGGGAAAGACGGTCGGCATCAAGGTCAATCTGACCGGTGGAGGAGCGTTTCCCGGATACACATCGGGCGACACGCACTGGGTGCATCCCCGCGCGGTCGGCGCGGCGGTTGCGGCTTTCGGCGCGCTCGGCGCGAAGCGTATCCGCATCCTCGAAGGTTGCGAGAGCCGCAAACGCGGCTACAAACTTGAAGACAAATTGCTGTCGGGCGGCTGGGACGTCTCTGCCATCCGCAATGCGGCCCCGCTGGTCGAATTCGAGGAGACTGACACGCCGGGCCAAGCCAAGCAATATTCTCTGTTGAAGGTCCAAAGCAAACCGTACGTCTTCCCGGCGTTTCAGGTGAACCATTCCTATGAGGACTGCGATTTCTTCGTAAGCATGGGCAAGATGAAGAATCACGAGGAGATGGGTCTCACCCTCTGCATCAAGAACCTGTTCGGCATCACGCCATTGGGCGTGTATAGCGACCGCGAGAAAGTCTTCCACTACGGGCAGGTGCAGTCGCCTTCTGGCGTGCCTGCCGAACTCGATCCGAAGTCGAACCGATACGAAGGCTGGCGTCTCCCTCGAGTTCTGGCCGATATTCTCGGAGCTCGCCCGGTTGATCTCGCTATCGCCGACGGTATCGTCTCCATGGTCGGCGGAGAAGGCCCATGGGTTCTGGGTTCCAAGCCATGTCATCCAGGACTACTCGTCGTCGGCCGAAATTGCGTGAATACCGACGCTGTGGCCGCAGCAGTCATGGGCTACAACCCGCGCGCCGGCCGGCATGAGGCGCCATATCGCGTCTTCAAAAACCCCAAGGATCATCCTCCGGAACAATGTCATCCCGTCGATGAAGCGTTCCAGTACGCCGACAACATGGCGCTTCTGGCGGAGGCGGCCGGACTCGGGTCGGCTGACCTGGACAAGATCGACGTGCGCGGCGTGCCTGTCAAGGAAGCGATGTTTGAGTACGAAGCCTTCTGGAAGAGCCAGATGCCGAAGGAGAAGTCCTGATGCGCTTGTTTCTCGCCGTGCTCGCAGCGGTTCTACTGGCCCAGGCAGACGAACCGTTGCGACTGGAGAGAAGCACGGATGCTATGGGGACGACGTTCTCCGTCGTCCTCTATGGCTCCGATCAGGCGTCCATGAACCAGGCGTTCGACGCCGCGTTTGAGGAAGTCCACCGCCTGGACGCATTACTGTCGAATTACCAGCCTGCAAGCGAATGGAGCCGTATCAACCGCGAAGCCGACGCGCATCCCGTCGCAGTCTCGCAAGAGTTGTTCCGCTTACTGTCCGACTGCCTCGAGTACAGCCGCGCAAGCGAAGGCACCTTCGATCTGACCGTCGGCCCGCTCATGCGCGCCTGGGGCTTTCATGGTGGAGAGCGCCACGTCCCATCTCCCGAACAGATTCGCGATGCTCTCGAACTGGTCGGATACCGCCACCTGCAACTGAACGCACAGAGGGAGACCGTGGGTTTCGATCGTCCCGGCGTCGAGATCGATCCCGGCGGAGTAGGGAAGGGCTACGCCGTCGATCGCATGGTCGGGACCCTCCGCGTACGAGGCTTTCGCAACGCGTTGGTCGCCGCCTCCGGCAGCACTATTTTCGGATTAGGCGCCCCTCCAGAAGAGCCACGCGGTTGGCCGATCAGTATTGCCGACCCATGGGACCATCGTAAGAATGCCGCGCGGGTTTTCCTCAAAGACCTGTCTCTCTCCACCTCAGGCAGCTACGAGAAATCATTCCGGGTCGGCGGGCACCGTTACTCGCACATCATGGATCCCCGCCGCGGCGCTCCGGCCGAAACTGCGGTTCAGGTGACCGTGGTTGCGCCCCGCGCCATTGATAGCGAGGTCTGGGCCAAGCCCTACTTCATCCAGGGATCCGCATGGACTGCGGCGCACAAGCCGAACTCCTGGCGCGTGCTCTACTGCGAAAACACTCCCGGTACCGCCTGCTCCTGGGTGGAGTCAGACGGTTCGACTGCACGCTGATAGCTTCTCAGCGTCTTCATCGGAGTCGTTCGGGAGACAACGAGTCGCCACCAGGAGACTGTCTTTTCTGACAGTAAAGTCGCAAAAGCCAACCGTGTACCCTAACAATCGCTGAGGCTGCTAAATTCTTGCCTGAGTAAGAATCGATACGGTACGGAGTTGAGCAAAAGTGGCGGGCCAGCATTCTTCAAGTGATCGCTACATGAGGTTCAATTGGTCTGTGGCTGGCGGCCGACTCATTCGAGACTAAAGCAAAAGAAGCTGGAGGTTTGGCGATGTCCAGATGGATGACAGTACTGCTGTTGATCACGGTCTCTCTCAATGCATACGCAGCCAAGAAGGACAAAGGATCAACCACGCTGAAGGACCTTCAACCTGCGGGCACTACCGACACAAAACACAACAAGAACCAGCAGTATGATTTCACTTTTGACGCTTCCGGGAACAGTTATGCGTGTCGGACAAACCCAAAGACAAAATTGAAGGCAACTGATTTCGTTGTAGGTAGTGATCTCAAGTACGAGATTGAACAGGACAAAGGTAAATTGAAAAATACGGCCGGGAAGGAAGTGAAGTGTACCGTGGTCCGAGTCGAGAAGGCGTCACCGGCGCAGAAATGAATGTATCCGAGTCGCTCGGGCCCGAGCCACATGGGCTTGCGCCAGCGAGCAAGAATCGCCCCTCGAGAGTGGGGATCGAGGGGAGCGACGGTGTCGAATGGGCCGATGAAAAGCAGGCCTAGTGGTGTCCCTCAAGGCTGATGGTGCATGTCGAACCTCAGAATTCTCTTCGCGGTCATATCGGCGATTGTGTTGTTCCTGTATGGCCTGGAAGGCTTCAGCCGTGAACTCCAGACTGTTGGAGGCGACAGGCTCCGCAAAGCTTTAAGCCGCCTCACTGAGACTCGCTGGAAAGGCGTGCTACTCGGTATCGTCGCGACCGCGATCATTCAGTCCAGCAGCGCGATCACCTCTCTCACCGTCGCGCTGGTGGATAGCGGTGTTATCACCCTCCGGTCCAGTTTGGGCGTCCTGCTCGGTGCAAACATTGGGACGACTTCTACAGCATGGCTGGTCTCGCTCAAGTTGACCGGGATCGGGCCTTTTTTCATCGTTTTCGGAACCGTGTTGAGTGCCCTCCCCATTCGCTTCAAGGTTCTGGGGAAAGCTGCCTTCTATTTCGGATTTATCTTCTTCACTCTTGATCTTGTAAGTTTCACTCTCAAACCGCTGGCACAGAGCCAGCTATTCGCAGAGATACTGAGTCGATCAAGCACACCTCTGATGGGCGTGCTGGCCGGAATGATCGTCACTGCGATCGTGCAATCGAGCAGCATCACTACCGGGCTCTGCATCCTCCTGGTTCAACAGGCCATCTTGCCTGCAGTGGCAGCGATTCCAATCGTTATCGGGGCCAATATCGGAACCACAGTGACTGCTCTTGTGGCCAGCATCAAGATGCAGAGCACCGCAAGAAGAGTCGCCGTTGCGAACCTTTGCTTCAACACATTCGGAGTCGTGTTGTTCCTCCCGATTCTCGGATGGTTTGCCGTGAAGGTGGTCGATTTCGCGGGCGAACCCGGTATGGCAGTCGCTTGGGCGCAGCTGATCTTCAACCTGGTAATGACCTTGGCTGTGTTGATTCTGCTTCGCCTGTTTCACACTCGGGTGGAACTCTTGGACACCATGCGACCGGACGCTGCAAAGCTATCGCATTGACTCGGACCCAGATCTGTCAGTTATTCCAGGGACGCAACCAGCAGAAACTCTCCGGTCGCGACTCCAGCACTGACACTTCTGCTAGTTCAACCTTTCCGGGGTTCACGGTACGGTGCATTAATCGAGATCATGCTCAGGCCTCCGGCCACGAAGAGGGAGGAAGTATGCAATCACGCGCGATCATAATTACGAGTCTTTTCACTCTATTGAGTGCGGCGTCCACTGTCGCTCAGAACGCACCCGCCCCAAATCCTCAAGCAACGACTGCCGCGTCGGGGTCACCCTCGGCGAAGATCGGCGTGTTTGTAAACCCCAAGAACAATCAAACTCCACAGCAGCAGGCGGAGGACGAAAATGCGTGCTATGGGCAAGCCCAGCAGCAAACCGGGATCGATCCCACCGCCGCCCCTGCTCCTCCGCCGGAGGCTGCCGAGAAGAAGGGAGGTGGGGCCAAGGGTGCGGCCGGCGGTGCTGCCGGCGGTGCGGCGATAGGCGCCATTGCTGGTGATGCCGGGACAGGTGCCGCCATCGGCGCTACCGCGGGTGCCGTTCGCGGAAGACGCCAGCAGAAGAAGGCCAACAAGCAGGCGGAGCAACAGGCCACTCAACAGGGACAAGCCCAGCAACAACAGAAGATCGACACTTTCCGCAGAGCATTCTCATCCTGCATCGACGCCAAAGGCTACTCGGTGAAATAAAGAGCAGTATTTGGAGGGCACGAAACGTGTTTCACCCTGAGTGATCGCTGAGCTCGCGCTCACTGAGCGCAAGGCAAAATCTAAGCCTTGATATTTTGAAGCTCAATAGAAAAGATACTTCCGCCACTTGTCATCGCTCCGCCCCATCAGGCGCATGATATGACGAGACGTATGCAGGTTGAAGGCTCGCGGCTCGCGCATCAGCTTCATCCCCGCTTCAGCAGGGAACTGGTTCCCCTTGTGGCGATTGCAGGGATGGCAGCAGGCGACAAGATTTTCCCAGGTCGACGATCCTCCCCGCGAACGCGGAATCACGTGATCGAGCGTTAACTCGCTCGAAGCCAGAACCGTGCCGCAGTACTGGCACGTATTACGGTCGCGCAGCAGGATGTTCTTGCGAGACAGTGCACGGCTCTGGTGCGGGATGCGGCGATACTCCAGCAGGCGGATCACCGAGGGCAACCGCATGGCGACCCGCGCCGAATGCAGAAAGTGCCCGTTCTCCTCTTCTGTCATCGCAACACCCTTCAGTACGAGTACAAGCGCACGCCGTGCGGCGCAGACATTAATCGGCTCGTACGAGGCGTTCAGTACCAGTACAGGCGAGAGCAGGGCATGTCCATCTCCGGAACGATGAGGCGCAGCCGCCGGCGCATACATACCGGCGGCATGCCGGGATCCGGGTTCGTATTCCATCCGCGAGGACATAAGATCGGGCCTCAAAGTTTCATCGTTTCAAAGTCTTCTTGCCGCTCCTCGGCGCTAGCGTCTTCGAAGCCTTGAAACATCGAAACATCAAAACTTTCAATGTTAGATGCCAGTTTCAACGTACGCGCCACCGTCGCTACCCACACCTTCCCGGCTCCAGCGCGGCGCAGCACCTTGGCGCACTCAGCCGCCGTGGTCCCGGTCGTGTATACGTCATCCACAAGGATGACTTCCCGGCCTGCCACTATGTTGGCATCTGGAACTGCGAACGCTCCGCGCATATTCTCGCGACGCTGATGACTGGTCAGCCCGATCTGCGATTGCGTCTCACGCGTCCGCAGCAATATGTTAGTCGCAAGTGCCAGTCGCGAGTCGGCCAGCGACTTCAACGCGCTTAGAGCGATCAACTCTGCCTGGTTGAATCCCCTCTGCCGGCGCTTTCCTTTATACAGCGGAACAGGAACCACGAGCACCTCATGCGCCGCAAATTCGCCTTCCAGTTTTGCCAATGTGTCCGCCAGCATCCGTCCAAGAACGTTCGCAGCCGGTCGCACGCCGCGGTACTTCAGCAGGTGAATCAACTCCCGCAACCCGCCGTCATAACTTCCATAAGCCACCGCTCGCAGGAAAGGGCGTTCAATGCGCCGGCACACGGGGCAACGCAACATTCCATCCGCATCATCTTCCGCGTAAGAAGAAAGGACTCGCTCTCCGCAAATCGAGCACACCTTTCCGCGAATGGCATGCATACCCGCGATGCACTGGGTGCACACTGGTAGGCGCGAAATGTTCAAAAGCGGTAAGCCGCAGATGCGGCAGTCGGAAGGGAATAAGACAGAGAAAAATCCTTCGGTAATACAGCGAAGCCACAGGTGGGGAAAGCACGATGAACTGGGAACGGAAACAATAGAACACCCAGCTACTGCAGTCGTGGCCTGGCCAGCCCGGATTCGGTCCTCACTACTGCTGAAGACAGCCTCCTCGCACTCCGTAGACAAGAACAAGGTCCACGGCCCAGTCTTCGTACTCCAGCAGTATAGCGGCGATCCGCTTCCTTAAGCAACGTGACGGTTGGGCGGTGGGACCGGGGTCTTTTCCGGCATCATCCTGGGTGTTTCGGACAGACGCTGGCGAACCCGTGTAAAGATCAGCCGATAGTCGCGCCGGAAGCACTCGCCGCAGCGCACCGGTTGCAGAAGGAATAAAGGCAGCAGATACCGTTCCGTGAAGGTGCGACGACGTGAACGAAATCCCACCTCACTTCCACAATCATGGCAACGATAGGGGTGGGCGAACGCTGAATCGGAGGAAGTACTCATACACTGCACCTCAGAATTCGAAAGAGACGAAAGGGCGTGTGAACAGATTAGAACCATTCTACATCGACACGGACCACAACGGTGATAGTCATGCTGATGCTCCACTTCTGGCCGGTTTTGCCAAAAGTGGGGACTTCAGCAGATCAGACCCTCTCCCTCGAAAGTATGCGCGCCTGTACTGCCGTAGAGATCGAGATTCTCCGCGTTCACGTTCGGTCCGATTTCGTTCTCAACGACAACTACATCGATCCCAACAAGTGCAAACCCGTCGTGCCACTATCTCCGTCTTGGTAAAGAACTGGGGTCAACGTTTTGCGCCAGAGTGTAGAGGTCCGGAGGCCACAAAACGCGCTTGTCACGTGCCCTCGCCGCATGCTAACGTGCGCCGTTGCTCGTATCGGCTTCATATAAGGCAACGCATACAAACGTGCTTCGATCCCACGCCCTAAAAGGACTCCATCCATGAGTAGCCCCGTCACAGAACTTCCCGCAAAGAAGAAACACACGCCCTACGTTCCCGAAACCATGCAGATGAAGGAATTCACTCTCCGAGCCCTGCTGATCGGCCTGGTCTTGACCGCGGTGCTCGGATCGGCGAACGCCTATTTGGGGCTGCGTGCTGGCATGACGATCGCCGCGACCTATCCGGCCGCTGTAATCGGCATGGCGCTTCTACGCCTGATGAAAGGCTCCCTGCTCGAAGAAAACATCGCGCGGACCATCGGTACGATCGGCGAATCGGTCGCGGCGGGCGCGGTGTTCACGATTCCCGCATTTGTGATGGCGGGATTGTGGGAGGGCGGGCTCACTCCGGATAAATACTGGAAGTCGGCGGCGCTCATGATTATCGGCGGTACGCTCGGCGTGCTCTTCGTCACACTTCTTCGCCGGGTGATGGTGGAAGATCCCGAGCTTCCCTATCCCGAATCAGTCGCTGCTGCAGAGATTCACAAGGCCGGTCAGCAAGGAGCCAAAGCTGCCAAGATTCTGTTTGCCAACATGGGCTTCGGCGCCTTCATGTTCTTCCTGGGCCAACTCAACATCTTCAACCCTTCGAACACCTTTCACATCAAGATTGCCGAACTCGGGAAAAAACTGCTCCTCCGCACCAGCACCAATCCCAGTGTTACAACCACCGTCACGGGCGGCGCAACCCTGTTCAACGCACCTGATATCAGTCCAGCCTACTTAGGCGTTGGCTATATCATTGGGCCCCGTTTGGGTTCGTTGAACTTTGCGGGAGGCGTTCTTGCCTGGGGATTGCTGGTTCCCCTCTTGACCTTCATCGCAGGCCCATATATTCAAGCTGCCCAGCCCGACGGGAAGCCTTTGGAATGGAACCTGCTAGCAGGCGCGATCTACTACTCCATTGTCCGTCCTATCGCCGTCGGCGGGATGCTGGTGGGCGCCTCTTACACCCTGTTCAAGATGCGGAAGCAACTGGCCGTCGGCATCGGGCGCGCAGTCTCAGACTTGAAGAAATCCGCCGTAGCCCACGAGGCAACGAATCGCACGGAACGCGACCTCAGCTCCAAGTTTGTTTTCGCCGGCGTCGCCATTACCTTCGTCGCTATGTTTCTGCTCTATCGCTATTTCATCAGCGGTGCCGGCAATCTCGCCGGCTCTAAGGCAATCTCCGCAGCGTTGGTCGCTGCCGGTGTCATGGTCGTCGTAGGCTTTTTCTTCGCCGCCGTTTCCGGCAATCTTGTCGGCATGATCGGATCGTCGAACAACCCAGTCTCGGGGTTAACACTCTGCACGCTGGTTATTGCCGCGTTGCTCATGGTGGCGCTGGGTGTCTCCGGCAGCGGCGGCGTCGCGGCCGTCCTGGGAGTGGCGGCTGTAGTCTGCGTTTCCTCCGCCGTGGCGGGCGAGTTGCTACAAGATCTGAAAGTGGGACACATCCTCGGCGGAACGCCCTCCAAAATGGAGATCGGCGACCTGATTGGCATTGTTGTGGCTGGACTCGTGCTTTTCCTGCCCCTTTCTCTTTTGGATAGGGTCTATCACTTCGGTTCTCCCGAACTGTCCGCGCCACAGGCTGGTCTGATGGCCATGCTTTCGAAAGGGATCGTCGGCGGCGACATGGCGTGGCCTCTGGTCATCGTAGGAATCTTCCTGGGCCTGGGCATGATCATGATCGAGGTAAAGAGCGTCATGCTGTTCTCGATCGGCATGTATCTGCCGCTGGGAACAACATTTGCCATTTTTGTAGGCGGCCTCATCCGCTGGATGACGGATCGCCTCCGTGACCAGCGCGATCTCAATGATGCCCAGAAGGCCCGCGTCGACAACGCCGGCATTCTGACTGCTTCCGGGCTGATCGCGGGCGAAGCTCTTTGCGGAATCGCGGTCGCCGCGGTTCTGGCACGCAAACTGGCACGCGATCCTCACGCCACGCCGCAACTGTACCAGTTCGCGAGCGGCAATCACCTGATCAGCGCAATGATCGCGCTGGCAATACTCGTGGCCGTCATGGTCCTGGTCCCGCTGGCCAACGCCGGCCGCCCCGAAGACCCCGCGCCCCCAACAGCAATCATGTAATTTCAACTACAAAGCACGCTTCACCGAAGCAAATGGAGTTGAGTGCCACACTTCTGGCCGAATTTGTCAGAAGTGGGTTTTGGCAGAAGTGAAGTCGCGCCAGGTCCTTGCCGGCTGAGTGTCTCTATGTCGATCGTTGAAAATATCGCAGCGCTCCGAGAGAAGATCGCTGAGGCAGCGAAGCGCTCGCGACGAAATCAATCGGAAATAGCGCTGATGGCCGTCACAAAGACGCACCCGCCCGAACGCATCCGCGAAACGTACACGGCAGGCCTGCGGCTGTTCGGCGAGAACCGCGTGCAGGAGTTCGCAGCGAAAGCAAGCGCGTTGTCCGATCTGCCCGGGGCGGATTGGCACATGATCGGCCATCTGCAATCCAACAAAGCCGCCAAAGCCGCAGACTTATTTAGCGCCATCGACTCGGTGGACTCACTGAAGCTGGCCGAAAGACTCAACACTGCCGCCCAAACTTCAAACAAAATTCTGGACGTTCTAATCGAAGTAAATGTCGGGGGAGAAGCCGCAAAAAGCGGACTCCCGCTCGATTCCCCCGAGTTGGAATCCCTGTTGTCCGCTGCTCCCCGCCTGGAAGCCTTGAAATTCCGGGGCCTAATGACGGTTCCGCCCCACACCGAAGATCCCGAAGGCGCGAGACCCTATTTCCGCCAGCTGCGCACCCTGCGCGATCAAATCGCCGCGCGCAACCCCCCAGGAATTTCCATGGACATTCTCTCTATGGGCATGTCCCACGATTTCGAAGTAGCCATAGAAGAAGGCTCCACGTGCATCCGCATAGGCACCGTGATCTTCGGTGAAAGAGCCAAGCGGTAAGTCTACGATGTCGCGTGTGCTCCACGCCGCTGTCATCCTGAGGCGCCGTCCTTCGGCGCCGGAGGATCCATGCAATTCTGCCGGCAGCACACACACAGGAGCAGAATTGCATAGGTCCTCCGGCCCGCAAAAAGCGTAGGCCTCAGGATGACAGACGACGCTGTATCGCCTCTGCATCCGGCTGAAACGGATGCCCTCAAACCACTCCAAACTCAAATCCCGCCAGGCGGGATTCACAGACACAATCAAGGCAATCTTCTTAATCCGCAGCCAAGTCTTGATCTCTTTCTCGCGCTCAATTGCCTTGTGCACATCTTCATAACGTTCAAAATAAACAAGCCGATCCAGTTTGTACTGAGAAGTAAACTGCGACCCAACCCCAAGCTTGTGTCGCCGGACGCGCGCGATGAGATTGCCCGTGATCCCGGTGTAAAGCGTCTTCGAGCGATTCGTCATGATGTAGACAAAGTAAGTCTTTGGCTCGCGCATAACCGGACTCTGACACGAAAGCGAAAGCAAAGTCTGTGACGAATGAACATTCGTCTGTGGAAAAAGCCCCTTGTCATCCTGAGGTGCCGTCTTTCGGCGCCGGAGGACCCATGCAACTCTGCTGGCAGGACCCAAGCGACCGAGAACTGCCCATGCTCTGTGCCCCGCAAAGAAGCAGGCCTCACGATGAATGAGTGTGAAAGTGCTAAACTCATCCGTTTGTCAAAGGAGTCCCGTCATGCGCCGTCTTCTTCCGCTCTGTTTTGCATTCCTCGCGTTCGTGATTTCCGCAGCAGCCCAAGCCAAACATCCCTTCACCTTCGAAGACATGATGAAGCTGAAGCGCGTGGGCGACCCGCAGATCTCCCCCGACGGTAAGTGGGTGATCTTTAGCGTGGTAGATGTAGATCTGGCCGCCAACACAAAAACGCCGCACATCTGGATCGCCAGTGTAGGGGCGGACGCCTCGTCCGCCCCAGCCGAGCAAAGCTCGGCCGTGAAGTCGTCAGAAAGAATCCTCGTCGCCGACCAAGACGCCGACCGCCCCCGCTGGGCTCCGGATGGAAAGCGCTTCGCGTTTCTGTCCACGAAAGATGATGGCTCGCAGGTGTGGATCGCGGAGTTCGACCCAACTGCGGGCGCCGTAATTCGCACATCCAAGCTGACCTCGATTGCAACCGAAGCCGGCGGGGAACTCTGGTCCCCGGACGGCAAGAACATTCTCTTCACCTCCGACGTCTATCCCGAATGCGACGGCAGCGCGCAGGCCGAAATAGACTGCAATGCAAGGAAGGTGAAGGGGGTTGAGCAGTCCAAGGTCAAAGCCCTGATCTTCGACCATCTTTTGTACCGTCACTGGAACGCCTACAAGGAAGGCAAGCGCACACACATCTTTGTCGTCCGTGCGCCCAAGGCGTCCACCGACTCCGAAGGAGATTCGATCGCCGAGAATTATCCCCGTGACCTGACCCACGGCGACTACGATGCTCCAGTCTTCTCGTTGGGTGGACAGGACGATTACGCATTCTCGCCCGACGGCAAAGAAATCTGCTACGCGTCCAATCACGACAAGAATCCAGCGGCTTCGACCAACAACGATCTCTGGATCGTTCCGGTCAATGTAGGGGCGGACGCCTCGTCCGCCCCGCGGAGCGAAGCGACGCGTGCCGGCGCCGCGAAGAACATCACCGCCGACAATCCAGCCAGCGACACCTCCCCCCTTTATTCCCCCGACGGACGCTACATCGCCTACCGCGCCCAGCAGCGTCCCGGATATGAGAGCGACCGCTTCCGCCTCATGCTCTACGATTGGAAGACCGGAGAGAAGAAGAGTCTCACTCCGGACTTCGATCACTGGGTGGGCACCTTCTCGTGGGCGCCCGACTCGAAAACGATCTACTTCAGCGCAGAACACAAGCGCCATTCCTTGATCTATGCGGTGGGACCGATTTCGTCAGGGCAGCCGCCAATTCGTTCACTCGTGGGCGGTTTTGACGATGACGTGACCGTAACAAAGGACGGTAGGAAGTTGGTCTTCTCCCGCATGTCGCTCAAAGCTCCGAACGAAATTTACACGGCGGACACTACTGCGGAAGGATGTCCAGCGAGAACTGGCGATGTAGATAAAGGACACGAAAACTGTTCTCTAAGCAAAGATGCAGCTCTCACCCACATCAACGATCAACTCCTCTCGCAAATCAACATGGCGGATGCAGAGCCTTTCTGGTTCACCGGCGCTCACGATGACAAAGTCGAAGGCTTCCTGGTCAAGCCTCCGAACTTCGACGCCAGCAAGAAGTATCCGGTGAAGTTTCTCGTCCACGGCGGCCCGCAGGGCGCCTGGGGAGACGACTGGTCCTTCCGCTGGAATCCCGAACTGTTCGCGGCACCAACCTCTATGACGCCCAGCGGATACGTCGTTATCATGATCAACTTCCACGGCTCGACCGGATACGGCCAGAAATTCATTGACGCCATCAACGGTGACTGGGGCGGCGCTCCCTTCGAAGACCTGATGAAGGGTCTCGACTACGCCGAGCAGACCTATCCCTTCATCGACAAGAATCGCGAGTGCGCGCTGGGAGCAAGCTACGGCGGATATGCCATCAACTGGATCCTCGGCCACACCGACCGCTTCAAGTGCCTGGTCTCTCACGACGGCATGTTCAATGCCGAATCAGCTTGGGGCACAACCGAAGAACTCTGGTTCAACAACTGGGAGTTCAAAGGCACGCTCTACGACAATCGCGAGAGCTACGTGAAGTGGTCCCCGCACCAGTACGCAAAGAACTTCAAGACGCCCACCCTCGTGGTTCACGGCCAGAGGGATTACCGCTTGGACGTGAGTGAAGGCTTCCAGCTCTACACCACGCTGCAAATGGAAGGCGTTCCTTCAAAGATGCTCTACTTCCCCGACGAAGGCCACTGGGTCCTGAAGCCGCAAAACTCCCAACTCTGGTACAAAACCGTAAACGACTGGGTAGACAAGTGGGTCGGAAAGTAGGCGGCAGGCGTCACTAAGGACCATGTAGGGACGCCCGCTTCGGCCGTCCGCCGAGCGAAGCTCGGCTGCCTTCATGGAGTTGGGGGGTAGTGCCGGAAACCTGTGCCGAAACCAGTTCCGAAGAAACCACTGCCAATAGCCCGCCAGTTCACTGGCGGGCATCCATGCGATTGTCGATTCCGTGCCTTGGGCACGGCTGACCTTGCTCGCCGCAGGCATCCAATTCCGCGTCGGAACGATCCAACACCGTCGCTCCCCGAACCCAAATGGGTCTCGCGATCGGATGCGCGACTGGCGCCGAACTGCCGCTAACTCCGCTTACCGCGGGAGGCTTGGGCCAAACGAATAACGGATCATCCAAAAAACCCGAAGTCCCCACAGTAGCCGTGACATCCACCTCAACCGGGGCGCTGAAGTCTCCGCTCGAGGGCGTGACACTCGCCAGTCCATTGGTGTCCGTTACCCCAATCGTTGGCGTAACCTTCAAGATCACCGGCATAGCTGGTTTCCCGGGATTCGGATCTCCGCTCCCAACACCAGGCACCATCCCACCAGGGCGCATTACAGTCGTCAGAAAATTCACCACAGCGCCTATCACCGGATGCGGCGACGGCGCCGAATCGACAACGCGGACCAGCACCGCCTGAAATCCCTGTCCAATCGAGACCTGGCCGGCCCCCGACACCTGCTGCAACAGCTGCTGTGCGAGCGGAACGGGATTCACATAAAACACTCCGCAAGGAGCATTGCTCGGACCCACGCACGCAATCCCCTGCACAGCTCCACTGAGGTTCGTGACTGAAAGCGTAACGCTGGCATACCCGTTCGCATCCGTCACAGCACTCGCAGCACTAAGGCTCCCCGCGCCGCTAACGATCGAAAAATTCACCTGCGCATTGTTTTTCGGATTGCCATTGCTCAGCACGCGGGCGGAGATCGGAACGCTTACAGTGGCTCCCTGGGAAGCGTAAACATAAGGGCTGGAAACGCCCATATCACTGGACGACTGCGTGGCGCTCAGCGTGCCAGTGACCGACTTCGACGGAGAGTACACGCCCGGGGCGAGGGTAGCGGTCACGTAGGACGCTCCCGGCGCTGCGGCCGTGAGCCACGTGGCTGAATTCCCATTCTGATCGGTGCTCACCGTGCAAGATGACGTGCCTCCGCACACCGAAAGCTGTACACCATTGGTCCCGCTCCACGCCACCGTCGCTCCACCAATCGGCGTGACTCCGTCGCTTGCCACCACCCGCACACTCATCGGGTTCGCTGCCTTCACCCCCACGGGTGTCGACGGATTTGCACCATTCAGCAAAATGATGTTGTCGCTGGCCGCAGCGCCGTAGGTCAAGGCGCCGGTCATAATTGTTGAAGCCCCACTGGCGGCATCACTCACAGCGATATTCTGCAGCCCGTCTGCGTGTGCCGGAACGGCCAAAGTCATCAATGTAGAAGTGACGGCGAGCGGAGTAGCGGTATTTGATCCCACCGTGGCACTCATCCCGGGGCCGAACCCCGTGCCTCGCACTGTAATGACTCCGCCGTTTACACTTACTCGCGGCGGCACCAGGGAATCCGCATAAAGCACATGCGCGTGATACCGATAGTCCGGCCGTCCATCACCTCGCACGTCGGAGATGCCGATCAAAAAATTTCCCGAGGCCAGAATGCTCGCGTCGAGGCGAGTCAATCCAAACGGCACTTGATTGAAGGGAGAAGTCGTGAAAGCTCCAGGAACGCTGCCGGCGGGATCCGATGCTGCCCACATCCCGATTACGGGCTGAGCCTTTGATATGGAGGCCTGGCCGTTCTCATCCAGCGAAGTCACCGCCACCGACAATGTCCGATTCACCTGCGCGTGCAGTTGCACGTAATCAACATCCCCATAAGTGGCAAACGACCCACCCCAATCGCCGCCTGAAGGCAGCGGCAAGGGTGCGCTCCACGAGGATGCTGGCTGAGAGAGTGGCTGCGCGCTCCCCGCCATAAGAATGTCCTGCTGTACATCCCCGCCGGGCATGACGGTGACAGTTACCGGCTGAAAATATCCTGATGGCGACACAGGCCCGGGTGAGTAGGGCCCGACACCCGCCGACCACTTCGGATCTATCCCCTCTAGCGACAGTTGATACTGCGCGCCGGTCGATGGAGGCGCGAGCCCGGCCAGATCAAAGGATCCTTCTGCGCTGGAATCCGTCGATCCCCACTCCGCGAGAGGATCCCCAATCCAGTCATCAAATCCGGTAACCGGGTTGCCGCCATTTCCGCGAAACGAGAACCCGGAAACCGACGACGCTGCGTACCTTCGCGAAGGCTGATGCGTGTTCGGATCAATCCATCGCGCCACCACATTCACGCCTTGCATCGGCTGCGTACGGTTGCCGTGCGCGTCGCTGAAGTACACCGATCCATGAATGCGAGCCGTCGTTGTTGAAAAGATCTGCTTGCCCGGGAAGCTGGACTGATTTTGCGCAGTCACCGGATACAAGCGCGACACTGCCGCCATGTCATCCATCGACAATTGTAGCGGGTTCAGATAGCACAGCGTGATCGGGACGCAGTTCCAGACATCCATGAAGTGCATCAGCGGAAATCCCGCATAGTCATCGGCGCCGGGGTAAGGAGATCCGCTCTGAACATTCACGTTCAATTGCGACCATCCTAGCCCAAGCACGCCGCCGATCACGCGCACTAGTCGATACTCCACGTCGGTAAGTTGCGAGCTTTGCTGCGCACATTGCCCGTTTATCACAATGAGGGCGTGTTGATAAGTAGCCTGCGGCCCGTAACTGTCATTGCCTCCAAACACCGCATTGAAGAAGCACTCACTGGACCCACCCGCCCCGGCCCCAAGTAAAGCGCTGGTCACGGCCCCGTCATAGTCATAGACGATCCCAATCGGAGTACCGGTCGCGGTTGATTGAACGTCGGAAGGCATCGAAATCGTGCCGTCCGCATTCACAGTGACGTTCGTTCCGCTGACATCCTCGGCAAGCGACCCCGCTCTCGTCGCCGTCAGCGTCGCGGTAGGTACCGAAGTCCACACCCCGAATGCGCCGGCCACGAAGCTGTTGGCCGAGGCATTGGGCAGAGTGGGGCTCAGGTCCCCCTGATCGGTGTTGTACGTAATCTGTCCCAGCGGCCAGGTGAGCGCTTGTCCCGTTGTCGTCGGATCAAAGTAACTTGTCCCCGCAACGCATTTCGGTCCGCCGGCCCGCGCGATGATCACGAACACTGCGATCACGCCCACCGCCAAGGCCAGCCTGAGGAGGAATGTTCGCGCCGTAGATGCCATGTTGGTTTTCACGGTCACCCCTTTCATCGCGTCATTCCTCCTCAGCGGCGTGCCTTACCGCCAGGGCGAAGTCGCTGAATCGTGCGCGCGACTTCCCGCCCAGGACGGGATCTCTTCGAAAGGCCGCAACCTGCTGTGCCGTCAGCACTACACGCCCCGTGCGATCAACGGCAAAACGTCCCAACGGACCACCCACACAACTGGTGAGCCCCAGCTTGCTGTTCGGATAGAGAAATAAGAAGACGTGTTCTCCCGCGGCATAACGCTGCCCGGAAGACCACAGCCCAATCCACTGGTGAATCGTGAAATTCCGCCCGGACGTAACCCCGCGAATGGCATTCTCAATGTGGAACGTCACCGCAACCGTCTCCACGGATTGACCCCGCGTTGCCGGACGCCGCTCAATCGAGGTGACAGTTCCTGAGAAGATCTTCCCAGCCGCGCGCGCAAATTGCGGCAGCCCGAAAACGCCGGGCGGGTTTACAGGCGGTCGGGGAACACGAACGATCCCCACAGGTAATCCCCCGATTGGAGCTTTGACTGGCAAACGCGCTGTGGCGCCTATCGACGGGAGGTCCTGCCCTGATAACAGAGGCGGGACAAGAAGAAGGAACGCCGATGCGAGCAGACAAGCGCTTCTCCCGAACATGGGGAGACCTCGAATTGGTTTGTCTGCTCGGAGGGAAACCGGGAAAACGCGTCAGCCTACCGCAAGAGTATTCCAAAATCTGTGACCGCTATCACAGAGACCTGTGAATTTATGTGGCCCGCCGAAACTCACTGAAAGGAGTACTTGAAGAGTTCGGAGAACTTGGTTCAGCGCCGAGCACATCGAACGGAATCTGACCACCGCGCGTGTGCCAGTTTGCGCCAGGTAACAATCCTTTAAAAGGCGGATCATGCCCTCTCATTTGACGACGCGCAAAGAGTCAGTCGTATCTCCACTTAAGATGGTCGCTCGAGTGCGGTTCGCTGAGGAGGATTCGCCTTGCCCGGTAAAACTGGGATCGCAGTGGTGTCAAGCGCTGTTGATGGATACTCGCCAGCCGGGAGACCCGCATCCATCCAGAAATTCCCGCTCTTTTCGGGCGTCCCGCCCGCCGACTGTACAACGATCATTTCTCGCGGCTTCACCAAGCAGTATCAGCGCCGCCAGCATCTGTTCTCCATCGGCGATCGCGTCGACCAGGTGCTCCTGCTTCTCTCAGGAAGCGTAAAGATCACCCAAGTTGGGATCAGAGGCAGTGAGGTGATTCTCAGAGTCGGTGTGGCGGGCGACTTGGAGGGAACATTCGGCCTCTGGCCGGAGTGCAAACACAATTCCTCGGGCCAAGCCATTCAGCCGTGCACCGCAGTTGTCTGGGATTTGGCTACCTTCGCGAGACTCTGGGAACAATTTGCTCTGTTTCGCCGCAATACATTTCGCGCCCTTGAACAACGCTTGCACGAAATGGAATTGCGCGTCCGTGAAATCTCAACCGAGGACGTCTCCTCCCGCCTGAGTAGCGAACTCATCCGTTTGTCCAACCGTTTCAGTCACGGTGTCGACGGGAACGCGGAAGTCCGCCTTACTCACACGGACTTGGCCCAATTGACCGGCACAACACTCCCAACCGTAAGCCGTTTGCTCAGCCGTTGGCAGAAACTCGGAATCGTCAGTGCCGGACCGGGGGGCGTGCTGATCCGGGACCTTGCCGCTCTGGAAAAATTCTCTCAGATCGAATGATCGCGAAGCGTGCTGCCTGCACCGGTATCCGCTCATCAACTTCCGCGCACCCCAGACCTCCTAACTAATCGCGGGCCGCATGATCGAACAGACCGCGTCGGTGCACCCTTTGTGTCTCAACAGCCGCCCGCGTCAGGCGAAATTTGGATCTCTGTACAACTTTCCACAAGAACTTGCTCACGGGCTGGTTTAGGCGCAAAATGTCCGCACTAAGGGTCCTTGCAGGCGGCTCATTCCGACCTGGCCGCTTATGGGGTTGACCACGAGCTTTCGAGGATCGTTGACGGAGCTCCCGGCAAGTGCGCACCGCACATGAGGAAATCTGATGAAACTCTCGGACACGATTGGATCACTGCTTAACAGCAAGGATGAGAACCGAGTCCTGTCGATCGAACCAGGCGAATCTGTCTTCGAAGCAATTGAAAAGATGGCACACCACGGGGTCGGAGCCTTGCTTGTCATTTCCGAGGGTCGGCTCATCGGTATCGTGTCCGAGCGTGACTATGCCCGTAAAGTGATCCTGAAGGGGCATTCCTCCAAAGAAACCACCATCCGCGAGATCATGACCGCACCCGTTGTCTTTGTGAATCCTCGGCACACCATAGATGAATGCATGGCCATCATGACCCAGCATCGTTTTCGTCATCTCCCGGTTCTGCAAGGTGACACCGTGGTCGGAGTAGTCTCAATCGGCGACTTAGTAAAGTGGATCATCACCGGTCAGGCGCAAACCATTCAACAACTCGAGGGCTACATTACGGGCACCTACCCTGGCTAGAACCTCGCTCAGGGCAGACCCTCTCCATCGGTGCTGGCTGAGTTCTCATGAGGCCTGCGTGCCCCCAGAGTGAGACGAATATGGGCGCACTTCTGCCGACTTTGCCAGAAGTGAGATTTTCGACGGCTAGGAACTTGCACGATCCTGCCAGCGTTCCTGTTGTGTCCGGGGCCGGTGTAGACTTTCACGCTGGGAGGTTTCATCGCAATGAAAACGATTATTACTGTTATTCTTCTCGGCCTGCCATTCCTCGCCTCTGCACAAGAACAGAAGAAAGACCAGCCGCCGCCAACGCTTCGCAGCATCCTGCTCGATCAACTCAAGTCCACGCACACCGAAAAGGATTGGTTTGTCACCACCAACGTCGCCGTCGAGGGACTTACCCCCGAGCAGGCCAATTGGACCGATGGCAAGGGCAACCACTCCATCGGACAACTCGCCTACCATCTCGTCTTCTGGAACACGCAGGAACTCGCCAACTTTAAGGGCGAAAAGCCGCCGAAGTACAGCGGCAAGAACGACGATACCTTTTACAATTTCGACGCCAAGCAGTGGAACGAAACCGTGCAGCAACTCGACAAGGTGATGAATGACCTCGAGAAGTTCGTCGAAACTGCCGATGACAAAACCATTGAGAAAAACGCTCCCTTGATTGCCCGTCTGGGTACACACAACGCGTATCACATCGGCCAGATCGTTTACATTCGCCGGTTGCAAGGTTCCTGGAACCCGGAGAAGGGTGTGAAATAGGTCGGGTCTGCACCTGCTCCCGGCCTTTCTATTTCAGATGTCAGCGCAAAATTGACGAGACCTGGTGCCCAACTTCTGGCCGAATGTGCCAGAAGTGGGTCTTTCGAACAGACCTTTGTGAGGCTGCCAGGAAGTCCCGCGAATTAGGTGCTAAGACAAAGCACAGCTTCAGCCGAGTAGTGTCGGCACCGCAGAGCTGGCACGACAGCACCAGCAGGACCTGCGCACAACCTAAAAAAAATAGACAATCGCTAAAGCGAAAACCAAGGGGGCCCTCGCAGATTTTCCGCTAAATCATGATTCCGCAGGACCGGGAGTGGGAGAGACCCCCGCTCACATCAAAACCAACGCCGTCCCGGAAGCAAAAAGACGAACACGCCTATCCCTCACTGGTGATCGCTCACCGTTTCTTTGAAGTTTGCCCATCTGCTGCTGCAATGGGACAATAAGCATCTATGCACAATTCGCTCACTCGATTCGTCCCATGTCTAGCCGGAATGCTCCTGTTAGGACTCGCTTCCGCGCAGGACACCAAACCTGCCACCCCATCGTCGAAATCCACCCCCTCGACATCGTCCCAATCGAAGACTTCAGCAGCCAAGAAGCCCGCTTCTTCAACTGCTTCCAAGACCGCAGCGCCTGTCGCCCTCACCACGCAAAAGCAGAAGCAAAGCTACGCCCTCGGCATGAGCATCGGACTCGGTTTCCAGAAACAGGGCATCGACAAGTCCATCGATAGCTCGCTGGTTGTGCGCGGATTCCGCGACTCCATCGGCGGCTCGAAGACCGCCATGACCGAAGACGAAATGAAGACCGCTCTGCAGCAGCTTCGCACAGAAGTTATGTCTGCGCAGGAAGCCAAGGCCAAGGAGGCAGGATCCGCCAATCGCAAGGAAGGTGAAACCTTTCTCGCGTCAAATAAATCGAAGGACGGCGTGAAGGTTCTCCCCGACGGCCTGCAATATAAGGTCCTGACCGAAGGCAACGGTCCCAAGCCCGCTGCCACCGACACCGTTACCGTGAATTATCGCGGAACCCTGATCAACGGCAAAGAGTTCGATAGCTCCTACAAGCGCGGTCAGCCCGCATCTTTCCCCGTCAGCGGCGTAATCAAAGGCTGGACCGAAGCCCTGCAGCTGATGCCCGTGGGGTCAAAGTGGCAGCTCTTCATCCCCGCCGACCTCGCCTACGGAGACCGCGGCGCAGGCGCCGACATCGCACCCGGCGACACCCTGATCTTCGAAGTGGAGTTGCTCTCCATCGGCGAGCCGAAGAAGTAACGGAAAGTCGGAATTAAGAAGTCACAGTGCAGAAGCGAGATCCATCGCGCTTCTGCATTTTCTTTTACGGTCCGGTTCAGGGAACGAATTCATAGCGCGTTACGCACATGCTCTTCCGCCGAAAGGTGCGCTCCCGCCAGCAGTAACAGTCCTGACAGGAATGCCCAGAACATCATCGTCACCGACAGTGCGAATGGTCCATACACTTCCTGGAAGTTCAGCCAGGGAAGCGCGAGAATGTAAGCGTACTTCAAGGCCTCCGACAGCAATCCCATGATGATCGCCACCGGAAGCACAGTTCGTGCCGGGACTTTCCCATTCGGCAGTAACCAGTAAATGAGAAAAAAGATCGCGATGCTGGCCGCGATCGCGAACACCTTCATCACCAGAAATCCGACCACGCGCACGAAGCCCGTACCGTAGCCGCGCAGGATCCATTCCATAAATGCGACCGGGCCGGCCGTAAGACCGATCGACATTAACGCCAGCGCGCCGCAGGCAAACGCGAGGCCGAACGAAACCACCTGGTTACCCAGGTACGATCGATTCTTTTCGAAGTGCCAGATGCGATTCAGCGCAACCTCGAGCGGCAAAAAGATTCCCGATGACGTCACGAGCAGGATCACCAGCGAGAGCAATTGCACCCGCTGCCGCGAATTGACCATTGAGTTCAGATTCCGGATGACGAATTCCTGTCCGGCCGGCAGATAGTCGCGAAGCAGCTGCACCACCACCTCATACATCACCCGTGAATGGAAGACGTGACGGATGAGCGTCATCATGAGCATGACGAATGGAAAAAACGACAAAATCGAGTTGGCTGCAACCGAAAACGCAAAAGTGTGCACATCCGTCTGCATCAGGTAGTTGATGGTCGAAAGCACCAGGGTGCGCGAGCCGGGCTGAGCGCGTACAAGTGCCTTAACCCCAGCGGATTCAGCGCGAGTCGGGATGGGAGGTTGAGCCACCGAACAGCAAATCGTACCAGAAGATACCGGGCGAATTCCGCGCGGATACCGGAACGGAGGTTTGGCGGGTGGTTACCAACTTATTTCTTAATCTGCGTTAAAGTTATGCGTTTATGACTGTAGGTCATATTACGAATCCTTACTAATTTCCCTTGCGAAACGTTTTAATACTGCTTATGATCTTCTGCTCAATACCGGAGATTGGTCCGGTGGTGAGATCAGTAGTGGGTTGACGTTTGTTAGGTGTGGTGGAAACGCGCCAAATTGTCGGACTCCGAATTTCCCGCAGCAGTGACTCACTGGTGTCGGGAATTCTGGAGTCGTTTCCATTTTGGAAGTAATTTCCCCCTGCACTGTCGCGGACGCAACCGAAATTCTACTGCCCTCTCTGAGGGGGGCTTCAGTCGAATGAAGCGCGATCCGAGAGGCGGAGAATCATTTTTCGCGATTGGTGAAAGGAGTATGTTTCCGTGAGAGAGAAAGGAACAGTGAAGTGGTTCAACGGGGCGAAGGGATATGGTTTTATCCAGCGCTCCACAGGAGAGGATGTGTTCGTGCACTTCTCGGCAATTCAGGAAAACGGTTACCGCACTTTAAACGAAGGCGAGACCGTGGAGTTTGACCTGCTCAAGGGCCCCAAGGGCTTTCAAGCGGCCAACGTAGTTCGCGCATAACCAGCCGAACCAATTGGAAGCCCTCCCGGAACCCAGCGGGAGGGTTTTTTATTGACTAAAAACCGATGAAACGTCCCGTCGGCTCCTCGATCTCGATCCTCGAATGATAGGCCCAAACCCGATGAAGACAATTCGCGCCAGGTCCGTGTTTTTGAGTCAAAGCTCCCGAAGAGGTTGCCCCACCCTTCCCGCGTTCTTGGCGGGACGGTGGGCCCTGGCCAGAAACCGACACCCATTTGTTCTCGCCTCCGCGCTCCAATGCGATTTGTTCTCCACAATCCCTCCCATCTCCGCCGCATAGTGAACAAAGCTGCTCCATTTCCAGTCCTCTCGTCGCACCATTAGTCCTCTCTTTACCGGATTGCGATGCATGCGGCGGAGCTTCTCGATGCAATTCACTTAGCTCATCCCGGCAAGTCTAAGTATGTCGAGGGCCAGCCCCCGGCCGCATCGAACGCCTCCTTTTCACTTACGCTACTTCAACGAAAAATGCGGGCAGGACTCGCGTCCTGCCCAACACAATTACTCTTTCGACGTCCTGTTTCCGTCAATGGTGATTACCACTGGGACGTTCGTACCATCCGGCAAGGTTAGCGATTGAAAAATCGCCCGCACGTGGTTTCCACTGCTGTCATAGACCGCAGCCAGCTCAGCGGTGCGCAGCAATTGCCCACTCACCAACACATTGATGGTCAAGGACGCGGTGCAATCACGGGAGACCGAATTCGTTCCCGAAATATCCTCGAGCCCCGATTGGCCAGCCACGCTGCGGGTTTGACTGCCTCTCAAGTTGCCAGCCGAATCCTGAAAGAAGTGGCCTACCGACGCTGCCGGTAGTGGACCGTTCGGCGTAAAAATGGTTCCGGTGTAGGTATATGCCCAGTTCCCGCTTGTCGAAGCGTTCGAGCAGCCGGCATAGACGTTGCTCGCCGCAGCGAGGAGCAGTACGGCCAATGCGACAACTAGTTTGTGAATAGTCATAGGTTCCTCCAAGGTTGTGTTTGGTCTTCTCGGCCTGTGTCGTTCCCGCGATCGCAGGCTCGTTTCATGGACCCACATCAACTCTGTTGCATTGCGTTATCGCAAACCGCCGAGGGCGAGTAAATCCCGCGGTTCTCTCATGTGGCGCTCTTGCCGCTCTCGTAATCCTCTGTATCTGCGAGCGTTCAAGCTATTCGCTTTGCGTTGCTGGTGCTACACTCGTTGGCCGAAAGGCGGCGCTCGTGACGGATGTGCGCAACTCCCCGGAGATCGTCCGCTTTGGTCCATTTGAACTGGACGGGGCCGCCGGAGAGCTACGCAAGGATGGGAGCAAAATCCGGCTTCAGGAGCAGCCGTTACAGGTGCTGCAGGTGCTGCTGGAGCAGGCAGGCCGTGTGGTACCCAGAGAGGAACTGCAGCGCCGGATCTGGCCTGCTGACACGTTCGTAGATTTTGACCACGGCATCAACAATGCGATCAAGCGCCTGCGAGAGGCGCTGGGGGACACCTCGGAGACGCCACGCTACGTCGAAACTCTCCCTCGTCGCGGGTATCGCTTTATAGAAACCCTTAGCGCCGCCACGAAACCTGGTGTTGAAGAGATGCGCTCGATTGCTGTGCTGCCATTCCTCAATCTCAGCAGCGACCCTGAAAACGAGTTTTTCTGCGACGGCACAACGGAAGAGATTATCAGTGCGCTGGCTCAAATCAAAAAACTTCATGTCGTTGCGAGAACCTCCGCATTTGCCTTCAAAGGGAAGCACGTGGACCTACGCAGTGTCGGCCAGCAACTCAATGTGCGAACTATTCTCGAAGGCAGCATTCGAAGATCAGGGGACCGTCTTAGGATTACGGCCCAGTTGGTAAATGCAGCTGATGGATACCATCTCTGGTCGGAAAAATATGACCGGGAGGTGAAGGACGTGTTCGTAGTTCAGGAAGAGATTGCGAACTCTATTGCCCAACGTCTGGAAGTCAGCTTGGATTCGGATCGGCAATTGTTCAGAGCAGGCACAGCTTCCCTCGAGGCGTTCAAGTTCTACACGCGCGGGCGCGCACTGTTTTTCCAGAGGGGAGTGCGCCTCTTGTCGGCGGTCGAGTGCTTCGAGAAGGCGGTTGCCTTAGACAACAAGTACGCGTTAGCGTGGTCCGGCCTCGCAGACGGGCTCAATTCAAGCGCATTCTACGGCCTAATCAAGCCGGGTGTTTCCCTGCCGCGCGCCAAAGAGGCCGCACAGCAAGCAATCGAACTCAATCCCTCTCTTGGGGAAGCGCATACGTCCTTGGCGTTGTCACACCTGTTTCACGATTGGGATCGTGCAAGTGCCGAGCGTCAATTCCTCCGATCCCTCGAGTTGCAGCCTCAGAACTTGCTGGCGCGCGTTTGGTACGGGATGTACTGCCTCCAGTGGGCGGCCGGTCGCTTTG